>ERZ809207.297-NODE-297-length-21935-cov-7.276874_pt1 | contig 21935 bp, 10 predicted proteins | sample MGYA00520515_ERZ809207 | MGnify/ENA primary metagenome ERZ809207 (study PRJEB31570, sample SAMEA3213009) | Homo sapiens | biome: human-gut; feature: human gut; material: fecal | place: Sweden | collected 2011 ... | reverse complement strand
TGGCAAATGCGGCGCGGCGATCTGCGCGCGGCTCCGCCACGCCGACGATCTTCAGCTCGTTCGGGAAGCTCAGCGCGTAGGCGGCATAGACGTTCGCGCCGCGCTGACCCGCGCCCAAAACGATCGCAGTAATTGGTTTCATGGGCAAGCCTCCTTATATTTGATCTCCAGCACAGTGTCAGCCGGATCTGGAAGCAGATAGGTAAAGTGCGGGATCGTGCCAAGTGTGACAAATGCAAGGTTTTCGTAAGCATTTGTGATCCAGCTCTCTCCGCGCAGCACCTCGCTGCCGTCTGCCAACCGCCATACCGCGCCGACGCGCTTTGCGTCAAGCCCCGTCAGCGCCAGCGGCCCAATGGGGTTTTCCAGAATATGCGCATAGATGCGGCTATCCTTCTTTGTGTACCAGCCCCAGTCCGGCTTCGGTACGTCAGCGCTGCCGCAGCCGTAGATGCTCTCGCCGTTGACTGCCAGCCATGTGCCGATCTCATCCAGCAGCCGACAGCTTGCGTCATTAAACCGACCGTTCGCGTCAGGTCCGACGTTCAGGATCATGTTGCCGCCCTTGCTGACGCATTCGACCAGCTTGCGGATCAGCATGGACGCAGGCTTGTAGTCTGTATCATAGGGGTTGTAGCCCCAGTTGTTGTTCATCGTCGTACACAGCTCCCACGGTACGCGCTCGCCGCGCACATTGCGGATGCCCTCCGGCGGCAGGATTTGTTCGGGGCTGACAAAGTCGCCGCTATAATATGCGGGCTGCTCGCTGACAAGACTGCCGAAGCCCTCGCCGCTTGTTTCCAGCCGATTGTCAATGATGACGTCCGGCTGATGGCGGCGCACCATCCGGATCAGCTCTGTCGCCCTCCACGCCTCGCCGCGCAGCTCGTCATAGGCATAATCGAACCAGAGAATGTCGATCCTGCCGTAATTCGTGACCAGCTCCTCGATCTGACCGTGCATATAGGCAAGGTAGCGGTCAAAGTCGATCTTCTCATCTTGATAGGCGGGATCGCCGCGCATGGGATGATTGCAGTCGTTGTATTTTGGAAAATCCGGGTGATGCCAGTCGATCAGGGAGTAGTACAGGCCCACGCGCAGCCCTTCGGCACGCACCGCGTCCACAAATTCCCGCACGAGGTCGCGCCCACAGGGGGCATTTGTGCTTTTGTAGTCCGTCAGTTTGGAATCAAACAGGCAAAAGCCGTCATGGTGCTTGGCGGTCAGCACGACATACTGCATCCCTGCCCGCTTTGCGCGCCGCGCCCAATCTCTTGGGTCATAGGCCTTTGCTGAAAACTCCTGCATATAGCGCTCGTACTGCTCGGCAGGGATCTTTGCCTCGCTCATGTACCACTCGCCGCGCCCGGGGATCGCGTAAAGGCCCCAATGAATGAACATACCGAAACGCGCTTCGGTGAACCACTGTGTCCGTGCTTCTCTTTCTGTCATAGGTTATCCTTTCACGGCGCCTGCCGTCAGCGACTTGACAAACGTTTCAGACAGCAGGCAGAAGATGATGATGGTGGGCAGGACGATCAGGATGATCGCCGAAAACATTCCGTTCAGATTCTTGGAATACGCCGTCGTAAACTGACCGAGCAGCGCGGGAAGCGTCATGTGCTCCTTGGATTTGAGCAGGATGGATGCAAAATAATACTCGTTCCAGTTATTCAAAAACGCCATGATCGCGGCTGTGGCAAGGCCCGGCTTCGCGATCGGCACAATGATCCTGAAATAGGTGCTGATATAGCCGCAGCCGTCCATCATGGCCGCCTCCTCCATTTCCTTTGGAATGGAGAGAAAGTAGCTGCGGAGGATGAAAAACGTGACCGCGATGCCGAGACTGGCGTAGACAAAGATCACACCGGTCAGCGTATCCTTGAGTCCGAGGTCGGAGAGCAGCCGGTAGATCGGGAAGCTGATGGAAATTGACGGGATGAACAGCGTTGATGCGAACATCAGCGTCACAAGACTTTTTCCCTTAAAGGAGATCCGTGCAGACACATACGCCGCAAGAGAGACGGCAAAGACGCTGATCACGGTCGATATGACGGTCACGATAAGGCTGTTGAGAAAATACTGACCGATATTGAGCTTTGTAAAGATGGTGATGTATCCGTCAAACACCCATTTTTCTGGAAGACCCAGACCGCCTGGCGTCTGCTTGAAGGAGTTGAGAAGTACCCACAGGATCGGATACAGGGAAATGACCAGCACGAACGCCATCAGCAGATACCGAAGCACTTTTACAGGAATTGAGGAACCATTGCTTTGTTTCATTGTTTGATACCCCCTAGTCCGATGTATCCGAGCGGAAGGCACGGTTGATCAGGCAGACGATCACGATCCCGAGAAGGAACTGGATCACGCCTGCGGTGTTTCCACGTGCAAAGTTCAGCTTCGTGCTTCCAAGCGAGGTTTTGTAGATATAGTAGCTCAGCGAATACGTGGCGTTATCCGGGCCGCCGGACGTGATGAGCGCGATCTCGTTGTAAAGAAGCAGACCGTAGTTCGCCGCCATAACAGAGATGGTGCCGATCATCGGCCGCAGCAGCGGAAGCGTGATATACCAGTCGATCTGCCGGTCGGACGCGCCCGCGATGCGGGCCGCTTCATAAACAGCAGGATCAATGGAAAAAATCTGTGTCAAAAGCAGCAGGCAGTTGGAGCCGCCGAACAGGATAAAGGTAAAGGTAACGCCCCAGAACGCATATTTGGAGTTAGACAGAACGCTCACATCCGACCCGGGCCAGATCAGATTGCACAGCTCTGTGACGATGCCGCGCGCCGGACTGTACAGGTTCAGAAAGATCAGACCGATCGCTGCGGTCGAGATGATGTTTGGGATCAGGAACATATTGCGGGTGAATTTCCAGCCGCGCATTTTTTTCGACAGCGTCAGCGCGACCAGAATGGTAAACGGCACCTGGATCAGCAGCGTCAGCGCGACCCACTTGAGCGAGTTGACCAGCGCCATTTTGAAGTTTGCGTCGTAGCGGAACAGCTTGATATAATTATCAAACAGGTTTGACCATCCCAAAAACTCCGGCGCAGTGAAATTCTCATAGTTCCATTTGCAGAACGAGGTCAGAAAAATCGTGATCAGCGGATATGCGTAAACGATCAGAAACAGGATCGTACAAGGGGTAAGGAAGGCCAGAATAAACCCTCGTTTCCGATATTTTCCCATTGCACGAGCAGCTGTTTTCTCTGCTGTTCCAGCCTTCATAATGTGTCATCCTTTCTTTGCGGTATAGCGAAGGGGGCTTTACGCCCCCTTCGTCACCATGAATCGTGATCAGTTTGCCGCAATCACAGCATCAAGATCCTTGACGACATCGTCAACCGTCTTGCTGCCGTCCTTCAAGCCGGCGTATTTGGACTGGATCTCGCCCTCAAAGTCACCAAACTCATTGCCAAGTCCAAGCGCCTGATAGTCTGCCGCCATGCAGAGCTGGCAGGCGGAAACCAGAAGTTTTGCTTCGGGTGCGTCAACGCTGTCCATCAGCGTGGCGTAGTCCACGTTGGTGTTCGGCGCCATGCCGATGCCGAACGCGATGATCTTGTTGGCAATCTCTTCGCTCGTCATATACTTGATGAACTCGATGCAGGCTGCGGTCTGTGCGTCGGTCAGGCTGTTCGATACCACAAAGCCCGTGCCGCCGGACATCAGGGAAGCGCGCTTGCCGGATTCGTTCGTCGGGAAGTTGGCAGGCTTGATGTTCTCCGCGCCCGCCGCACAGTCTACGCTTCCGCCGGCATCCCAGACGCCGTTGAAGAGCATAGCGGTCTTGCCGTCAAAGAAGTCATTGCGGTACTGCTCGTCGTCGTCACCGCCAGGTCCAAAGTTCGCGGAGTCGATCTTCTGCAGAACCTTCTCCTGCATGAACGTCATGACCTCACGGAACGCGGGATCGTCAAACGATGCGACCTCTGCGCCCTGTGCATAGAATGCGCGGGTCGCTTCGTCCGCCTGGAAACGGCCAGCCGTCAGAATGTTGGTGGGCCAGCCTGCGTTCAGGCCGAACGGGGTAATACCTGCGTCAACAAGCTTGTCGACTGCTTCCTCAAAGTCCGCCCATGTGCTCCAGTCGGCGGGGACCTTCGCGCCAGCCTGCGCGAACAGCGCTTCGTTGTACCAGAAGCCAACAGCCTCGATCTGCTCACGAACAGAGTAGATCTTTCCATCCGCAGTCAGGTTCTGATCGTAGCAGACGCCTGCGCCTGCCTTGAAGCCTGCATCCTCATCCAGATACGGCTTCAGGTCAAGGATAAGACCGGCCGCGCTTGCGACGGGAACGATGTTCCAGCCGCCAAAGTCGGCGATGTCATAGAACTTGCCGCCGCTGATGTCGTTGAGCGCTGTGTTGTAGATGCCCTCCGCGCCAGACTCGTCGGCGACGGCGACGAAGTTGAATTCGTCCTTGTGCAGATCAGCGAAATCCTGATAGATCTGACGCATCTGTGCAGCTGCGGGCCATTCGGACTCGTCATGGTAGTAGCCGTGAACGAAGGTGATCGTAGGCTTCTCCGCGTCTGCCGGCATCTCATCCGTCTTTTCGCCTGTGGTTTCCTTCGCCGTTTCGCCGGTGGCGGCGGGCTGCTCGTCTTTTTTCATGGTGTCATTGGTCTGCTTCGCGCAGCCTGCAAACAGGCTGATGACCAGAAGCGATGCCAGTAACAGTGCAAGGATCTTCTTCATAATACCCTCCGTAATTTTTATTTGTCAGGCCTGTCTTTTGCAGGTCTGACCGGTAAGTTCAGTCTAGCTGCGAAAAAAGAAAAACGCCATAAAACATTTTGCCGAAAGGTTGTGCTTTTTTGACCTCGGGCGAAAAAAGAATCCGCCGCCGGATTGTGCAATTTCAACAATCCGGCGGCGTTTTGCGCTGCAATAGATGTAATATTTTGATTCAGTTGCGATATTTTTACCGTTATTCGCGTTCCTGCTCCAAATCTGCTATGATGGAAACAACAGACCGCTGCACATCCTTTCCCCGCAGCAGCTCCTCCAGCAGCTGGTCCAGCTGGGCGCTTGATTTGGCGGGAAGGACGGAATAAAGCGTCAGGATCTGCCGATCCGCCTGCTTGCAGACCTGCACGGCGTCGGCCAGAACCGGCACCTGCTCGTGGATCCACGCATCGGAGATCTTGGGATTGCTCGGCGCCTGATGTGTTTTGGTGACGATCTGCTCCTGCACCTTCTCGCTGAGCATATATTTCAGGAACCGCACGCAGGCGTCGATCTGCCTTGCGGAGCCGTCGCTGCTGATGACATAGCCGGTTGCGGGATTGGCATACGCGGTCATTTCGCCGGAGGGGCCGGGAAACGCGGCATAGCGGATCTCCTGCTTTGTCGTCGTCTGGTCAAACTCTGTGTTGGCCCACACGCCGTCAATACAGATTGCGCTTTTGCCGTCAAAGAAATTCTGCCGGATATCCGGTGTGCTTCCGCGCTGCGTGTCATAGGACAGCGCGCGCAGGAGCTCCGATACCGCAAGCTCTGCGTCCTCCCGGCGGCATACAGACGCTTCCTTCTGCATAAAGGCAAGCGCCTGCTCTGACGCGCCAGCCAGTCTCGCGCCTAAAAAGAAGCCCATCTGGCTGACCTGCATCTGCAGCGGCACAGCGCCGGTCTGCGGCGCGATCTGCGCCAGTGCGTCACACGCAGCCCAGAATTCCTCCCACGTTCTCGGTGGCACGACTGTTCCTTCCGGCGTTCCGGTGTCGGTAATTCCCGCCTGCCGGAACAGCGACGCATTATACCAGTAGCCAATGTATTCTACCGCATCCGGGAGCGTATAGACCGCGCCGTCCGGCTCCTGCAGCGCCTGCAGGATCTGTGGACTGACATCCGAGGCAAACGTCGCGTCTTCCTTCAAATATGGCGTCAGATCCAGCGCCACGCCTTTCTTTTTGGCATTTGAAACATACTGCACATTTCCGTTTGTACTGATGATGTTCGGTGTTTTATCGACCGCAAGCATATCCGCGGCCTTTTCCATGACGATCCCAAGATCCGGCGAGGTATCATAGACAATGTGAATGTCCGGGTTTTCTGCCTCGAACTCGGCAAACAGCTCGCGCATACCGACATGGTCGGCCCCGCTTCCGCCCCAGCCGTGCATGAAGCTGATGGACACCGGCTCCGTCTCCGCTGCTGCGGAGCAGGCCGTCAGGAAAACGCACAGAAGCACGAGCAGCCCGCACAGCTGCCTTTTTTTCATAACCACACTTCATCTCCTGTTCAGCTTTTCTTTCTTTTATGCTATCATAACAGGAAGAACGGCAAAAAAGCAAGAGAAAGGCAAGGATATTTTTATGCGCGAACGATTTAGAAGCTGGATGCGCACGCCCTCCCTGCGCGGACAGCTCATCTGGCTGAGCGTCAGCTCCGTGCTGGTCACGCTGCTGATCAGCCTGCTGATCCTGGTGCTTCTCATCAGCAACGTCATGGGGCCGTTTGTCAACCGCGAGGCCGAGTTTGCCATGCAGACCGTCAGCCGCACCCTTTCCACAAAAACGCAGCTTCTGGAAGACATCCTGCTGCGCATCTGTAAAAGTCCGCAGATGACCGGCGAGGCCTCGGATGCCAGAGGGGAACAGTTCCGCAGCCTTGTTGATATTTACTCGGATAAAAATATTGTTGCGCCGGGGCTTCCGTTTGTGGAGATGGCATATTTCATGGATATGCGCGGCTCATTCGACGTGGTCAGCTACCACGAGCAGCTCTCAAGCGAGCAGCTTCGGCTGAATGAAGACAATCTGGCGCGCTATCGTGCCTTTCAGGAGAGCGGCACGGACGTACAGTGTACTGCGAGCGAACCATATCTGTACATTATCTTTACTGTTTACGACCGCTGGGCGGACCCGTTCGGCACGGTGATCTTCGTCGTCAACCAGTCCGCGGTCACGTCGATCATGGGCAAGCTCTCCGACTATCAGGATGCGTTCTGGTACCTGTTTGACAAGGACGGCGCGGTCGTCCTGTCGGAGAGCGCGCTGCGGCTGAGCGCGGAGGAGCAGCGCGAGCTGGCCGATGCCGGTCACGACGCCTGCTATACGCGAAAGCTTGACGGAAGCCGGTATCTCCTGTTCAGCGAAGCCTCCGGCATGGGCCTGCGGTGCGCCGTCGGCGTTCCGTCGGTACAGATCCTGCGGCTTCTGTATCAGGTCGCTGCGCCGTATGTGATCGCCTGCGTCATGCTTCTGCTTGCAGTCGCGGCCGTCGTGTTCTTCGCCGTTGTCCGCCGTCTGCGGCCGCTTCAGGAGATGACGCTCCAGCTCCGGCAGGTCGCGCAGCAGAATTTCAGCGTCAAGCTCCCGCAATACGATTGTCAGGAATTTTCCACCATGAGTCAGGCGTTCAACGCCATGACGGACACGATCGACCATCTGATCAACGACGTTTATGAGAAAAAGCTCATCGCCATGGACAGCGAGCTTCGATTCCTGCAAAGTCAGGTCAACCCGCATTTCATGTATAACGTCCTGTGCAGTATCGCGCTCATGGCGCAGATGGATGGAAATACGGACATCCAGAAAATGGCGAGCAACTTTGCAGGGCTGACGCAGGCGCGGCTTTCCAGCGGCGGCGACATCAAGATCCCGCTGGCGCAGGAGCTGCAATACGCGAAATTTTATATAGAACTGCAGCAGATGCGCTTCGGCAATAAAATATCCTATCAGGTGTCCGTCTCGGACGAGGCGCTGCTTTCCTGCCTTGTTCCGAAGCTCACGCTTGAGATGCTGGTGGAAAACGCGGTCGGACACGGCATCGAGCCAAAGGAGGGACCGGGGACTGTCCGGGTCTCCGTCGGCTGCACCGAAAACGGGGCGCTGGAGCTTGTGGTCACGGACGACGGCGTCGGCTTTGCCGGACAAAACGGGCAGATCCAGCTGCCGCTCGACCTGCCTGCCGTCGGAAGCCGCCACAACAGAGTCGCACTGAACACGGTCTATCAGATGCTCAAGCACCTGTACGGCCCTGAATATGGGATCCGGATCACCAGCTCTGAAAACAGTGGGACGAAGGTCACAATCCTGCTTCCAAAGGAGGACAGTCAACATGTACAAAATTCTGATCGCGGACGACGAGGCGCTGATGCGCAAGGGCCTTTGCACACTGATTGACTGGGCAAAGCTCGGCTGTCAGATCGTCGGCACTGCCGAAAACGGTCTGCAGGCAAAGCAGGCCGTGCTCGACTATCAGCCGGACATTATCATCGCCGACATCAAAATGCCGGTCATGGACGGGTTGGAGCTTGCGCGGTGGGTCTGCGGCGCACAGCGGCAGATCCAGATCATTCTGCTGACCGCCTTTGCGGATTTTTCCTACGCACAGCAGGCGATCCAGTACGGCGTCAGCGACTACGTTACAAAAACGGGAAATATGAATGACATCGTTGCCGCCGTCGAACGATGCAAGCAGAAGCTGGATCAGCAGCGGCTGCTCCATGTGGATGTTGGAAGCCGCATTTCGTCCATGCTCAGCGCAGTCCTGAGCGGTACGCTGCACCATGAGGCGGAGATACGTCAGCAGGCGGCAGCCCTTGGGCTGACCGCCTCCGGCTACGCCGTCGCAGTCGCGGATCTGCGCAGCGCGGAGGCCATGAACCCGTCTCCCATGCTTCGGGCAGGACTGGAAAAGCTGTTTTACAGTCTGCTTCCGCCGGAGCAGCTGTATCTCTGCCCGCAGGGGCGGCATGAGTTGTATATGGTGTTTCCGGACTGCTCCGACACACAGCTTCGCAGCTTCTGCTTCGACTGTGTTTCCACGGCAAGAAAGCTGCTGGGAAAGACGCTGTATCTCGGTGTGAGCGAAAACAGCCGGCCGCTGTGCGAGCTGCAAGACGCGCTTGCGCAGGCACACCGCGCACTGCAGGATCGCTTCTATGATCAGCAGGAGGTCCATTTTTTCCGGCATATGCAGACCCAGCGCGCACCGACGTACGCCGCGTACTTCACGACGCTCGGCAACGCGCTCAAAAGCGCCGATCTGCCGCAGGCGGAGACGGCTCTTGCGCATATTTTTGACACACAGCGCCGCCAGCATGCGCCCGAAGCGCAGGTCAAGGAGACGGCGATGATGGTCATGCACACCTGCCGCAGTACGCTCGAAGCGTTCGGCGCAGATCTGGACGCTGTGGATCTGGACAGGGCGGAGTGGAAGCGTCAGCTTCAGCAGCTGCAGTTCCATCAGGACTGTATCCGCCACCAGAAGCAGCTTGTGCGCGCAGTCTGTCAGTATCTCGCGCTGCTCTCTACGGAGGGCGGCAATCTTCTGGCGGACGTGCAGAACTACATGGACATGCATTTCTGCGAGGCGCTGACGCTGAGCGAGCTGGCGGCTGCCGTGCACGTCAGCCCCGGCTATCTCAGCCGCTTCTTCCGTCAGAAGACCGGGCGGACGGTCATGGAAACGATCGCCGGAAAGAAGATCGAGTATGCCCGCCAGCTTCTGGACGAGGGAAATCTGAAGGTATTCGAGGTCGCGCAGCGCGTCGGCTTCGAGGACACCACCTATTTCAGCCATGTTTTCAAAAAATACACAGGGATGTCCGCCAAGGAATATCTGACGCAGGCACAGCGCCGCAAGCGCGCGGCGGCGGAAAAAACGCCCTGACATACACCAGCGGGGAGCCGACCGGCTCCCCGCTTTTTCGCTATTTTGCCAAATCCGCCCCGCGGTTTTTATGCAGTTTATGCAAATAGAACAAAAGTGGTCAAAAAATCACAAGTGGACGTGAAAAAATCCCATGTTATTAGGACTTTATTTCATTTAGTATGGGAAACAGGATACCAGCCATTTTGAAAAAACAGATAAGTAAGGAGGATATGAAATGATAAAAGGAACCCGCTTTTTCAGCAGGCGCCTGCTTCCGCTTCTTTTGGCAGCTGTCATGCTGTTGAGCATGATGCCGGCGCTGACGCTGCCGGTGCTGGCGGAGGAACCGCCTGCATTGACAAATGTTGCACAGGGAAAAAACGTATCCATTCATGGCCCGACCAGTGGCGCGGACCGTCCAGCCAGTTGGTTGACGGACGGTATAACCGATAGTGGAAAATATGTCGAGATCAGCAAGGATACGGAGCAGAACAGCACAGATCCAAGCTACGCGCAGATCGATCTCGGTACGTCCTATGATATTGCAAAGGTGGAGTTTTGGAACTACTGGGATGATGGACGCACGCTCGTCGGACTTGTAATTCTTGCTTCCGAAAAAGGTACGTTTGCTGAAGATGATCGCACAGTCATTTTCAACTCCGACACGGAGAACTTCTTCGGATTCGGTGTTGGGACAGATGCTTCCTATAAATCTGTCTCTGCAGGCTTGAGCGTAGAGAAAGAAGCAAGGGGTCGCTATGTTCGCGTGATGAACAACGGACATGACGGCGGCACGCCGGGGCAGAAAAAGCATGGCGGACATTATACGGAGATCAAGGTCTACGGCACGGAGCACACCGGCGCCGTGACGCCGCCCGAGCCTACGCTACATAATGTCGCGGCGGACTGCAATGTAATTGTGAATAAATGGGGTGGTGGAAATGACCGTCCGAACAGCTGGCTGACAGATGGCATCAAAGATAACGCGAAATATATCGAGGTCTGCAAGGACAAGGCACAGAACACGAGCGACCCGTCCTATGCACAGATCGACCTTGGCAACGAATATCCCGTCAGCAAGGTCAACTTCTGGAATTACTGGGATGACGGCAGAACACTCAAGGATCTGCACATCATCCTCAGCACGACCGAGGACTTCCAGACTGGAACTACAAAAGAGATCTATAACGATAACTGGCAAGCCACAGAGGCTGGATTGGATGTGTCGGTGACGGATGATCCCTACAATGCGCGTTATGTCCGTATCTGGAATGACGGCCACGACAAGGGAAAGGGAGGTCACTATATCGAGGTCGAGGTCTGGTCCACTGAGGAAAAGAAGGATCCGCTTCCCGTACCTTATCAGTTCCGCGATGTGCTAAAAATTCCGACCTATTCCTATACAGCGCAGGGAGGACAAACTCAAAAAGCAGAGTGGGACACCACGCATCCGGATGTCATTGACTTTGCAAAAACGAGTAAAGAGGGTGGCAAATGGGGCGGCTACCGCTACTGGATGGTGCTGACACCGAATCAGGACGGCTATTCACAGTACGAAAACCCATGCCTTGCCGCCTCCAACGATGGCGTCAACTGGGTCGTGCCGAATGGCATCGAAAACCCGCTGAGCGGTGTGAAGCATGAGCCAGCTGGCACGCACAATTGTGACACCGATCTTGTATATAACCCAGATTCCGATGAGCTTTGGGTGTATTACGTCTGGGAGCAGGATTCACCGGCAGGAACGCCCTCCAATCTGCGGCTTATCCGCGTGAAGGAGAAAAACGACGGCTTTGAGATCACCAGTACAACGGACGGCAAGCCCTATGAGCGCCTGATCAACAGTCAGTATCGCTATGATATGCAGTCGCCTGCCGTTGTCCGTCGTAATGCGAATACATGGCTGATGTGGTCGAACAACTCCGACTCCGACAACAGCGGCAACGGCTGGCAAAGTCAGGTTGCATTTGTCGAGCTGTACACGTCCGCAGACGGTAAGAACTGGACGAACAAGCAGAGTCTTGCAGACACGCTTGTTCTGAAAGGTGCCGACGGCATAGCCTCTTACATTCCATGGCATCTGGACGTGCAGTGGGTTGAAAGCCAGAACAAATACTGGGGCCTGTTCTGCGCCTACCCGAAGGGCGGCAACACCAACCGGACGTATCTTCTGTTCGGTACCTCTGAGGACGGGAAAACGTGGTTGACGTACCCGAAGCCGCTCCTCGCACCGCGTGATAATAAATGGGACAATAACTTCATTTACCGTTCCACCTTTATCTACGACGATGCCAGCGGAACGCTGCAGGTCTGGTACTCCGGCGGCAAATCAGGCGGCTGGCGCATTGCCTACACGGAGTTTGAAAATTTCCTGACGGATACGCTCCCGACCTTGGGCGCGCCGTATACGCCGGGTACACCCACGCCGCCTCCCGCCGGCGAAGACGGATGGGTTCCGGTTCCGGCATCTGACGATACAAACATTCACTTTGACGGCGCATGGACCTATGAGGCACCCAACCGCTTTGCCGGTGCAGAGGGATCAACCGCGACGCTGTACTTCTATGGCTCTGGCATCCGCTACTATGCGCAGTATGAAACGAACTTCGGTGAGGTAGAGGTTCAGATCGACGATGGCACGCCTGAAACACATGATCTGCATCGCGATACGGCGGGCGCAATGGACAACAAAATTCTTGAGAAAGAGCTTGAGGCAGGCTATCACAGAATCACCATTAAGCGCAAGCACGGCGGTGGTCTTGACAGCGGCGTCATCGACCTGAACAAATTCGAGGTTCGTTATGACACGTCTGCAACCATCAGTAACCATCTCTATGGAGTTTCTCCCACTGAGAAAACACTCTGGGTAGATGATACCCTGCAAATCTCGGCGCTTGTGCCCTTCAACGCGACAGACAAGACCGTTACCTACACCAGCAGCGACACAGGTAAGGCAACTGTGACCGCCACCGGCCTTGTGACTGCACTGACTGCCGGCAATGTCACGATCACGGTAAAAGCCGGTCAGTCAGAGAAGACTGTTGCGCTTACGATCCGTTCGCTGGAGGCGGGTGCGCTGCGTATGACGGTCGATGAGGACAATCCTCTGTTCCTGCACGGTCTTTACAAATATGATGGGACAGGCTATCCTGCGAATGGTCTTGCAGGTCCTCTGCAGGGCGGCAAGAGCATTCAGGGCTTCTGGACCGCACTGACCGGAACGGACGAAACAGGCTGGAATGGCCCGACCGTCCAAGCAGGCAATAAGACCATCCATCATGCGATCCTGATCCATGCCAGCGGAACGGTTGAGGGCAGTGCGGCGAACAAGCAGTGGTATCTTGACCGCATTGCCGAGACGAAGAATGACAACATTCCGTTCTTCCTGATGGTCTCCAACTCCCACACAGGAACGTTCCTGGATCTGGACTGGCTGGACGGCATCTATGAGCAGAATGAGAATATGATGGGTGTTGTCTTCTCGGAAAACCACAATGCCGGTATCAGCGAGAGAGACCGCCGCATCACCTATATGGATGCGCTTGTCAAGCAGGCCGCGAAATGGGGCGGCTATGTCATCAACTGTGACATGAACGACGCCCCGACGGACTCCGGCGTCAGCGACCATGGCGGCACGCTGGAATACTTCCTGAACAACGAAACGCTTTATCAGACGCTGAAAAAGTATTCTCAAAACTACATCCTGCTTGCCAAAACGACCAGTGCTTGGAGCAACGTTTCCTACAATTCGCATGAGAGCGTCGCCCTTGGTGCATGGCTGGACGGTCTGTGCGGCAACTGGGGCAGCCTGATCGACTCCTGGATGTGGTTCATTGAGGGATACGGCCCGCAGTGGGGCGCGAATACCTTCAGCGTTCAGGGCGGCCCGGAGGAATGCCGCGGCCCGGTCAGTATGCCGGAATTGCTGTTTGCCATGCGTATGGTGCAGCAGGCGCGCACAGGCGCAACAGTATTTACCTTTGAGCATCCCGATCATGCCGAAGCCGTCGGCGACAATGAGGGAGCAAAGACTTACTTTACGCCGAACTACAAGTACAGCATCGCCAAGGCCATGGAGTACATGCGCGACTATGCCATCCCGACCCGTGAACAGGTGATGCAGAATACGAAGGTGTTCTACGCATCGAGCGGCGGCACGCTCAATAAGCTTGGCTCAAATGCCGCCAACCGCCTGCTTGACCCGCTTTACGGCGACAGCGGTTCGTCCGGCCCCAACAAGGGCAAAAACAACGGAACGACCATGATGACCTACTCGACCGGCCGCTACGGTACGATCCCGTCTCTGCCCAAGCTGGCGCAGGATCCGACCGGCAAGGATATTCTGCGCATGGCAGATGTTCAGGCACTCGGTGGGGCGGCTGGCATTCAGAACTATTTCAACGCCCGCTATCCGCAGCGCTATAACGGCACTGGCTATGCGCACTATGACGAGCTGACAAAGAGCTGGCTGACCTATAACAGCAACTGGTTCTTCGATACCCGTGAAAACAGTGCGCTGCACAGCAAGCAGAATGTGTCGTTCCAGCTTACGCAGAATAGCTTCGGTGCGAATATCGAATTTGAGCCCTACTCCATGCTTCTTGTGGACGAGGCGCAGGCGGGCACACTCCAGTTCCGCTTCAATAACTACTGGGTCGACAAAAACCCGATCTGGGAAGGCTATGTGAAAGGAACGACCCCCACATGGGATTCCGACAACAACCGCCTGATGTATAACTACCTCAAGGACAGCTACGCCCAGAACACCGCGCACAGCGAAAGCACGTGGCGCAAAGCCACGATTACAATCTCCGGTCTTGGCGCGGAACCAACGCTGGCGCTGACAAGCAGCCTTGCAGGACAGTCCAAACAGATTCAGACGGCGTTCGACGCTGCTGCCGGTACATACACCATTACACTTGACGGCAACGGCTATCAGGAGTTCACGCTGACGAATCTTGTACCGGCGCAGGCTCCTGCCGAGAACTGGGTCTCCGTTCCTTCGCGCGTCAATGGCAACCAGCTTTCTCCGCATATCCAGTTTGAGGAAGGCTGGGTCGTCGACAAGCTCGATCAGGAGGATCCGTCTTCCTATACCAAGGGTGCACAGGCATCTCTGGTGTTCTATGGAACGGGTGTCCGCTATTTCGCCCAGAAGGATACTAACTTTGGCACTGCGATTGTCAGACTCTACCGGCATAATCCGAGCGGCGAGCCCATTTTGGTCGAGACGAGTGAGGTGGATCTGAATGGTGCAGCGGCTCCGGCGGCAAAGGTCTATGAAAAGACAGGCTTGACGCCTGATGTCTATCTGATCAGCGTTGAGCCGAAGGAAGGCTGGAATAACGCCGATAAAAATGTCATTGATCTTCAGAAATTCGAGGTCAATCAAACGGCGATTGAAACCGTGCCTACGCGGGTCTGGTCTGTTGAAGCCAATCCGGCAAGCATTACGGTGGGTGGAACTTCGACGCTAAAGACACGGCTGAACTTCAACGCCGCCGTCACGGCTGTCAGCTATGCGCCCTCTCCGGACGGAAAAGTCACCATTGCCGGCGACACCGTGACTGGCGCAGCCAGAGGAACCGTCACCATTACGGCCACCGCTGCGGGCAGCTCCAAAACGACAACGCTTACCGTAACTGGCGGTACGGCTGGAAACTGGGTATATGTGGACAGCCACAGCGGCCAGATCCAGTACACCGGAAACTGGGTCGATGAAACCAGCACAAATCATTACGAAGGCAGCGCGAAGGAGGCCAATGACGCTCCCGGCGCTACTGCAAGTCTGACCTTTACCGGTACCGGCTTCCGTTGGATTGGTCAAATGGACAGCAATTATGGTCGCGCATGGATCTATGTTGACGACGTGTTGGTCGCGATCGGAAATGCAAACAGCAGCACAAATCCGTATCAGTTCACGATTCTGGAGCTGCACGGACTGGAAAACAAACAGCACACGGTTCGCCTGGCGGCGGAGAGCAATGCCCCGGTCCAGGTCGATGCCTTTGCGTATTACACCGGTACGGATCTGGATGAAACCGTCTCCTCTGTCGCGCTGGAGCCCAGCGGTCTCATTCGCCTTGGAGACGGGGAATCGAAGCCTGTTCTTGCAATGGCAATGAACGCTGAACGTGTTGTAGTTTTCCGCGATGATTTTAGATTTACACTGGAAAACGACACAATTGCCGGTCTTTCCGGCGACGGCAAGACGCAGAAAAACGTCACCGGTAAAATGGCGGGACGCACCAGACTGCACGTTACGCTTCCTGAGTTGAACGACAAGTCTGCTACGGCAGAAATTGTCGTTACTTCCACAGAGTCGGCAGCCACGCCGCGTATGCTGGTCGATGCGGAGCATCCGCTGCTGCTTGTGTCGCTGTATGCAAATACAAAGCATCCGGCATGGTGGGATAATTCCGGAATTCCCGGCGTTCCGATGCAGGGCCACAACACAATGGAAGGCGTATGGAGCTTGATCCCAGAGGATCTCAAGCCTTACACGGCAATCCAGCTTCATGCCGACGACTATCTCGGCCACGCATGGGGAGGCACTGGCAATAAGGAGAATCTCCAGAAGTTCTATGAATACCATGTTGCAATCGCACAGGAAAAGGGGATCAACCTTTACCTGACGCTGATGACCGGCGGTGTTCCGATCAACACGTTCCGCAATCTGATCGATATGGACTGGCTGAACAATTTGATCGATAACAATTCCTGCATCAAGGGCGTTGTCTTTGCCGAAAACCATCATAATGGAGATACGGATGCCGTCGCACAGCTGACAGCAGAATACCTTGAACTCTTCTCCTCCAAGGGCATCTATCTGGTTCTGACCGACATTGACGATGCAAACCACCGGATGGAAAAATGGTTTGAGAATGATACGCTGTTTAAGGCTGCGCAGAAGCATCATAAGTATCTTGTCATCAACTCTAAGAGCACCTCCAGCAGCGGCTACAATACGGTGCGCAGCTTCGCGCTTGGCACATGGCTGAGTGGCCTTGCAGACAACTGGGGCGCGCTGACCGATGCGTGGGCGTGGTACGAAATCCGCTACCACAAGCTCTTCGAGCCGGTCATGAATACCACCTACGAAGACGTGCGCCGCGTTTATACCTTCCCTGAAACGCTGTTTGCCATGAATATGCTCCAATCCTACGTCAATGGCGGCACGGTATTCAACGCCGAGCATCCCTTCTACTGCACCGGTGTCTATGATGAGGCATCCTGGGTTCTCAAGGAGTCAATCATCCCAACAATGCGCTATATGATCGCAAATCCCGCTGCAACGCGCGAGCAGGTTAAGGGTGAAATCAAAGCCGTCTATCATACGGACAGCTATCTCCCGACGAACTTTGCTGAAGGATTGTACGGTACAGCGCAGGACAACAATCTCCTGCAAACGAGCGGCCGGTACCGCACACTGCCCGTTCTGTCCAGTAAGCTGTCTGCTGCAGAGGCTTCCGCGTTCGGCAGGGTGCTGAAAAGCGCAGATCTGGCAGATAAGATAAATATCCTGAATGCGCAGTATCCGGAGCTTTCCACAGGCGACGCCTTTGTAGAGACACTCCTGGGCGGCGGAGCAGGACAGACCGGCAGACGGCTTCTCATCATGAATAGTCTCTTTAATGAAAACAAGAATCAGTCTGCTACGCTCACTCCCACAGACGCGACATTCGCAACCAGTATGGGCTTTACGCTGACGCCACATACCTATTTGATTGCGCATGAGACGGCTGACAGCATTAAGATCGATCTCAACAACTTCCGCACGGACAAGGACGAGCTTTGGGTTCCCGGCGAAAGCGAGAATCCGGACTGGACAAGCTTCGGGAACGACTGGAACGGCGATCATAAGGACTATGTACAGGACTATATGAAATACCATATTTCCAATCCCAAGCTTGATAAGGACCGCGATCTCCGGAGCACGGTGATCACGCTGCACACCGAAGAACGGCCGACCGCAGTTGTCACCAGAAATGGCGGCAGTACAAAACTCGCCGATGACAACTTCTACACGGAAACGTATGAAAACGGCATCTACACACTGACCATCACGCACAACGGGCAGGTCAATGTGACGATCCGAAAAGGCGGCGCGGAGCCAACCCCGTCGGTGACCGACTTCCGGCTCACAACAGATCCCTCGCCGCTGACCTCTGCGGGCGGCAAGGCAATGCTGACCCTTACCGGCACGAACCTGCCGGATGGCACGAAGTTCTATTGGGGCACAGACCAGGCTATGCTGACTCCCGTTGATGCGGAAGGCTCGGATGCCTCCCGCAGTGCGGAAGTCAAGCTCCTGGAAAATACCGGAACGGGCGCTGTGACCTACTACTTCCGTTACAGTCTGGACGGAACGACGCTCGCGGGAGAGCTGACCGCAACAGTTCCCGGCACGGGCGGCGGCACACAGCCCACTGCGCCATCGGTGACGGACTATAGCGTAGCGCCCACGGAGCTTCCCTCCAACGGCGGCATGATCATGGTCACGCTCACCGGCACGAACCTGCAAAACGGCATTCAGATCAAGGCTGGCACGATCACTGCGCAGACGAGTGGTGATGCAGCGAAGCAAATGGCAACCCTGACTCTGCCTGCCAATTACAGCAGCAGCTCCGTCAGCTATACGGTGCAGTACAGTCTGAACGGAACTGACTGGGTTGGCGGCAAAACCGTCCGTGTTTCCGGCCGCTATACGCCGCCAGTCGAACCTGTCACACCGTCTGTGCCGACCAAACCCGGCGTTCCGGAAAGAGATCCTTTCCCGTTCACCGATGTCTCCAGAAGCAGCTGGTATTATGACAGTGTCCGCACTGCATGGGAAAAGGATCTGATTGACGGTGTAACGAGAACGCTCTATAAGCCGGATGACACGCTCACCGTTGCACAGGCTATCAAGCTGTCCGCTGCTCTGCACCAGATGCTGAACAACAACGGAAAGGTCACACTGCGCAATGGATCTTCGTACTGGTACAGCAGTTATGTCAGCTACGCGGTAGATAACGGGATCATTGAAAAGATGTATCTGGATTATACGCCTGCGCAGATGAATGCCCCCGTCAAGCGCAATGAATTTGTCCACATTTTCTATGGCGCGATGAGCGACTACCGGCAGATCAATACCGTCGCGGATAACAAGATCCCAGACGTCATAACAACGGATACTTACGCATTGGAGATCTATACGTTCTATCGCGCGGGCATTCTGACCGGTTCTGACAAAAACGGCACCTTCTATCCGACGAACGACATCAAGCGGAGCGAGGTCGCGGCGATCCTCAGCCGCATGTATGACAAAACAGCCCGCAAGACTGTCTCACTTCCGTAAAAACGCAAGTTTCCCCCTGCTTTGGCGCATCCGGTTCGACCGGATGCGCCTTCTTTTTCAGTATCCTCCTTGCCTGATTGGGAAATCGGACATACGAAACGCCTTTCTCGCGATTTCCTGTTCACAAAAAGAAGTAATTGTGCGCACATTCAGCATGATTTGCAATATTTTAGGCAGGATATTGCATTGCTGGCGTGCACTCCATGTCATATAATTGAGAACATGTAAGCCAGACATTTGCCGCACGGCAACAGAAAGAAAGGAGATCCTTCATGCACAAAAGCACAACGAGCAAGCGAAAACTGCCGGATACATGGCTGGTCGTTTTTTTCATATTGGTCGTGATCGCGATTCTGACGTGGATCGTTCCCTCCGGTTCGTTTGACTATGAAACAATAGATATAGACGGCACTGCAAGAAAGGTCGCAATTGCGGGAAGTTACCATGAGATCAGCAAATCTGAAGTATCCGCCACTGGACTTCTCGGCCTGTTTGCTTCTTTGTATGAGGGCTGCGTCAGCGCGGCGGACATTATTTTTGTGATCATGACCTGCGCCGCGACATTCGGTGTCATTGTCAAAACCGGCGCTTTCCACGCATTTATCGGTCGCGTGGTGCAAAAAAACGGTAGCCGCTCGCTGATGCTGATTCCTGTTCTGATGCTCGTCTTTGGCCTGGGAGGTTCTCTTTTTGGAATGCTCAGCGAGTTTTACGGGTTCTACCCGTTGATCGTCGGACTGATGATGGCTCTTGGATATGACGCGATGACGGGATTTGCCACGATCGCGCTCGGAGAATATATCGGGTTTATGGCCGCGACGCTGAACCTGTATACCGTAGCCGTTGCGCAGTCCATTGCCGGTGTGCAGCTATATTCCGGCATCGGTTACCGCGCAGTCTGCTTTGTCGTGCTGATGGGAGCAGCAGTGGCATATCTGATGCTGTATGCACGCAAGGTGCGCCGGAAGCCGGAGCTTTCTGTGGTTTATGGAGATTCGTGCGCGCACTCGTTTGAACGCAGTCAATTAGACTCGTACACATTTACATGGCGACATACGCTGATTCTTCTGGACGTGCTTGCCACGTTGGTCATCCTGATGCTGGGAATGATCCGCTGGAAGTGGGGCTATAAAGAACTCTGCGGATTGTTCATTATCATGTCTGCCGTGGCCGCGCTGATCGATAAGTGGTCGCCAAAGGACTATTGTCAGGAGATGCTTGCCGGTATCAGGAGCGTTGTGTGGGGCTGCATTCTGACCGGCCTTGCCAAGGGCATCATTGTCATTATGAATCACGCACAGATCATGGACACCATCATCTATGCGCTTGGAAATCTTCTGGAAAAAGCGCCCTCTGCAATTTCAGCACAGCTCATGCTGTTGGCGCACACGCTGATCAACTTCCTGATCCCGTCTGGATCCGGTCAGGCCGCCGCTACCATGCCTATCATGGCGCCATTGGCCGACGTGCTGGGCGTCAGTCGTCAGGTGGCCTGCCTGACGTTCCAATTCGGCGATGGTTTGAGCAACCTGTTATGGCCAACCTGCGGTATTGTGATCATTTGCGGGCTGGGTGATGTACGCTATGACCGCTGGCTGAAATGGTTCGGAAAGCTTTTCCTGATCCTGTTTGCCGCACAGATGGTGTTGGTCGAAATCGCCGTGCTGACAGGTTTTTAACGGGAGAAAACTATGAATTATATTCGAGAAGCCATTACACAGCAACACATCGGGGAAGAGGCCATTGCGTTGCGGCGACACCTGCACGCCCATCCGGATCTATCCGAGCAGGAATTTCCGACGATGGAATTGGTATGTGAGCATTTAGATGCGGCGGGCATTCCATACAAGAGGAATGTGGCAGAAAGTGGCGTCGTAGGGCTGATTAAAGGAGCTTTCCCCGGTCCGGTAATTGCGCTGCGGGCGGACATGGATGCGCTTCCGATACAGGAAGATCATCCGGACGCGCCATATTGCTCGAAGACAGCGGGTGTGATGCATGCCTGCGGACACGACGCGCATACGGCGATCCTTTTGGGAACGGCAAAGCTGCTCCAGTCCATGCGCGAATCCCTGCATGGCTCCGTCAAGCTTTTATTCCAGCCGGCAGAGGAGACCATTGGCGGCGCAGCGCGCATGATCGCGCAGGGCTGCCTTGAAAGTCCACATGTAGATTCCGTGCTTGGACTGCACGTTGCGGGCGATCTGTCTGCCGGACAGATCGGGCTGAAATACGGGAAAATGTATGCAGCTTCTGATATGCTGACGCTTAAGGTCTATGGAACGTCCTGTCACGGTGCACATCCGAACGAGGGCGTGGACGCAATCCTGATCGCGGCACAGATTCTGACGGCAGTACAGTCGCTGATTAGCCGAAACATCAGTCCCACCGATTCCGCTGTATGTTCCTTCGGATCCATTCACGGCGGAACTGTGCGAAATCAAATTGCTGATTACGTTGAATTGTCCGGCATTATTCGGACACTTACGCCGGAAACACGTCTGTTTGCCAGGAAACGCGTCCGCGATATTTGTGAGCAGACTGCAAGCATGATGGGTGGACGAGCAGAGCTGATTGTCGAGCCGAGCTACTCTCCGCTGATCAACAATGACCGTATGGTTGATTTGGTTCGTAATGTAGCGTGCGCGCAGTTTGGCTCAGACAAGGTGATCCTGCGGGACGTGCCATCGTTGGGGGTGGAGGATTTTGCGTTTTTTGCCGCAGAACGTCCAAGTTGCTTCTTCCATCTGGGTTGCGCGCATCCAGAAGAAAAGCGACGCATCGGACACAGCTGTTTCTTTGACATCGATGAGCGATGTATTCCGATCGGGATCGAGTTGTATATTGCCAGCGTCTTGCGCTTTTTACAACACGGCAACAGCGACGTAGCCGGTATCGTGTAGTCAATTAAAAAGCCCCGGCTCGGTATTCCGAGTCGGGGCTGCCATATATCCATCAGAAATCCATATCAAGCCGCTTTCCGAA
>ERZ809207.286-NODE-286-length-22748-cov-3.708324_pt1 | contig 22748 bp, 19 predicted proteins | sample MGYA00520515_ERZ809207 | MGnify/ENA primary metagenome ERZ809207 (study PRJEB31570, sample SAMEA3213009) | Homo sapiens | biome: human-gut; feature: human gut; material: fecal | place: Sweden | collected 2011 ... | reverse complement strand
ACGATTATTATGGCGACAAGCCCGATCTGACCCACCTGAAGTATGTGCCTGTCTCCGACGTGAACGCCGCCGTGGTGGCGCTGCAGACCGGCGAGTTGGATCTGTACTTCAACCCCCTGTCCGGCGTGGCTCTGGATACCGTAAAGACTGCCGACAACGTCGCCATCAGCGAGGCGCTTTCCTGCCGCAACGAGTCTGTTTACATGAACTGCGAGAGCGAGGTATTCTCCGACGTGCGCATGCGCCGTGCCGTGGCTTATGCCATAAATAAGGAAGAGGCCCTCGAGGTCTGCGGCAACGGCCAGGGCAAGGTCGTGACCTATCCCTGCGATCTGGGCGAACAGGTCACCGGCAACCCCGACTTTGTACCCTCCCACACCTATGAATACAACGTGGAAAAGGCCAGGGCCTTGGTGGAAGAGTGCGGCAACGTAGGTAAGACCGTCACCATTAAGTCCTACAATACCGAGCCTTATCAGACGCTTTCCGTATGGCTTCAGGGCTCTCTGAGCGCCATAGGCCTGGACGCCAAGGTGGACACCATGGAGCGCTCTGCGTTCCTGGATCAGCTCATCAACGGCGAGGTGGAGATCTGCCCCTTTAGCTGGTCTGACATCTCCTTCGACTTCGGCTCGGCTGTGGGTATCTATATGAATTCCAATTGTATCGGTATGTCCGGCAACTATGGCCGCTACAACAACCCCAGGGCCGACGAGCTCATCGCACTGGGCAACAGCGCCAGCGACGTCGAGGCGCGCAAGGGCTATTATAGGGAGCTTATAGAGATATACATGGAGGACGTTCCTTCCGTCGCCATGTACGCCGTAATTAACGCCATTGCACACAGCAACCAGCTTGTCATGGAGGATGCAAACATATATCAGATGGCCCGCGTCCATTGGGCCCAGTGATCTCAACGCGGTTCAGTAAAAAAAGCCTTTGCTGAATAGGTAAAAAGGGAGCAGCAGACGCACCGTCGCCTTGCTGCTCCTCTGTGAATAATTTAAAGAGGAGGGTATGAAAAGATGTATAATGAGCGAATTCTTCCTTGGTTCAAAGAGAATGTCGCCGATGCCCTATTTCTGAAGAAGCAGGCGAACGTTCGTTGGATCAGCGGCTTTAAGGGCGCAGATACTTGTGTGATGGTTACGGCAAACGGTGGTTTCCTGATCACTGATCCCCGCTATACCGAGCAGGCCGAGATCGAGGCTCCTGACTTCACCCTTGTGAATTGGCGCGCAGTCGGCGGCAGCGTGATAAAAGCCTTGGCTTCTATCGTAAAAGAAAACAATATCAAATCGCTCGCCTTTGAGAGTGACGTTCTCAGCTTTGGCGAATATAGCGAGCTGAGAAAGCTCGTAGACATCGAGCTGGTTCCCACCCAGGGCGTGGTGGAGGAGCTGCGCAGCATCAAGACACCGCAGGAGATCGAGTATCTCCGCAACGCCTGCGAAATATCGTGCCGGGCCTTCTGGCGCATACTTGACGATATAAGGGTCGGCGTCACGGAGAAGGAGCTGGCGGCCAAACTTTCCGCCTATATGGTCATGGAGGGTGCGGATACCCAGCCCTATGGCAACATCCTCATTTCCGGTCCCAATACTAGTCTGCTGCACGGCATCCCTTCCGACCGCACAGTGCATTACGGAGACTTCGTTCTGATGGATTACGGCTGCCAGTTCAACGGCTATATGAGCGATATGACCCGCACCGTGGTGGTGGGCAAGGCCAGCGATAAGCAGAAAGAGGTTTACGGCCTTGTTAAAGAGATGATAGAGGATTCTATCAGCATTATGAAGGCCGGTACTGTAACTGGCGACGTCTATGAGGCATCCGTCCGCGCCATCAAGGACGGTCCCTATTATAAATATCACTACAATGGCGTTGGTCACGGGATCGGCATGTTTGTTCACGAGGTGCCGTTTATCCGTCCCGGTGCTACCGCGGTTTACAAGCCGAATGTGGTGACGACCATTGAACCCGGTCTTTACATTCCGGGCTGGGGCGGTTGCCGCATTGAGGATCAGATCATAATAAACGAGGATGGTAACGAGAATCTTATCTCAGTTTCCCATGAGCTTATTGAGCTATAAGTTATGGCTGAAAATTTTATTTGTGTGACGCAGCAGATCCTGCTGCTGGCCGCGATCATACTGGTTGGCTTTGCGCTGAGCAAGGCCAACCTGATTTCTGCGGAAGGGGAAAATGCCATTTCTGCACTGGCGCTGTATGTGGCCACGCCGGCCGTGGTGATCTCTGCCCTCCAACGGCCCTTTGAGGCTATCCTCTGGATGGGATTAAAGCAGACGGCGCTAATCGTAATACTCACCTTTGCGGTCATGGTCACAGTGACGAAGCTGACCATTCGCCATGCCGATATCGGCTACCGCAGCGTGATGCGCTTTGCCGCCATTTTTGCTAACGTCGGCTTTATGTGCCTGCCATTGGTGAAGGCGCTTTACGGGAAAACAGGGGTCTTTTATTGCAGCGTCGTGGTGGCTTTGTTCAATATTGAGACGTGGACCTACGGCTATGCGCTAATGAGCAGTGTGGGCGGGGGAAAGCTCCCGCTGAAAAAGGCCTTTCTAAATCCGGGAGTTCTTTCAACGTTGGTCGGCGCCTTGCTGTTTTTGACCTCGACCTCTCTGCCGGCTGCGGTTGATGCGGTAGTGGATGCTTTTTCTCCGCTGAACACGCCCCTCGGCATGATCGTTATAGGTTGCCGCATGGCCCATTCGGATCCGCGTATCGTGCTAAAAAGCGCCGCTGTTTGGATTTCCACGATAGAGAGGCTGGTGGTATTTCCGCTGTTGCTGGTGCTGGCGCTGCACCTCACCGGCATTCGTGGCGTCGTCGCCATGGTGGCAATGATTACGACCTGTGCGCCTGCGGCAAGCGTTACTACCATGATGGCGGTTTTTTGCCGCCATGACGAAGCGGCGGCAGCCAACGTTGTTTCGCTGCAAACGGCGCTTTCCGCTTTGACTATGCCCCTGCTCATTACACTGGGACAGAAACTGTTGATGTAGAAAAGCAAAATAACGGGGTCGAATGCTTCGATCTGCCGGTATTATATGAATACAAGCGCCGCCCGGCAGCCTATATTGCCGGCGGCGCATTGACGGGTCTTTTGACCCGATTTTAACGATGCGTGGATTCACAGAAAGGGGAGGACTATGAACGGACAGCGCTCCCAGCTTTGGACGTCTGATTACTGCCGTGTCCTGCTGGCACACCTGCTGCTCCTGTTGACGGGAAATCTTTTGGCCAGCAGCTTTTCGCTCTATCTCTTTTTTCGCGGCGGAACGGATATGACCATTGGCGTGCTGCATTACCTCAATGCCTTCGGAGCGCTGCTGATGCGGCCCTTTGCCGGCTGGTATCTGGATCACCGCAGCCGCCGGAGCTTGTTGATGTTATGCCTTGTAGGGCTGGTGTGCCTGCCCTTTGGTTATATTTTTGCCTCTTCAATGGCACTGATCGCGCTGGATCGGCTCCTTACCAGCTTGCTTTCCGCCGTTGCTACCACAGGCGTCACGACTAATGCCTATGACACGCTGAACGAAGGGAACTTCAACGAGGGCGTGGGATATCTTGGATTTTGCAACTCCCTGGCAAATGCGATAGGGCCGGGTCTGGGCCTGTGGCTGTGGGAAAAGCACAATGTCTGGGGCCTTTTCGGTGCGGTTGCCGTGGCGAGCCTGCTGGCTCTGCTATTGCTGCGGAAATTTAATTTCCGAGAGATCCCGAAGGAGCATATCACACCTTTCCGGCAGGAAAGCTTCAGAAACCTGTTATATGAAAAAAATGCCCTGCCCGCCTCAATATTGGAAGCGATCATCGCCTTGGGGAGCGGTGCTATCAGCCCGTATTTGATACTGTTCCTCATCCAACGCGGCGTGATGTATCGGCCGGGTCTGTTCTATACCTTTCAGGCTTGCGGCACATTTATCTCACGGCTTTTCGTTGGAAAGATCAGCGACCGCTGGGGAGAGGCTCCTCTGGTTTACTCCAGCGCCCTGTTTTTTACTTTGGGGGTTTCCGCCGTCAGCTTTGCGGAGAGCCAGATCCTTGTCTGCATGGGCGCGGTGCTTATGGGCTTTGGTTATGGCTTTGTGGTGACCGGTTTCCAGATCATGTCTGTTCGGATAGTCCCGCCTGAGAGGAGGGGGACTGCCGCCTCTACCTATTCCATGGGCTGGGATGTGCCGATGGCTTTCGGTGGCCTGATCGCCGGCATACTGAATACCAAATACGGGTATGATATCACCTTTAGGCTGATTTTGCTGCTGTATCCAATCTTCGTTTTGATATACGTATTCGTTATCTCCAAACATCCCTCCGCCTTTCGCAACTGGAAGCGGGCGCAGGAGATGGGGCGGCTGTGAGCACTATGTTATAAAGCGGCACGCAGCGCTGCATACTGTGCCAGGACTTCGGGAATGTCAATACGCTGAGGGCAATACTGCCGGCAGGTGTTGCAATGGAGACATTCCTCCGGCCCCTTGGTCCACTTCAGATTGGACAGGCGCCACCCCTCTCCGCTGACACGCTGCTCGTTATAGCCTTGGATCAGCAGAGGAATATTCAGCCCCGCAGGGCAGGTGTCGCAGCAGTAGCCGGAGCATGGCACGCCTAACGTGCCCATAAAGGCGTCCTTGGCCTGCCAGAGCGTATCCAGCTCCTGTTCATTCAGCGGCTCCTGCCGCGAGAACGTGTCTACATTGTCCTCTATCTGTTCCATAGTGGTCATGCCGCTGAGCACCGTCTGCACCATGGGCAAGCCCTGCAAGAAGCGGAAGCTCCAAGAGGGAATGGAGCGCTCCGGCTCCGCCGCTTTCAGGATAGCTGCCGCTCGTTCATTCAGCGTGGACAGCCGCCCGCCCTTCTGCGGTTCCATGACCCATACGGGAAGCTGGTGCTCCAGAAGGATATCATACTGTTCTTTCGCTTTCAGCAGCGTCCAGTCCACATAGTTCAGTTGGATCTGAGCCATATCATAGCCGTCGTACCACTGAAGAAATTTACGCAGGTTGTCCGGCTCCGCATGGGCGGAAAAGCCCAGATAGCGGATGCGACTCTTTTCTTTCTGCTTCAGCAGGAATTCCAGATATCGGGCATTTTCGTCCATAATGAGAGGCAGCGTCACCTCGCACACACAATGGAAAAGATAGAAATCAAAGTATTCGACCCTGCAACGCTTTAATTGTTCCTCAAACATTCCCTCCAGGTCCTTGCAGTGGGAGGCGTGAAATTTGCTGGCCAGGAGATAGCTTTCACGGGGATGGCGGGTCAGCGCCTCGCCAAAGATCCGCTCAGAATCTCCTTTGAGATAGGCGTGGGCCGTGTCAAAATAGTTGATGCCCCGCTCCAATGCCACATCTATCAGGGCAAAGCCCTTTTTGCGGTCGATACGTTCGTTATTGCCCTCCTCCATGGCCCATCGGGTTCCGCCGAATCCTAACGTAGAGACCTCGATATCCTTGAAATGCTTGTGCAATACCTGCTTTGCCATAGCTGCTCCTTTGCCCTCTCCTTCAATAGAAAGAGGGACTTTTTATACTTTACTAAAGATATGATACCGCTTGTCCTTATGGAAAACAAGCATTTTACCAAAGCGGGAGGAATTACCTGCCGGGCTGTTTTTTTGCCGCAAAGTGGTGTAAAAAGACACTTTGGGCGCCCTTTATTTGACTAACATAGATAAAATTGGTAAAATACGCATAACAATGAGGTGGCGAAGCCAATTATTTTCGGAGGTAATTGCCAATGAGGTCCTTTCCAAGGACGATACTATACGCGGTAGCGGGAGTGCTTGTCATAGCGCTGATATCCTCCGCGCTTACCATGATCATAATGAACAGGACGTCTGGAGACAGGGTGGTGATGTCGGCTGAAGAATACTCTGAGTTCAGCCAGATAGCGGCGTTGGACGACGTGATGGACAGCATTGAAAAAGAATACTACGCCGAGGTGCCCTCCCGGGAAAAGATGATAGCGGGGGCGGAAAACGGCATGCTGGACACGCTCGACGATCCATACGCCAGATATTACACCGCCGAGGAGTACGAGGAGTACCTTGCCGCCATAAACGGAGAGTACTACGGCATAGGCCTGCTGGTAGGTCAGCCGAACGAGACGGGTTCCGAGGTGCTTGAGGTCTATCAAGGCAGTACGTCGGAGAGCGCCGGCATAAAGGTGGGCGACATCATAACCGCCGTGAACGGAACCAACGTGGCGAATATGGATCAGGACGATCTAAGGGCATTGATAGACGCAAAGAAAGCTGATGGCGTGCAGCTTTCCATACTGCGGGGCAGCGAGACGCTTGATATAACGGTCACCGGCGGCAACATAACAGTAAAGCACGTGGATTCAGCCCTCTTTAACGACAGGACCGGATACATTTATGTGAGCATGTTCACCGGCAACTGCGCAGACGAGTTTGAGAATGCAATAAAGGATCTTAAGAGCCGCAACATGAAGTCGCTTGTGATAGACCTGCGCAACAATCCCGGCGGTTCGCTGGATATAGTCGTAAGGGTAGGCGAGATACTGCTGGGCAAGGGCATGCGCATCGTGAGCGTTGGCCCTACGGATTCCACTGAGGAAACGGTATATAACGGCAAGGGCAGCGCCATAGGCGTGCCTGTAGCGGTTATAGTGAATGAGAACTCCGCATCGGCCAGCGAGATACTTGCGGCGGCCATACAGGAAAACGAGATAGGCGTAGTTGTGGGGACCAACACATACGGCAAGGGTGTTGTGCAGACCACGTCATACATAGAATCCACCGGCGGCTGGCTCAAGATCACTACCGACGCTTATTACACCCCCAACGGCAACAACATAAACGGCGTGGGAATTTCACCCGATATTTTAATGGAGCTGCCGGAGCAGTATCACAGAATGGCCATACCGGAACTCGTAAAGAACCACCAGAAGGAGGACACTCAGCTCTGGGAGGCACTTGACTACGTACGGGAAAGGGCCAACGAGGTATCGTAAATAAACAATACTCTTTTAGAGAGGAGCTTTATATGCAGCTTAGCGAGCTTATAAAAAAAGATCCTGTAATCGAGCGCGTTGCAAAGGCGGAGGAGGTCATCTGGTTTAATCCGGGCCTTCGGTGCCGGGACGCCGCATTTGAAGGCATCAGCCTTACCATGGCGGACATTGACGACGCCGAGGCGCGGCTCAGGCGCTTCGCACCCTTCATAATGCTCTGTTTCCCGGAAACTGCAGGAAACGGCGGCATTATAGAATCCCCTCTCACCGAGGTCGAGCATATGAGGCAGCGGCTCAACGGACACGGCGGCGGCATAGGCGGCAGGCTGCTCCTCAAGCGGGACAGCGACCTTGCCATTGCAGGCTCCGTAAAGGCGCGGGGCGGCATATACGAGATACTAAAGCACACAGAGGAGATCGCCCTCGAAAAGGGCCTTCTCAGTGGATATGACGATGACTATGCGAAGCTGGCCGGCGACGAGTGCCGCAGGGTGTTTTCGCAGTACACCGTGCAGGTGGGCTCCACCGGAAACCTTGGCCTTTCCATAGGAATAATGAGTGCGGCGGTAGGGTATAAGGTAATAGTACACATGTCCGCCGATGCCAAGCAGTGGAAGAAGGAGCTGCTGCGAAGCAAAGGCGTGAAGGTAGTGGAGTATAAGTCGGACTATTCAGAGGCGGTGAAGCGGGGCAGGGAGCTGTCCGACGCCGATCCCATGAGCTACTTTGTGGACGACGAGAATTCCGTCGCGTTGTTCCTGGGCTATGCAGTAGCGGCTAAGCGGCTGAAGGCACAGCTTGAGGATATGGGAATAGAGATAGACGAAAACAGGCCGCTGATAGCTTACATACCCTGCGGTGTAGGCGGCGCACCGGGCGGCATAGCTTTCGGGCTCAGGCTGCTCTTTGGGGACGATGCTCATGTATTCTTCGTAGAGCCTACTCAGGCGCCTTGCATGCTGCTTGGCATGGCAAGCGGACTGAACAATAAGATATGCGTGCAGGACGTGGGCCTTACAGGGCTAACTCACGCCGACGGACTTGCAGTAGGCAGACCCTCAGGTTTCGTGGGCGGCGTAATGAAGACGCTGCTTGCGGGCGAAATGACGGTGGAGGATTATAAGCTGTACGATTATATGCGGGCGCTGCTGGATACCGAGGGCATATTCATAGAGCCTTCCTCCTGCGCCGCGTTTGAAGGCCCTATGAAGCTCTGTTCAAGGGAAGGGGAGGAATACATAAGGCGGCACGGCCTTGAGGATAAGATGCAAAACGCCATACATATCCCATGGGCCACAGGCGGCAGGCTGGTGCCGGAAGAAATAAGAAAAGAGTACATGAGTACCTATCTAAAATAAAAGCAAAAATAAAGAGGCGCATAGAGCGCCTTTCAGTCTGTCGAAAAACCCCGGGGTTGATAAGGGGCCGCAGCCCCTTATGGCTTTACTCGGATTTGGCGACATGCGCGGCAAATCCGCAAAAGCCCTTGCGCAGCAAGGCTTTCCCTGCATTCGGTGCTGGCCGCGCCATAGGTGTAAGCACCGAATGAAAAAACTCAAAAAAGTGGCGTTCAGCCACTTTTTTGACACTCTGAGAGGCGCATAGAGCGCCTTTTTATTTTGCGTAAGTGTCAGTCTGCACTGTCATCGTGGTGGCGTATGCCGTCACGACGGAACAGCAGCGATATGCCCCATACTCCTGCAAGGCCTACAAGCGTATAGATAATGCGGGCGAAGGTGCCGCTCATGCCGCCAAAGAGGCTGGCCACAAGGTCAAACTGGAAGAGGCCCACCAGGCCCCAGTTCAGCGCGCCTATGATGACGAGTATAAGTGCCAGTGTATCCATATGATGTCTCCTTAAAACTCCTTTGCTTTGATGGGCTTATTCTGCCCGGCAGGATACACATAATACGAGGAAAATAATGGCTTTTATTTTTTCTTTGGATAAAATATTTCTATTTCAAACTTATCGAAATCCACCGGCTCCATAAAGTCGTCTGCACGGAACACCACGCGGGAGAAGTCCTCCAGCTCCTTTAAATGCTTTTTGAGCATAACGGGGCGGGAGAGATCAAGCTCGTGGCAGAGCGGGCCTATGAGCTCGGCCCATTCGTCTGTCATGCCGCGCGTAAGCCCAGAGTATTCGATTGTGTGCTGTCGTATTATTTCATTGTTCTTACGAACGGTTCCCCAAAGCTTCATGCTGTCTGCTCCTCATTTCAGGGTAAAGATCAGGGCGGCGTTTCCGCCGCCCCATGTAAAGTATCTTTAAATCAGTTCTTGGTGATGTACTGCTGGGATACGAATAGTATCTTTCCGTTGTACTCTATCATGCTCCAGCCGCTGCCCATATCCTTGACGAAAGCGACCGCGGTGCCGTTTGCAAGCTGCATCATGGCGGTGCCGCTGGTGCTGGGCGAGAGCCTTGCGTTGAGGCCGTCGGTGTTTACGGTGGCGCTGGTAGTGGTATAGGAGGCGATGTCGCTCACCTTGGTGAGATACTTGCCGGAAACATAAGCCGTGGTGTTGTTGTAGGCGATCTTATACCAGCCGTTGCTGTCCGCGCTTATAACGTAAACCTTATCGCCGCCGCCCAGCTGGCCGAGTACGTCGGATGTATCGACCGCGTTGGCGCGGACGTTTATGCCATCGGTGTTGGCATAGTAGATGGATTTTGCATCCCCGACCTTGGCGGGCGTGGTCGCCGCGGTAGTTCCGCCGCCTGTGGGCGCGGTGGTGCCGCCGCCGGCAGTGTTGTAGTCGACGGTGAAGGTCTTGCGGTTGATGGCGTAGCCGTTCTTGCGGGCCTCCACGTTGAGGGTGGTGGTACCGGCATCGGTTATGGTGTAGGTATAGGTGAAGGAGCCTGTCTCATCCACGGGAACGGCCTCATCGTTTACGTATATGCCGGCGGTCGTATCCTGCACAACGCCCGCTATCTCAACGACCGGGTTGCTGACCGAGAAATTCTCGGTGTTGGGGCTGGTAACAGTCATGTCTATGACCGGTATACTTATAAGTATGGGGTTGGCAAAGGTAACGGGTTCGCTTTCGCCCTTCTTATTTATGACGGTAATATTGGGGGTAACCGCCAGGTAGCCGTCTGCGGTGAGTTCATCGGGATCCACAGGCTCACTGGGGATCCAGAGCTGCTCGGGAATGCCAAAGGTGACGGACTTGCCGGATATGGGTTCCTCTTTTACAATGGAGCCTCCCTCGAAGCGCACTATGCTCTTCTTCTTTGCGTACACGGTGATGTTGTAAGCCTTATCGCCGGAGGCGGTGGTAGTCTCCTCAATCTTTGCTTCGCCGGTGACGGAGGACTTGCCGGAGCCTATTCCGCCGCTTACGAGCTTGATTACGCCGAATACGATAGCGCCAAGCAGCAGTATGCCGCCAAGTATCATGGCCAGAAGCTTGATGTTGAGGCTGCTCCTCCTGCGGCGGGAGGGCTGGCTCTTCCTGGGGGCGGAGGCGCGCGGAGCGGTACGGGAGACGGGGCGCTGTGCCGGAGCAGCCTTCTTATTGCCGCCGGCGCGCTTGCTGCGCCTGTCGTCGGTCTCCGTGTAGTCATAAGAGAACATTCTGTCATCTATGGGATCGGCATATTTTATGCCGCTCTTGGATGGCTGCTGGGGGGTGGAATATGAACCGGACCAGGCGGAAGAAGCGGCGGATACTGCCGCGGCAGATACGGCGTCGCCTATCCTTGCGCCGCATGAGTTGCAGAAACGCTGGCCTTCAATAAGCCGTGCGCCGCACTTGGGGCAGACGGGGCCGGACTGTACTGCGGACTGACGGGGCTGCTGAACGGGCTGAGCGGGCTGAGCGGGCTGAGCGGACTGAACCGTCTCCTCGGCCTTGCCGTTCAAAAAGTCCGCGGGTATATCGTTTTCTGAAATAGTATTGGCGTTGAATTCGGGTTTTGCCCAAACGGGGGAGCGAACGAAGCTGCGGGGGGAGGCGGGAGCCTCTGCGCCGTTATCGGCATTGTCGCTGCCGTGCAGGGGAGCGGAACACTTTTTGCAGTACTCGAGGTAGTCCTCATTGTTGGTGCCGCATACCTTACATATCATATAAAAATCCTCCTACAAGGTTGTGGTCAAGGGACAAGGGGGCATATTGCAGCCGCCGCCGTTGACTTTGCATATCTATTCGAAGATAATTATACCAAATTGCAATGGGGAATGAAACACTTTTCAAATGATAATTATAAACAAACTTTAAATTATATATGGCACATAGCCGAAATATACTGCCCGTGGTATAATCAACTAAAGTTTTATAAAACCGTTTATGGAGGTAGCCCGTGAATCGTATAATCGCGGCGCTTATGGCGCTCATACTTATAATGACCGCAATATCTGCGGCAGGCTGCGAAGCAAAGGAGAATCCCTACAAGGGCTACTGTACGGACGGGGAGCTTGCGGGCGGCGCCGCCCTTCAGAACGCCAACGCAAAGTCCGTCACCGTGTCCTGTGAGGGCGACGTTGTGCGCATAAGGCTGGAGTTCTATGTGGGCAGCCGTATGAGCGGCGGCAGCGAGGAGGCGGAGGCCTCCACGGTGCCGGCGTATAAGGTGTACAGGCTGGGTTACCCTTCAAGGCTGGCGGTGGAGTTCAACGACCTGGAGTATGCCGACTTTGCCCGGACGGAAACCGAATGCGCAGGCTGTGTCCAGGGAGCTTTTGTGCACAGGATCATGGAGGAAAAGAAGGCGTGCATATACTTTCAGCTTTCCGCCGATCCCGCGTTCAAGGCCTTCGCCAGCGGCAATGTGCTGGAGATAGAGATCAAGCCCATAGCGGAGGCGGAAAAAAAGAAAAAGAAGAATGAAAAACCCAAGTATCAGGTCACGGCGAACGCCTATGACGACTACTGCGAGGGCAAGCTGACTGCTGACGGCCTTACCCCTACGCTGGACGCGGATAAGTGCGACGTACTGCTTATATCAGGCGTTATGGATTCAGACATAGCAGCCGAGATGTTTATTAAAGACATAGTCGATAAAAACATCTCCGCCGTCCAGGAGGAGTGGACCATAATAGAGGCGGATAAGCATAAGCTGCCCCAGTATGACGATACGCTTGTATACAAAGCCGCTTACTCCCAAAATGTTCTGCGCAGCACGGATGGCAATGTGGAGAGCGCAGAGGTACTCATACCCGATGGGTGGTATCTGACACAAATACCGAAACGCGCGGGAGGCGGCGCACTTTATACAAAACGTATAAAGGAAAAGGACGCTTCGGGCGACTATACCAGCGAAAGACTGTACATAAGAAATGATGACGGCACATCTGAGGAATTCATGGACTATGGCTTCGAAACCATAGAGAGCGCGGAGTTTTCTCCCGATGGAAGAAAGCTTGCGCTGCTTGAGCGGGCGGCGGAAGCAACCAACCTTTACATAATAGACGTGGAGGCCGAGGAGGTGCTGACCGACCTTACAGATGTGGGCTTTGGCGACTCGGTAAGCGCCTATACGTGGGACGATATAGGAACTACGATTTACGCCGTAAGCGGCACGGATTCCATGACCATACATCAGTACGACTTTGACGTACCCGATGAGAGCAAGCGCCATTCCATAGTGGAAAAGAACGGCGCGGATGAGGGCAGCATAGCCTTTGCAGACGGGCGCATATACTTCGTACAGGGTGACATGGAGAACGGCGATATGATATACAGGGTAAAGTGCGACGGCGGTGTGCGCAGGCAGTTCACCTACGGAAGCCTGTTTGCTCTTTCCGGCAATAAGGAATATATGGCTATAAACGCGGAGAGCGGGGCTGCGGCATCCAGCACAGGCAGCGAAAAGCTCAGGATATATGAAATGGATTCAGGCAACAGCATACCTGTATCCAACGAGTTCGGCGCTCAGGAATTCGTATGGTCCAGGGACGGTTCGAGGCTGTATTACTTCGAGAACAGGCTGTCGGGTGACGAGGAGAACGCCGAGGAGGGCAGCTCCAATGCCAACCACAGCCATATTCCCCGGCGATTCACCGGAGATACTGTATTTAAATTTCAACGACAGCGATACCATGGGCGAGAAGATAAGGGCCACGTATATCCTCGACGCCGGCCGTATCGCGTCGTAAATCAGAATATGGACATACGGGCGCGTTAGGTGTAGAATAATAAAGCCAAAAGGCAAAAAACAATTGAATAGTCAAAAGGCGCAGAGTAGGACGCCGCGCGTTGTTCCGAGGCAGAGCAGGATAGTTGCTTCGGACTCAGTGCTCCGGGGACGGGGAGTTGTCCCGGGGACGAAAAGCCAGATGGCTTACGGTGCGGCATCCGCATCCCGCTGCTGCATAAAGGAGAATTGCCTCCTCTATGTGGTGAAAACTATCAAAGGAGGTAAGTTCTATGGAAAAGACAAGGAACAGCGCAAACGTAGACCCAAGGACAAGACGGCTCGCTTATTGCGCGCTGTTTACGGCGCTGGGCGTGGTGCTGGGAGGGCTGCTCAGCATACCGGCGATGCCGCTGGGCAGTTATACGCTGAAGATAGGCTTAGGCGTGCTGCCGGTAATAGTGACGGCGGTGCTGTATGGTCCGCTGTACGGCGGAACGGTAGGGGCGTTGACGGATCTTTTGCAGGCGCTGATATTCCCCAAAGGGGCCTATATGCCGTGGTTCACAGTAATAGGGGCGCTTTTCGGGGTGATCCCCGGTATGTTCTTCGTAAAGGGCCAGAAGCCTACGCTGAAGCGCATATTCGTAGCTGTGTTTTCAGGACAGACGGCTTGCAGTGTGGTGCTCAATACGCTGCTGCTCATGTGGCTCTACGGGTCTCCGTGGCAGATCGTATATGCGAGGTTAATAAATCAGGCGGTGATGATACCGCTGTATACCGCCCTCGTGTATTACGTGGTAAAGCTTATGGATAAGTGTGGGATTATATAAACCCGGATAAATGTGCATACTTTTCCGTATATGGAAAATACATATACGGAGGATAAGACAATATGCTTCTGGGCTTGAGGGAAAAGAAAAGGGAACAGGGCAAAACAGAGGATATACGCCGTGCCATGGAACAGTGGCAGGAGGCCGAAAGGTACTTCAAGAGCGTATCCGATACCGACCTTGTGGATTACGCGGTTTTCGAGATGGAGGCTGCGAGAAGGAAATACATGCTGCTCCTCAAGCGCTATGCAGAGGAGCGTAAATACAGGGAGTAGAAATATAATGCTGGAAACGCTCATCATGTTTGGAATAGGTATACTTATGGTGTGGGTCATATGCAAGATCTTCGCATGGCCCCTCAAGATACTTTTCAAGCTGGTGATAAACGCCGTTATGGGCGCTATCGTGCTGCTGGTAATAAACATAATCGGCAGCGCGGTAGGCTTTACGCTGCCTATAACCGCCCTTACGGCGCTGCTGGTCGGGCTGCTTGGTGTGCCGGGCGTAGTGCTCATAGCGCTTTGGGTGCTTTTAATGTAGAATTGCAGAATTGCTTCCCCTGCCGTGCGGGGGAAGCTTTTTGCGCATGGGAGTGCGAAGGATGGAAGATTATATCAAAGCATTGCGAAATATGGTAGACTCCTCCGGCCGCATAGTGTTCTTTGGCGGCGCGGGGGTGAGCACGGAATCCGGAATACCGGATTTTCGCAGCGAAAACGGCATATACGACGCTATACGCCGTTTCGGCGAACGTCCCGAGACGCTGCTGAGCCATAGCTTCTTCATGGAGCACACCGAGCGCTTCTTCCAGTATTACAGAAGCGCGCTGCTTGTGACAGACGTACAGCCTAATGCCGCTCATCTGGCCCTTGCCCAGCTGGAGCGCGAGGGCAAGCTTACAGCGGTGGTTACCCAGAATATCGACGGCCTGCACACCAGGGCCGGCAGCAAAAACGTATATGAGCTCCACGGCAGCATATACAGAAACCACTGCATGAATTGCGGCAAATTCTATTCCGCCGAGGATATAATGGATATGGATACCGTGCCGAGATGCAGCTGCGGCGGCGTGATAAAGCCGGACGTAGTGCTTTATGAGGAAGGCCTGGATGGCGATGTGCTTCAGGGCGCCGTAACTCACATAATGCGGGCGGATATGCTCATAGTCGGCGGCACGTCGCTGGCTGTTTACCCGGCTGCAGGGCTTATTGACTATTACCGCGGGAACAGGCTGGGGCTCATAAATAAGAGGGAAACGCCTTATGACAAAAGGGCGGATCTGGTCATACACGAGTCCATAGGCCGTGTGCTGTCGGAAACGGTAAAATTTAAATAAACAAATCTGTTCAGAGGAAGGAGCTTATATCAATGGCAAAGGCTACTACCGCCATTCTGCTTGCAGCAGGCGAGGGGAAAAGAATGGTGTCCAAAAAGCAGAAGGTAATGCATAACCTGTGCGGCAGGCCCATGCTGGGTTGGGTAATGCGCAGCGTTCAGCAGCATATCACGGAGAGACCCATAGTGGTGCTGGGCTTTGACGGGGAAAGCGTAAAGGATTATTTCGGCAAGGACTGCACCTACGCTTATCAGCAGAACGTGCCGGGCAACAGGGTGGACGCCCTCAGGGCCGGCATGAGCGCGGTAAACGCGGATACCGGCTATGTGCTGGTGATGGCGGGAAATATGCCTCTTATAACTGACCGCACTGTGGCGGCGCTGGTGGAGGCCGCAAAGGGCTTTTCAGCCTCCAGACTCATATGCTTTTCGGACGACGAGGATACGCTGATATCCCCGGCGTACTGCTTTGAAATAAGCGTGCTGAGAGAGTGCCTTAAGATGGACGCGAGCGATATAGAGAGCTACGTATCCTGCCTCCGAAAGAAGAACATGCCGGTGGTGGACGTGTACGCACCTTATATAGAGGGCATGGAGATAGCAGACAGGGAGGATCTGTGGTGCTGCAACGCTATACTGCGCAGAGAGATAAACGCTTCCCTCATGCGCAAGGGCGTCACATTTATAGATCCCGAATCGGCATATATCGACGCCGACGTGCGAATAGGCATGGACACGGTCATATACCCAGACGTATACATGAGCGGCAGGACTGTCATAGGCGAAGGCTGCAGGATATACAATGGCTGCCGCTTTGATAATACCGTGGTAGGCGATAATTGCGATATGCAGGCCGTTGTGGCCATAGATGCCGTAGTGGACGACGGCGCCAGGGTAGGCCCCTATGTAAGGCTCAGGCCCAATACGCACATAGGCAAAAACTGCAAGATAGGCAACTTCGTCGAAATAAAGAACTCAACCATAGGCGAAAAGACTTCCGTGGCACACCTTACCTACGTGGGCGATTCCGACGTGGGCAGCCACGTGAACATGGGCTGCGGTACGGTGTTCGTAAATTATGATGGTTTTGAAAAGCACCGCTGCAAGGTGGGCGATAACGTATTCCTTGGTTGCCAGACAGCGCTTGTCGCGCCGGTCACCGTAGGGGACGACGTATATACCGCCGCAGGATCGGTCATAACCGAGGATATACCCGCCGGCACTCTCGCCATTGCACGCACCCGCCAGGAAAACAAGGAGGGCTGGGTAGCTAAATACAGGGCGATCAAGAAAAAAGAAAAATAAAAGAATTTCTTGACAGGACATGGGGATTTGTGCTTTCATACATGAGGAACAAAAATAAATATAAAACGGGAGAAACAAAATGAGCCTTTACAGCGAATGGCAGGGAATCTGCGACCAGGTACAGGAGCAGGAGCCCGGCGTTGCGAGGAAGTTCTGGAAGGAATACTTCGCGGCGGAAACCGAAAATTATAAAAAGATACTTGGTGACTATACCAATACGGTAGAGGGCAAGCTTTCCGATCTTGCCAAGGAATTCAACATGGACGAGGTCACCTTTGTAGGCTTTTTGGACGGCATCAACAGCAGCCTCAAGAAGGAGATAAAGCTGGACAGCCTTAAGAGCGGCTCCAAGGTAACTCTGGATATCGACTTTGAAAAGCTTTACTACAATATGCTGGACTGCAAGGCGGAGTGGCTGTACACCCTCAAGGAGTGGGAACCTATCCTTACCCCAGAGCGCCGCAAGGAGATAACCCATGAATTCCGCACCTCCAAGATGTTCGTAAAGACGGCGGAGCCCGGCCGCAACGATCCATGTCCCTGCGGCAGCGGCAAGAAGTACAAGAAGTGCTGCGGAGCCGGCAAGTAATCAATACAATGTGTTTTAAATGCGGTCCCCGGATATGCCGGACGACCGCATTTTGAATTTTTGGCAAACCCGCCCAATTGGATAAATAATATGCTATAATGGAACCGTTAATATAGCCATAATGATTATCGGATATAATTTTCTTAGCAAACGGGAGGCGTTCTGAATTAGTATGAAGATAAGATTCTGCGGTGCGGCCAGGTCTGTTACGGGTTCATGCCACATGATAACCTTCGAGGGCGGAAGCATACTTGTGGACTGCGGAATGCGGCAGGGCGAAGACGCGCATACCGATTACGGCGAGGGGGATTTTCCCTTTATACCTTCGGATATAAAGGCGCTGCTCATAACCCACGCGCATATAGACCATACCGGCATGGTGCCGCTGCTGGTAAAGCGCGGCTTCAATGGCCCGATATTCTCTACCGAGGCCACAGCAAAGCTCTGCGGGATAATGCTGCCGGACAGCGCCCACATACAGGAGCAGGACGCTGAATACCAGAACCGCAAAAATGAGCGGGCAGGCAAGCCCCTTGTAGAGCCTCTCTATACCGCTCAGGACGCCGAAAACTCCCTCAGGCTCTTTAAGGGCGTAAGGTATGACAGCATCATACAGATATGCCCCGGCGTGGAGGCAAGGTTTACAGACGTTGGACATCTGTTGGGCTCCGCCGCCATAGAGGTATGGGTGACTGAGGGTGGCAAAAAGACCCGCATAGTATTCTCGGGCGACATAGGTCGCGACGACAGGCCCATAATAAAAGATCCCGAAAGCCCGGAGGGCGCGGACTACCTCGTGCTGGAGAGCACCTATGGCGACAGGCTGCACACAGTCAGCACCGACGACGAAAAGGAGCAGGAATTTGCGGAGATACTGCGGGAAGGTATAGCCCGTGGCGGCAATATAGTCATACCGGCATTTGCCGTGGGCCGCACACAGGAGCTTTTGTACTATATCAAGCGCTTTCTCGTGAATGGTACAGTACCCGGCCTTGAGAAGGTGCCGGTATATATTGACAGCCCTCTCGGCATAAAGGCCACACGCATATACGCGGGCTGCGGCGCGGACTGCTACGATGACGAGACTAAGGCGCTGGCCAGAAGCGGCGACCTTTTCGAGTTTGACAGCCTGCACATCGCTGAGACGGTGGAGCAGAGCATGGAGATAAACGATCTCGAGGGCTGCAACATAATAATATCCGCATCCGGCATGTGCGAGGCAGGCCGCATACGGCATCACCTTAAGAATAACCTGTATAAGGCAAACGCGACGGTGGTGTTCGTAGGCTATCAGGCGGTAGGCACACTGGGCAGGATAATCATCGACGGCGCAAAGAAGGTAAAGATACTTGGCGTACAGGTCATAATAAATGCGGCGATAAAGCAGATTGAAGGCTTCTCAGGCCATGCGGATCAGAGCGAGCTGCTGGAATGGGTATCCGAGATACCCGAGACCCCAAAGAGGATATTCCTTGTACACGGCGAAGATAAGGCCATAAACGCGCTGAAGGGCAAGCTTCAGGAAAAGGGCTACAGCATTGAAGTGCCGGAGATGTTCGAGGAATTCGATCTGGGTACCGGCGAAGTGTATGCTACCGCTACAAAAAAGGTAACGGAAGCGGCAAAGCAGCGCAGACAGCAGGCGGCCGATATACGCGCATCGCTCAAGCGCCTGATATTCGCGGCTACCGAGCTGCTCTCTGCGGAGCCCGATAGGGCAAAGGACATGGAGGAGGACATAGGCGGCCTTGCGGATCGCATGGAAAAGCTTGTAAAATAGCTTGAATACACGGCTTGAAGTATGAAAACGAATGTGGTAAAATACTTCGGTAAATAAAACGGCGTTGAAGGAGAAAAGCAAAGCGTTTTCCGCCGCAGAGAAGGCCCTGTTAGCTGGGAGGGGCCTGCAAAGGCGCATTGCATGAGTTCGCTCCGGAGCCGCCCCGGTGAAGCCTGAAAGGGTGCGTAGTCGGGGCCGGGTGTGCCCGATACAGCTTTAAAGGCCCCGTGATGGCGGGGTAAATTAGGGTGGTACCACGAACGCGCCTTCGTCCCTTCGGACAAGGCGCGATATTTTTTTGGAGGAAAGCGAAAGATGAACGAGACACTTCAAAAGATCAGGCAGGAGACACTTGAGCGCCTGAAGGCCGCGAAGGACGAATCCGAAATCGAATCCCTCAGCGTTTCGGTTTTTGGCAAGAGCGGTTCCCTTACGGAGATACTCAAGTCCATGGGCAAGCTCAGCAAGGAGGAGCGCGCCTCTGTGGGCCAGTCTGTGAACGCCGTGAAGAAGGAGCTTGAAAAAGAGCTCAGCGGGCGCAAGGCTGAGATCGCCGCAAGGATGCAGGAACTGCGCTTTGAGCGGGAAGCCATAGACGTTACCGAGCCCGGCAAGATAGCCCAGCCCGAGAGCAATCTGCACCCGATGACTCAGACCTACCGCGCTATTCGCGACGCATTGGTAGGCATGGGCTTTACCACATATGAGGGCCCCGAGGTGGAGTATGACGATTATAACTTCACAAAGCTGAACCTGCCCCTGGATCACCCTGCCCGCGATATGCAGGATACCTTCTATGTAAACGACCGCGTTGTGCTGCGCACCCATACCTCCCCGCTGGAAGCGAGGGCGCTGCTGAACCTCAAGCCTCCCTTCAGGCTCATAATGCCCGGCCGCGTGTTCCGCGTAGACGAAGTGGACGCAAGCCACAGCCCCGTTTTCATGCAGATGGAGGGCTTCGTAGTGGATAAAAACCTGACATTGGCAGATCTCAAGGGAACGCTGCTCACCTTCATACATACCGTATTCGGCGAGGACGTGAAGATGCGCTTCCGCCCAAGCTACTTCCCCTTCACGGAGCCTTCGGCCGAGGTGGACATTTCCTGCACCCTCTGCGGCGGAAAGGGCTGCCGTCTCTGCAAGGGCACAGGCTGGCTGGAGATACTGGGCTGCGGCGTTACCAACCCACATGAGCTTGAAAACTGCGGCCTCGATCCACACGAGTGGAAGGCGATAGCCTTCGGCGTAGGCGTGGACCGCATAGCGAGCCTGAAATACGGCATAACGGATATCCGCCTCGAGTACGAGAACGACGCCCGTTTCCTCAAACAGTTCTAAAGGGAGGTACGAATTACTATGAAACTGCCGCTTAAATGGTTAAAGGAATATGTGGATTTTAACGTTACTCCCGAGAAATTCGTGGAGCTGATGATGTGGCGCGGCTTTGAGGTGGCCGACATAGAGGACGAGATGCCCGGCATCACCAATGTCGTAGTAGGCAGGATAGAGGCGCTGTCCAAGCACCCCAACGCAGATAAGCTCCAGATCTGCTCCATAAACGTGGGCAGGGAAGAAAACATATGCATAGTTACCGGCGCTACTAACGTATATGAGGGGGCGCTGGTGCCGGTGGCGCTGGACGGCGCACATCTTGCGGGCGATATAGTGATACACCCCACAAATATGCGCGGCGTTGAAAGCCTGGGCATGCTGTGCTCCGGCAAGGAGCTGGGGCTTACCGAGGCGGATTATCCCGGCGCCGAGGTCTACGGCATAATGCTGCTTCAGGGCGAGCATCCGCTGGGACAGAGCATTCAGGAGGCCGTAGGCCTTGACGATCTGGTATTCGATATAGAGCTTACCCCAAACAGAGCGGACTGTCAGAGCATAATAGGCATTTGCCGCGAGGCCGCCGCCGCTCTGGGCCAGAAGTTCCGCGAGCCTGAGATCAAGGAGATAAAGGGTGCCGGCAACAGCGCGGATTACGCCTCCGTGGAGGTGCTGGATACAGACCTCTGCCCGAGGTACATTGCAAGGGCGGTTACGGACATCAACATCGCGCCTTCACCCGCCTGGCTGCAGAAGCGCCTGCGCAGCGTTGGCCTTCGTCCCATAAACAACATAGTAGATATTACAAATTACGTAATGGTGGAGTACGGCCATCCTATGCACGCGTTCGATCTCTCCTGTATAACCGACGGCCATATCATAGTGCGCCGGGGCAAGGAAGGGGAGAAGGTAGTTACCCTTGACGGCAAGGAACGGGAGGTTTCTCCCGATGTGCTGCTCATAGCCGATCCTGTAAAGGGCGTGGGCATAGCGGGCGTAATGGGCGGCGAGAACTCCGAAATAACAGAGAATACTAAGACTGTGCTCTTTGAGGCTGCGGCCTTCAAGGGCAGCAATATTCGCCATACCACCCGCGAGCTGCATCATGTTACCGACGCCGCCGCACGCTTCATAAAGGGGGTAGAGCCTGTCAATGCCATGGATGCCATAAACAGGGCCATAGAGCTCGTGGATGAGCTGGGCGCAGGCAAGGTTATAGGCGAGAGCATAGACGTATGCGCCGTGGATACCAATGAGCGCGTGATAAACGTGGACTGGAAGCACGTAAACGCCATACTGAATACTGCCATTGCTCCTGAGGAAATGGTGAAAATGCTGGATACCATAAATATTCCCGCCAAGGTTAGCGGCGAAAAGCTGGTTGTAACCGTTCCTCATTACAGGGTTGATATCGAGAGCAGCATAGAATCCGATTGGGATATTGCCGAGGAGATTGGCCGCATCTACGGCTATTACAATATCGAGCCTACCCTTATGAAGGGCGATACCTTCCGGGGGCGCCTCAGCCCCGAAACCGCATTCGAGGATGAGGTAAAGGATATGTGCGTCACCATGGGCTGCTATGAGATGTACAACTACAACTTTACCGGCCCCGCAGTACTTAACGCTCTCCGCATACCTGAGGGCGACGAGAAGCGCCTTGCGGTGAAGCTATTAAACCCCTTCGGCGAAGATCAGAGCCTCATGCGGACCACCCTCATGGCAGGCATGCTGGACACCTTGGCCCGCAACTGCAACCGCAAAACCGGCTGCGGCAGGTTCTTTGAGGTGGGCAACGTACATTTTGACAACAACGCCGACCTGCCCGAGGAGCGCAAGATGCTGGGCATTATAGTGAGCGGCGGCGATGAGAGCTTCTTTACCCTCAAGGGCTGCGTGGAATTCATACTGCGCCGCCTCGGAATAGAGGACAGGGCAGAGTTCGTAACAGGCGGCGGAGAGTACCTCCAGCCCGGACAGAAGGCTACTGTGCTGGTGAACGGCGAAGTGATGGGCGAGCTTGGAACGATACATCCGGACACCCGTAAGGCCTTCAGCGTTCCTCAGGCAGCGTATGCCGCGGAGCTCAACATGAAGAAGCTCTTTGACAGGCGCGTGGAGAAGAAGACCTACAAGGCGCTTCCCAGGTATCCTCTCGTACCTCGCGATATAGCCGTGGTGGTAGATGAGAATGTCACCTCAGCCGAGGTGGTAAAGGTCATACAGCAGTCTCCCGTAAAGGTGATACTCGAAAACGTAGAACTGTTTGACGTGTACAGGGGTTCCGGCATACCCGAGGGAAAGAAGAGCATGGCCTACTCCTATACCGTCCGCGCAGAGGACCGCACCCTTACAGATGAGGACATAAGCGGCGCCATGAATGCCATAGTACGATCTCTCAAGGCAAGGCTGAATGCAGACCTCAGGGCGTAACTGCGTAAGACATAAAGCTGAACGGCTCGTATCCTGCCTTTGCACAGGGGACGA
>ERZ809207.277-NODE-277-length-23344-cov-7.040921_pt1 | contig 23344 bp, 22 predicted proteins | sample MGYA00520515_ERZ809207 | MGnify/ENA primary metagenome ERZ809207 (study PRJEB31570, sample SAMEA3213009) | Homo sapiens | biome: human-gut; feature: human gut; material: fecal | place: Sweden | collected 2011 ... | reverse complement strand
CCTGCTCCGGAAGCTCGGCGACCTCGCTGATCGGGCCGTAGGCCGTCGTGTCGGTAGTCAGGTTCTTTTTGCGAAGCTTATTGTTGACGGAATCGGAAATGAGCAGATAAATGATCGCGAACACCGGCACTCCCAGGATCATGCCTGCGAAGCCGAAGAGGCTGGCCGCGATGGTGATGGACGCAAGCACCCAGAAGCCCGAGATGCCGACGGTGTTGCCGAGGATCTTCGGCCCGATGACGTTGCCGTCCACCTGCTGCAGAACCAGGATGAAGATGACGAAATAGAACGCCTGCAGCGGGTTTACCAGCAGAATGAGGAACGCGCACGGCACAAGACCGATGATCGGCCCGAAGAACGGGATGACGTTCGTCACGCCGATGACCGTGGCAATCAGGGCCGGATACGGCATCTTGAGGATCAGAATGCCGATATAGCAAAGAACACCGATGATGGCCGAGTCGACGATCTTGCCGATGACGAAGCCGTTGAACACGCGGTAGATATTGCGGCCAAGATAGAACACGTGATCTGCGCCCTTCGGCGAGAGCAGCGCGACGATGATCTTCTTGCTCTGCGCCTGAAACGTCTCCTTCGACCACAGGATATAGATCGACGCGACGAAGCCGATGAGGAAGTTCATAAAGCCCTTGACAAAAGCGACTACGGAGCTTGTGAGCGTGGTCAGGAGCTTCTGCACGTCCTGCAAAAACGTCGTGGTGATCCAGTTGTTGATGAAATCATAGATCTTGCCGAGCGCCGAGTCGACATAGCTCTGGATCTCGGGGTTGTCCTCGAGGATGTTCGTGACCCAGCGGTCGATGCTGGTATAATACGTCTCCGCGTTGTCCACGATCCCGACGACGCTCTCATACAGCTGCGGCAGCAGCATGGAGAAGAACGCGTATAAAATCAGGACTGCCACAACAACGCTGACGAAGATGCCCGCCGCACGGCTCAGATTGCGGATGAACGCGGGCTTAAGCTTCGTCTTCTGCTCCAGCAGCGGCAGCAGGCGGCTGTCGACGAAGCGCACGATTGGGTTCAGAAGGAACGCGATCACCACGCCGAAGATCAGCGGCTCCAGAATCATCTCCAGCGCCGTCAGCACACCGAAGAAACCCGGCAGATCCGTAAAGATCACGACGAGCAGAATGCTGACAAAGATCACGACCAGCGCCGTCAGACCCCATTTGACGTACGGCTTGTCTCGATGTTCGTTCATACGCGATTCTCCTTTTCCCAGTTATCTATAAAGTATCATATTCGACAGAAAACGTCAATTCAGAGATTCCCCTAGGGTGTATCTGAAAACTCATGATGTGACCGGCAGCGAGGGATTTTTGCGTTGCGCAAGACATTTTTTCGCAGGAATACTGACGTATTTCAAGGAAAAATGACGCGGCGCACCGCAAAAAGGCCCGCTGTCCGGGTGCGTTGGGAGTTTTCAGATACACCCTAGTGCGCGCAGCAGTGCAAGCTCCTGCGCGTAGCCCGGCAGCTCGTTCGGCGTTTCAAGGATCATGGGCAGACCCCGCAGGGCCGGGTGGTGCAGAATACGCCGGAACATTTCCAGCCCCAGACAGCCCTGCCCAAGCTTTTCATGCCGGTCCTTATGCGCGCCGCAGGGGTTTTTGCTGTCGTTCAGATGCAGCGCCTTCAGCCGGTCAAGGCCGATCACGCGGTCGAATTCAGCCAGCACGCCGTCCAGATCGTTTACAATGTCGTATCCCGCGTCCGACACATGGCACGTATCGAGGCACACGCCGAGCAGCTCCCCGCACCGGCAGGCGTCAAGAATCGCGCGCAGCTCCTCGAACCGGCCGCCGACCTCGCTTCCCTTGCCGGACATCGTTTCGAGCAGAACGGTCGTGTGCTGCTCCGGCCGGACGACCGCATCCAGACACGCGGCGATCAGCTCGATCCCGGCTTCAACGCCCTGTCCGACATGGCTGCCGGGATGGAAATTGTAGAAGTTTCCGGGCGTCAGCTCCATGCGCTGCAAATCGCTTTCAAAGACCTCGCGGGCAAATTCCCGCGTCCGCTCGTCCTTGGAGCACGGGTTCAGCGTATACGGCGCATGGGCCACGACGCGGCCCAACTGCCCGTCCTGCTGCATCTGCACGAGCACGGCGGCGTCCGCCGGGTCAGCACTTTTTGCGGCACCGCCGCGCGGATTGCGCGTAAAAAACTGAAAGGTGTTCGCGCCGATGGAAAGCGCGGTCCTCCCCATCGCGGCATAGCCCTTCGACGAGGACAAATGGCAGCCCAGATACAGCATAAGCGGCCTCCTGCAAGCGTATTTTTTATAGTTTATCACGTTTTTGGAAAATCCGCAATTCCACTTGCTCCCGGCGCGAAAAATCTGTACAATAAATATACCACTACTGACAGGAGGCGCGGACGATGGGACGGACGGAGAATCAGAAGCTGAAGCTGCTGTATTTAAAGGAGCTGTTCGAGCGGCAGTCGGATGAGGAGCACCTGCTCTCCATGCAGGACATTCTGGACGCGCTCGCCGCGCAGGGCATCCGGGCCGAGCGCAAGAGCGTCTACGACGATATTTTGTGCCTGCAGCAGTTCGGCATGGATATCGTGACGGTCAAGGGCCGGAACGGCGGGTATTTTCTTGCCTCGCGCACGTTTGAGCTGCCGGAGCTGAAGCTGCTGGTCGACGCGGTGCAGTCGAGCAAATTCCTGTCGGAGCGGAAGTCCATGCAGCTGATCGCCAAGCTTGAGACGCTTGCCAGCGGGTATGCCGCCGGGAGCCTGCGGCGGCAGGTCACAGTCGCCGGACGCGTCAAGACCATGAACGAGAGCGTCTATTATTCCGTCGATCTGCTGCACGAGGCCATCCAGAAAAACAGCCGCATCACGTTCCGCTATTTTGACTATGATCTGAACGGCTCCCGCCGCTACCGGCCGGGGCTGTATCCTGCCAGCCCCTATGCGCTGTGCTGGCAGGATGAAAATTATTATCTCATCGCGCATTCCGAGCGCCACGGGCTGACGCATTACCGTGTGGACAAGATGGCCTCGATCAGCATGACGGGCCAGCCGCGCTATATGGACGCGCAGACGCGGGAGCTTGATCTGACCGAATACGGCAAAAACGTCTTCGGTATGTTCGCGGGCAGCCGGGAGCAGCTGCGGCTGCGCTTTGACCGGTCGCTGGCGGGTGTTGTGATCGACCGCTTCGGCCGCGGGACCCCATGCGTCCCGGATGGGCCGGACGCGTTTATCTGCACGGTCGAGGTCGCGGTGTCGCCGAACTTTTTCGGCTGGCTTGCCTCATTCGGCGCGCGGGCGCAGCTGCTCTCCCCTGCCCCCGTCCGGGAGGCGTTCGTCGCCCTGTGCCGGGCGGCAGAGGCGGCAAATACCTGAGTTGAACGCAAAAACCTGTTTTTTTGTAAATTCTACTGGAAAAATCCGCGCAGATATTGTATGATAGAAGCCGGAATGCAACAAGAAGCAAAATGAATTTTCCTGCGAGGCAAATCGATCCCACACAAACGCAGGAAAAATTCCGATTCTATGAACAAAGGAAGGAATTCATATGGAACAAACCAAACTGAAGGCGCTCGAGCTGAACGCGGCAAAGGCGCGTCTTTATGGCGTCCAGATGGTGCACGACGCGGCCTCCGGCCATCCGGGCGGCTCGATGAGCTGCATGGACGTGCTGACGTACCTGTACTTTGCCGAAATGCGCGTCGATCCCAAGAACCCGCATGACCCCGGCCGTGACCGCTTCGTCATGTCCAAGGGTCACTGCTCCCCCGCCATGTACCCGGTGCTGGCGCTGCGCGGCTTCTTCCCGGTCGAGGATCTCAAGATGTTCCGCCGCATCGACGGCCATATGTCCGGCCATGTGGAAATGAAATACGTCCCCGGCGTCGATATGTCCACCGGCTCTCTGGGCCAGGGCATCTCCGTCGCCGTCGGCATGGCGCTGGCCGGTAAGGTCGCGCAGAAGGACTACCGCGTTTACGCCATTCTCGGCGACGGCGAGGTCGCCGAGGGTCAGGTCTGGGAGGCCATGATGGCCGCCAACAAGTACCACCTCGACAATCTGTGCGCCTGTGTTGACGTCAACGGTCTGCAGATCGACGGCGAGACGAAGGACGTCATGCCCACCGAGCCGCTGGACAAGAAGTTTGAAGCGTTCGGCTGGCACGTGATCAAGTGTGACGGTCATGACTTCGAGCAGATCGAAGCTGCCTACAAGGAAGCCGAGCAGACCAAGGGGCAGCCCACCATGATCCTCGCAAAGACCATCAAGGGCAAAGGCGTGAGCTTTATGGAAAACAATGCAGGCTGGCACGGCAAGGCGCCAAACGACGAGCAGTGGGCGCAGGCCAAAGCAGAGCTTGAAGCGAAGATCAAGGAACTGGAGGGTTAAAAAATGGCTGAGAAAATTGCAACCCGTGAAGCATACGGCAAGGCGCTTGCCGCGCTGGCCGAAAAATATCCCGACCTTGTCTGCTTCGACGCAGACCTCGCAGGTGCGACCATGACGAAGTATTTCAAGGCCGCCTGCCCGGAACGCTTTTTTGATATGGGCATCGCCGAGGCCGATATGGTCGGCGTCGCCGCCGGTATGAGCCTGTGCGGCTTCAAGCCCTTCGTCAACACGTTCGCCATGTTCGCAGCCGGCCGTGCCTGGGAGCAGGTCCGCAACTCCGTCGCCTACCCGCACCTGAATGTCAAGGTCGTCGGCAGCCACGGCGGTCTGTCCGTCGGCGAGGACGGCGCGACCCATCAGTGCATCGAGGATTTTGCCATCATGCGCGCCATCCCCGGTATGCTGGTCCTGTGCCCGTGCGACGGCAACGAGATGCGGCTGGCCGTTGAGGCGCTGGTCAACTACGAGGGTCCGGCCTATATGCGTCTGGGCCGTCTGGCCGTCGAAACGGTCACGGATTCCATCCCCGGCTACAGGTTTGAGCTTGGCAAGGGCGCAACGCTGCGGGACGGCACCGACGTGACCATCATCGCGGTCGGCATGAACGTGCAGATGGCGCTGGCCGCCGCTGAAAAGCTGGCCGCCGAGGGCATCTCCGCCCGCGTCATCGATATGCACACCATCAAGCCGCTCGACACCGAGCTGGTTCTGAAGGCCGCGAAGGAAACCGGCGCGATCGTCACCACCGAAGAGGCCAATGTCCTCGGCGGTCTTGGCGCGGCAGTCGCCGAATATCTGAGCGAGAATTATCCCGTGCCCGTCGTCCGCCACGGCGTCAACGACGAGTTTGGCCGCAGCGGCAAGGCCCCGCTGGTACTCGACGCCTACGGCGTCAATGCCGACGGCATCATCGCCAAGGTCAAGCAGGCGCTGGCCATGAAGAAATAAGCAGAGCATACAAACAGCCGCCCCGTTCAATCCCGGGAGCGGCTGTTTCAGTTTGTCAAAAAGTCTGCTTTTGCAGCAGACCGCTTTCTGCCGGGCGGACGACTCTGTCCGCCCGGCAGAATGTGCTGTTTTTACGGGAGTCTTTGGCGAATTCGCAACTTCCCAATGGGTCGATGTGGGCATCGACCCCTACAGTCAAGTACGCAGGTGCATACGATTTCGCCGTCAATTTTCAAATAAAGGTTGCATTCCGTGCGGGCGGACAGAGTCGTCCGCCCCTACATCCGGCGTGAGAGCCTTGGCGGCACGCTACGCTTATTCCTCCAGCAGCCGGTCGAGATCGGCGACGGTTTTGCAGTAGAAATCGCAGTTTTTCCGCATGAACTGCTCGATTTCCGGGATATCATTCGCCCAGCCTGCGGCGGCGAAGGGAACGCCTGCGGCGCGCGCCATGTCGTAGCCGGGCTTCAGATCGTCGACGACAAGAAGCTCCTGCGGCTCAAGGCCGAAGCGCTCCATGATCTGCTCCAGCGGCCAGGTGTTCGGCTTGCGCTGCTCGGGCGGCTGCTCCCAGCCGAAGATGATATCCGGCTCGGGAAGATCGTTTTCCCGGTAATCGCGCTCGATGCTCTCGCGCATGGAGTGCGAGACGACGGCGATATACCCGCCCGCGTCCTTGTGCCGCCGCAGAATTTCGCAGATGCCGGGATAGGCGCTCGGCACGCGCGTGCGCACCCAGTCCTGCCAGAAGCGGAACTCGCCTTCAAGCTCCTGCTCCGAAAAGCCGAGCTCACCGGTGAACAGCGCCATGATGCCGGGGTCAAAATTTTTGCGGAAATAGTCCTCCAGCGTATACGACGCCTCCGGGCGCACGAGCTTTAAATAGGCGAGGAACGACGGAAAGTGAATGGTGGCGGTGCTGTTGACCGTGGTGTCGTCATGATCCATGACCAGACATCTGAAGCGCAAGAAAGATCCCTCCTGTCAGTCTTTTCTGACATCATACCAGCAGAAGCGGCGCTTCGCAAGGAAAATCGTCAAATCTTATTTTTTTATGAAGAATTGCTATTTTCAGAAAGCTGTGCTATCATAATCATGAATATACTGCGCGAAGTCTATCCTCGTGCTTCGCAGCCCCGAACACAATCATGGAGGTACGGCTATGAACAAAAGAAGAAAGCAAAGCATCTGGCTGCGCAGAAATCTGCCGCTGCTGATCGCGGCCGCAGCGCTCGTGCTGCTGGTGCTCATCATTGTGCTGGTTGCACGCGGCTGCTCCAAGGGCAGCGACACGGTGATCAGGGCCAAGGCGTTTTCCACCGGCACGACCATCGAGCTGCCCCTGTCCGCCGAGCTGAACGAGTCGGATTTCGTCTCCTACGGCGGCTACCAGTTCACGACAAAGAAAAAGCTCAGCGCGCTGAGCAAGCTCATCACCAAAAATAACGAGGGCATCACCGCCGAGACATATACCAACAGCTACGGCGAGTGCGGCGTTTATACGAAGACGAACGAATCCGGCGGTACAGACAGCTGGTGCCTGTATGTCAAGGACCCGAAGAACACCAATGAAAAATGGTACTTCTTCATGGGTGAGCACCGCGAGATCGCGCTCGATTCCGGCACGCTTGATCTGCTCCTGCCGCTGCACCTGATCACGGACGCGTCGCTGCGCGATACGATGTTCGCCGCCGTCCAGCCCGGCACGCCGTATACCTGCGGCATCGACAAGCTGCCGGACGGGCAGACGCTCTCCGGCATGTTCCGCGCATTCTATGAGGCATCCGGTCTCTACACCGTCACGACCAGCGACAAGGGCTTCACGCTCGTTCCGCGCGGCGGCGCACAGGAGCTGATGTTCCAGTTTGACGAGCAGGACACGAACGGCCAGTTCATGATCACTGTCCCGCAGGCCGCCGAGCCGCAGCCCAGTACCAGCGCCGTTGTGACCTACGGCAGCGACGATCCCGTGTCGCTGTCCGAAAGCGACGCGGCGGCTCTGTCCACCGTGCTGCTGCAGGCCAACTATAAAAAGACCGGCAAGACGGCGGATTACCGGTACAGCGTCGATCTGGGCGGCCAGATCTACGAGGTCGCGCTCGACTGGAAGGACAACACGTGGAACGGCTCTGTGCGCTATAACGGACAGGTCGCCATGCTCGTCACCAAGAGCAGCTGCACCGTCGCGTCCATCTTCGCCTCCAACCATCTCGGCGGCACGCCGGAGCGAGACACGGCCAAGTGGCCTGCCGACGTGCAGGAGCTTGCCATCACGCCGAAGGCCGAAAGCATGGCCACGACGAACGATGTGAATGTGCGTACCGCTCCGTCGACCAACAGCGACGTCCTCATGACCATGCCGACCGACACGGTCGTCGCTGTCACCGGCGTCTCAGACGAGACGGACGACGGCGCATGGTATGAGATCTGGTACAACGAGGTCTGCGCGTACCTGAACGCCAAATACGTCAAATCCATCAGCAGCGCCGCAGCCAGCACGAACGGCTGATCGGGCCGCAAGATTATCAGCCTGTAGGGGCCGGCGACTCTGCCGGCCCCTGCTTTTTTCTGTGACGCACTGGCGCGGGAGCGCCCCTCCCTTGAGCAGGAGGGCCTGAAGGGATTCGAACGCGGCAAATTTTTGAGCGCTCTGAATCCTGCGCCAAACGGAACCCAGCGCCCCTTTTCTCCCCCATCTTTTCCGGCAAGGCGGAAAAGATGGGGCCGCCGGAGGCGTCCCGGCAATGGAATCAAAAAACTCCCGAAGCATTCGCTTTTTACCGGTTTTATCTTGCGGAATCCTTAGCTGTGCGGTATGATAGACAAATAAAATTCAGGCAGAAGCCATTGCGCGTGAAAGGAGTATCATCATGAGTACTGTCAGCAGAGAAGCATTTGAAAAACAGGACGCGTTCGGGATCGGCGCGCCGAACGACGCGTATGCGCAGTATTTTACCGGCCAGTCCTATCTGAAGCCGCTGACCACGCCCGGCGCCTGTCCCGTCTTTCTGGCCAACGTGACCTTTGAGCCGGGCTGCCGGAACAACTGGCACATCCACCACGCGAGCAGAGGCGGCGGACAGCTGCTGATCTGCACGGCCGGAGAGGGCTGGTATCAGGAAGCGGGCAAGCCTGCCGTAAGCCTGACGCCCGGCATGGTTATCACCATCCCGGCGGAGGTCAAGCACTGGCACGGAGCCAACGCGAACAGCTGGTTCAGCCACATCGCTGTCGAGGTTCCCGGCGAGAACACCCGGAACGAATGGTGCGAGCCGGTTTCGGATGAGGAATACGCAAGCCTCGGCTGATAGGAGACACGATGGGCTGGGATGTTTTATTATTTGATCTGGACGGAACGCTGACAGATTCCGGGCCGGGGATCATGCACGCGGCTGAGACTGCGCTGGGATCGTTCGGGATCACCGGTCTGTCCGAACAGGCACTGCGGCAGTTTGTCGGCCCGCCGCTGGTCGAGTCGTTTGCCGTCTATCTCCCGCAGGCGGATGTCCAGACGGCCATCGACCGCTTCCGTGCATATTACCGCGAGACGGGCTGGCTCGAAAACGAGCCGTATCCCGGCGTGCGGGAATGCCTGCACGCACTGAAAGCGGCGGGAACGCGGATGTACGTCGCCACGTCCAAGCTGGAGAGCATGGCGCGGCAGGTGCTGACGCATTTTGATCTGCTGCGGTATTTTGACGGCGTGTGCGGCGGGATCGCCGACAACCCGGAGGCCGGGAAAAAGGCCAATGTCGTGCGCCGCGCGCTGCGCGAGGCAGGCTGCACGGAGTTTTCCCGCGCCATTTTGTCCGGCGACCGGGAATATGATATCTACGGCGGTCACGCGGCGGGAATCCAGACCGTCGGCGTGCTCTACGGCTACGGCAGCCGGGAGGAGCTGGAAAAGGCCGGTGCGGACGCGCTTGCGGAAACGCCGGAGGCGCTGCTGGCGCTTCTGCTGTGATTTTTCCGGTGAAGCCGCTTGTAAACAGGCGGCTTGTGTGATAAACTAAACCAGTTGTGTAAAAAAACCAGAATGATTTGGAGGGCGACCCATGTAGCGGCTGACGATTCAATCAAAAACAAACTGAATTTGGAGGAACATACATGGCATCCCTGAAAGAAGAGATCTCCCGGCGCAGAACGTTTGCGATCATTTCACACCCCGACGCCGGTAAAACGACCCTGACCGAAAAATTCCTGCTCTACGGCGGGGCCATCGCGCAGGCGGGCGCGGTCAAGGGCAAGAAAAATTCTCGTGCCGCCGTATCCGACTGGATGGAGATTGAGAAGCAAAGAGGCATCTCGGTCACATCGTCCGTCATGCAGTTCCAGTATGAGGGCTTCTGCATCAACATTCTGGACACCCCCGGCCATCAGGACTTTTCCGAGGACACCTACCGCACGCTCATGGCGGCGGACTCCGCCGTCATGGTCATCGACGGCGCGAAGGGCGTCGAGCCGCAGACCCGGAAGCTCTTCAAGGTCTGCGCCATGCGCCATATCCCGATCTTTACCTTTATCAACAAAATGGACCGCGAGGCCCGCGACCCGTTTGAGCTGCTGGACGAGCTGGAAAACGAGCTCGGCATTGAAACCTACGCCTGCAACTGGCCCATGGGCTCCGGCCGGGAGTTTCAGGGCGTGTACGACCGCCGTTCCAGCCAGCTGATCTTCTTCTCCGGCGTGTCCGGCAAGAACCGCGCGGACAAGATGGAAATTGATCTGTACGACCCGCAGGTCGCGCAGCTCATCGGCGAGCGCCGCCATCAGCAGCTGATCGACGATGTGGAGCTGCTCGGTGCAGGCCGCGAATTTGACCTTGAAGAAGTTCGTGCGGGCAGGCTTTCGCCCGTGTTCTTCGGCTCGGCCCTGACCAATTTCGGCGTAGAGCCGTTTCTGGAGGAATTCCTGCGCATGACGCCGAGCCCCCTGCCGCGCGAGGCCGACTGCGGCGTGATCGACACGTTCAGCCCGGATTTTTCCGCGTTTGTGTTCAAAATCCAGGCGAACATGAACAAGGCCCACCGCGACCGGCTGGCCTTCATGCGCATCTGCTCCGGCCAGTTCCAGCGCGACGCGGAATATTATCACGTGCAGAGCGGCAAGAAAATGCGCCTGTCGCAGCCGCAGCAGCTCATGGCCTCCGAGCGCGAGATCGTCGACGAGGCCTACGCGGGCGATATCATCGGCGTGTTCGACCCCGGCATTTTCTCCATCGGCGATACCATCACCGTGCCGGGCAAAAAGTTCAAATTCGGCGGCATCCCGACCTTCGCGCCGGAGCACTTCGCCCGCGTCAGCGCCAAGGACTCCATGAAGCGCAAGCAGTTCCTCAAGGGAACCGAGCAGATCGCGCAGGAGGGCGCGATCCAGATCTTCAAGGTGCCGAATTCCGGCATGGAGGAGGTCATCGTCGGCGTCGTCGGCACGCTGCAGTTCGACGTTTTCCAGTACCGCATGAAGGCCGAATACGGCGTCGACCTGCGTATGCAGCAGCTGCCGTATGAGCAGCTGCGGTTCATCACCAAAGCGCCGGTCACGGATCTCAAGGATCTGTACCTGTCCACCGACGCGGAGCTTCTCGAGGACTACCGCGGCCGGAGCCTGCTGGTCTTCGCCTCGCAGTGGTCGATCAACTTCATCCTCAAACGCAACCCCGGCCTCGAATTGTCGGAAACGGCGCAGTAAGCGCAGGTTCAGGCTACAAAGGCTCCCCTCTCCTATTTAGACGGGGGAGCCTTATTTGTTTGTTCAAATCCATTTATGCCGGATTTTCAGTGTCTGCCCCTACCGGCTGCTTCTGATTTTGGTCAGGGTTTCCTTATGTCTGCGGAATCTCCCCAAATACCCGGCGCACACCGAGCCTTCGCAGGAGGTTCAGCTTTTCCCGGCAGGTCTCCTCCGTGTCGTACAGGAAGACGTGCGCGTCCCCGTCTTCGTCCCGGAAAAAGCAGTAGCGGCAGACAAGCTCCGGGGAGAAATGCGATGGGTGCCGCGCGGTCAGCGCGTCCGCCGCCGTTTCGTCAAGCGGCGTTCCGACACCGGAGGGGCATGGGACGGGGAACAGCATCCGGATGGGCGCGAGATATACCCAGAGCCGGTCCCCCCAGACCGGGAGCAGCCCGCGCAGGTATCCCTCCAGACTGCCGCCGGAGACCTGCGTGTCGCACCAGACGGCGGGCGCATCCGGCGCGGCAGTCTGTACGGGCTGCAGAAGCCGCGTGTCGCGACAGCCCGGCGCTTCGCAGAACAGATATCCGCCGTCAAATTCCGCAGGCGGCACAGCGCCCGGCGCGAGCAGGTACAGCTCCGCGGCGGGTTCTCTTTTTTCTTCATCAAAGCCCGCAATGCCGCATTTCAAGGCTGAACCGGGCGGAAATGGATACAGAATCATGGACAAGCCGCCTTTCCTGTGATATAATGCTATGTATAAAATTATGAAGCTGTAGGAAAAGCTATGCCGTTTTCATTTTTGCCCCGCATGATCTACCCGCATCTGACCGACGTGCGCGCCGAGGATCTGACCGCGCGCGGCGTCTCGTTCCTGATGCTGGATTTTGACAACACCATCGTCCCCTACACGACGAACGAACCGACGCCGGAAATGGCCGCGTGGCTGGGAGCCATGCAGGCCTCCGGGATCGGCCTTTGCGTCGTGTCAAACAGCAGAAAGCCGCGCGTTGTGACCTTCTGCGAGAAATACGGGCTGGACTGCATCACGCACGCGAAAAAGCCCTTTTCGCGCGGCATCCGCGCGTGTCTGGCGCGCTTTTCGCTGGAACCGGCCCGCTGCGCGCTCGTGGGCGATCAGATCTACACGGACGTACTGGGCGCAAACTGCGCGGGGGTGCAGTCGATCCTGATCTCGGCAATTCATAACCATACCATATGGCTGAAGCTCCGGCACGTGGCCGAGCTTCCCTTTATTGCAATCGGAAAATGGAGGATCCAACATGAAAAACATTGAAAAGTACCAGAAGCTCATCGCAAAGGGCGAGGTCGACGCGCTGCTGCTGACCTCGAAGCACAACCGGCAGTATGCCGCGGAATACTGCATCGCAGAGGGCGTCGCCGTCATCTGCAAGACGCAGAGCTATTATTTCACCGACTTCCGCTATATCGAGTCGGCACAGAAGAACCTGCCGGGCTTTGCCGTGAAGATGGTCGATACGGAGCACCCGTACACAAAGCTGATCAACGAGGCCATCTCCGACAACACCGTCAAAACCATCGGCTTTGAGGACGATACGCTGACCGTAGAGGAGTATACGCTCTACAACACGAAGCTCAACGCCGTCCTGCATCCCTACGCCGCCGAGATCAACGCTCCGCGCGCAAGCAAGGAGCCGTGGGAAATTGAATACATGAAAAAAGCGCAGGAGATCACCGACCGCACATTTGACGATCTGCTGAACGTCATCCATCCAGGCATGACGGAAAAGGAGCTGTGCGCGGAGCTGATCTACCGGCTCTACAAATACGGCTCCGAAGGCCCGTCGTTCGACCCCATCACCGTCTCCGGCCCCAACACCAGCCTGCCGCACGGCGTTCCGTCCGAGCGCGTTCTGCAGTACGGCGATTTCGTCACCATGGATTTCGGCTGCCTGTACCACGGCTACTGCTCCGACATGACCCGCACCATCGCGCTGGGCTACGTGTCCGAGAAGATGGACAAGGTCTACCATACCGTGCTTGAAGCGCAGCTGGCGGGCATCGCCGCGACAAAGGCAGGCGTCACCGGCAGGGAAATGGACGCAGCCGCGCGGAATGTCATCAACGCCGCAGGCTTTGAGGGGCTGTTCGGCCACAGCTACGGTCACAGCCTCGGCCTTCTCATCCACGAGGCCCCGAACGCCAACACGCGCAACGACAAGCCCATGCCCGCAGGCGCGGTCGTATCGGCAGAGCCGGGCATCTATATCCCGGACGAATTCGGCGTGCGCATCGAGGATGTGACCGTCATCACCGAAACCGGCTGCGAGATCCTGACGAAGAGCCCGAAAAATTTGATTATTTTATAAAATATCTTGAAAAGCCGAGCAAAATAGTGTAAAATCAAAAAGCTATTTTATTTGTTGGTGTATTCTACACGTATATTGGAGGAATATTTTTATGGCTACTATTACCGCTGGCGATTTCAGAAACGGTAAAACATTTGAGATGGACGGCAAGATCATGCAGGTCGTGGAGTTCCAGCACGTCAAGCCCGGCAAGGGCGCCGCATTCGTCCGCACGAAGATGAAGAACGTCGTGACCGGCGCCGTGACCGAGACCTCTTTCAACCCGACTGCAAAGTTCGAAGAGGCTTTCATCGAGCGCAAGGATTATGAGTACAGCTACAACGACGGCGATCTGTACTACTTCATGGATCAGGAGACGTACGACATGGTTCCCGTCAGCAAGGATATGCTCGACGACTCCTTCAAGTTCATCAAGGAAAACACCCCGGTCAAGCTCCTGAGCTACAAGGGCAACGTCTTCAGCGTCGAAACGCCGAACTTCGTCGAGCTGACCGTTACCAAGGCCGATCCGGGCGTCAAGGGCGACACCGCTACCAACGTCACCAAGCCCGCGACCGTCGAGACGGGCGCGGAGATCAAGGTTCCCCTGTTCATCAACGAGGGCGAAAAGATCCAGATCGACACCCGTACGGGCGAATATCTGGGCCGAGTCAAGGGTTAATCCAAACGTCAGTGAAAGGCAAACCGCCGGAAAGGAGATTTTACGATGACGCTTTCTGAAAAATCCGCATATCTCAAGGGCCTGATGGAGGGCATGAAGCTCGACACCGAAACTAACGAGGGCAAACTGATCTCTGAGATCATCAGTATGCTTCAGGACGTGGCTGAGAATGTTTCCGATCTGGAAGAAGTCGTGGACTGCATTTCCGATGAGCTCGACTGCATCGAAGAGGATCTCGACAATATCGACGATTACCTGATGGACGACGATGACGACGAGTATGACGACTACGACGAAGACGAGGACTACGAAGACGACGAGGACGACGAGGACGACGAGGACGACGACGATCAGAACGAGTACGACTTCGGCAGCGAAACGCTCTATGAGGTCAAGTGCCCCACCTGCGGCGAAGTCATCACCATCGACGAGGAAATGCTCGACGAGGGCGCGACGACCTGCCCGAACTGCGGCGAAGAGCTGGAGTTCGACATGGAAGACGAGGACTCCGAAGAGGACGAGTAATCAAAATTCAAAAAACGCCGCCCGGCTGGGCGGCGTTTTTTCCTGTCGGCAGCATTCTCCATACGGTGCCAGCGGCTTATTCGGCCCACTGGCTGTACAATCCGCGCATCCACGCGGCAACATCCATACCGTAGACCCGGTCAAGATTTGCGGGGGTCAGGACATCGTTCGCCCGGCCCAGTGCGATCTTGCGGCCGCTGTCCATCAGCAGCGCATCCGTGCCAAAGGCCCGCGCAAGAGACAGATCGTGCACCACGCTCACCACAGCGCGGCCCGGCGTTTGCAGCCACTGGCCGATCAGGGCGAAGATCTGCTTCTGATAGATGAGATCGAGATGGTTCGTCGGCTCGTCGAGCAGCAGGAGCTTCGGGTCCTGCGCCAGAACCTGCGCGAGGAACGTGCGCTGCAGCTCGCCGCCGGAGAGCGTCAGAACCGACTGCCGCCGCTTGTCCTGCAGGCCGGTGAGCGTCAGCGCCTGCTCGACGTGCCCGGCGTCGTCCTCCCGGCTGCGGCCGAACACGCCTCCTGCATAGGCGAAGCGCCCAAGGCGCACGACCTCCTCGACTGTGAAGCCGTATCCGACAAAGTGGTTCTGCGCCAGAACGCCGATGGTCCGCGCGCGAAGCGCGGGCTTCATGCTCCTTACATTCTGTCCTTCAAACAGCACGCGGCCCGTATACGGCGTCCCCTGCGTGATGGCGGCAAGCGCTGTCGATTTGCCTGCCCCGTTCGGGCCTGCGATCATGAGCCACTGCCCCTCGGAAACGGAAAAGGAGAGCGCGTCGACGATCTGCTTTGTCCCGTACCGCACCGAAAGACGGTCGACATCCAGCATCGGCATATCAGTGCTCCTTTCTCGACTGATAGAAGATCACCACGAATACGATCGCGCCCACAAAGCTCGTGACCACGCCGATGGGCAGCTCCAGCGGATTCAATAGAATGCGCGCAATGAGATCGGCCAGCATCAGAAAGACCGCTCCGCCGAACATCGCCGCCGGAAGCAGCCGCTTGTGGTTCGGCCCGACCAGCATCCGCGCCATATGCGGCGTAACAAGGCCGACAAAGCCGATCGTCCCGCCGATGGACACGCACACGCCGATGAGCATGGAAACCATAATGAGCAGCACGAGCTTGGCCCGCTTCACGTCCACGCCGATCTGCCGGGCGTTGTCCTCCCCAACGGCAAAGGCGTTGAGGATCTGCGCGTGCAGCAGGATGACCGTGCCGCAGATCAAAAGCGCGCCTGCCAGCACGGCGGCATTCTGATATGTGCTGCCGCTCAGGGAGCCCATCGTCCAGAACGTGATACGCTGGACCTTGTCGGCAGCGAAGGTAATGACGATGCTCATAATGCTGGAGACGAACATGGAGAAGATCACGCCGATCAGGATGATCGTGTTCGTCGACAGAGAACGGTCGAGCTTATAGGAAAGGCCGAGAATAACGAGCAGCGATAAGAACGCGAACACGATCGCCATACCCATTGTCCCCGCGAACGGCAGACCCGGCAGCGTCACGCCGAAGGCAATGGCAATGACCGCGCCGAGCGACGCGCCGGACGAAACGCCGAGCGTCGAGCCGTCTGCCAGCGGGTTTTTGAGCAGCCCCTGCATTGCCGCGCCCGCCAGAGACAAAGCCGCCCCCGTCAGCGCCACGCACAAAACACGCGGCAGACGGATGGGCAGGATGGACGAGACGAGGCCCGCGGGCGGCTGACCGCCCGTGAGCCTCGCGGCAAAATAGGAAAGCGTGTCCGAAAGTGGGATGCGGACGCTCCCCACGCAGACGCAGAGGCACAGCACGGCCAGCGTCACGAGCGTAAAGAGCAGGTATTCCCAGAGCCTGAACGTTTCGTGATACCGGCGCATGCTGTGCCTCCTGTTTTCAGAGTGGTATTTCCGGATTATTCGCCGTAGACAAAGTCATACAGAGCCTTCGCGCCGTCGGCCAGACGCGGGGCCGGGCGGGACAGCTCGTTGTTCGGCAGATTGAGGATCTTGCCGTTTTTGACAGCGGTGACGTTTTCCCAACCGGTGCGGGAGAGGATCTCCTCCTCCGGCGTCGGGCCCTCGCCATAGTACATGGAGATGGTCACGATGTAATCCGGGTTGCGCTCAAGCACCTGCTCCTCGGAGATCTCGCCCCAGCCGGTCACGTCGGCAAAGCAGTTCGTCAGACCCAGCATATTGGCGATCTCGTCCATGAACGTGCCGGAGCCTGCCGTCCAGAGACCGTACTGCAGCGGGGAGACCTCAAAGTAAACGGTCTTCGTGCCGTCCCCGGCGTTTGCCTTGATCTCGTCGAAGGTCTTCTGCATGCTCTCGACGATGGAGGCGGCCTCGGCCTGCTTGCCGGTCAGTGTGCCGATCATATTGATGGCGGTGTAGGTGCCCTCGATGTCCTGCGCGTCGCTCACGACGACGCGGACGCCGGCAGCCTCAAGCTGCTGCACCTGCTCGTCGGTCTGGGCCATGGTGCTCATGAGCAGCACCTGCGGCTCGAGCGCGATGATCTGCTCGATGTTCGTGTCGTAGCCGGACTGGACGGAGGGAACGTCCAGGACCTCCGCCGGATAGTCGCAGTATTCGCCGCGGCCAACCAGCAGATCGCCCGCGCCCAGCGCGTAGAGGATCTCACAGTCGGAGGCCGTCAGCGCGACGACGCGCTCTGCGGGCGCGTCCAGCGTGATCTCGCGGCCGGTCATGTCGGTCAGGGTAACGGCGGAGGCGGTGTCCTCCGCTTCCGGCTCTTCCGCGGGAGCCGGTTCTTCTTCTGCGGGGGCAGATGTTTCCGTTTCCGAAGCCGTCTCGGTCTGGATGGGTTCTTCCTGTGCAGGCTCCGTCTTCGCGGCGCAGCCGGTCAGGACGGCCAGCAGCATCACAGCCGCCAGCAGCAGGGCAAGAAGTTGATTCTTTTTCATAACAGTATCTCCTTGTTTGTGATAAAGCGCCTTCCTGCGGCATTCGTCCGTATGGAAGGGTCTACATTTTACCTGCAAATGAGAGATTTGTCAAGCTTCCGTGCATCACGGCCCGTGAGCGCCAATGCCTCCGGCGGCCCCATCTTTTCCGCCTTGCCGGAAAAGATGGGGAAGAAAAGGGGCGCTGGATTACGTTTGGTGCATCCTGCGAGTGCAGTTCATGCAAGCACCCGCTTTATAGTCGCTGCGAGCACACATACTCACCCTACGGGCGCTATGGTACGCGCCGCCTGTTACGGTACACCGAATTTGCAAGCAGCTGCGATTCAATATCTGCGGTGAAAACGCTTTGCGTTTGAAATTTGCAAGGCAGTACAGATTCGCCGCAGTCCCCTCAAAGCCTCCTCTTGCCGCGTCGCGCGCGGTAAGAGGAGGCTTTTGGCTTATCGCAGGCCTCGTTCCGGCAAGGCCACGGCTTCCCGGCGAACCCAGCATCAGCGGTTCGACGGGAAAAAGGAGGAAACGGCCTTAGAGGATAAGAGGCTCCGCGAACAGCGGGGCCTCGTTCCGGCAAGGCCATGGCTTCCCGGCGAACCCAGCATCAGCGGTTCGACGGGAAAAAAGGAGGAAACGGCCTTAGCGGATAAGAGGCTCCGCGAACAGCGGGGCCTCGTTCCGGCAAGGCCGTTTCCGACTATCCGACGCCGCCGATCCAGCGGAACCCTCTGCCGTTCGTCAGATCGGGCTGCGGGGCGTCAACGGAGGTCTCCACAATCTCCAGATTCGCCGCGATCCGTTCCGCATCGTCCCAGTCGGCGCTGATAATGACGACGCAGAGCTTCTCCGGGTCGTACAGCAGAAGCATCCGCGTGGTCCACTCCTCCGGCGCGTCGGAGCCCGGACTTGAACGCTGCCAGTGTGTCTCGACCCACGACGCGTCGTAGGGGCCGATCGTCCCCTGCTTTGTGATCTCCGTCCGCGTACCGCCGCAGAGGAAATCGCACCCGGCGACCGTGTTGGCGGACATACACTGCACGCTGTAGTCCTTCCGCACGTCCTGCACGGCAAAGAGGTCGTAGGTATAGACCACCAGCTCCCGCTCGTCCTGCGGCAGACTCTGCGCCTGTTCGGCGTCCCGCTGGGCGATCACGTCATAGGCCGTTTGGGTGTAGCCCGTGCCCCAGCCCTCCGGCAGCCAACCGAGCCGCATACCGCAGACCTTTCCCTTTGTCCGGCCCTCGGTATCGAAGCTGATGGGGTTGTTCCACTCAAACGGCGTGTCCACCAGAATCGTCTTTTTGTTTTCCTCGTCATAGCGGAGCGTGTCCGGCATGATGTAGCTTCCCGCACCGTCCCGGACCGACGCGTAATGTACGATCGCCGCCGCGCCGCACAAAACGGCGACGGCCGCCGCTGCGATCAGCACAAGGCCGACCGGCCGCCGCTTTTTCAGCCCCGGCAGCTTGGCCCTTGTTTTTTCCCAAATTCGCTCCGCGTCGGCGTCCCGGTTCAGCGAAACGGTGTTTTCCTCATAGTCCTCAAACAGGCTCTGCACAGAGATCTTCAATCTGCACGTCTCCTTTCTGTAATTCCGTCCTCAGCGCCTGCCGTCCGCGCAAAAGGCGGCTGCGAACCGTGCTGGGGTTCATATGCAGCGCCTCCGCGATCTGTCCGGCTGTCTGGTTGTAGTAATACCGGCGCAGGAAAATTTCCCGGTCCTCCGGCGTGAGCGCGGCCAGCGCCGCGTTTAAAAGCGCGCTGCGCTCCTTCGCCTCCAGCAGCTTCTGCGCGTCGCGGTCGTCGACGAGGATGCAGTCCTCGTCCCGGACGAGCTGCATGTGCTGCCTGCGCAAAAAGCTGATTGCCTGATTGCGCGCGACCTTGCCCAGCCAGCCGCGCAGATGCTCCGTCCGGAGCGGCTGCGGTGCGCGCCACAGCGCGACAAACACATCGGAGGCCAGTTCTTCAATGTCTTCTGCGGCAGCGCACGGGCCAAGCTGATTGCCGATCACAGCTGTTACATATCCGCTGTACTGCCGCACGGCGGCCTCCAGCGCCGCCGCGTCGCCCCGCTTCAGCCGCCGCAGAATGGTCTTGTCATCCGTATCCATCCCTCCTGTCGTTTTGTTCCTTTGAGACGTCTCACCTATATAGTCGCAGAAAAACAGAATCTGTTGCAAAGAAATACGCCGCAGCGGCTGCTGCGGCGCTTGTCTGCGTTTATCGGATGAATTCTGCCGGGTCGATGGTGTCGCCGTTGGCGTAGACGGCAAAGTGCAGATGCGGCTCGTCCGCAATTTCGAGCAGAGCCGTTTCGCCAACGGCGCCGATGGTCTGCCCGGCCTCTACGCTGTCGCCCGCCGAGACGGACGGCATGACGGCGAGATTGGAATACTGCGAGACGTGGCCGTCCGGGTGGTTGATGACAACGGTCGTGCCGAGGAATTCATCGTCATAAACCGCCGTCACGACGCCGGAACCCGCGGCCTTGACCGGCGTTCCGACCGACGCGGCCAGATCGACGCCCGCGTGCGTCCGCCAGTCCTGCGTCGTGGCGTTATACTGCAGCGCATCGACGCTGTAGGCGGCCTGCGTGCTGCCGGAAACGGGCCAGACGCGCACGTTCTTCGCCGCCTCGCGGACGGACTCGTCCGTCATGGCGGCTGCCGGAGCCGTTTCCTCCTCCGCAGCGGCGGTCGGGGCCGGCTTCTGTTCGGCGGACGGATTTTTGGCCGGTTCTTCCGCGCTGGTGGCAATGGACATCGTCTCCTGCCGCAGTGCTTTCTTCTCGGCGATGGCGCCGGACACGAACAGCCAGCCCGAAACGCCTACCGCGCATACGCACAGCGCCAGAACGATGTAGTAGCCCTTTTCGCGGAAAAAGCTCCGGATCCGCTTCTGGTTCGGATGATTTTCGTTTGTTTGCATGATTTTGCACCTCCGAGGCTAAGTATGTGCCAAAAACCGGAGGATTAAACCAGCGGAGGAAAATTATTCGTGCGGGAAATTCGTCTGTAAGTAATACCGGAGAATGCGGCTGCGGGTGACGATGCCGATGAAATCGCCCTTGTCGTCGATCACGGGGACGAAGTTCTGCTCGGCGGCGACGGAGATCAGATCCTCCACGCGCGTGTCGACCCGCACAGGCTGCACGGTGCGGCGGTGCTCGATCTCGGAAATGGAATGCTCCTCGGTCTGGCGCAGGTCCATCACGCACAGGCGCTTGAGCGTCCAGAGCAGGTCGCCCTCGGTAACAACGCCGCAGTATTTCCCGCTCTTGTCCAGTACGGGCAGTGCCGCATAGCCGGAATGCTCCATCCGTTCCATCGCCTGCCGCAGCGTGTCGTCGGATTCAATATAGGCGCACATCGCCTTCGGCGTCAGGAAAAAGAGAATATTCATGCGTCGGCCTCCTTATATCTGTAGTATATCATAGCATACCGAATAGCCGAGGGCGTGACGATTTTGTAAACTGCGCGGGCGCAGAAAAAATTTGCCGTTCCGCGTCTGTTTTTCTTGCATTTTCGCGAAAGTTAGATTATCCTAACATTCAGAAATCAACAGGGAAAGGAAATGCAGATATGACACTTGACGAGCTTTCCGTCGGACATTCCGGCGTGATTACCGCGGTCGGCGGCGAGGGGATCCTTCGGTGCCGGCTGCTTGACATGGGTCTCATCCCGCACACGCGCGTACACGTCAGCAAAATTGCGCCCATGGGCGACCCCATGGAGCTGTTTCTGCGCGGCTATACGCTCACGCTGCGCAAGGAGGATGCGCGCAGCATCACGATTGAGGAGGACGCAGAATGATCTTCGCACTGGCAGGCAACCAGAACTGCGGCAAAACGACGCTTTTTAACCAACTGACCGGTTCAAACCAGCATGTCGGCAATTTCCCCGGCGTGACGGTCGACCAGAAATCCGGCCCGGTGCGCGGGCAGAAGGACTGCACCGTCGTTGATCTGCCGGGCATTTATTCGCTCCGCCCGTACACGGCGGAGGAGATCGTCACGCGCGATTTTATTCTCAAAAGCAAGCCGGACGGCATCATCAATATTGTCGACGCGACCAATTTAGAGCGCAATCTCTATCTGACGCTCCAATTATTGACGCTGCGCGTGCCGACGGTGCTGGCGCTCAACATGATGGACGAGCTGACCGGCAACGGCGGCAGCATCGACACGGATAAGCTCTCGCAGCAGCTGGGCGTTCCCGTCGTGCCCATCTGCGCGGCCTCCGGCGACGGGGTCGAGGCGCTGATCGAGGCGGCTGTGCGCACGGCGGAGGACAAGCGCCTGCCCGCCGTCGTCGATTTCTGCGCGCCCGGACCTGTCCACCGCTGTATTCACGCCGTCTGCCACCAGATCGAGGACCACGCGCAGCGCGCGGGGCTTTCCGTCCGCTTCGCGGCGACGTGGGTCATCGACGGCGATGAAGCCGTGCTGGAGCAGCTGCGCCTCGATCAGAACGAAAAGGAGCTGATCGAGCACTCCATCGTCCAGATGGAGTTGGAACGCGGACTTGACCGCAACGCGGCCATCGCGGATATGCGCTATACGTTCATTGAAGCGCTGGTCAAAGCCTGCGTCGTCAAGCCGCATGAGAGCAAGGAGCGTCTGCGCTCTGTCAGCGCGGATAAAATTCTGACCGGAAAATATACCGCCATCCCGATTTTTATCGGCGTGATGCTGCTGATCTTCTATCTGACGTTCCATGTGATCGGGCAGGGACTGAGTGATCTGCTGGCTTCCGGCATTGATGCGCTAACCGTCGTGGTCGATCGGGCGCTGACGGCCTATCACCTGAACCCCGTCGTGCAGAGCCTTGTGATCGACGGCATTTTTCAGGGCGTCGGCTCGGTTTTAAGCTTCCTGCCTATCATTGTCACACTGTTTTTCTTCCTGTCTATTCTGGAAGACACCGGCTATATGGCGCGCGTGGCGTTCGTGATGGACAAGCTGCTGCGGCGCATCGGCCTGTCCGGCAAGTCCGTCGTGCCGATGCTCATCGGCTTCGGCTGCACCGTTCCGGCGGTCATGGCGGCGCGGACGCTCCCGTCGGAGCGCGACCGCACCATGACCATCCTGCTCACGCCCTTTATGAGCTGCTCGGCAAAAATCCCGATCTATGCGTTTTTCTCGGCGGCGTTTTTCCCGAAGTATGCCGCGCTTGTGATGATCGGGCTGTATGTGCTCGGCATCCTGTTCGGCATTCTCTCCGCGCTCGTGCTCAAATCCGCCTTCCGGGGCCGTCCGGTCCCGTTTGTGATGGAGCTGCCGAATTACCGCCTGCCGAGTGTAAAAAGCGTCGCGCTTCTGCTCTGGGACAAGGCGAAGGATTTTATCGAGCGCGCCTTTACTGTTATTTTCCTTGCGACCATCGTCATCTGGTTCCTGCAAAGCTTCGATACCCGGCTGGACGTTGTGACGAGCAGCGAGCAGAGCCTGCTTGCCATGGTCGGGCGCTGGCTCGCACCCATATTTGCGCCGCTGGGCTTCGCGGACTGGCGCTGCGCGACGGCGCTGATCACCGGCTTTATCGCAAAGGAATCCGTCGTCAGCACACTTCAGATCCTGCTGGGCACAGCCGCCGTCTCGACGCTCTTTACCGCGAAGGCCGCGCTGAGCTTTCTGGTCTTTACGCTTCTGTATACCCCGTGCGTTGCGGCTATCGCCGCCATCCGGCGCGAGACGGGTTCGGCGCTGCGAGCCGCACTCATTGCGCTTTCCCAGTGCTGCATTGCGTGGCTGGCCGCGTTCGCCGTGTACCATCTGACGCTGCTGCTCTGAAATCATAACCACCGACCGTGCCGGTGGTTTGCACTAGCCCCCTTGGGGCATGACCCGGGCTGAGCCTATA
>ERZ809207.262-NODE-262-length-24366-cov-4.706511_pt1 | contig 24366 bp, 19 predicted proteins | sample MGYA00520515_ERZ809207 | MGnify/ENA primary metagenome ERZ809207 (study PRJEB31570, sample SAMEA3213009) | Homo sapiens | biome: human-gut; feature: human gut; material: fecal | place: Sweden | collected 2011 ... | reverse complement strand
TAAGCAATAAGATGGTGGAAGAGGGAGAGAGCCTGATTCTAGAGGGAGAGTATGTCAATCACCCCCGGTTCGGGCCGCAGTTTCGTGCACAATATTGGGAGCGAAAGCTGCCGGCAGACGCGCTGAATATCCAGCGTTATCTGTCCTCCGGTGCCATTAAGGGTATCGGCCCGTCCCTCGCCCGAAAAATTGTAGAAAATTTTGGAGACCGCACATTGGAAATTATGGAGCAGGAGCCAACCAGACTTTTGGAAATCCGCGGCATTTCCCCGAAAAAATGTGAAGCAATTGCCGCAGAGGTCAAACAGATTTTTTCCCTGCGTTCCTTGATGCAGTTTTTGGCACAATATGAAATCCGCTCCAAATATGCAATGCGTGCCTATCAGCGGTGGGGAATCGGCGCCATGGATCTAATTGCTTCGAATCCGTATTTGCTGTGTACGCCGGGCATTGATCTGGATTTTTTAAAGGCAGATGCTGTTGCAAACGGCATGCATTTTTCTCACGATGCACCCCAGCGGATTCAGGCCGGCATTGTGTATATTCTCACATTTAATGCCAGCGCCGGCTACACCTGTCTGCCGCTGGATCGTCTGCGGCCAAAGGTGTGTACTTATTTGAAGATCGCGGATGCGGACTTTGAAGCGCCTTTTGCGGCGGCGCTGGAGGAAAAGATTATTTATCTTTATGAAAAGGCCGGACGCGCCTTTGTCTATCTGGAAGATTATTATATTGCAGAATCGTATATTGCCGACCGGGTTGGTGTGATTCAGGATTTCAGCGCACCGGAGGATCGGACAGATTTTACAGAAATGATTGATGCCCAGGAGCAGGAACAGGGCATGGAATATGCTGCGCTCCAGAGAAAGGCGATTACAACGGCTCTTTCCCGTGGCATGGTAATTCTCACCGGCGGCCCCGGAACGGGAAAAACCACAACGTTAAATGCCATTATCCGACTGTATGAAAAGCAGGGGTACCGGGTGATGATTGGTGCGCCTACCGGCCGCGCGGCCAGCCGTGTTTCCGATCTGACCGGATATGAAGCGCGTACCATCCACCGCATGCTGACGGTAGAATACGATATGTCTGGGAAGATGCATTTTCAGCACAATGAGCAGAATCCTCTGGACTGTGATGTTATGGTTGTGGACGAGATGTCCATGGTAGATGTGCTCCTGTTTGAACATCTGCTGCGGGCACTCCGGCTGGGGTGCAAGCTGGTGCTGGTGGGAGACTGTGACCAGCTGCCTTCGGTGGGCGCCGGAAATCTGCTCCGGGATTTAATTGACAGCGGCCGGGTTCCGGTTGTTGCCCTAAAGGAAATCTTCCGCCAGGCGCAGAAGAGCAGTATTATTACAAATGCCCACAAGATCATTCATGGCGAATATCCGGACCTGACGCAGAAAAAGAGCGACTGCTTTTTCTTCCAGCGGCTTCAGCCGGAGACTGCGCTGCCGTTGATTCTGGAACTGGTGCAGACACGTCTGCCCAAAGCCTATGGCTATTCCCCCACGGAGGATATTCAGGTAATTACGCCGTCCCGGAAAGGGGTAATGGGTGTGGTGGAACTGAATCAGCAGCTTCAAAATGTGCTGAATCCTCCTGCGGAGGGACTGCCTCAGGTGAAATCGGTGCTTTATACCTTCCGGGAAGGGGATAAAGTCATGCAGATCAAGAACAACTACGACATTATCTGGCACAAGGACGGAGAGGCCGGCACTGGGATTTTCAACGGAGATATTGGATATCTCCGGTCTGTCAACCGGCAGACACAGGAAGTGGTGGCGGATTTTGAAGGCCGCCGCGCAGTCTATCCCTTTGATCAGCTGGATCAGCTGGAGTTGGCCTATGCCATTACAGTACATAAAAGCCAGGGCAGCGAGTTCCAGGCGGTGATACTACCGCTTCTGGGCGGCTTTCCCAAATTATATTACCGGAATCTGCTGTATACCGCAGTGACCCGTGCACGGCGGCTTTTGATTCTGGTAGGATCTCAGAAAGTAATTTTTCAGATGGTGGAGAATAACCGCCGGATGAATCGATATACCTGTCTGCGGGACATGCTGGAAGCACAGAAGCATGCAGAACCGCAGACGGAAGGTGCTGCTTCGGCAGATCTTTTTTCAGATGTAGAAGCAGAAACAAAAAACCAGGAGGAATCATCATGAGCAAAACAGATATTGGAATCGATTTAGGAACCGCAAATACCGTCATTACGCTTGGAAAAAAAGGTGTCGTGCTCAGTGAACCCTCTGCCATTGCCTATAACACTCGGACGAAAGAAGTTCTCGCAGTGGGAAAGCGCGCCTATCAGATGATCGGAAAAACACCGGACTATATTGAAGTGATCCGGCCTCTTTCCGGCGGCGTTATTTCGGATGACCGAATGACACAGTACATGATCCGGGAGTTTATTCTACAGGTCAGCAGTCACCATCTGACAAAACCGCGGATTATTATTTGTGTTCCCTCCTTTATTACCGATGTGGAAAAACGCGCCGTGGTAGAAGCGGCAATGAGTGCCGGCTCCCGGAAGGCATATCTGATTGATGAGCCGATTGCAGCGTTGATTGGTGCCGGTGTGAATATCGGAAAAGCACGGGGCAATATGGTAGTGGATATCGGCGGCGGTACAACGGATGTGGCAATTGTTTCTATGAACGGAATTGTGACTTCCCATTCTGTGCGGGCGGCCGGAAATACCCTTGATCAGGCAATTATTCGCTACATGCAGACCAAATACAAGCTGCTCATCGGTGAGCGCACCGCAGAGCGGATCAAGATTGAAATGACAAATCTCTATGACCCCAGAGCTGATATGACTGCCTGGGTAAAGGGACGGAATCTGGTCAGCGGCCTTCCGGAAATGCAGGAAGTCAGCGAACTGGAGATATTTGAAGCGGTAGAGGACGTGGTTGCAGATATTATCGAAGCAATCAAAACCGTTCTGGAGGAAACACCCCCGGAACTGGTGGGAGATATCTATGAAAACGGTGTCCTGATGGCCGGCGGCGGCGCTATGCTGGGTGGCCTGCGGAAACTGGTAGAGCGTACTTTGCAGGTAAAATGCGTTGTGGCAAAGGATGCAATTCACTGTGTAGCAAAGGGAACGGCAATTGCCTTCCGGAAAATGGATACTTTGCTGGATGGCTTCGAAAATATTGCAGTTTATCAGTTTAAATAATGGAAAAAACGGGCGGCATCCTTGAAATGCTGCCCGTTTTTTTGTGTGTATGCTTGTGCATACGGACGCTTAGATCACACCGATTGTGCGCAGCACAAAGAGCCAGAAGGTCAGGCTGAATGCGCTGAGTAGGGTGGTCATCATGACAGCGCATGCTGTGATAACACCCCGGTGTCCCATATTTTTTGCCATGACAAAGCAACTGCTAGTGGTAGCACTACCCAGCATGACCAGAATGGCAATGAGCTTTTCCTCCCGGAATCCCAGCCAGATGGCAACAGGCAGAAACAGCATGCAGAATAAAAACAGCTTGAAAAAAGAGATGCCCAGTGTCAGTTTAAGTTTTCCCTTGGCGCTGCCTAACTGAAAGGAAGCCCCCAGTGCAATCAGCGAGAGGGGTGTCGCCATATTTCCCAGATAAGAGACAGATTTTGTGAGAATGACCGGATGGGGCAGGCGCAGGACAGACCACAGCATACCGGCGGCAATACCCAGAATAATCGGATTGGTGAGGACATTTTTCCCGGTGCGCAGCAGCAGTGCACGCATGCCGGGCTTCTGGGAATCAGTAGGCGCTGTAAGGGAAAGTGTGATAACGGCAATGATATTGTAGAGGGGGACTGTGCCCACAATCATCAGTGCGGCCATCGTGGCGTGTCCGTAGATATTGTTGACAAAGGCAATGCCTAAGATGGCTGCGCTGCTGCGGTAAGAGGCCTGGATAATTTCGCCGCGCTCTGCCTTTTCTTTGTGAAGCAGTGAAAAGAGAAAGGCAATGCCAATGCTGCACGCAGTTGCCAGAAAGCAGAAGAGAACAAATTTTGTGTCCCACACGCTTTGAAATTCTGCAGTGGATAAGTCCATGAAGAGCAGCGCCGGCAGAAGTGCCTTAAAGACAAACTGGTTAATTTTTGCTGTGGTGTGCTCATCCAGCAAGTGTACCTTTTGCATCAAGAAGCCGAATACCATCATGAGAAATACCGGAACTGTGGCATTCAGGCTAAACGTCAGATTTTGAAAAAAGTCCTGCATAAAAAAGAAAACCCCATTTCTTTGAAATGTACCTGCTCTAGTGTAACGCATTTTGGGCCGCTTGTCAAATAGAATGCGTATTGGCACAAAAGTATAGAAAATATGTGTGAAATCCATTTCAAATGAAATGGATTTGTTGGAATTGACCATTGCGAAATTTGAATCAATTTGGTATAATAGGAAATAACAGGAACTTCTTGATTGAAGCCTGTACGATGACACGGACTTTTCAAACAGAAAGGATTCAGATGATGAAAACAGGGAAACGGATATGGTCTGCTGCAACAGCAGTTGGAATGCTGGCAGGGATGCTCGGCAATCTGCCGGGGGGAATGGTATTTGCAGAGGGAAATGTTTACGGGGATTTGACCTATGCTGTACAGGAGGACGGCACAATTCAGATCACAGACTGTGATGAAGCGGCTGTCACTGTAGAGATTCCGGCAGAAATTGACGGAATGGCGGTGACTTCCATTGGAAAAGGTGCCTTTTTTCAGTGCGTCAGCCTGGAGCATGTGACGATTCCGGACAGTGTAACTGAGGTGAAGAGCATTGCTTTTTCCAGCTGCACGGCGCTTACGGAACTGGAATTTCCGGATTCTGTCACAGAGATCGGGGAAAATGCGGTCATTTCCTGTAAAGCGCTGACCTCTGTCAGACTTCCGGCAAACTTAACAACGATTTCTGCAATGATGCTGAGTAAATGTGAATCACTGGCTTCTGTCACGATTCCGGACAGTGTAACAACGATTGGCGAAAATGCGTTCTATGGCTGTAAATCCTTACAGCAGATAGAGATTCCGGCGAATGTAACTGAAATTTCTAAAAATGCATTCTGGGACTGTACTGCATTGCAGGCGTTTCAGGTTGCGCCGGAGAATGCTTCGTTCTGTGCCCAGGAAGGCGTGCTGTACTCCAAGGATCTCACCCGGCTGGTTCGCTGCCCGGAGCAGGCCGCAGTGTGCCATATTCCGGAGACGGTTACTTCCATAGATACGTATGCTTTTAGCAAATGTATTTATCTGACGGAATTGGATTTGCCAGACAATCTGCTCTATCTCAATGAAAATGTCTTCGAAAAATGCAGCGCACTGGAACGCGTTACACTGCCGTCCCAGCTGACTGTGATTACAGCCGGCGCATTTTTGGATTGCAGCGCACTACAGGAAATACAGATTCCCAAAACGGTGAAAAAGATTGGCGTCAGCAGCTTTGCCGGTTGTATTTCCATGCAGAATTTTTATGTGGAAGCTGGCAATGCGGATTATCAGAGTGAGGATGGTCTGCTCCTGACAGACAATGGAAAAACACTGTTCTTTTTTCCAAATGGAAAATCGTACTTCCGGCTTCCGGCCAGTGTAGAAACCATCGGAGCATCCTCCTGCGCCTATAGCGACAATCTGACAGAAATTGTGATTCCGGAGGGCGTAACAGCCATTGAAGGATATGCTTTTGTAAAATGCGACAGCTTGAAAAAACTGGTACTCCCGGATAGCCTGGATACGCTGGGAATCAATGCTTTCAGCAATTGTGAAGCCCTGGAAACCATAAAAATGCCGTCTGCCATGACAGAGATCAGAAGCGGCGTCTTCAGCAGAGCAGCAATAACAGAAATCACCGTTCCCAGTGGCCTGACTGAAATTCCGGATTATCTGTTTAGCGGCTGTAAGAATCTGAAAACTGTGACGATGCCGAACAGCGTTGCAAAAGTGGGAATCATGGCGTTCCAAAAGTGTGATGCTCTCGCAGATGTCTATTTTCAGGGGACAAAAGCCCAGTGGGATACAGTTTCCATTTCCGATTATGCCGATCTTTCCACAAATCAAAGCGGCAATTTGCCGTTGACCGATCAGGCAACCATTCATTTTCTGGATACGCCGCCAGTTGTGACTACGACAGCGACAACTCCTGTCACCACCGGAAGCACAACGACCACAGCTTCTTCTGTTGTAACAACCGCTTCTGCTACCGGAAGCCAGACGACATCCTCGGTGCAGACCAGCACAACTGTAACCGGAACCGTTGTTGTACCGGAAGTGCTGTACGGAGATGTGAACCTGGACGGTACCATTTCCTTATCAGACGCAGTGCTGCTGAACAAGCGTGCCGCAGATATGGTAACGTTTTCAGAGCAGGCTTCCGCCAATGCAGACTGTAATACAGACGACGAAGTAAACGGGGCGGATGCAATTGTTTTACTGCAATTTCTGGTGAATATCATTCAGGAGCTGCCGTATACTGTGTAAAAAATTTCAGGGAAACAGCTGTCAGAATGCACATTGTGCAGGTTGTAAAATGTACTAAAAAATGCGCACTCATATTGGTAAAGCAAACAAATTTTTATAAAAGATCATGGGGCCTTTTATATTTAATTGACAAATCCGAAACCATATGTTATAATTTCTATGAGATACATCTGCAAAGCGGAAAACCAAAACAAAGTGCGGAGTGATTGTATGGACTTAAATTTTCATATCGAGAGTTACAATAAATTGTTTCATGCACTGAAAGAGGACGTAAAAACAGTGGATGATCTGATAGCGTTGCTGCGGGAACAGATGCAGCAGGTAGTGCCTCTGTTCCCGCTGGGAAAATTTGAATTGTACTTAGTTGCAGCAAAATCCGTGCTGGATCCCAGGGGGCAGAACGAGTGCTTTCCGATTTATGAAAGTTTGGACGGTTATGATGAATCCTGCTATGAGGATCGGGTGCAGATGGATGAAACCTGTGCCGTGACTTTTAAATACTATCCTCCTAAAGGTCAAAAATGGACAGAAATGCATAAAAGTATGTTCCTGTTTATGTCCAGACAATTGTTTTTGATTCTGGAGCGAGTAAAGCTGGTGCAGCTTCTGAAATGTATTACCGTGACAGATCTATTGACCGGCGCTTTGAATATGCGTGGAATTCACGAAATTGGCGGTAAGCTTCTGAAACAGGGAAAGCTGAATGAATACACTTGCATTTTCCTGAACATTAAGAATTTCAATTATATCAATCGTGCTGTTGGCGCACGGCAGGGAGATATGGTGCTGCGGGAATTTGTCCGGCTGGCACAGCAGAAGCTGAATGCAGAGGAATATTTTGCACGGATGGGCGGCGACAATTTTGTGCTGCTGGCCAAAAAAGAGCGCGCAGAAGGACTGCTCACGCAGATGAATAACGTGCAGATTACAGTCCCGTACGGGGAAAGCATGAAAACCTTTGACCTGCGCTCCCGTGTGGGCATATATGATATGCAGAAAGGGCAGCACCTGGGAGAGGGCATCAATGCAGCCTCTGCGGCAGTGCATGCGGCAAAGGTTTCCGGCAAAACTGATCAGCTCCGGTTCAATGATGCCATGCTGGAACAGGCTTTGCGGCAGAAGGAAGTTTCCCAGATGTTCCCGAAGGCGTTGGAAAACCGGGAGTTTGTGGTATATTATCAGCCGAAGGTAACGCTGGAGGATAACTGTCTCTGCGGCTGCGAAGCGCTGGTGCGCTGGTTCCGGGACGGTGCCATGGTGCCGCCTATGCAGTTTATTCCAGTGCTGGAATGGGAAGGCAGTGTTTGCAAGCTGGACTTCTATGTTCTGGATCAGGTGTGCCGGGATGTGCAGGAGTGGATGGCAAAGGGCATTGAACCGGTACGGATTTCTGTGAATTTTTCCAAGGCACATCTGCATAATCCGGATCTGGCAAAGAAAATCCTGGCGGTGCTTCAAAAATATGACGTTCCGTCCAGATACATTGAAATAGAACTGACGGAGATGTCCGGCTATGAAAACTATGAGACACTCTTAGATTTTGTACGGACAATGCATGAGAGCGGTGTGAGCACTTCTATTGATGACTTTGGCACCGGCTATTCTTCCCTGAACCTTCTGAAAGATCTGAATGTGGATATTATCAAGCTGGACAAGTCTTTCCTCAATAACATGGAAAACCGGAAGAAAAATGATGTTATTGTCATCAAGAATATCATTCAGATGGTGAATGAACTGGATATGGAGGTTGTTGCAGAGGGCGTGGAAACAATGGAACAGGCCGATTTTCTGCGCGGCATGCACTGCTGTATGGCACAGGGCTTTTTGTTCGACCGTCCGCTGCCGCACGATGATTTTGAAAAGCGGCTGAACGGTGATCATGTATATTCCCTGGAAAAGAGTGAAGTGTAATCCTTGCAAAAAAGCGAAAACAAACAGTCCGCTGACGTGGTGTCGGCGGGCTGTTTTTATGTCTGCTGGCACTTTTTCTCCGGCTTTTTTTCTTTTTCTGCGAAGCTGCTGCAAAAGCCGCGGCCGCAGACTTGACAACTATGCTTATTTTTTGCTATAATAATACGGTATTATAAATGAAAAAGGCAGCAACGTGCAGTGCCTGCTCAGGGGACAGGACATAGTTCAGTATGTGCCCTGCGGCGGAAAAGAATATGCATGTGTGCGGCGCTGCCTCAAAGTGTACTTGTAAATGTATGGCTTGCCGTGTATTTGCAGTTCCAATCATGAAAGGAATGATGGACATGGGATTGACCCTGACGGAAAAAATTCTGAAAGCCCACCTGGTTGAGGGCGAAATGGTAAAGGGTTCTGAAATCGGAATCCGCATTGATCAGACTTTGACACAGGATGCCACCGGTACGATGGCATATCTGGAATTTGAGGCAATGGGTGTGCCGCGGGTACGTACAGAACGCAGCGTTGCTTATATTGACCACAATACGCTCCAGAACGGCTTTGAAAATGCAGATGATCACCGCTTTATCGGCAGTGTAGCAAAGAAGCACGGCATTTATTTTTCTCGTCCGGGCAACGGCATCTGCCATCAGGTACATCTGGAGCGTTTCGGCGTTCCGGGAAAGACCCTGATCGGTTCTGACAGCCATACGCCTACCGGCGGTGGTATCGGTATGATCGCTATGGGTGCCGGTGGTCTGGACGTTGCAGTGGCAATGGGCGGTGGTACGTACTACATCACTTGCCCAAAGGTGGTAAAGGTAGAACTGACCGGAAAGCTGTCCCCCTGGGTTGCTGCGAAGGATGTTATTCTGGAAGTGCTGCGCCGTATGTCTGTAAAGGGTGGCGTTGGCAAGGTCATTGAATACTGCGGCGAAGGCGTGAAGACACTGTCTGTTCCGGAACGTGCTACCATTACCAACATGGGCGCAGAACTGGGTGCTACTACTTCCATCTTCCCGTCTGATGAGGTGACAAAGCAGTTCCTGGAAGCACAGGGCAGAGGCGAAGTCTGGAGCGAACAGAAGGCAGATGCAGACGCTGTTTATGATGAAGAACTGCACATCAATCTGAGCGAACTGGTGCCCTTGGCAGCATGTCCGCATTCTCCGGACAATGTGAAGACTGTGGCAGAAATCGGCAAGCTGAAAATTGATCAGGTCTGCATCGGTTCCTGTACCAACTCTTCTCTGCTGGATATGATGAAGGTGGCACACATCCTCAAGGGCAAGACAGTAAACCCAGATGTTTCTCTGGCAATTGCGCCTGGTTCCAAGCAGGTGCTGAACATGATGGCAGATATGGGCATTCTGGGTACTCTGATTGCAGCCGGCGCAAGAATTCTGGAAAGCGCCTGCGGTCCGTGTATCGGTATGGGACAGTCCCCGAATTCCGGTGGCATCTCTCTGCGTACCTTTAACCGGAACTTCCTGGGACGCTCCGGAACCAAGGACGGTCAGATTTATCTGGTTTCTCCGGAACTGGCTGCATACTCTGCACTGACTGGCTATCTCAGCGATCCGAGAGAGCTGGGCGAGATGCCGGAATTTGTTCTGCCGGAAAAATTCAGTGTCAATGACAATATGATCGTTCTGCCGGCACCGGAAGAAGAAATGGACAAGGTGGAGATTCTCCGCGGACCGAACATCAAGCCGTTCCCGGAAACGGCTCCGCTGGAAGCAACCATCGAAGCAGGCTGCTCTCTGAAGGTGGGCGACAATATCACTACCGACCACATCATGCCGGCGGGTGCCAAGATTCTGCCGCTGCGTTCCAACATTCCGGCAATTTCGCAGCACTGCTTCACAGTTTGTGATGAAGCATTCCCGAAGCGTGCCAAGGAAATGGGACAGAGCATTATCGTAGGCGGCTCCAACTATGGACAGGGTTCCTCCCGTGAGCATGCTGCACTGGCTCCGCTGTATCTGGGTGTCAAGGCAGTTCTGGTGAAGAGCTTCGCTCGTATCCACCGCGCAAACCTGATCAATGCAGGCATTCTGCCGCTGACCTTTGTCAACGAAGCAGATTATGAGAAGATTGCACAGGGCGATGTACTGGAACTGGCAGACATTCGCAAGCATATTGAAGCCGGCGAAACCACACTGACACTGGTCAACAAGACGACCGGTGCAGAGATTCCGGTACTGTGCGAACTGACCGGACGCACCAAGGATATTATCCTGGCTGGCGGTCTGCTGGACTACACACGCGACAAGCTGAGCAAGTGAGAGGCGGATTCGGAAAAATCCAACAAATACGGGAAATTCCGGCAGTTCTGGAAAAGCTATCAGAATGACCTGTTTACAGTTGCAATTGTTGTTTTCGTCTATGCGATGTTTACCGGGCATGACATCATGGATTACCTGGAGCTGTTGCAAAAGCGGCCGGCTTCGGGAATTCTGCTGCTGGTACTGCTGCTTTTGGCAGCCGGCGGTCTGCATGTGCTGAAAGTGTTATGGCAGAATCGGGAGAAGCAGGAATGACAAACGCAAAAGGATTTTTGAACCGCAATCAACTGAAATACCTGGTGATTGTTGCCATGCTCATTGACCATATTGCGTGGGCATTTGTTCCTACAGCGTCGCTGCTGGGGCAGGTGATGCATGTGATCGGGCGATTGACCGGGCCGACTATGGCGTATATGCTGGCAGAGGGGTATCACTACACCCGAAACGTGAAGAAATATGCCATGCGGCTGGGAATTTTCGCCGTGATTTCGTGGCTGCCTTTCAGCTATTTTGAGAGAGGTTGTATCCACTCGGCGTTTGGCGTGATCTATACGTTGTTTCTCAGTCTGCTGGCAATCTGGCTCTGGGACAAGGGTAAGTGTTCAGTTCTGTGGAAACAGCTGGGAACGCTGGGACTTTGTCTTCTGTCGATCTTCGGTGACTGGGCGATGTTCGATGTGCTCTATGCGCTGACCTTTTTCCGGTATCGGGACAATCCGAAAGAAAAATGGATCTCGTTTAGTTGCATCACGGCGATTTGCTGTGTCAGCATGCTGGGAAATGAGCCAATATGGAGCGGACTGTTTCAGCTGGGGATTTTTCTGGTGATACCGCTGATACAGTATTGCTACAACGGCAAAAGCGGCAGCAAAAATCCATTTCATAAGTGGTTTTTCTATGTGTTCTATCCGCTGCACCTGCTGGTGCTGGGGATTCTTCGTTGGGTGGTGTTTGCGTAAATGAAGCAGGACAGGCAGCAGGAACTGCATTTCGAAGATCTGGCAAAGCAGTTTACGGAAGATGTTTCCCGAAGCAAATGGGTATTTTCCATGGAAGATGCCATGCAGGACAGCGCCTTGCGAAAATCTATGCAGAAGCATCGGCGGAAAATGAAACGGAAAACAGTTCTGGAATACGCAATTGCTTTTTCAGCAATCGCAGTGGGACTTCCCGTTTTACTGTGGTATCTGTACCGTCAGTTTTTGCTGTTCCGGCAAATGCCGGAGGTGGTGCAGTTCTACTTGCAGCGTCCGGTTTTGGGCGTGGCAACGCTTCTGGGCGGCGGCTTGTTTGCATGGGCATTGTGTCATGCGAAAAAATAAGAGCCTGTAGGAAAGGCGTGGACATTGACAGTGATGACTTACAATTGATTTTAGTGACAACTGCGGAATATGACAAAATTTCTGCGTTGGCAGAACAAGCCGGCCACCGGATTGCGCCGGCAGAAACGCTATAGTGATATATGCAATGAGGAACGATTTGAGGAGGAAAATCAAATGGCAAAGATTCAAATGACAACGCCGCTGGTCGAGATGGACGGCGACGAGATGACCCGTGTTCTGTGGCAGTGGATCAAGGATATTCTGCTGACCCCGTATGTAGACCTGAAGACTGAATACTACGATCTGGGTCTGGAATACCGGGAAAAAACCAAGGATCAGGTAACGGTAGACAGTGCCAACGCCACCAAGAAGTACGGCGTTGCAGTTAAGTGTGCAACCATTACTCCGAATGCGGCAAGAATGCCGGAATACAACCTGTCCCAGATGTGGAAAAGCCCGAACGGCACCATTCGTGCCATTCTGGACGGTACTGTTTTCCGTACCCCGATTCTGGTAAAGGGCGTAGAACCGTATATCCCGACCTGGACAGCTCCGATTACCATTGCTCGTCACGCTTACGGCGATGTATACAAGAATACCGAAATGAAGGTAAAGCAGGGCTCTAAGGCAGAGCTGGTTGTTACCGATGCAGAGGGCAAGGAGACCAGAGAACTGATCTTTAACTTTGAAGATACCGATGGAATCATCCAGGGATTGCACAACAAGAACAATTCCATTGCAGGATTTGCACGGGCATGCTTTAACTATGGCCTGGATCTGCATCAGGATGTATGGTTTGCAACCAAGGACACCATCTCCAAGAAGTATGACCACACCTTCAAGGACATTTTCCAGGAAATTTTCGATAAGGAATACAAGGAAAAGTTTGAAGCAGCAGGTATTGAATATTTCTACACTCTGATTGATGATGCTGTGGCACGTGTGATTCGTTCTCACGGCGGCTATATCTGGGCCTGCAAGAACTATGACGGTGACGTTATGTCTGACATGGTTTCCACTGCATACGGCTCTCTGGCTATGATGACTTCTGTTCTGGTTTCTCCGGACGGCATCTATGAATATGAGGCAGCACACGGTACTGTTCAGCGGCACTATTATAAGTACCTGAAGGGTGAGGAAACCTCTACCAACTCTGTTGCAACTATCTTTGCATGGAGCGGTGCACTGCGCAAGCGCGGAGAACTGGACAAGCTGCCGGAACTGGTAGACTTTGCAGACAAGCTGGAAAAGGCAACCATCCAGACCATTGAAGACGGCGTTATGACCGGCGACCTGTATCTGATTTCCAAGCTGGAAAACAAGCAGAAGGTAAATTCCAAGGAATTCCTGGAGGCAATTCAGGCACGTCTGGCAAAGCTGATGGCGTAATTCTGCACAAAGCGTTTATAGGAGTGCGATTGGTTTGACATCGAAATATGAAGTGTCTGCGTCCGTGGTACGGCGGCTGCCCCGGTATTATCGCCTGTTGGGAGAGCTGGAACGCAGCGGACAGACACGGACTTCCTCCAGAGAACTGGGCAGACGGCTGGGAATGACTGCCTCGCAGATCCGGCAGGATCTCAGCTGCTTTGGCTGTTTCGGACAGCAGGGCAGCGGATACTCGGTTTCAGAGCTGCGGGAAAATTTGCAGCGGATTATGGGACTGACAGAGCAGCTCCCGGCAATTGTGATCGGTGCCGGCAGTCTGGGCAAAGTGGTATCAGAAAATGTCCGGTTTGAACAGCGCGGCTTTCGGCTGGTGGGCATTTTTGATATCAAGCCGGAACTGATCGGCAGGCAGCTTGCCGGACTGACCATTCAGTCTATGGATGCACTGGATGCCTTTTGCAGGGCAGAAAATCCGGCGGCGGCAGTGCTGTGTCTGCCGAAGGAATCGGCACAGACGACAGCGGAACGTCTGGTTTCTCTTGGAATCAGGGGATTGTGGAATTTTAGTCACTGTGATATTACCGTGGAACATGCCCAGGTAGTAACCATGCACCTGGATGACAGCCTGATGACGCTCTCTTATAAGCTGCACAATCTGTAAAATAATTGGTTCGTATGGAAACGGAACATGCAGGAGAAAGCTTCCGGCATCTGTTTTTATGTGTATGGAAAAAATATTGTTTGGATAAGCATGCAGGAAGGGTACTGGTTTAACGGGAATCAGTACCTTTTTTGTAAAGCAAACCTAAAAAGACAAGCGCTTTCAGGAGGAAAATGACGATGTCTGAAGGAAAAGATACCTCTGTAATTCTGGTGTGCGCCGGGAATGCCACGCGCATGCAGGGGAAAAACAAAATTTTACTGCCGCTGGGAGATACTACTGTAATTGGAATGACAATGCGTGCCTTTGAAGCATGCGAACGCGTGGCAGAAATCATCGTGGTTGCACGTCCGGCAGATCAGGCGGCAATCCGGGAGACGGCGGAGAACTGCCATATTACCAAATTGCATGCACTGGTGGAAGGCGGCAGCACCCGGCAGGAAAGTGTTATGTGCGGACTGCGTGCCCTTTCCAAAGGGACAACGATGATTGCAATTCACGATGGGGCACGCCCTCTGGTGAAAACGGAGCAGATTGCCCGTGTCATTCAGGATGCCTCTGTATTCGGCGGTGCAACACTGGGCGTTCCGGTAAAGGATACCATTAAAGTCGTGAACGATAATCTGATTGTGGATACGCCGTACCGGCCGCATCTGTACAGCACACAGACACCTCAGGTGTTTAAACGGCAGCTGTATTTTGAAGCAGTGACCTTTGCCAAAGAACATGGTCTGGATTTCACAGACGACTGTCAGCTGGTGGAGGCGATCAATCATAAGGTTTACATGACCGAAGGGGATTACACCAACCTGAAAATTACTACCCCGGAGGATATCGCAATTGCAGAGATTTTGCTGCATCGAAAGGAAGAGGAGGCATAAATGACACAGATTCCCTTTCGGATCGGACACGGATATGATGTACATCGCCTGGTAGAAGACAGAAAGCTGATATTGGGCGGCGTGGAAATTCCCTATGAAAAGGGTCTCCTTGGACACTCGGATGCAGATGTTCTGCTGCATGCGGTTTCGGACGCACTGCTGGGTGCGCTGGCACTGGGGGATATCGGGAAGCATTTTCCGGATACTGACCCGGCTTATGCCGGTGCAGACAGTTTAAAGCTGTTAAAACTGGTAGTAGAAAAGGTACAGGCGCACGGCTATGCGGTGGGAAACATTGATGCAACCATACTCTGCCAGCGGCCGAAGCTTGCTCCCTATATCGGGCAGATGCGGGAAAAAATTGCAGCGGCCTGCGGTGTTGCGCCGGAACAGGTCAGCGTAAAGGCAACGACAGAAGAAAAGCTGGGATTCACCGGCGAAGGACTGGGAATCTCTGCGCACTGCGTCTGCCTGCTGTGCAACGTGTAAAAGCTTGTTTCTGCTATTTTTCAGAGGATTCTATGGGAAAACCTGTTTTGTATCTCTGTAGCGCAAGATGCAAGGCAGGTTTTCTGCACCAAGGCACCTCCTTTTCGCATATATTGATATGGGAGACTGTTCTCCTGATCAATATGATGCAAAGGGGTGAGAGAAAATGTTGGAATGTAAAGCGGCAATGGTCTCCTATACCCAGGCAAACCAGGCACGCCGGGTGCTGCAGCGCAATGGAATTTCCAGTGAAATCCGGCGGTTGGAGCACTTAGGGCCGGAGGGCTGTGGATTTGTTCTGGCAGTGCAGGGGGATTGCAGCCGCGTTTCGACACTTTTGAAAAGAGAAGGAATCCCCTTCCGGAAGCTGCTGGAAGGGCGGGATATGTGATGCTTGTGAATTTTGACAACGCCGCTACCACGTACCCGAAGCCGCCGGAGGTGCGCCGGGCTGTAACAGAGGCGGTGCTTCGTTACGGCAGCGCCGGAAGAGGCGGTCACGCACTGGCGGCGCGTACTTCTGAAATGGTGTATGATGCACGTCAGACGGTTGCGGATTTTTTTGACGCAAAAGTGGAAAATACAATTTTTACCCTGAACTGTACCCATGCTTTGAATATGGCAATTCAGGGTATTTTAAATCCCGGCGATCACGTAATTATCAGTGATTTGGAACACAATTCAGTTTACCGGCCGGTTGCGGCACTGGCGAAGGCAGGGAAGATTGCGTACAGCATTGTCCGTGTTGCACCGGATCCGGCGGAAACGATGCAGCATTTTCGCAGTGCGATCCGGCCGAATACCAAGGCGGTGGTGTGCACCATTGCCAGCAATGTAACCGGTCAGATTTTGCCGTATCGCCAGATTGCGGAACTATGCCGCATGCACGGCATCTGCTTTATTGCGGATGGTGCCCAGGCATGCGGTATTTTGCCCTTGTCATTACAGGATGACGGCATGCATATTTTGTGTACCGCCGGGCATAAAGGATTGTACGGCATTACGGGAACCGGCGTGTTAATGACTGATTGCGCATTTCCTATCCGGCCGCTGATGCAGGGAGGAACCGGCAGTGCCTCTCGCAGTCCGGAACAGCCGGACTTTTTGCCGGATCGCCTGGAATGCGGCACGCTGGGGGTAATTGGCACCGCTTCGCTGAAAGCCGGTGTTTCCTTTGTGCAGCAGAAAACAACAGCAGCGATTTTTCAGCACGAGAACTGGCTATGTGCGCAATTTTGTGCGGCATTGCAGGATGTCCCGGAGATTACCGTTTACCGGGAACCGGGTGTCAGCTATGTGCCGCTGGTTTCCTTTGCGGTAAAGAATACTTCGCCGGAGGAGACGGCGCAGTGGCTCAATCAACAGGGATTCTGCCTGCGTGCCGGTCTTCACTGTGCACCGCTGGCGCATGAAAAACTGAAAACGAGAGACGGTACAGTGCGCTTTGCGCCGTCAGTGTTCAGTCGGGAATCAGATACCCTCCGGTTGATAAAGGCACTGAAAAATTATGTCAATATTTTGAAAAATCGAGAAAACCTATTGAAAAAATCGAGTGATATGTTACAATAGTAATAGAACTGCTTTTACAGATGATTTTTCTCGGTCTGGAGGTCTGTCTTGGCTGGAAATGCCAATACAGACCGCTACATAATTCTGAAAATAACGAAATTTTGCTTCCTGTGCAGCAGTGTACAGAGAATGGAAACTGCCTGCTTTGACAAGAAATTACAGGCGTATAGAATCAGACAGAAGGAAAGGACGTGGATCAAATATGGCATTACGAGATTGGTGGGACATGATATACAGTGTCATCAAGACAGCGGAACCTGTAGATATTCTGGATATTCTGGTGCTGTCCTATGTGGTATATCTGGCGATGAAGCTGGTGCGGGAAACGCGTGCCGGACAGTTGATCAAGGGGATTTTCCTGATTCTGATTGTGTATATGATTGCCGTATGGATTCAAATGAAGGCAATCTCCTATCTGCTGTCTGAAACATTGAACATTGGTTTGATTGCCCTGATTATTCTGTTTCAGCCGGAGCTGCGGCGAACGCTGGAAAAAGCAGGCTATACTAAATTGGGACTGCGTTTCAGCGGCAATACCAGTACAGATGAGAGCATCTGGAACCGGGCGATTGATGCGGTTTGTGATGCATGCGTGGAATTGTCAGCGACTTCTACTGGCGCACTGATCGTTATTGAACGGCAGACAAAGCTGGGGGAACAGATTGATAACGGAACGATTCTGGAGGCAATTCCCAGCAAGGAGCTGTTTGGCAACATCTTTTACAATAAGACACCGCTGCATGATGGTGCAGTTATCATGCGGGACGGCAAGATTCTGGCGGCGGCCTGCTTTTTGCCTAAGCCCCAGAAGGAAGAACTGATCAACAAACGCTTAGGTTCCCGGCACCGCGCGGCAATCGGCATGAGCGAAAATTCCGACGCAGTCGTGATTGTTGTGTCGGAGGAAACCGGTGCTATTTCTGTTGCAGAAAACGGCGTTTTAAAGAGCGGATTTACACGTGAGAGTCTGCACAATCTTTTGGTGAGCCGTTTGATTGCAGACAATACCGAGACAACGATTGGAAAGATGGCACGAAAGCTGCCGTTCCTGAACGGAATCAAGTGGAGAAAGGAGAAACAGCATGGCACAGAAGAACAACAGCCGCTGGAAAAATCTGTGGACGAAGAGAAAAACAAGCAAGACGAGTAGCGGCACGCTGTTTCAGCGGTTTTATGGCAGCCGGCCGGCAATGATGGCAACTTCTGTGGTGATTGCAGTTGTTTTGTGGTTTGTGATTTCCATTGCAATCTATCCCACCACACCGCGTACCATTCACCATATTCCGCTTTCTGTAGAGATTGGCGGAACTTCCGCAGAGGAAAACGGCCTGAGTGTGATCGATTATGATGTAGAAGATGTCACGGTGCAGATTGAAGGAAACCGTTCTAAAATCGGTAATCTGGATGCCAGCAATCTGGTGGCATCTGCTGTTGTCGAAAATGTTACCTCGGCCGGCACGAAAAAGCTGTCGATTGCCGTTACCAGCAAGGACAATGTGGAATTTAATGTGAAATCCATTTCGCCGTCCAGTGTGGATGTAACATTTGACAAGATTGACACCTATACATTCGATGTGCGTCCGTCTGTCCCCAATATTACCTATGCCGACGGATGCATTCTGGATGAAAAGAGCTTTGCCAGCACACCGTCTACCATTGATGTAACCGGGCCACAGCAGCAGCTGGATCAGGTATCCTATTGTGTTGCGGAGAGTCAGCAGAAGGAACAGCTCACAGCCTCAAAGATTCTCACAACGGATACGCTGCTCTTTTATAATGAGGCAGGCACGCAAGTGGATTCCTCGGATTTCACCTATGATGTGGCGCATTTCTCTCTGGAAGTGCCGGTGCTTTATCAGAAAACCATGGATATCACCTATCAGATCACCAATGCGCCTTCTAATTTTGATCTGAATTCTTTGAAGCTGTCCCTGTCGGAAAACCAGATTACGCTTGCGGCACCAAATGCATCCATGGACGAAATGAGTGAATTCAACATCGGTTCTATTGCACTGCGGGATATTGATCTGGACTTCTCCAAGGATTTCGTGGTGGATGTGCCGGAAGAGTATCAGAATCAGTCGGGCTTCTCCACAGTCACCTTAACGCTGGACAATACCGGACTTGCGAAAAAGGATTTCGTGATTTCAGATATTGGTGTTGTCAATGCGCCGGGCAGCTATAACTTTCAGGTGCTGACACAGCAGCTGACTGTCAGCATGATCGGGCCGGAGGATGTCCTGGCAGAACTGGATGCCAGCGATATTACGGCAAATGTAGACTTGCTGAGTTACTCAGTACAAGCCGATGCGGTAAACGGCGATTCTGTCACATTTAATTATACGCCTACCATTTCCTGTGCAAAATATAATAATGTATGGGCGGTAGGAGATGACTATCGTGTTGCAATTCAAGGTGTTCGTAATGCCTCAGCGACTACAAAAACAAATTCAGAAAATACTGGAAATTCGGAAACTACGGTGAAAAGCAACTGATTTACGGAAACTTTGACAAAAGTCCTACCTGATTTTTGCACATTAGGTAGGATTTTTGTGCAATATAGCCAAAAAACATGCCCTATAATTCTAACGCGCAATGCAACTGTTAACAATTTATACATTTACTTTTTTGAAGAATACTGGTATAATAAATTATAACGTAAAGATGAAAAATTCATCTGATATGTTTAAACAGAAAAGACAATCTGTCGTCTGTTCTGAAAAAAGAAAATACGAAAAGATCAATTGAAAAGAGGAGCGATACATATGAGTAAAGTTGTTCGTCAAAGAGTGAAGGCGTTACTGGTCAGTGCTGTTATGGCAGTCAGCTCAGTTGCAGTTACTTCTGTCGGAAGCATCTTTGCAACAGCAGCAGGGACAACAGTGACGGTAAACAAATCCCTGGAGTCTTCGATTGAAGATCCGGAGGATCCGGATCATCCGCAGAATGAATCAAAGTGTACATATTTTTGTAAGAAAGCTACCGATACGTGGACGAAGTATACAGATACCAAAGGAAAGGCACCAGTAGACCTTCTGGGCAAAGGCGTGACAACCCTCCAGTTCAATCTGAAGGCAGATCAGATGGTAACTGAGTTTTCATATTATTTCGGCGCCACCGATACAGAAGCAAATGGTTATTGGTGGGATATTAAGAAGGCTCAGAATCTGAAGGAAGCACCGAAGTGCACCCCGTTTGCAACAGAATTTTCTGTTGTGATTGAGGTTCCGTCCCGCGTTGCGAAGGAATTGGAGAAGAATACTTCCAAGTTTCAGTTCCAGAACTGCTATGCGGCAACAGCTTCCCTGAATGAAACCACAAACAAGGTAGAACAGAAGCTGAAGGTAGCTGTTACATTGGAATCCATCACAGTAAACGGCACAACGGATACCAGCAATGGTACTGCACCGGATTGGTTCAACCAGAAGGATGAAGATGATTATCCGGGCGGTCCGGATAACACTGGCGGTCTGTACTATTCCAGTGCAACTGGCAACAACAATGAAAATTATACCGTGTCTCAGGATGGCGAAAACATGACCATTACAACACGGAACTCCGTTAAAATTGAAGGCGACGCGCTCAAGGATGCTAACGGCAACGATTATGTTCTGACACCTGGTGACAATTGCAGTGAAGAATATTATGCAACAGAAGCAGGCGGCGGACTGAAGGACGAAGAGGCAATCCGTGCACAGGGACTCCCGTTGAACAGCCACAAGTTCACTTACGGTGACTTCAACTTCATCCCGGGCACAACCGTTCCGAAGAATGCAAAGCCGGTTTCTCTGAGCGTTACATTGAAGACCAATACTGAAGTCTCTCGTGTTATGTACGGCGGCGGTCTGAACGTTGCGTACATGAGCCTGGCAGATACCGAGTATGCAAAGCTGCAGGCTGGTCTGAAGGAAGACAAGAACGCAGGTTACTGGTATAATGATATCGGTGCAAAGGCACTGGACGAAGCAGAAAAGGCTGGCGTTAAGTGGGGCAACGATAAGGGCGAATTTACACCGACCGGCGGTTCTGACCTGGCAAAACAGAATCTGGGCAGCTACTTTACAGTAACATGGGATGTTCCGGAAGATGCAATTCCGTACACTCTGACTGCACTGACAGACCAGATTTCTATTCAGCTGTGGTATGCACAGGCAATTGGCGAAACAGAGTTCACAGATGCTACAATCGTAGATGCAACTCTGACTTATGAAGAATCCATCACATTCCCGTATACCGACAGCGCTACAATCAAGAGCGCAGGTTCTGCAAGCATTGGCGACAACGGCAATGTAGAAATCAGCTATGCTGACTTCGGCATGAAGTATGAAAAGATTGCTGACGTATACGCTGTAAAGTTTGATATCACAACAGATCAGGACGTAAACCAGATGGTTGTGGGTATTGGTACTACTGTTCTGGATACACTTCAGGCACAGGGCGTAAAGGATACTTGGTTCCAGTCTGACGATTTGACTTCTCCGGGCAAGCTGGTTCTGCTGAACTGGGAAAAGTCTACTGCTGGCAACCGTCCGAAAGCAAACGATGACTCAATCCCGGTTGCAGATTACAAGGATGCGACTGGTAAGACTACATACACATACATGTGGATTCCTGCTCCGACAATCGCTACCGGTATGACTGTTAGTGAAACTGGTCAGACCGGATTTGCAACCAACTATATTAATGCCGAAGAAGAAGGCAGCAACCTGAAGCTGGGCGTATGGTATGCTGGTCTGGGCGAAAAGCAGGCAAGCAAGTTCACCCTGAGCAATGTAACTGCTTACTATAAGGCAGATGATAAGAACAACTCTGCAAAGATAATCAAGACTGAAAACGAACTCACTGTTACTCCGGAAACTGTAGATCTGATCGAAGGTACTTCTCAGATGCTTCTGGAAGACGGTACAAAGGCAGATGCTATCATCAAGACAAATGTAGAAAATTGCACCTTCAACTCTGCAAAGAGCGCAGTGAAGGCAACTGCAAATGAAGACGGACTGAGCGCAACTCTGGCTGCAAAAGCTAAGGCAGCTGGCACAACTGTAGAAGTCACTGTAAAGACTCCTGGCGGTCAGGAAAAGGTGATTACTGTCAATATTGTAGAAGATCCGGAAAAGCAGACTACTACTACAACATCGCCTGTTACCACAACAAAGGAATCTGTTACTACAACCACCACAACATCTACTACGAAAACCACAACAAGCAATTCTAATGTAACAACAGAAGATCTTGGCGTGGCTCTGTACGGTGACGTTACATTGGATGGTAAGGTAAACTTGGTAGACGCTGTACTGCTGAACAAGTTTGTAGCAAATTCCGTTGATCTGAATGCAAAGGCACGTATAAACGCAAATGTTTACTATGATGAAGAAATCAATGGTACAGACGCAATTACATTGCTGAAGTTCCTGACTAAGATTTATTCTCAGATTGGACCGGGCGCAGTTTACGATGATTAAGTAGATGCCCCAATGCGATAAAGCATAACAGGAAATCCCCTGGTGAAGATAATTTCATCAGGGGATTTTTGTATGCATATGCAAAGTGATTTTTTGCAATAAAAAATGCACCGCACAGGGATTTGCTGTGCAGTGCATGCGTTTTGGGATGGTCAAGGTGACAAGATTCGAACTTGCGGGATTTGGGGTGGATTTGACGTAGTTTCGGTTTTTTTGGGGATTGGTTGCCATTTTTGGTTGCCATTGAAAATGTAGGGATGTTGTTTTAGTGGGTTAGGAGAGTTCTTTCTTTGCTGCGGCGAGGGCGACTTCTATGGTTTTATCCATGTCGTAGTATTTGTATTCGCCGAGGCGGCCACCGAAAATGACATTGTTTTCTGCTTCTGCAAGGGCTTTGTGCGGTGTTGCCTTAAATGTGTACATGTTGAATGGCATGGAATAGAGATTGCCCTTGTAATTGGCCACCGGAGAGTTTGTGAATCGGTTGAAGTCAACAAAGCTTGTGACATAGTCCCATACCTCTTTGTTATTGGTATGGAAAATGTGTGCACCGTACTTGTGTACATTGATGCCCTCGACTTTTTCTGTATAGATATTTCCGCCTACATTGGGGCGCTTATCTATTACAAGCACGCTTTTTCCGGCTTTTTTTGCCTGCTGGGCAATTGTTGCTCCGTATAGACCGGAGCCGACGATAAGATAGTTGTAGTTCATTTTATGTATCCCTCACCGATTGCTGTACATTTTTTCATAGTAGTCCTGATATTCGCCGGAAATGATATCCTTCCACCACTTCTGATTGTCCAGGTACCACTGAATGGTCTTTTTGATACCGTCTGCAAACTTTGTTTCCGGCAACCAGCCCAGTTCGTTGTGGATCTTGGTCGGGTCGATGGCATAACGCATATCGTGGCCCTTACGGTCGGTGACATAGGTAATCAGACTCTCCGGCTTGCCCAGTTCCTTGCAGATCAGCTTGATAATGTCGATGTTCTTCATCTCATTGTGACCGCCCACATTGTAAACTTCGCCGACCTTGCCGTTGTGGATGATGAGGTCGATTGCCTTGCAGTGATCCTCTACATACAGCCAGTCACGCACATTTTCGCCCTTGCCGTAAACCGGCAGCGGCTTGTCTGCCAGGGCATTGGCGATCATCAGCGGAATCAGCTTTTCCGGGAAGTGATACGGGCCGTAGTTGTTGGAGCATCTGGAAACCGTTACCGGGAGACCATAAGTTCTGTGGTAAGCCAGTACCAGCAGATCTGCACCTGCTTTAGAAGAGGAGTAGGGGCTGCTGGTGTGGATGGGAGTCTCTTCGGTAAAGAACAGGTCCGGTCTGTCCAACGGCAGATCGCCGTAGACTTCGTCGGTAGAAACCTGGTGATAACGCTGGATACCATATTTCCGGCAAGCGTCCATCATAACCGCTGTGCCGAGGATATTGGTCTGGAGGAAGATCTCCGGGTTTTCGATAGAGCGGTCTACGTGAGATTCAGCTGCAAAGTTGACAACGATGTCGGGCTTTTCTTCCTCGAAGAGCTTGTATACGCCCTCACGGTCGCAGATGTCCAGCTTGACAAATCGGAAGTTCGGGTTGTCCATCACCGGTTCCAGTGAGGACAGATTGCCGGCATAGGTCAGCTTGTCCAGACAAACAATACGGTAGTCTGGGTGTGCTTTCAGCATATGAAAAACGAAATTGGAGCCGATAAAGCCGGCGCCGCCAGTTACGATAATGGTCATGATAGATACTCCTTAGGATGAAGTGTGTTGTTTTTATTATATCATACTTTTGGGGGATAAAAAATGTACCGCTGGTGGGCGGTACATTGGGGGATATGGGGGTAGGCAATATCTGAAATGGTATCAATAATTTAGGAGAGTTCTTTCTTTGCTGCGGCGAGGGCGACTTCTATGGTTTTATCCATG
>ERZ809207.255-NODE-255-length-24842-cov-20.845847_pt1 | contig 24842 bp, 31 predicted proteins | sample MGYA00520515_ERZ809207 | MGnify/ENA primary metagenome ERZ809207 (study PRJEB31570, sample SAMEA3213009) | Homo sapiens | biome: human-gut; feature: human gut; material: fecal | place: Sweden | collected 2011 ... | reverse complement strand
AGACAGCAGGAACCTACTCATATCATGGAAAATATTGTTTACAATGAGCTGCTTACACCTTATGATATTACCTTCGGCTCAAATGAAAAAGTATGGTGGAATAAGTCATTCACTAAGCCTTTATTTCTGATGATAGCGACTTTAGCATGTCACGGAAAAAGGAAATATAAATTTAAAATAACTCAAAAACTTGACTTATAACATTGACTAAGTTAAAATAAAACAAATTGAGTTAAAAGGAGAATGAGAAATATGCTTACAAGCGTATTCGGGATTTCTATAAAATATGAAGCATGGAATCATCAGGATTCTTTGCCTGTTTATATTGCAGGGAGTTATGATTTTCATACAGCATATATTGGAAACAGACGCTGTATAATGCTTGCTCCAACAGAAGAACTTGCCACACTTCCGGCATTGAAAAAACAAATTGTAAAAATACAGCAGATTGATAATGTGCCAGTCGTATTTGAACTTACAACGGTATCAAATTATCGAAGAAAAAGTCTTATAGAAAATAATATACCGTTTATTACTGATAAGCAGGTCTTTCTTCCTTTCATTGGGACAATGCTTTCTGATGAAAAAGAACCCCAAAAGCTGACTGGTAAGTTTGTTTACTCCACGCAGCAGTTGTTTTTATTTTATCTGTACAGTAAGAAAAAACGATTGTATACTTCAGAAGCCGGAAAAGTGCTTCCGTTTACAGCAATGACCTTGACCAGAGCAGTGAAGCAGTTGGAAACGACAGATTTGTTTCTTGTAGCAAAAGACGGTGTTAATAAGTTTATTGAGTCAAAATATAAGCGAGATGAATTATTTGAAAAAGCAAAAGTATATTTGACGACTCCTGTTCGAAAAACAGGATATATAGATAAGACGCAAGTTACAGAAAATATGGTCTTTGCAGGGGAAACGGCACTTTCTGAAAAAACAATGCTAAATCCAAGCCGAGTTGTTACCTATGCAATTAGTGAGAAAGATTATGATAAAGCCTTGCTGACTGATGAATTGATAGACCCGGATAAACAGGTCAGACTTGAATTATGGGCATACAACCCAAAACAATTTTCAGAGGATAACAGTGCTGATGATATTTCACTTGTTTTATCTTTTAAAGATACAAATGATGAAAGAATTGAAGAAGCAGTAGATGAATTGCAGGAAAGAAGGTTGCATGAGTAATGGTCAGTGGATTTACAAAATTTAAGGAAAGATTTCAAGGTTTTGAAAATCAATATGTCATCATCGGTGGGACAGCGTGTGATTTGATTATGGAAAACGAAGAACTACCATTTCGTGCTACAAAAGACGGATATCAGAGATTCGGATGAAAAAGTAGTTGAAATTGAAATGGAGCGGTTAAGAACTTTTACGAATCATCCATTCAAGGTGATCGGTGACAGTCAGATGATTGAACTACAGGACAGTATTAAGAAATATGGAGTTCTTAATCCATTGATCGACAGGCCGAGGAAAGAAGGTTACTATGAAATCATTTCAGGTCACTTTTTATGGTCTCTTTTTGCAGTCGCAATGAATGAAATGTAGGCAAATGTAAAATAAGTGAAAAATACAGCACAATTTTTGCCTGTATTTTATGAGGTTGGTAGTTATTATCGAGGCATCACTTCGAACACAAATCAGTTCATCAGCGCAGGGAATCAGATATCAGGTCTTATGAAAATTTAAGAGCTGTTGGCTTTGGGAGAAATCCTAAGGGTGACAGTTCTTTTTTATATTTTATTCTGCTTTGGATATACTAACCATAGCAATCAAAATAACATTGACAGATTTTAAAAACAGGAATAAAATGTTATTAACAAAAGTAACCATTATAGTTACAAAAATTTAGGGGGAAGGAATGAGGTTTATGTTATATGAATTCTTGAAAAATAATTATAAGGAAGCAGAGCCTATATTCTTTTCTGATATAGTGATTGAGGGAATTACAAAATCTGCAGTAAACCAGCAGCTAAAAAAGCTGTGCGATGAGGGAAAACTACAAAAATATGAGAACGGCATTTATTATTTGCCTAAGAAATCACGATTAAAAACAAATGTAGGCGTAAATGCAGATATGGTTGCCAGGTACAAGTATGTTTCCAGAGGTGGAAAAGTAGATGGTTTCTATTCTGGTAATACATTTGCCAATCAGCTGGGAATTTCAACACAGGTTCCAAATAAAGTTGAGATTGTTAGCAATAACATGGCAGCAAAAATACGTGAAATTCCAATTGGAAAGAGAACATTCATTGTAAGAAGACCAGTGGTTCCGGTAAATGATGAAAATGTTTATGTACTGCAGCTACTTGACTTATTAAAAAATCTGGATATGTATCTGGATGAAAGCTATGATGTGGCCCATGACAAAGTATCTCAATTTGTGCAGATACATGGCATCACAAAAAATGATGTGGATAGTTATATAAGAGAGTTTCCGATTGCAATATTTAAATATTATTACGAATTGAGGCTGGACGATGTATTTGCATAAAGATGATAAAGAAAAACGAAAATCATTAAAAAAATGATTATTTCATCCACTAAAAATTAAAAATTTTCACCAAAATGAGAGGTAATGATTTCCACCCGGTATTTTCAAGTATTGTGTAATATAGGAAAAGGGTTGTCAAAATCTGTAAAATTGGTTTTCTTGTCTGAGAAATCAGACCTGAGAGATATAAAACGCTCAGATTAGATTTACGAAAAATCTAGTCTGGGCGTTTTTTTAGTCCAGGGAAAAGGAGGTCAAAAATGAATACATGTACTGTAGTCTGGGAAATATCTTAAGTCTGAGAAAATCTATGGTATTGTGTTTGTTGAATAGGGGTAAATGGTGGTATAATCCTATTATTGATAGATAGTAATAATAGGTGATTTTTATGGAACGAGTGGTGAAGTTTTAATGACTAAGGATGAATGGTACAGGCAGTTATTTGAGCGGCTGGATAATTCCAGGTTCCGAAGCAGTTTCCATCTGAAGCAGAAAGATATTGATTACATAAATGAAAAAGGATTGGACACAATCAGACAACATGCAAAGGATTTTATTGCAAAGAGAGAAGCTCCGGCATATATAGCAAATGATGGCAAGCAGACACCAATGAAAGGTCATCCGGTATTTATCGCTCAGCATGCAACAGCTACATGCTGCAGGGAGTGCATCCGAAAGTGGCATAAAATGCAGCCGGGCAAGGAATTGAGTCAGGTGCAGCAGGATTATCTTGTAGATGTAATTATGACATGGATTCAAAAAGAAATCGAGGGGCAGGAACATAAAATATGAGTTTTGTCAATACATGCTGGATAATGACATTAATAATGGGATACATCATTATGTTTATAAGCTTGCTGTTGGGAGTAGTATTACTGTAATAGTGTTCATATATAGAGGTGTATTATGGGAAACGAATCAGGTGAATGGATTATGCATGGCATGAAGTGGGACAACCCGGATTGCATCCATTCTGTAGATGAAGCAATCAAGTATATAAATGAATTTGGCTTTTTACCATTATTTAAGAATGAAATAGATGGGTTTTCACTTGAAGAAAGAACTGTTCCAGAGTACTGGTGGAGTGATAATCCGGAGATTGATCCATGGATGTGGCGGGCTATTATAGCAAGGCGGCATGATATCGTATATGGAAAATTCTTTGATAAGAAGGCAGGATTTATATCAAAAAAGTGGCTTCCTGTATTTGCTAATTATCGCCGGGATGGATATGATTTTGATGCATTATATGATGATGGAAAAGCGCCTAATAAGCATAAAAAGATAATGGTCAATTTTATGGAAGATAATGCTGATTCAGAGATTTATTCAAATGAATTGAAAAAACAAGCTGGATTTGGTAAGGATGGAGAAAAGGGATTTGATGGTGCAATAACGAATCTTATGATGCAGATATATCTGTGCAACTGCGATTTTAAGAAGAGAGTGAATAAGAGAGGTATTGAATACGGATGGGATGTTGCAGTATATTCATCCATTGAGCATATCTATGGATACGATTATGTGACTTCCTGCTACAAGGATAATCCACAGGATTCATGGAAGAAGATTGTAGATTATATGCATGAGATGTATCCGGAGGCAACGGATAAGCAGATAAGGAAGCTGTTAAAGTAATACAGGCATGGATAAGGAGGCGCCACAATGCCATTTAAGATTGTTCGCAACGATATAACAAAGGTAAAAGCAGATGTAATCGTAAATACTGCTAATCCATATCCGATATGTGCAAGTGGCACGGATTTAGCAATATATGAGGCAGCAGGAAAAGAAAAGCTTCTCGCAGAAAGAGCGAATATCGGCAAAATTGCAAGAGGTGATATTGCTGTCACTGGTGCATATAACCTAAAGGCAAAATATATTATTCATACAGTAGGTCCGGTATGGACGGATGGATTGCACCATGAATTTGAAATTCTGAAGCATTTTATGGAATCCCGGCTGTGCTGATTGCAGAGTGTAAAAGTCGGATTGATAAGGGACTGATGACGGATGTTCTTGATGAATTTGATCATGTACTTGGCAGCAGGAGCGTTTTTTGAAACAACAGAGGCGATTAAGATGAAGTTTGGAATGAGAACACCGAGTATAAAGAAATCAATAAAGGCAAGGATGACAGAAAAAGGCCAAGCGAGCTGTTAAGAAAGCTTTAATTTCAGGGTACGGAAAGAAAGGTGCAGGCAATCGTGAAAGCAGCAGTATACCTATATTGATGTTATATTTTTGGGACCATTATTCTCGTTTATTGGAATCGTGATTTCTATTATCACACGAAAGACTCGAAAAATACATCCTGCGCTATGGATATCAGGGATTATTAGTTGCATGCTTGGTTTTATTGTATGTATGTTTGTTTTTAGTATGTTGATAGGAGGTTTGATTTGTGGACTATATATGGATTGGAATTAGAGCATTCACATATGTAATAATTTTTACTCTTATAAAAATTATTGTTCCTAAATTGTTAGGAAATGTAAAATATAAAAAGGATGAGATGGGAAGAACCTATTTCTCTAAGAAAAAGATTTCTTATTTTCTTTTCGTGATTGCAGTGTTTTTTACAGTGTTATTATCTTTTTTGAGTACTATTCCATCAAATGTTAGTGGGGAAGCAAAGATTTACTTAAATGTTGGTATAGTTATTTTTTGTTTATTATGGTATATTTTAAGCATAATGTTTGATGTCTGGTATATTCATTTGGAGCCAACTCAAATAATATATAGAAATTACTTGGGTGCAAAAAAAGTAATAAAAGCAAGTGATATTTATTATTTTGAAAGAAACTCAAATGGCTCGTTAATTATAGTATGTTCTGATAGGAAAGGAAGGGAATGGATATGAACGAAGAATATGGGCTAACTCCTTATGAAACAAGGGAAATCCTGTTTTATAAAACCGATAATGGTGAAGTTCGGGTTGAAATCCTTTTATATCAGGAAAACTTGTGGCTGACGCAGGCAAAGACGGCAAGCGGTACAATACAAGCTATTACAATCTGGATGCCATTATTGCTGTCGGATACCGTGTTAATTCTAAAAAGGCTACGATGTTCCGCATTTGGGCAAATCGAGTATTAAAAGAATTTATTATTAAAGGCTATGTGATCAAATCACTTAATCTTCTACTATTTCCTTCCGTTCTACCGATTATCCTTGCTTCATCAATATAATGTATTTCCTTTTCTGATAGTCCATCATAATAATCCCTTACACACACCACCTTACATAGATTCACTTTCCTCACACAGTACTCCAACAATGCGTCCCATGCAACTTTACATTTCGACTAAGAAATCCATAAGTTCATTATAGAAATCCCATTTTCTCTTAATGACAATTGTTTTGGTTTTTTCTCTTTTTTTAAAATCTTTGGTCAAGTTACTAAACTCAAGATAATTAATTGTCACTTCGCTATCCCCATTTTTATTTTTAGAAATATTTGCAACAGACAAAATCTTCCAAATATCCTTATGCCCTGGTAGATTTTCAATGTCATACTCATTCTTAATTCTGCTACTGTAAAATGCCCAATCAGCTTCGCCATTCCGCGATAATATTTCACCTAATATAGGATGCCCTTTTCTTGAAAGGAATACAGAAGATGTTTCTTCCTGATTTAAATACCTAAACCGATATAAATTTCCTCTGCAGGAATCATAAATATACTTCCACTCATTCCGTTCTCTCGGATCAAAAATAACGTTAGTTTTCCTTTTTTTCTCTAGTGCTTTTTTTGCTTTATATTCTTCAAGTTTTTTCTTCATATCAGGGTTTGTCTGTCGTGAATATAAAGGACTGACTGACATTTTTTCTACAGCATCACTAAAAGCTGCTGTATAGTTGGGGTGCATTTTAGCGCAACGCTCCACAATATTGTCCTCACCATCTATGATAACTCCCCTGTAATATTCACATTGATAATCTTCATGCCAAATTTTTTCAGCCTCAGGTCTGAAAACCCGACTTTTTCCATCCATCGCCAGTTCTCCTTCAACTTTCGATTTGTTACTCACATACCAGATCTTTTGTCGAATTGTTTTATGATAGCCATTAAAAGCACCTTCTCTTGTGGTTATGAGTTAATTATAAAACACCAATTTACAACTTTTTTCATAAAAAAAATTGTACAGGGCTTTCTGATGTATAATGAATTTGCACAAAAACATTAAAAAGGAAAGTGACCCTATACGACAAAGACATTATACAATGAAAACTCATTAATTGGTAGACTTCATAAATATTTTCTAGCATATTTTGAAACCTTTTCTGTTCCTACGGCAGAAACATTATTTTTACTGGTACTTTCAATACTCGCATTGTGATCTCATTGGAAATGCCAGAGCAGATTCTGCGTCTTTTTTTGTGGTTTTATTGCAATAAAGAACAAAGATTCGATGCGCGAGGGCAGACTTTGGGACTCGTAAAATGCTAAGCTATAGTCATCATAAGAAACAAGCATTTAATTTACGAAAACAGGAGGACAGGACAAAATGGAAAAATTTATTTACTGGATAAAAAGGACACTGCATCATTCAAAGCACTGCAACAGCTTATGTATGCTGTGCAAGTATTATGATGAATGTAAAATTGACGGACCGGTATAATAGCAGGAGGACACGACAATGAAAGAAATGTATTTTACAATAGCAGGATGTAACCATTATTACGGAAGTGACTTCATGGAAAAAGGCATGAAGGTCAAGCTGGTCAAGGAGCCGGACAATGAGTATGACAGCGAAGCAATACAGGTAAAGATTAAAGGACTTGGCAAAGTAGGCTACGTAGCCAACAGCCCATACACCGTGAAGGGTGAGTCAATGAGTGCAGGCAGATTGTATGACAAAATCGGTGGTAAGGCAAAAGGAAAGATTGTGTTTGTGACAGACGGCGGAGTGATTTGCAAAGTAATCAGTGATGGTAAGGACAAGCCTGTGATGATAGAGGAAGACAAAGTAAAAGATGAAAATCTCAAAAAGACTGTATGACTCAAGTACTATGTGGTAAAATAATAAGCAGGACACAGTGGAGGTACATATGAATTATCTGGTAATCGATTTGGAAATGTGCAGGGTAAAGAAGCTCTATAGAAAAACATATAAATACGCCAGTGAAATAATACAGATTGGCGCAGTTCTCTTAGATGAAGGATTCAACAGAATAGCCACAATGTGCGAGTATGTAAATCCTGAATACGGCGTGCTGGACAATTTCATAGAGAGCATGACAGGCATAAAAAAACGCGATATCAAACAGGCTCCGAAGCTGACAGAGGCACTTGAGCATCTGTCAGACTGGCTTGGAGACAGGGAGTACAAGGTCTATGCCTGGAGTGATTCTGACAGGACGCAGATACTGCATGAGATAAAAGCAAAGAATATAGAGAGCGCAAAGATAGATGACTTTATGAAAGCAGACCGTTGGATTGATTACCAGGATGTGTTTAAGAAGCGATTTGATTTAGACAGGTGCTACAGCTTGGAGGATGCACTTGAAAGTGCAGAGATAGAGCCGGAAGGCAGATTTCATGACGGACTGGACGATGCAGTAAATACCGGAGCACTGATAAAGAAGCTGGAGTTGAATCCGGAGTATGAGATTGCAAAGTATGCACTTCCAGAGTCGGACGAGCATCTGAGTTGTACTATTGGGGATTTGTTTGCGGGATTGCAGTTGAAGTTTGGATAATATGCAAATACTATGAAGTGGTGTACATATTCTTTCATACGGGAATGCCACTTGTGGCAATGCACTGGCAACACAGATTCAATCATATGGTCGGTAGATATAATGATATTTACCGAGTTCAGATGCCAAACATCACACCTCATGTATGCCGACACACTTACTGCTCCAATATGGTAAGGGTTCATTGTCAAAGTATATGGGGATTTCTAATGATGAAAAAAATACGATTCATAAAAAGAACGAGGAGCATAATGTTATCCCAACAGATGCACAAATTTATGTAGGCAATTCAGAACAGCATGTTTGTTTGGGAAAAATGACAGGAAGTGTACGTCTGACAAATAGAGTCTTGGCATGTAAGGGAAAAATTTATCCTTGTAATATAAAGCAATGTCTTAGATGTAAAAAATATTTTATTTCCCCGAGAGATTTTTATTCTAATAGTTCTTTACCAGATAATTATACATATATTGAGCCTGCAAATAAAGTTGTGTCAATTAGTCCGCATGATTTTATAGTAAGAGTAAATACTAATAGGTGCACTTCCGGTGGACACAGACTGAAAGATATAAAGTGCAGCGTTCCGTTGGGGTTATTCTCAGGCGGGGTAAGAAGAGTAGAAGTACCTGCAGCATATTGTTATGTATGTGATAAATACTATATTCTAGATGAAGATTATAAGATGTTGAAGAAAAAAGGTGTAGTACTTTGCCATATTGATGAAAAGGAAGAATTGGTGAAAGATTACGGTTATGATGACTGCGATTTTGAATTAAATAAGGAGTCACTGTTACATAAAATTGGATATTTATACATTTTTTGGATAGAGGTGATTTGTTTGAAGCAGACGAAAGTAACAGAGTGGATTATATCAGGCAATCCAGAACAATATAATATAGTAGATGCATTTCATAATTTGCATAGAGTGGATTGGGCACAAAAGGCAAATATGACGGCTGGTGATATAGTTTATATTTATGTATCAGGAAATGTAAAAGCAATTAAATTTAAATGTAGAGTAAACAAGGCTGATCTTGACGAATCGGATATTGATGATCGAGAATATGATCTTTCAGGCCAGTTTGATGGTACGGCTGGCTGCTATATGGAATTAGAGTTACTTGAAGAGTACGTGGGTGATGAATATTCCAGGGAAGAACTGATGAAACATGGATTTAGGTCACCACAAGGGCCAATACGCATGCCAGAATCGGTTAAACAGTATTTAGAATCAATAAGTGTATTTGAACATAGATATCCAGTAAATACAGCTGTATGGATTGCGACAGCATTGCTTTCAGCAGAATCGTTTGATAGTAATCCGGTATGTAGCAAAAAGGATATGTATTTTAAACAAACATCAATCATACAGCGTGCACAAAAGTTGGCGGAAAGCAGTGTGGCAAATGCTCGTTGTTCGCAGTGGTGTTGCGCGGATAATGATAACTCATCTAATAATTATCTCCGGGGAGATTCCGAAGAAAATAGTTCATTGAGAAGATTAAGTCTTCTGGATGAATTTCCGGAGAAAACACATCCGGAAGGGCTCAATATGTCGGATGAGCTGACCATGAATGGAAATAAAATGACAATGGAAGAACTGTTCTATTTTGTCAGAGAGCAGTATCCAACGATTATCGGAAATGATAGTAAAATTGATTACATAGGAGTTCTGGATTATCTACGAGATAACACAGATGTTCCGTATTCTAAGCCAGATGCACCGGGGCTTGCAGCAGAAGAAGTAAGTCGTCTTTTGGAAGTAAAGAAAAAAGGACAGAATGCTATAGCTGAGTTGAAAAAGATGGCAGAAGCATTTGCTGTTAGATTTAAGTTAGAAAAATGCATGTCTATGTCTTGGCTGGATGGTTCAAATACAAAAACACGCCGCTATTTATGGGCACCATTAAAATACGGAAAATATGCGGATAATCCAGTAAGTGTATCGGTGTTTGTAGAAAAACGTAACAGCGATACTTGTTATCGAGTAAGTTTGGAAATAAAAAATGATGGTGATGACAAAGACATAATGAAACAGTACCATTCACATTTAGACATTCCTCTTAATGTGGCGGCAGGCCTAGTTTATGTTTCTGTTTCTGGTAGCAATGAGTGGGGAACTCCAGATATTTTGAATAAGACGCAAGATGAAATAAAGCAGGAAGTTGAATCTGGAAAGCTCAAGAAAGTGCAAATATGTAAGTACATTGATAGAAAGCCGGATGAAACAAACGCTTATTATCATACAGAAATAACTAAGGCCATAGCAGCTATACTGCCATATTATGACCATGTACTTGGAATTGAAAAGATAGAGTATTATCCAAGTCTTGCTGAATATGATCCAGGAATTACTGCAGAAGAATATGAAAGAATTCTGGGTGATGAGAATATTGTAAAAAGCGCATGGTTAGATACCCTTCATTATTTGTATTTGATGGGTGGAATAGGAACCTGCAAGCAGATAGCGAATAAATATGGAAATGGCGCCGCGCATTATAACACGAATGCAATCAATGTTGCTAAGGCTGTACATAAGGAAACAAACTGTCCGTTATGTGCAAGAGATACAGGAGAAAATCAATACTGGCCAGTTTTGTTCTATGGACGAGATTTGGCAGACAGTGCCGATGGTGTATTTTCTTATAAAATGAGAGAGCCTTTGATGGAGGCAATCAAAGCATTAGAGGAAAGAGGTGTGTTCCAGGAGATGAAAGAAGCAAATAAAGAGTTTGATAAGAATTTAATATTATATGGACCTCCTGGAACAGGAAAAACATATAATTCTGCTACATACGCTGTTGCAATTTGCGATGGGAAGTCTGTAGATGAACTTACAGATTATGACGCAGTTATGAAAAGATACAATGAATTAAAAAAAGCTGGAAGAATAGCATTTACTACATTCCACCAGTCATATGGATATGAAGAATTTATAGAAGGTATCAAGCCGGTAGTAGATGATGAAGCAACCGATATATCCTATACGATAGAGCCGGGTGTATTTAAAAAGTTTTGTGATATTGCCGGAACACCGGAAAATTTGGAAATTGATCACAATGCGCAAGTATGGTTCGTAAGATTAAATGGCGTAGGAAAAAATGACCTTAAAGAAGCGTGCTTCAAAGAGGGAACCATAAGATTTAGCTGGGAAAATGAAAATGTAGATGACAGTTATAAGAAATGGTTTAATATGATGAGCCCTGGGGATTATGTTGTTTCCTATAATGGCGCAAATGTTAATATTGACGGAATCGGAATCATTGAGGATAGCGAGCCATTTTATGATGAACAGAGATCCAGCTTTAAATGGACTCGTAAGGTAAAATGGCTTGTAACAGATATCGTAGAAAATATTCGTGAACTGAATGGTGGTAAGTACCTGCCAAATTTTGAAATCACAAAACTTAACAGAGTTAGAATTAGTGAGCTTCTGGAGTTGGTATCTAAGCATGGTGGGTATGCAGGAGAGAAGAATGAGAAACCATATGTGTTTATCATTGATGAAATCAACAGAGGTAACATTTCAAAAATTTTCGGAGAACTGATTACTCTGATTGAGTCGACCAAGCGTGCCGGAATGGAAGAAGCTGCATCTGCTATCCTTCCATATTCAGGAAAACCATTTAGTGTGCCGTCTAACGTGTACATACTTGGAACGATGAATACCGCAGATAGATCCATAGCTTTGATGGATACAGCGCTTCGGAGAAGATTCCAGTTTATTGAAATGATGCCGGATTCAGATGTGCTTAGAAAGATTCATGCGGATAAGGTAGAGGATTTGGATGTTGCAGCAATGCTTGATAAAATCAATGAAAGAATTACATTCTTATATGATAGAGAGCACACAATTGGACATGCCTTCTTTACTGGACTTAAGGATGACGCATCACTTTCAAAGCTGCAGTCTATATTTGAAAAATCTGTAATTCCATTATTACAGGAATACTTCTATGAGGACTATCAGAAGATACAGCTTGTATTGGGCGATAATGCCAAGAGTGATGATAGCTTGAAGTTTATTCTTGATGAGAAAGTAGTAGCAAAGAATATTTTCAAAGGTAATGTTGAAGACGTGATTGATCTTCCGGAAAAGAGATATTCAATCAATAACGTAGCCTTTGGCAATATTAATAGTTATAAGGAAATTTTGTAAAGCGTGGTGATAACATGGGTAAACCGTTTGAGGTAAAAGAGTTTGACTCCATTATCTGCAATGCGGATTATAAAGATGATGAAAAATACAAATATTTGAATCAGAAAGAATTCGATAATCTGGTGGCGTTTATCCATGAGTTTACCGGAGATGCGGATAGTGCAGATGCGTTAGACTTTATGAAGATTGGCTACCGACGTAATGTTGGAGAAGTAGTCTCTATAAAGAACTACGTTGGTCTGATTCAAATGAAGAATGGTTTCCAGATCCAGGTACTTCCAAAGATATCGTTTGGAGTGGAAGACGAAGGAAATGTGCAAACCAAGAGAGTGTTCCTTAGAATGCTCCGAAGCATGAAGGATTTTCCAAGTAAGGTTTTCAACGATGCTTCTTTAAAAGTAGACCAGATGAATTTATACGAGCTGTTTATCAATATGTATCTGCAGGAAGTCAGACAGTTGGTGAAACGCGGTATAAAGTCAAATTATGTTGGACAGGAAGATAATTTGCGTTATTACAAAGGAAAACTGCTGGTAAATCAGCAGGTGAGGGCGAATTTGGCCCACAAGGAACGCTTTTACGTAGCTTATGAAGAATTCCATCCCAATAGGGCAGAAAACCGGCTTGTAAAGGCAACACTCGCAAAGTTACAGAAATTGACGACAAGTGCAGAAAACTCAAAAGAAATAAGACAGTTACTAACAGCTTTTGAAATGGTGGATGCTTCGGTAAATTATGCGAAGGACTTTTCACAGGTGGTTATTAATAGAAATACAAAAGATTATGAGATGCTTATGCAGTGGTCTAAGGTATTTCTGATGAATAAGAGCTTTACGACGTTCTCCGGCTCCACAGCATCAAGAGCGTTGCTGTTCCCAATGGAGTCTGTATATGAAAGTTATGTAGCACAGCAGATAAAAAAGGTGATGAGTCCGGAAGGCTAGGATGTATCCAGCCAGGACAAAGGACACTATCTTTTTACAGAACCAAGGCGACAGTTTGCGATAAGGCCGGATATTGTTATGAAAAGAGGAGAGCGTTCAGTAATTCTGGATACTAAGTGGAAAAGCCTTGTTGATAACGAAAGAGTAAATTATGGTATTTCACAAGTGGATATGTATCAGATGTATGCATACTCGAAGAAATATAATACACCTGAAATATGGCTATTATACCCGGTGAATGATGAAATGAGAAATCATAAGCCAATCCGGTTTGAGAGTGGAGATGGAACAACAGTAAATTTACATTTTGTTGATGTCGATAAAATAGAAGAAAGTTTGCAAGAACTTAGAAGTTTATTGGAAGCAGGTGAATAGGATGGCCAATACAAAATTTGACAAACTCATAGGGCTATTAGAACCATTGGAAAGTGATAGTGTTGGAGAATGGATAATAGATAAAGAGCACAAAGGAACAGAAGACGATCTTAAACACTTCCCATGGGATAAATTTGTGAATAGAGAGTGATTAGGATATGATAAGGACAGTAAAAGGCGATATTACAAAAATTAGAGATGTGCAGGCAATTGTAAATGCAGCAAATAACTCACTTCTTGGTGGAGGCGGTGTAGATGGTGCTATTCACAGAGCAGCAGGACCGGAACTTCTGGTGGAGTGCAGGACACTTCATGGATGTGAAACAGGAGAAGCAAAGATAACAAAAGCCTATAATTTACCATGTGATTATGTTATTCATACTGTAGGACCGATATGGAATGGAGGAAGGAATAGAGAAGATGAGCTTCTTGCTAACTGCTATTTTAATTCCATGAAGCTGGCAATGGATAATGGAATAAGGTCTATTGCATTTCCTTCCATATCAACGGGAGCATATGGTTTTCCGGTTGAGTTGGCAGCAAATATTGCAGTACATACAGTAAACAGGTTCTTGCAGGATAACCCGGACAGCTTCGATTTGGTGGAGTGGGTGCTATTTGATACTCATACTGAATCAGTATACGAAGCAGAAGTTGATCAACTGTATAAAATGATATAATAAAAGAGTAAATGTTTGGGGCAAGTCTACTGTGAAGGCTTTGTCTGAATATATATTGAGTAAAGAACCTGGAATCAGAGGATATTCATCACAAAATATTTGGAGAATGAAACAGTTTTATGAAACTTACAAGGATAAACCAGAATGATTGCTGAATATAAAACTAAGTTGATTGATAAGAGTATTCTGCAGGGAAAACTAGCTGAGTTATATGATATTGCAGAGGAAGAGGTGAAAAACTCTCAACAGGATTGAGAGTTTTGAAAATGTAAGAAATAGGAGTGTGATGTGATTGGAGAGATTGTTCAATCATCAGACAATAGATGAATTTTTATTAGATATTACAGAAACTGCTGAATATAAAACAAGCATTGGAGAAAGAGAATGCTATAATTGAAATTAGAGTGTTAGAAGAAGTAAAATGTCAATATGATGATTATTATAAGGATACAGTTTGACATGCAGATATTATAGCGAGTGCAGATTGGATTGAGAATTATGATTATGATAAAGATGAGTTGATGGTTGATAAAGATGGGTGAATTCGGCCAGAGTGTAGGAATGATGGATGGACAAATGATTCCTTTTTCCGAGAAAACGAAAACTTTATAAAGCTAAAGATTTTTGTATGAATTTTATAAATGGAGTGATATAATAGGGCCAGTATCTTTGCTTTTAATTAAGAAAGGAAGGCGTTATTCAAGCTTTTAAGAAGATTGTTAGCTGAAGGTGTAAGCAAAAGAAATATTGTTATTTTGTCTCCATACAAGATGACAAATGAAAATTCATGTTTGTGTGGTGTTGAGATTCCCCCAGAAATAGGTGAAATCAGAGAAAATGAGTTTAATGTATTAGATAGTGACAAGTTCATCAGATTTTACACTGCACAGGCATTTAAGGGATTAGAGGCACAAGTGGTGATTTATCTCGACATTGAAGGATTTAAATCTAATGATGAAAGAATGCTAAACTATGTAGCTATGTCTCGTGCAAGAACATTGTTGGAAGTATTTTATGATCAATCTCTTGAAAAGGATAGACAAGAAATGATGATTAATGCTGCTACGATGCAATCAGTATAAGAAGGCGTTGCATGGGAAGAAGATAATTGGAAAGGGGGAGAACCGTAAAAGTGAGTGAATTTAATGTAGGAAATGCATTTGATACTTTATGTTCAAGATTAAGATTTTCAGATGATGATCAGAACACAATAAGCACAAGATATCATGCAATTACAAAGAGGATTAACACAGATTTCTGGGGATCTTCGTCGGATGTTAACCATAGTTTCTACGTTGGCTCGTATGGGAGAGATACAGAAATATATACAAGTGATATAGATATGCTTGTTGTGCTTCCTTACGAAATCTATGCGAGGTTTGATGCATATTCATCAAATGGTCAGTCAGCGCTTCTCCAAGAAGTTAAAAAAAGTATAGAGAGAACATATTCTGTTACAAAAATCAAAGCGGATGGACAAATAATAAGTGTTCCGTTTTCTGATAGAATAAGCTTTGAGGTTCTTCCTGCATTTTTGAATAAGGATGGTTCGTATACTTTTGCAAATGCAAATGATGGTGGCTCATGGAAAATAACAGATCCCAAAGCGGAAATTGAAGCAGTTGCAGAGCTTAACAAAGAATGCAATAGAAATTTGAAGAGACTCTCGAAGATGGCACGTGTTTGGAAGGATAAGAATTCAGTTGATATTTCTGGTATCTTGCTTGATATATTGGCCTATAATTTCTTAAAATCTTGGGAATACAGAGATAAATCATATGTGTATTATGATTGGATGTCGCGAGATTTTTTCAAATATGTATCCGAACAATCCACTAGTCAATATAAATGGAAGGTGATGGGGAGTGGGCGATATATAACCTGCTTTGGATCTTTTCAAAGTAAAGCAAAGAGTGCTTACAATAAATCACTTGAAGCGATAAAGGATGAAAAGCTATATCCTTCATGTGCTAATTCAGAATGGAGAGAAATATATGGTAGCAAATTCCCAACAATATAAAGAAGTATATAATCAAATTGAAGAGGCATACGGGAAAATAGTGTATACATATACCACACATATAATTCAGGCTTCGAGAATAAAGAAGAAAAATGCTTTTCTAAAATGGAGCGAGATTATTCTTTCAGCCATATCTGCTGGTGGATTTTTAGCTACAGTAATTACGGATACAGCGGTACTATCTTGGATTGGTGGGCTATGTTCAACGGCACTACTAGTACTGTCTTCATATTTTAAGGAAGTAGATTTAGTACAAGTTCAAAAAGAACATCTAAATACATCTAATAAATTATGGGCACTACGCGAAGACTATTTATCATTACTCATTGATTTTGATAAAACGGATTATGAAGCGATTAAGGAAACAAGAAAAAGGTTAAAAGAGGAAGTTGCTGAAGTCTATAACCATGCCCCTATTACAGATGAGAAAAGTTATACATTGGCTCAAGAGGAATTGCAAAAAAAGGAATCGCAATTTTTTACTAGAGACGAATTGAATAATATTTTGCCAATTGAATTACGAAAATAAATTTTGTTATGAGTGATCAAGAGTGAGCTGCCGTAGGTGGTGGGAACTATAATTCAACGCATGACACTATAAGGAGACAAGTAATGAGGATAGAAGATGTTGTAGAAAAATTCAATACCACACCATTTTTATTTTTAGGTTCTGGAATTACTCGACGTTATTATAATTTGCCGGATTGGAAAGGCTTACTAAAGCATTTTGCCTATGAAATAAGGGCAGATGATTTTATGTATAGTGCTTATGAAAATAGGGCGCTAAAAGAGGAAACACCACAAGGTTTACTTCCTAAAGTAGCAGAGTTGATACAAAAAGACTATGACGAAAAATGGTTCATAGACCCATCTATTAGAACATTAAATGATGAGATGCTTGTAAAAGTAAAAGAAGGATTATCTCCTTTTAAAGCAGAAATTGCAGCATACATAAAAAAGAAAAGTATCGTTGTGGAAGAATATAAACCAGAAATAGAGATGTTGACAAAGCTTTCTGAAAAAAATATAGCAGGGGTTATTACAACAAATTATGATGATTTTATTGAAAATAATTTTAATGGATATACTAAATATGTAGGGCAAAGAGAATTGGTTTTTTCCGCGATTCAAGGAATTGCGGAAATATTTAAGATTCATGGTTCGATAGAAGATCCGGAGAGTCTTATTATAAATGAACAGGATTATATTGACTTTGATAAAAGAAGTCCATATTTGGCTGCTAAGCTGATGACAATTTTTATGGAATATCCAATTATTTTTATGGGATATTCTATAAGTGATACTAATATTCAGAAGATAATCAAATCTATAATTGATTGCTTGGATGTTCAACAATTAAAAATGCTGGAAGACAGATTTGTATTTGTTGAGTATCAGCCTGGAAAAGTTGGAAGTGAAGTTACTCCGTATACAATAATGATAGATGATAAACCACTTGCGATGACAAAAATCGTTGTAGAGGATTTTAAACTTATATATAAGGCACTAGAAGGGAAAAAATCGAAGTTGCCAGTAAGAATTCTTAGAAGATTCAAACAAGAATTGTATGATTTTACAGTTACAAATATGCCAACAGCGAGTATGAGAGTTGCGTCGATAGAAGATGATAGGGTAAAAGACGAAGAATTTGTAATGGCTATAGGTAAATATAGCGATTACGGCTTAAGAGGCTTACATGGATTAAAGGCTGATGAGTGGTACAGAAATATTGTTATACAGGATATAGAATTTTCGGCCGATGATTTGTTGAAATATGCATTTGATGATTTGATTAAACAAAATTCGGGAAGATTGCCAGTAAATAAGTATTTGTCTGAAGCAACAGGAGATTACCCAGAATGTATCGAGTTAGCAGAAAAACAAAATTTTGATTACATAATTTCTGCTACAATCAAGAAAAATAGAAATAAATTAGGAAATTATAAATCGGTTACACAGATTTGGGAAAATGAAAAAACATCTATTGAAAGAGCGACATATCTAATTGCACATTTAGAAGAGCAGGATATAGATGTTCAGGAATTAGACAATGTCTTAAAAGAGATATTTGAACATGATATTAATGTATTACAAAATTCAAAACCTGCAATTAGAACGAATGTTAGAAGATTGATTATGATTTATGACCTATTAAAATGGGGGTAAAAAAGAACTTCCTAACTAAAGCATCTGATAAACAGACACCGTATAGGAAGCCCTTTTAACCGTGATAGCACCTTAGGACTAAAGCATCTAAAAATAGACACCGATCCATCAGCGCATACTTATCTTATTCAACTACAACATTTATTATACCGTTATGGAATAGATTTGTAAATAAAAAATTGTTATTTATGGGATGGACAGTGCTGGATGAGATACTGGCATGAAGTATGAAAATAGTTGTGAACGGATGTGTAATAAGACATAATTGATAAACAACTTGATATTCCAAGCAAGTATAGAGGAAACATTTATGCGTATCTTATGTTTGGAATTGAGGACTAGGAGAAATGAAATCTGTAGACTCTAAAGAGGAATAGGCTGGAGATATTCTCAGCCTATTCCTCTCTTTAGTTTCCGCATGGAAGGCATCTCCAGCATATTAAAGTATTTTGATACCTGTAATCACTGTAATTTCTTTTTTTCTTCATTAAGCAAATCAATATTAATCTTATGATCGCTGGCGGTCTTATCAACCCATAAATTAAGAGAATCTATGGCGAGTGAGATTTCGTCCAGCTTTTTGCTTATGAGTGCGAAATCGTGTATTTCGTCGTCTGTAATTTTACCATTACGTGAAATCTGAATAAGCCTACCGGTGAGGGGATTGATTTCATTGAGGCTGGCAATTGTTTCGAGGATAATGTTAGGAAGCTCAGTGACTTCAACCTCCGGGACATATTTTTCTCCGATAGAGCATTTGTGTGAGCAATAGTAATTGCAAAGGTCGGGCCTGTCACCAAACAAAGATTCGTGTTGCGAGGGCATACTTTTGGACTCGTAATGAGGCATAATTAATACAACAGTAGAGCAAAGCATTGATTTTAAAGGAGAATGGTATTATGAGTGAAGTTAAAATTGCAGAAAGAATAACAATCGATGAGCCACACAATGTTGAAATTGCTATAATGAATCTCACAGGAAGAGCAATAGATTTTGAGCTTATTCAAAAATTTATAGTGAATGAGAAAAATACGATGTTTTATCTGAATCGAAAGCTCAATTCATCAACTGAATATGGCACATACAATGATTACCTGTGGCTGGATACAGGTATTAGGGACAGCAGAAATAACCCTATAATGATTTGTCTACATAATGTTTATGATGGTTTTGTGGGGCACTATACAGGAACGGTCAGGGAGCTTGCAAACAGATTAAAACAGTTTAAAGGAAATAATGGCAGAGAAATCGAAAAGAATCTGTCACGTTTCATGTCAAAGTATAAAGCCAAGGCAGCTGAGAGGCTGCATGAGATTATTGCAGATGAGATGGAATATGCGGTTGATTCGGCTAACAGAGCAGACAGGCAGTCTTTTTCAGTTATATCAGATGCTCTGAACGATTTGAATGTGGAATTGCCTGAGTCACTGCCGGGTGAAGAGAGTATAATAGAGCTGGAACAGACGGATAGTGATTTACAGCGTGATTTCAAATATGACAGCTTTTCAAAAGAGCAGGATGATATTACGGTTGGCCTCTTATTTGAGCAGATGGAAAAGATGCAGGATTATATAGATGAGCTGTTGATGCACATTGAGAAAAATGAAAAAGATTCTCAGGAAGAGATAATTCGTCTCAAGGAGCAGAATAAAGAATATAAGCGTGCACTGGTAGATATAAGAACATTTATGCAGGATGAAAATGACAGACAGGACGATGTGGCAGCGGATATGGGCGGACACGGTCTGTTAGGCAGAAATGAAAAAATACTTGTTTTAGGAAATGCTGATATTCGTGTTGCTGAGATGAGAGCTATAGCCAGAGAGTATTTTGGCTTTGAGAAAACAGATTTTGAGTTTATAACTGATTACGAGAAAGTAAAAAATGCAGGCAGCAGGATTCATGCAAGTGAGCGTTTTGCAGCAGTAATATTTGGAAACTGTCCGCACAAGGTTGCAGGTATGGGAAATTATTCAAACATAATTGATGAATTTAAGAGCCGTGCGAATTGTCCGATTGCCGTTGATGCCAGAAACGAGGCCGGCGGGCTGAAGATTACAAAGCAGTCATTTAAGAAGGCTTTGGCAGATATTTGCAGACAGCTCAAAATTCAGAAAGTAGCATAAGCAGTATTAAATAGGTACAGTATTTATGTAAACAATTTAAGGAGGAAGCAATTATGTTAGGTAAGGATGGTTATGATGATATCTATATGGATGGAGACTATGATAATGACAGATACGACAGCGATGATGATTATGCTGTCGGTGTTGATGATGCTATTGATGACGATGATGATGACTGGTAAAATAGTTGGAGGTGTACTGATATGCCATAGGATGGATACGGTGGAGATGAAAGCTTTCCACATGATGGAAAACAGGGAAGATGCGGCTGTGGCGAGGGCTACAGTTGGGATGATAATGATGGCAAATTCAAAAGAAGGTGGTCAGAGTGGGACTATTTAAGAAAAAGACAGTTACAAAGGCATATGATAAAGAAAATAAGAAACCGGTAATCAAAGCGAGCATATGTAATGGTGAGCAGGTTGCAGGCTTTAAGAACATTCATACAGGTAAGATAGAAGAAGTTATGCTGATTAAGAACCGGGCAGACCTTAATGCATTCAAGAAAATGTATGGAATAGATGGAGAGATAGAGAAGGAATATTAAACGAGGTATTTGAAGTCATGTTATCTTTTACTTCTGCAAGCATATAAGGATTATATTTATATTTACTTTTACACTTAAATATAATAAAATATAAGCACAAAAGTAAATATCAAGGATAAGGAGGCCAACTATGTCAACATCAGATATTTTGGAATCGCTAATTGAAAAAGACAATGGATATTTGATTACATCGAAGGCCGTTGAATCAGGTGTATCAAAGCCATCTGTCTCAAAATACGTCAGAGAGCATGACATGGAAAAAGTGGCACATGGCATTTATATTTTAGATGATGTGTGGCCAGATGAGTTGTTTGTACTCCAGCAACGAAATAAGAATATTATTTATTCGGGCGAGACCGCCCTTTATTTGCATGGTCTTATCGACAGAGAATACAGTCATATTTGTTTCACTGTTCCTACCGGATATAATGCTACACATATCAAAAAGAAAAACAAAGAAGTTCATTATGCAAACCCAGAGATTCTTGATATGGGGACCTGTGAAATCCCGTCAAGCAGCGGTAATTTGGTTAAAGTATATGACAAGGAAAGATGTATTTGTGATTTGATTAAAGATCGAAAGAAATATGAAATTCAGCTATATCAGACAGCAATCAAGGAATATATGTCCTCGAAGGAAAAGAATCTATCAAGATTGATTGAGTATGCGGTTAAACTTGGAGTAAGGGATGAAGTGATGATGTATGTGGAGGTAATGGTATGATTCATACAGCGAAACAACTTAAAGACAAAAAATTAAGAAGAAAGGTATAACAGGAAGTAAATAATGGTAAAGAAGATAATGCGTGATCCACTGTTTCTTGCACAGAAATCAGTGGATGCTACAGAAGATGATAAACAGGTGGTTACGGATTTACTTGACACATTGAGAGCAAATCTTGACCATTGTGTTGGAATGGCAGCTAACATGATTGGTGTGAAAAAGAATATCATAGTGGTTGCGGCCGGACCATTCCAGTTTGCCATGATTAATCCGGTGATTACCGGAAAATCAGGAGCTTTTCAGACGGAGGAAGGCTGTCTTTCGCTGGATGGTGTGAGACCATGCACAAGATATAAAGAGATTGAAGTGGATTATCTTGACCAGAATTTCAAAAAGAAACATGGCAAATACACAGGCTGGACAGCACAGATAATTCAGCATGAGGTGGACCATTGTAATGGGGTGGTCATATGAAGCTAAAGAACATATTAATAGTAGTGGACAATATCGAAGAGTCAATCCACTTCTATAACGAACTGTTTGGCCTTAATGTGATTTCGAGACAGGAAGGTAATGTAATAATGTCGGAGGGCCTGGTATTACAGGATGCCGGAATATGGAAGGAAAGCATGCAGATACAGGCTATTCCATATAACAATATGACGGAACTGTATTTTGAAGATAATGATATCGAAGGTGTAGTTAAAAAGCTGGAGTCAGGGAGGTATGAGGTCAGATATGCCACAGCACTGACAGAACTCGACGGAGGACAGAAGCTTGTAAGATTTTATGATCCGTACGGAAACCTTATTGAGGTGCGTACACCATGGGATAAATTTGTGAATAGAGAGTGATTAGGTGTTCAGGTATCTGGATAAATAATCCCGTTTATTTGAAAGGCTGGAGAAAATGCAAATATTAGTAGACGAAGCTCACATAAGAATCATATCAAAGGACCGAAAAAGCGCACAGAGAAAGATGATGAGAGGTTTGCACAGTCGTTTGAGAAAATGATACTGATGGCAAAATCAAAGGAAGAACTAAGGAACACAGAACGGTAATAATAATTGTATTTTGCCCCTCAATCCGCTATACTATAACTAAGTATAGCGGGTTGATACGTTTTGTGGAGGTTCATATGGTGAGTACTTTAAAACTGCCGGTAGGAATTGATAGTTTTGAAAAAATCAGAAGGAACAACTTTTATTATATTGACAAGACAAAGCTTATAGAGCAATTGGTTGAAACCGGTGGAGAGGTCACCCTTTTTACACGCCCGAGGCGTTTTGGAAAGACTCTCAATATGAGCATGCTAAAAAGTTTTTTTGAGGTTGGCACGGATGAGTCATTGTTTGATGGCTTATATATTTCAGGCAACAAAGAGCTTTGTGACAAATATATGGGAAAGTACCCGGTTATTTTTCTGTCACTCAAGAGTGCTGAAGGACGTTCATTTGATGATGCAAGATATATGATTACTGAGCTCATTGGGATGGAAGCAGAAAAATTTAAATTTCTGGAGCATAGTGAGGCTCTTTCAGAAAACGATAAGGACAGGTATAGGGCTATCATTTCGCTGTGTGATGGCAAATATACGATGGATGAGCAGCTTCTTGTATCAAGTCTGCAGAGTCTGTCGCAGTTATTGTTTATACACTATGGTCAGAAGGCTGTTATCCTCATAGACGAGTACGATGTACCTCTGGATAAGGCATTCCAGAATGGTTACTATAAAGAGATGGTTTCACTCATCAGAGGACTCTTTGGAAAGGCACTCAAGACTAATGAGTTTCTGCAGTTTGCCGTACTCACAGGCTGTCTTCGTGTATCCAAGGAGAGTATTTTTACAGGTCTCAACAATTTTGAAATCAATTCCATTGTAGATATCGCGCATGATGAACAGTTTGGTTTTACTGATGATGAGGTCAGGAAGTTGCTTTTAGATTATGACAGGTCTGAGCGATACCCTGATGTAAAGGAGTGGTATGATGGCTATCATTTCGGTAATACCGACATTTATTGTCCGTGGGATGTAATCAATTTTGCCAAGAAGCTGGTTTTTGACACATCAGCTAGGCCGAGTGCATTCTGGATTAACAGCAGTGGCAATGACATGGTGAAGCGCTTTGTGGACAAGGCAGACCAGACCACGAGAGATGAGATAGAAAAGCTCGTGGCAGGTGGATTTGTGGAGAAACAGCTCCGCCTTGACTTGACCTATGATGAGATTGACAATACTATAGACAATCTGTGGAGTGTACTTTTTACAACAGGCTACCTGACTACGGCTGGTGAGGTCAGGCTGCCTGACAGTGAGAGCTATGCCTACAAGCTGGTGATTCCAAATAAAGAGGTGCGTGAAGTGTTTGTTCTCCAGATTCAGGAGTGGTTCAAGGCTGTTGTCGCAAAAGATGATGATACCATGAAGCTTTTATCCAGAGCTATCCTCGATAAAGATGAGAAGCAGATTGCAAGACAGCTTAACATCGTGATGAGCCGCATGATAAGTATACTTGATACAAAGGCTTCTGATGATATGAAAGAGAACTTCTATCATGGTCTGCTCCTCGGCCTGCTTCGCGGAAGCAATCCGGGCTGGCTTATTAAGTCAAATCGTGAGTCGGGAGACGGTTTCAGTGATATTTTAATCAAGCCGGAGGATCCGGATGCAGGCATCGTTATTGAAGTGAAATATGCAAAAGAGATGAAAAACCTTGATGCAGCGTGTGAGGCGGCTATGACGCAGATTAAGGATAAGAGATATGATGAGGCTCTGCGCGATGAAGGCAGGTGCGATATTTTAGCATATGGCATTGCTTTTTGCAGGAAGAGATGCAGGGTTGTAGGAGAAAAAATAAATGATTAAAAACATAGTATTTGACATAGGAAACGTGCTTG
>ERZ809207.254-NODE-254-length-24915-cov-6.002172_pt1 | contig 24915 bp, 12 predicted proteins | sample MGYA00520515_ERZ809207 | MGnify/ENA primary metagenome ERZ809207 (study PRJEB31570, sample SAMEA3213009) | Homo sapiens | biome: human-gut; feature: human gut; material: fecal | place: Sweden | collected 2011 ... | reverse complement strand
ATGTTTGCATTTTTATCCGAGTTTTTCCTATGGACGAATTATAGCAGGACAAAGCCGCGGGGTCGTGTGCGTCCCGCGGCGGTCACATCTGCCCGCCGTGCGGGCAGTTTCGGAGATTTGCGAGGGAGTTGTTGAGAGGGAAAAAATAGCACTCTTGGGGTCATGATTTGAAAAAAGCCCGCCGTTTCAAGGAAAACGACGGGGTTGCACGAAAAAGACGCATAGAAATCGAACAAATATCAGCAGGTGAATAGGCAGATGAAACAACTCTGAGTTTACGGAGAAAAGCAGCTTGCAAGACATAAAACTTGCAAGCTGCCTTCTAAAAAATCTGCGCTTTACTGCACCCGGTATCCAGACAAGATTAAGTTGACAATCATCTGCCAGAAGTCACGTTCTTCTGCGCTGTAATACCGGCTGTCTGGAATCTCGTGAAAGGATACAATGCAGTTTTCTTCATCCAGCCAAGCTTCAAATAGACTTGGCATTTACTTGATCTGCTCCATAAGATAAAGGTTCAGCCTTGACTGCATTCGCTCCACCGCAGTATCCAGATCAATATTTCCAGAAACTAGATCGCCCATTTCTTCCAAAAGAATTGACATTGCCTCTTCATCATAAAAATCCATAGTCTCGCACGTTTTTGCCAGATCGACAATCAATTGCACATCATCAAATGTTGTGATTTCGGCATAGGGAACCTCTATATTTTTGAGAACGTCCAGATTATCTTGCAGCAGCGGCGCGTAGACGGGCGTTCCGTCCGCACTGTATTCCATCCATGGATGAAGCAGGAGATACTTGAGAAATTCCCAGCACCCTTCGGGGCAGGAAGTTGTCGCACTCACACCCAATGGCATCATCAGCCTGACATCCATGCCGTTGCTCCCGTCCGGAGTTGGCCATCCCACATAGCCTAATGTCTGACCGCAGCGATAACGGTCAAAGGAAACCTCCAGCGCAGAACTCAGTCCCACATAGCAGCAGATCAGCTCTCCGTCTACAATTCGCTGCGGCACATTTTTGTCAGGGTTGTATCCTCCATCATAGCTCCCGGCCTTCAACGCCGACTGCAAAATCTCACGAAATTCCGGTGTGTCCAGATTGCACTGTGCATGTTCATAGTCAATCACGCCACGCAAATATCGCCCACCGATTCTTTTCAGAAAATTTTCCGGATCCATATAGTAGATCATATCCTGCTCCGGCCGCAGGGACTTTTCTATATCCAGATACTCCGCAATCGTCCAGCCAGTATGAAGTTTCTGGGTCTGCTGTGAGCAGCTCAACGCCACTACACCAAACGTAGGAGACAAGAGATATAGTCCTCCATATTCGTGCATCGCTGTCCATGGAATAATGTCTTCTTCGCTGATTTCGCTGTCCGATGCAATCAGTGGATCCAGATCATATAGAAGTCCGGCGGAGATCCACGGAAGCGGAGAAAGCATATCGTTTCTGAAATAGTAGATATCCGCAGCATCACCGGCAAACAGCTTTGTTTGCATGACAGTCTCTGCCTGCTCCCGCGACTGTGTATTTTCGGCATAGTCGTCGATCACGACTGTGTATTTCGTGTTTTCGGCGTTGAAATTATTGACAAGGCTTGCAAGCGTGTCATCACGCAGTCCGATACCGCCCAGCACGAGTGTTATCTTTCCCTCCGATGCATCTGGCACATCTAACTCCACATCCGCCTGCGAAGGGGCAGAATTGTTCTGCTCTGGTAAATCCTGCGCTGTAGATTCCGGCGTTACAGACTCCTGCACTGGGGATTCCGGAACTACAGCAGGCAACTCCACCTTTGAAACGCTCTTTTCTCCGCTGCATCCGCTCGCAAGCGCACACAACAAGCAAATGGCAAACAGGATTGAGATTTTTCGCTTCATTGTTCGTTCTCCTTTTTACTGTTCAGAAATACTGCTCCTGCAAGTACAAACTTGCTCTGGACTGAATATTCTTTGCTGCCTGTTCAGCGGTGCAGCCACCCGCAAAGTAGACATCTGCTTCCTCACTGAGAATCTCAGACAAAGGTGCGTCCAGCCCTTCCAGAATCGCAATAGAATCCAGTAGCGTATAAAATTGCTCCGCATCCGCTTCGCTTACCTGTTTTATTTCCCCACGCCAATCTGTGCGATTTCCGGCAATATACTCTTTCATTTCAGATTGCAGTAGCTCATAATTTGCCGGAAGAGATTCCTCCTGTAGATACGAAAAACAGTATTGCAAAAATGCCCTTGCGCCACTCAGATCACGACACTGCGGACTGACACCGAGAGAGGTCAGAATACGATACGCATTTCCGATATTTCCGTCATCCGTGGGGAAGCCTGCGTAAGTATATCCGGGTTCTCCATACCATGTGTTTTGGACGATCTCGCTGCGGTTTGCCAGCCAACTCAGAGCGCTGATCTGACAAAGATGTACAAGTGTCTGCTCCTGTGCTGGCGGCGTCGAGCCGTCACCGCCCCATTCCTTACACCATGCGAGATAGTCATAGAAGCTCTGGGTTTCAAAGTTGCAGCTTCCGGTTGCCCTATCGACGTATTTGCCAAGGCAGAAGGCGGTGCAGAATGCCGCGAACAGATTGCCCGGCGTATTCCACGAGTCGATTGTTACCCAGCTGTCCGGCATCTGCTCCCTTGCCTGCTCCAATTCTTCCAATGTCACCCCCGGTTCCGGAATCAAACGGGCTGGAACGATCATCGTATCCACCTCAATGGAAAGCGGAAGCTGATATAACGAACCGCTCTCGGTCAGGAGTTCGTATAAGCCGGGCACAAATGATTTTTCCGACAAATCATTTTCAAGCAGCGGAAGGAGGTCCGCGCAGACCGCTTCCGGTGTGAGCGGAGCGGCGGTGAACCCATCTGTACAAAACGCATAGAGGTCAGGAGACTGACCAGCCATGATCTGTGTGCGCAGGAGGTCAGTCGGCTGCGTATCCGTCAAACCTGTATCGCTGTAAATGGTGTATTCGATCTGATATTGTTCTTGACTCAGGTTAAAGTTCTGAATCATCTGTACAAAATAACCCGAAACAGGTGTGTTACCTGCAATCGCCAAGGATAAAATGCGCTTTGAAAGCGCCTCGCCAGGCATCCAGCGAAGGACAGTAAGCTCTGTGAGATTTGGCGTATAGAAGAAGAAACCGGAGTCCGTTTGCCAAATTTGCTCCGACGTGTCTGCAACGCCGAGTTCTTGCCATACCAGAATCGTCTCTTCTTCTGCTGTTTCAGGTGTAAAGGCAGAAACAGTTTGGTTGTCGCCAAGGAGCAGCCGCCCATCTGCGCAAAGACCAAGGCCAGTAATCCCTGTCCTGTCTGTTGTAAATTCTTGCTGCGCGAATGTGTCCGCACTGAAAAGCCGCAGCTCTGCCCCAGCAGCATCATAGCGATTCTGGGTCAGTACGAAGAGTTCGTTTCCGATTTTTTGCATGGAAATAAATCTCCATCCATCCTCAAACTCAGCATTCTGCCGCGCTGTTTCTGCACCCAATTTATCGAGTTGGACAAGGAGTTCCGCGCTCAAAAGAATAAAGCCTTTTTCGGTTTTTGCTAACTGCGTGAAACGCTCGTTATTTCCTGTATATTGCGTCTGGAGCAAAATGGTTTCCTGCATGGAATACTCGCTGTCATAGTGCGTCAGAACAAGTTTTCCTTCCGGCTCGTTGTCCTGAATCACGACGTTTCCAAAAGCGTCCCGATAGGCGGCGGGTACGCTTCCGCAAAGAAGCCAGAAGCCGCCGTTGTCATCCGGAGAAAGCGCATGGAGATATTCCGTACTATCAGGAAGTTGCAAAGTGCCGCTGTCCCCATCCAGCGTCATCCAAGCGAGCGCGACACCATCGGTGGAAAAACCGCCGATGAGAATTGTATCGTCCAGTATTGTTTGTGCCGTCACCGACAGAAGCGGTTCTGGAAGCGAAAGCCTTTGCCGCTCCAAGTAGTAAGTTTCATTGTCTGTCTCTTTTTGCGTCGTGTCGATTTCCACGGTTGGTGCTGACGGCGCAGCGTTCAGGTCAAGAGATTCCTGCGGTGCCGCCGGTCCGCCGGGAAGCTCAAGCGACGTTACTTCCTTCTGCGCCGAACATCCGCAGAAAAGAATCAGAATGCTCAAAATCAAACTCAAAAGCTTTTGACTTTTTTTCATTTGGAAATCCTCCCTTAGAACACTATCTGAAATAAGGAGCGCTGCAATGCTTTCAGCGCTCCCCATTCAAAAGGTTGTTTGTGTGATGCGTGGCTGTTTGTGTAAAAGTGTTCTAGTTAACCTCCTTTCTGCGATAAACTATCGCTATAGTCTACACTAAAACTATCACAATAGTCCGTGAATGTCAAGCCATCTTGACAGAAATAGACGAATATGATAGTCTAAATACATCCTAAGAACGGGAGACAAAACATGAAACTGTTTGATTCAGAATGGAAGGTCATGGAGGTTCTCTGGCAGGAAAACGACCGGACGGCGAAGGAAATCTCGCTGCGGCTGGCAGACAGCATTGGCTGGAATAAAAACACGACCTATACGGTCATCAAAAAGTGCATTGATAAGGGTGCAATCGAGCGCCGGGAGCCAAACTTCATCTGCCATGCGACGATTACAAAGCAGCAGGCGCAGAAGGAGGAAGCCGATACGCTGGTCGAAAAGGTATTTGGCGGTTCCGCAGAGTTGCTGTTTGCATCGATTCTGAGTGATCGGTCACTGTCAAAAGAAGAGCTTGCGCGGCTAAAAGCGCTTGTGGAGGAATACGAGGGATGAATGGCGTACAGGCTGCGATTTTTGGCGGCAGCGCAATGATCCTGCTGCTACTTGCGCTGCGGCTGTTTTTGAAAAAGTATCTGCCGCGCAGGATTTTTCCGGCGCTCTGGTGCGCAGCCGCTGTGCGGCTTCTGCTTCCGATCACGATTCCAACGCATCTAAGTGTCTGGAATCTGCTGCACACGCCGGCCACAGCGCAGGCAAACGGTGTCATATCAGATGTGCTAACGCCGTTTCCGTCTTTGGCGACCAACAGCACCGCAAAACCAGCAGCGGATATCGCGGGAATCAGCCCGATGCTTCTTGTCTGGCTCGTTTGCGCGATACTTTTTGCGGCATATTTTGTGATCGGATATGCCTGCATGGTACGTCGGTTTCGCGGAACACGGATTGCTCCGCAGCCGTCCATTGACGCGCTGCTGGACCGCTTCCGCTTTTCGCGCGATCCGCGCATCTGCGTGAGCAGCAGCCGTCGTGCGCCGCTTACCTTCGGCGTTTTTCATCCGACTGTCCTTTTGCCGGAAGATCTGCCGGTTGGAGACGCACAGTTTCAGCTGGTTCTGGCACACGAACTGGCGCATATCCGGCGGAAGGACTGTCTGCGCAAGCTGCTTTTGACTGTATGCATATGCCTGTATTGGTGGAATCCGTTGGTCTGGCTGATGGTATGGCTTGCAAACCGCGATATGGAGCTCGCGTGTGATGAAGCGGTTCTGCGTGCGCTGGGGCCGGATTGTAAGAAGGCTTACGCGCTGACGCTGCTTGACATGGCGCGGCGAAAGCCAAAATCAGCGCCGCTGTGCAGTGGTTTTGCAAGAAGCAGCGCCGAAGAACGGATTCGCGCGATTTTAAGCTTCAAACGGATTCCGGCATGGGTCGGAATCTGCGTAGCCGTTCTGTTCGTATTGACGGCAAGTGTCTTTACAACGCAGGCAGTAAGCCCGGCTGTTGCTCCGGAGCCGGAGCCCGCCGTGCAGGAAGAAATTCCGGAAGAAAATGTTGCTGTGAGCGTGCCAGTATCGGAGCCACTCCCGACAACGCCTCCCATCATGCCTGAACAGGAAGCTGAATCAGAAATTGAATCGGAAACGCAGACTCGGTCGGAAGCGCACGCCTATATTTTCCCGCTGGAGGACACAAGTGCGGAAGTGACGAATCCCTATGGCTGGCAAGAGCATCCGGTCACAAAGCAGAAATCCCTGCATTCCGGCGTCGATCTTGCGGCAGACTATGGCACGAATGTTTTGGCTGTAGCAGATGGCACTGTTCTCGATTGCAGCTATGACACCGCATACGGCTATATCCTGACGCTGGAACATGAGAACGGCATGCAGACGCAATACGCACATTTGTCAGAATTTCTGGTGAAAGCCGGAGATGCCGTCCGGCAGGGACAGATCATTGCGAAAACCGGTGGCTCCGGCTGGTCGACCGGCTCTCACCTGCATTTGGGTGTTCTGATTGACGGTGAAGCCGTTGACCCATTGGAAGCCCTGAAAAGTGAAGAATGAAAAACAGCGCTGAAGTGATGTATTCTTCACTTCAGCGCTGTTTTACGGAGTATTGCCAAACGCAAAAACTGCGCCGCAGTAAACAAAGAATAGAGTTTTCACCGCGTGTGAGAACGTCTGAAAATATTCCGATCTTCCGAAAAAATCAGTAGACTTTGTGCCGCTTCTGTGGTAGTTGTTTGTGTTACCAAACGAAGGAGATACAGACATGGCAAAGAAACGGGCAAACGGAGAAGGAAATATCCGAAAGCGCAAGGATGGACGCTGGGAAGGGCGCTACACTGCCGGATATGACGAAAAGACCGGCAAGCGGCTGATTAAAAACGTCCTTGGCAAGACACAGGCAGAAGTGAAAGAAAAGCTGGCGAAAGCTGTTGCAGAAGCGGAAAGCGTCGATGTACGGAGAGCAGACGAATACACGCTCGGTACATGGTTGCAAACGTGGTATGAGCTATATGCAAAGCCACACCTGCGATTCTCGACTGCCGAATACTACCGGCGCGGCATCGAATTGCATATCACGCCGCGTATTGGCGATATTCCGCTCAAAAAGCTGACCGGACGCGATTTGCAAGGGTTGTACAAGGACTTGCGGGAACACGGACGGCTCCGCGAAGCGCAGAAGGGAAAGCAGCCGGGGCTGAGTGATTCCACGATCCGCGGCATCCACACAATGCTGCACAATGCGCTCGACCGGGCAGTGAAAGAACGCCTGATTGTCCGAAACCCGGCAGACGACTGCGTACCGCCGAAAATTCCGAAGCACGAAATGAAAATCCTGCCGCCGGAGCAGATCAAGTCCTACTTGACCGCAGCTGACCAGCGCGGTGTCCTGCCGATGTTCTATCTCGAACTCATCAGCGGTCTGCGCAAAGGCGAATTGGTGGCGCTCCAATGGTCGGACTTGGACATCGAAAACAAGACGATTTCCGTCAGCAAACAGGCAGGACGAAACAACGCAGGCAAACCCGATATCACACGCCCGAAAACGGAAAACTCCATCCGCAAAATCTCAATACCGCAGGATGCAGTCGATCTGCTGGTCGCAAAACACCAAAAGCATCCCGGCAGCCCATGGATGTTCCCATCTCCGAAAACAGGCGAGATGTACCATCCGGATTCGGTGGTCAACATCCACAAGAAGATTCTGAAGGATGCAGGGCTGGAACACCTGAGATTTCATGACTTGCGACACACATTCGCGACCTTGGCACTACAAAACGGCGTGGACGTGAAAACCGTATCGAGTATGCTTGGACACTTCGACGCGGGATTCACGCTAAGAACCTACACCCACGTTACACGTCAGATGCAGGAAAGTGCAGCAGAAAAGATGGGCAATTTCATGGCGCAGGTCATGTGAACACGCAGCCGAAAAACAAAGAGCGGCGGAGAGGATAAGACAAACATCCTCTCCGCCGCTCTTTGGACATTTCGCCGTGTGGGTCACGGTGTGGGTCAGACGGTTTCGGTGCCTGAAAAACCGAACAAATAAAAGAGAAAACCGGCGAAAATCTCTCGATTTTCACCGGTTTCTGGAGCTAGTGGCCGGACTTGAACCGGCGACCTGCTGATTACGAATCAGCTGCTCTACCGACTGAGCCACACTAGCACCTCGATTGCCTAAATAATATAGCACGTTTTTCCTGCCGCGTCAATCCCTTTTTTCTCAGAAACACTGTTTTTGCGTATGTCTTTGCATTATGCACAAATGTACGTGGAAAGATTCTATAATGTTGTGTAGCGATTTAAATTGATTTAATAGTTATTTTATGGTATGATGCATACCGTACTTTTTATATTCTGAGAAGGGAGAGGGACGTCCGCGAGGCGTCCGGAAAGGAGAACTATGGAAGCTATCATCAATTTCTTCACGGGAACCCTGAACACGGTCGCATGGCTGTACATTTTCCTGCCATGTACCATTGTCGGCGGTCTGTATCTGACCATCCGCAATCGCGGGATCCAGTTCACGCGGTTCGGCTATGCGATGAAAAACACGGTCGGCAAGATGTTCCAGAAGCAGGAGGCAGGCGCTGGCGCGGTCACGCCGCTGCAGGCTGTCACAACGGCCCTGGCTGCGACGGTCGGCACCGGCAATATCGTCGGCACCTCGCAGGCCATCGCCCTCGGCGGCTACGGTGCAGTGTTCTGGCTGTGGCTGGCGGCGCTGCTCGGCATGATGATCAAGTATTCCGAGGTCACGCTGTCCATCCAATACCGCGAGCGCGACGCAAAGGGTGACTGGGTCGGCGGCCCGATGTACTACGTCAAAAACGGTCTCGGCAAGCACTGGCAGTGGGTCGGCATTCTGTTTTGCGTTTTCGCAGCCATCGCTTCCTTCGGCATCGGCAATATGTCGCAGGTCAACTCCATCGTCGGCTCCCTGAACGACGCCATCGACGCCTTCATCCCGGCTGCGGAAGGGGAGCGGAAGCTGCTGAACTTCGTGTTCGGCGTTGCGATCGCCGCGCTGATCGGCGTGATTCTCTTCGGCGGAATCAAGCGCATCGGCGCCGTGGCGGAAAAGCTCGTTCCGGTCATGAGCGTTTTGTACATCATTTTTGCGCTTGTCGTGATTTTCGGTCACGCCGGTAATATCGGCCCGGCCTTTGGCAAGATCTTTGCCACAGCCTTTACGCCCAAGGCGCTCGGCGGCGCGGCCAGCGGTATTGCGCTCAAGCAGACCATTGTCTGGGGCCTGCGCAGAAGCGCCTTCTCCAACGAAGCGGGCCTTGGCTCCGCAGCCATCGCCCATGCGGCGGCTGACACCAAGAGCCCCGTCCAGCAGGGCCTGTACGGTATCTTCGAGGTCTTTGCCGATACCATCGTCATCTGCACCCTGACGGCTCTGACCATCATCTGCAGCGGCGTGGATATCACCTTCGGCCACAAGGTCGGCTCCGAGCTGATCACGGCCGCATTTGCCACCATGTTCGGCCAGAAATTCGCTTCCGTCTTCGTCGCACTGGCCCTGATGCTCTTCGCGTTCACGACGATCCTCGGCTGGTCGCTCTACGGCAGCCGCTGCGTGCAGTATCTGTTTGGCCTCAAGGTTTCAAAGATTTATCAGGTTCTGTTCATCATCGTCGTCGTGATCGGTGCGGTCGCGTCGCTCGACGTGGTGTGGGACATTGCGGACACGTTCAACGGTCTCATGGCGATCCCGAACTTTATCGCCCTGTTCGCCCTGTCCGGCGTTGTGGCGAAGCTGACGAAGGAGTATTTCTTCGATAAAAACAAGCTGGCAAAATAAAAACGAACGCCCGCAGGCCGGTCAAACCGGTCTGCGGGACATGAATGCGAAAGGGGAGAAGCGGTATGCAGCAGCTCCAGATCGGACGGGTCTACCGCCATTTCAAAGGCGATTATTATCTCGTGGAGGCGCTTGCCAAGGATTCTGAGACAGGCGAGGCCTGCGTGATCTACCGAAAGCTCTACGGTGACGGCGGTCTGTGGGTCCGTCCGCTCGAAATGTTTTTGAGCAAGGTCGACCGGGAGAAATATCCCGATGCGGAACAGGAATACCGCTTCGCGCTTCAGGACATCCCAAGCGCCGCCGGACATGAATAAAAACCGCGTCCGCCCCTACACTGGCTTTGGAAAGCCTGCGCAAAATAGGAAAACAGCAGTTCTTTGACAGACCGAACGGCCTGGCGGAGCTTACTCCGCCAGGCCGTATTTTGTTTTGACCCTGTCCAGCTTTTCCAGCATCGGCTCCGCGCCGAGCCAGAGAAAGACGAACGTAGCGACTGCACGTACCAGATCGACCGGAATGCCGGTGATGTAATAGCTCATGATGATCTTCCAGCTGATCGTTTCTGACCACATGAGCGCGGACGCGGGATTCATAATACCGCCGAAGATCACGGTAGAGGCGATCACGCCGAAGATGCACAGACTGAGCTTCGACCGCCGCAGGACACCCTTGCGGTACAAAACTCCCGCCAGCCAGCCGATTGACCCCATAGCGAACATCTGCCACGGTGTCCACGGGCCTTGGGAAAACAGCATATTCGAAACCAGCATGGTCATCGCGCCGACTAAGAATCCCGTTTCGCCGCCAAAGGCCACGCCCGCCAGGATCGTCATTGCCACGACCGGTTTGAATTCCGGCAGCATGAAGAACGCGGCGCGGCCTGCCACATTCAGTGCAACGAGCACGGCAATCAGCACCAGCTCCCGTGCCTGCGGCTTTCGCCCCTCGAAGATGAGGAAGAACGGCAGCATACATTCGAGCAGAATGAGCAGCGAAATGAAATAATACCGTTTCCCGCCGAAGCAATACACACCGATGAACAGCGTCAGCGGAATGAGCAGGAGGATCAAAGCCGTCGCAAAAATCGTGCGGTGCCTCAGCTTCCGCTTTTCCACGGGCGTCTGGATGAGATAATCCGGGCGGTCGGCTTTTCGGCCAATGGACAGCGCAAACACGAGCAGCGAGAGAAGCAGAATGCCGTAGAGCCTCATCTGGCTGCCCGCAAGACCTGTCAGTCCGCCTGCGTCCACAAGCTTTGTCAGATCGGTCACGCCGATGGCCTGGATCATCAGCACCAGCGACACGATACCGGATACGGCGGCAAGCGCCTTGCGCCAGACCGGGAGCTTTTTCAGAACCTGCGCTTCCTTCTCCGGTGCAGGCGGAATACGCTGATACTCCGGCAGCGCCGGTTCCGGCGCGACTGCGCCGCCGCAGGCGGCGATCACATCTTCCGGCGTGACTGCCATCGGCAGCACATCCCGTGCGATACGGTTTGCAGAGGTCGTATAAAAGCTGTTGCCGGAGAAAAACACGCGCGGCGCAGCCTCGGTGACGATATTGCCGTCAAAAAACAGGGCGCAGCGTTCGGCATACTTCGCGCAGAATTCGATATCATGGCTGACCATCAGAATCGCCACGCCGGACGCTCGCAGCGTCCGCAGAATCTGCCCGAACGTCTGCTTGAACTCCGCGTCAAGTCCCTTCGTCGGTTCGTCAAGGAGTAGAATGTCCGGATTCAGAAGCAGGATTTTCGCCAGCGCCGCGCGCTGCTGTTCGCCGCCCGAAAGATCGTAGGGATGGCGGTCAAGCAGCTCCGCCAGCTTGCAGAGCGAAACGACCTGTGCGAGACGCTCAGGTTTCCGTTCGGATTTTGGTATGATCTCCAATAAGTCCTCGCGCACCGTGGCTTTTACAAACAGCGTCTGCGGATTCTGCGGCAGCATTCCGACGCTGCCGGTGATGTTCAGTTCCCCGCGATACGGCTTTTTCAGACTTGCCAGCAGCTTGAGCGTGGTGGTCTTGCCCGTGCCGTTGCCGCCGAGCAGGGCGAGAAATTCGCCCTTGTGCAGCTCCAGCGACAGGCCCTTGACCACATCGGGCAAATCCTTATCATATTTGAACCAGAGTTCCCGCGCCAACACGACAATCTCCGTGTCCGGCGCGTTTTTTGTTTCCTCTGGAATCGGCTTTAATTCATGCGTTTTTGCGTAATCCAGCAGCCAGTTCCGCCCGTCGCAGACGGAGATCGGGCAAGCCGCCTTGGAATCCGTCGCTGCCCAGATGCGCATGGCGGTGGGCATGGCCAAAAACATCGCATTCCCGCTGGCCTTTAATTCCGCGCCCACCTCGGCGGGCGTCCCGCTGCAAAGCAGTCTGCCGCCGTCCATGACCGCGACGCGCGACGCGAAGGAAAACGCTTCTTCCAATCGATGCTCGGTCAGAATAATTGTCGTACCCAGCTCCCGGTTGATTTTGCCGATGGTAGCTAAAAAGTCCGATGCCGCGATCGGGTCAAGCTGACTCGTCGGCTCGTCGAGAATCAGCACCTTCGGCTGCAAGACCATGACCGACGCAAGATTCAGAAGCTGCTTCTGTCCGCCGGACAGCTCCGTGACCGGCTTGTAGAACCATTCCTGAATGCCGAAGAACGACGCCATTTCCGCCACTCTGCGGCGGATCGTGGGCGTGTCATAGCCGAGCGATTCCAGCCCGAACGCCAGCTCGTGCCAGACCTTATCCGTGACGATCTGATTTTCCGGGCTTTGCTGCACAAAGCCGATCTTTTCCGAATGTTCGCGCTGGGACAGTTCATCGAGATCCTTCCCGTCAAACAGGATCTGACCGCCTCTGCGCCCATGCGGCGCAAGCACGGTTTTCATCTGCCGCAAAAGCGTCGATTTCCCGCACCCGGACGGGCCGCAGAGCACCAGAAACTCTCCTGGCCGGACGGACAGCGAGAAATCGGAGATCGCGTTCTGCTCCTGTTCGGGATATGCAAAATTCAGATGTTTGATTGCAAAGAGTCCCACTGCCTGTCCTCCCTTCGGTCGAGAATCACCGGCGTCAGCACCAGCGCGAGATATACGAGCATAAAACTGACCGTCATCGGCGTCCATGCGGCGGCTTTTATAGTCGGATAATACCGGAAATACGTCCCGCCCGCCATCCAGCCGGAAATGAGATACGCCCCGCAGAAAACCAGCCACGCAAGCGCGGCCTTGTCCCGGTCGTCAAAACGATAGATCGAAAATGCCGTGCGCCCCGGCAGGCCATAGCCGCGTGAGCGCATGGAGTCCGCCGTTTCAATGGCATTTTCGAGCGACCATGTGACCATGATTGAGAAGATTTTGACGGCGTTCCCAACGCGGCGGAATACGCTTCCGTTTTTCGTATCGCGTCCGATACAAGCCTGCGCCTCCGAAACCGTCTGCATCTGCGCCTTGAACTTCGGAATGAACCGCAGGGCCATGGACAAAACAAGCGACAGCGCCGGAATCACGCGTCCAAATAAATACACAAACTTGTCCGAAGTCATAACCTCGTTGTAGCTGGAAAACCACAATACGACGCTTGCCAGCATGACCGCTGCCGACGCACCATAGAGCATGGATTCGAGCGTCAGCGGATTCCCGGAGGGCAGATACGTCAGAATCGTCGCGCCCTCATGGTTAAAGGCCGGGTTCAGAAGCGCGGCAAGCGCCGCCATGGGCAAAAGTCCCATGACGGCAAACCGTACCGCTTTCCGGCCCTTTAAATAAATGTCATATGCCAGTGCCCCGGTCAGCGAGATCGCCAGATAGACCGGGTGCATCAGGCACATCGAAAACAGCAGCACCAGTGCGTAATATAGAAAATTGATCACGGGATGATATCCCGAAAAAGCGTCTTTGTTTCTCATTCGCCCTCTGTCCAGCCGCCGCTGCCGACGTCCCTGCCCAGCTCACAAGTATAAACCCACGTGACTGAATCGCCGTCCTGAAGCTGGTACTGGCTGCATCCGTAATTCGGGAACCAGCCGTTTACTGCGTACATCCAGCCGGATTCCGCCCCGCAGTCAAATTCATAGAGGTTCCCGATGCCCTCAATGTAAGCCGAGCCGTAAACCGGCGTCGTGGAAAATTCCAGATGGAGTTTATTCTCCCGGCAGACCTGCTGCAAAACGTCAAAAGCGCTCTGGCCCTCCTGAAAGCTGACCTCTACAGACTCCAGCAGCCAGCCGTCCTCCGGCACCAGCTCCCGCTTTTCTTCGCTGCAAAGCTCCATGTGCTCCAGAATCGATGCACAGGAAATGGAGACGGTGCAGTGATAGCTCGGCCCGGCCTGCGGCGCTCCGCACCCGGTCAGCAGCGCAGCCGTCAGCACCAGCGCCAGCACCGCCCAGACGGCGGCCTTTTTATTTGTTTTCCAGACGTTCACGCAATTCAACTCCATATGTGTTGTATCATTTCAAGTATATCTGAAAACCGGTAATCTGTCCAGTGGCGCAATAGCTGCTGCCGGTCTGGTTTACCGGCTTTCAGATATGCTCTGAAATACAGCACGCAGGGCTGCCCCCCCAAAAGGGGGGCAGTCCTGTGCTGCAAATTGGGATTATGAGGTCAGTTCAGTACATTTTTCACGAACCGGTGGAGGATCGCGGCGACCTGTGCTCTGGTCGCGTCGCCCTTCGGCATGAGCTTGCCGGAAGCACCGTTGATCAGGCCCTCCGAGACAGCCCAGCCGAGCGCCTCGCTGGCATAGGCGGAAACGCTGTCCGCGTCGGTGAAGCTGTTCAGCTTTGCGCTCGCATCGGTGTCCAGCTTCCTGTACTGCGCATAGCGGTACAGGATCGCGGCAAGCTGCTCGCGCGTGACCTTGGCGGCGGGGGAGAAGGAGGTGCTGTCCGTGCCGGTGACGATGCCGTTGGCGGCTGCCCAGATGACAGCCTTTTCGTAATACGCGCCGGAACGCACATCGGTAAAGCTGCTTCTGCCTGTGAGGGTGGGTTCGCCCTCGAGCCGGTAGAGAACCGTGACGAGCATGGCGCGCGTCATGGACGCGTTCGGGCTGAAGCTTCTGCTGTCCGTGCCGGAGAACAGGCCGTTTTCGTATACGAACGCAACGTCGTCATAGAACCAGTCGGACGTGGAAACGTCGGTGAACGGAAGCTTGACCTCGGGCTTCGAAGCGGGCTTCTTATTGTCGACACCCGGAGTGATCGGCTCCGGAAGCGCGGCGGTATTGACCGTGACGGTGTAGACTGCGGTGGTCACGCCGTCCTCAGCGGTGACGGTGAAGCTCCAGATATTTCTGGTGTTTGTCAGAGCGCTGACAGTCGCGCGCGGATGCCTCGTGACGATCACGAAGCTGCCGGTCTTGACGACCGTGCCATAGGGAACCGTGACGGTGTAGCTGTTGTTCGCACCAGCCACAGCCTTGAAACCCGCAACGGTGATGCTGCTGACACCCGCATCATTGGACTTCGGGGCTTCGGTGAACGAAACGGTGACGGTGTAGGTCTTGGAGGTCACGCCATCCTCAGCGGTGACGGTGAACGTCCAGACATTGCCTTCATTCGTCAGAGCACCGACAGTCGCGCCTGCGTCGCTCGTGACGATCACGAAGCTGCCCGCCGTAACATCTGTGCCGTAGGGAACGGTAACGGTGTAGGCGTTGTTTTCGCCGGCTGTGGCCTCAACGCCCGCAACAGTGACGCTGCTGACATTCGCGTCATTGGACTTCGGGGCTTCGGTGAACGAAACGGTGACGATGTAGGTCTTGGAGGTCACGCTATCCTCAGCGGTGACGGTGAACGTCCAGACATTGCCTTCATTCGTCAGAGCGCCGACAGTCGCGCCTGCGTCGCTTGTGACGATCACGAAGCTGCCCGCTGTAACGTCCGTGCCGTAGGGGAGGGTAACGGTGTAGGTGTTGTTCTCGCCGGCTGTGGCCTCAACGCCCGCGACAGTGACGCTGCTGACATTCGCGTCATTGGACTTCGGGGCCGCTGTGACCGTGACGGGGAGCCACGGGGAGAAAATGTTGGTGAACTCGTCGCCCATTGCGGACAGAACATAGCTGCCTGCGGCGGCAAACGAGAGCGTGACCTGCCCATTTTCGCCGATGACCTTGCCCTCGACCGGCGTGAGCGTGCCGTCTTCGCCGACTGTGCAGATCTGGATGTCCTCAGGATCGAGCGCCGCACCGTGCGTTACACGGTCCTCGGGCTTCAGACCGCCGCCGTAGGCGTACATATAGCCGTCCATACCGAGCGTGAAGTCGGTTCCGGCCTGAACCGTAAAGGTATCCAGACGGTTTCCGTCCGTATCCGTGAACCACGTATAGTAGTCCATGTACATACTGGTGTCCTGATAGAAGAAGAACTCAACGGTGCCGTCCTCCGCAACGGGGGTCTGGCTGATGGTGTAGCCGGTGTAGCCGTACTGCGTGTTGTATTCGCCGTTCTTGTCGCAGGGGAACTCGCCGTTGACCGCGAAACTGAACGCGGAGGTTTTTTCTCCGTTGACCGTGGTGATCGTGCCGTTGCTGACGACGAGATAATCGCTCTTGCTGTCCTTCGTGAAGTCCTCACCGAAGGTGAGCTCGTGGTACTTCACGAGCACGTCCAGCGCGGAAACGCCGTCTGTGACCGCATCCTTGTAGCCATAGCGTTCGGCGAGATCGCTGGAGACTTCCACGCGGGTCGGAACCATGATAAACATATTTTCTGCCTGCATGGAAATGGTCGCGTGGATCGTCTTGGCCTCTTTCACCGTGACCGTGACAGAGTAGGTCACGGCAGTGCCGTCCTCAGCGGTCACAGTAAAAGTCCAGACGCCGTCCTCACCCTTGGCCGGGCCGGTAAGCGTGGCCTTGCTGTCGGAAAGTGTGATCTCGAAGCTGTCTGCCGTGACCTCCGTGCCTGCCGGGAGCGTTACGGAGTAGCTGTTTTCAGCCGTACCGGCTGCTGCCTCAACGCCTGCGACCTTGACGGACGCAACACCCGCGTCAGAGGACTTCGCGTTCGGGTCGATCACAGTAAGAACGAACTTGTATTCCGGAGATTCTGCCTTGCCGTCGCTTGCTTTGAAGACGAGCGTATACGTACCGGCAGCGCTGGGCGTATATGTGTAGGAGGCCGGTACATAGAACGGATTCTCGGCATCACGCCAGACGCGGTAGGTGAGCTTATCGTAGGCGTCCTCGTCCTCAAAGATCTGCGTCATATCAAACTGATAGCTTTCGCCAAGGTTGATCGAGGCCGCAGCCGGGGTGATTACGCCGTCCTTCAGCCTGGGGGCATGGTTCGCCTCGGTCGGCATACGCAGCTCGTAGACCCAGACGTCGGAGGCGTCGGTCTTGTTCGTCAGCGTAATGACCGCGACCAGACTGCCGGAAAGATCGGGATTGATGATGGCAACATTCTTCGCGTGCGGGGCGTCCACTGCTTTTGCAGTTCCGTCGGTCGTCGTGAAGGCATATACGGCGGAATATGCCGTATTGTAGGATACCTTAACCTGGAACTGAATCCCGGACGCGCCAGAAACGATTCGATACGGAGAAGTCAGCACATTGCTGCCCGCTGTTTGATGCAGCGTAAAGCTGCGCGTTGTCGTATCCTCCAGGCTTGCCCTGAGCATGGAGAGCGTAACCGTCCGCAGTGGGGTCGTCTCAGATGCGCTTCTGCGGGTCACGGTGACGGTATACGCTGCGGTGGTCGTGCCGTCCTCGGCGGTAACGGTGAACGTCCAGACATCGCCGTTGGCTGTGGGAGCGGAGACGCTGGCCTTTTCATCGGACAGAACGATCTGGAAGCTGTTTGCCGTAACCTCGGCGTTCGTCTGCAGCTTGACCTTGTAGGCTGTCTCACCGGTCTTCGAGGCCGGGGTGTGCGCGACGGAAACGGAGGTCACGCCTGCGTCAGAGGACTTCGGCGCTTCCGCGACGGTCACAGTGACGGTGTAGGTCACGGCAGTGCCGTCCTCAGCGGTCACGGTGAAGCTCCAGACGCCGCCTTCGCCCTCGGTCGGGCCTGCGGTGACGCTGGCCTTGTCGTCGGAGAGCGCAATAACAAAGCTGTCTGCCGTGATAGCTGTGCCGTAGGGTACAGTGACGGTGTAGGCGTTGTTTTCACCCGCGGCTGCCTCAACATCCGCGACCTTGACGGACGCAACGCCCGCGTCAGAGGACTGAGCTGTGCCGAACACCACGTTGATGGTGTAAGTGCGCTTGCCGTCGCTCGTTTCATTCATGGTGGGCCAGCTGTCGTCTGCACAGACGACGGTGATGACGCTGCCATTTGCGATGGGGATCAGGGACGTGCGGGAATATTCGCGGCCCGTAGCCTGCGTGCCGAGATAGGCGCGGACCTGATAGTTCTTGTTTGCCGCCGTCGGTGTGACGAGCAGCGAGGTCGTGCCTTCCGGCACAGTCAGGGTGTAGGTGAAGGTGTCGCCGCTGAACTTGGGCGCCAGCTTACCGGTGCTGAATGTGAGCGCTTTGAGGCGGGTGTCGGAATTGTTCCAGCTGCCGCCAAGATCCTCAACGGTACGGGTGTACATGATGCGGATCTCGTCGCCCGCGCAGAGCGTGCCCTTTGCAACGGTAAATTCACCAAAGCCAAAGTTTGTGAACCAGTCGTTGAGTGTGCCCATCCAGCCGGACATGGTACCGCCGTCAAACGCCTTCAAGTTGTCAATGGAGGAGATGTAGTTGCTTTCCGCGCCGACGACGGTGTGGCCATCCAGTGCTTCCACAACGCAGCCCATCATGGTCGATTCGCCAGTCAGCTCGATCCAGGTGTCGGCCAGCGTGCCTTCCCAGACAGCGCCCTCCGCCTTCGGGAAAGTGGTGTTCTCCACGATCACGCGGGCCATGCCGGCCAGCGTCAGAACGCTGACATACGCCATATCCGAGCCGCCCTTGGAGGCGTCGTCCTTCACATAGGACAGCGTCAGTGTGTAGCTGCCTGCTGCAAGCTGCTTCTTGATGCTGCCGCTCTTCTCGCCGCTGACAGCGTCGGCCAGCGTTTCTGTGCTGCCGCCGTCGGCTGCGAGCGTGATGGTCAGCTTGTCATAGCCGTTTTCCGAGGAAACGCCGTAGCCGAAGCGCAGAACGGTGGGTGCGCTCAGCGTAAAGGCAAACGAGGTCGTGGAACTTGTCTTGTCCTGCTCCTGGTTGCTGCTCTCAAAGCGGTCCAGATCGGCATTGTAGACCCAGGGGTAATTGCCGTTGTCGGAAACGCTGATAGAGGTGACAGTCTGCTCGGGGTAGGAGACGTGGCCGAGGCGGTCGTCGTCCCAGACCGTGTAGGTTTCGCCGCAGACGGCGCATTCGTAGGTCTTATAGCCGGTGAAGACCTGCTCGGTGCCGTCCTTGGGCGTATGGCCCTTGGCGGGAACGATGTCTTCCTTCGTTTCTGAGCAGCCGTCTCTGCGGCAGGTACGGACGATCTTGCCCGGCTGCGTGCAGGTGGGAGCCGTCAGGACACAGCTGTTGTCGCTGCCGTCCAGATCCTCGCAGAAGTCGTGGCCGAGCGGTGCGGTATAAGCCGTGCGGTAGCTTTCGCCGCACTCGCTGCAGGTGAAGCGGGTATAGCCCTTCACGGTGCAAAGTGGGTCAACGACCGTGCCCTCGCCGTTCGCCTTGTGGAAGGTCGCGTCGGTCTGCCATCTGAGCGCGGGATAGCCGCCGCAGACCGGGCCGAACGCGTCGGACAGGTCGGCGTCCTTGAGGTCAGCTTCGTTCAGCGCTTCGGCGTTCGCGTCCGCGTTCAGCGTGTTCAGATAATAGCATTTGGAAATCTCGGAGGAAGCAGTGTCAACCGTGCCGAATACGGCGCTGCCCGCTTCGCCGGTAGAGTAGCAGCTGGAGATGGTGATTTTCCCCTGCACAGTGCCGCTCCAGTTCACATTGCCCTTGACCTCGCCTGCGATGCCGCCGGAGGCCGTGCCGGAGATCTTGCCGGTGTTGTAGCAGCTTGCAACAGTCATTTCGCTGCTGGTGCCGCCGATGATGCCGCCGGCCTTGCTGCCGGTCGCGGAAATTTCTGCGGTGTTATAGCAGCCGGTGATGGTCGAGCCGTTGCCGACTGTACCGCCGATAATGCCGCCGGCGCTGCTGCCGCCGGTGACAGCGCCGAAGTTCGCGCAGTTCTCGATCACGGCGTTCTGATAGGTGTATCCCACAAGACCGCCGACGTTGTTGCCGGTAGAGGTGATGACTGCGTAGTTGAAGCAGTTCGCGATTTTCGGAGCAGTGCCGCTGGCATAGCCGGCGATCGCGCCTGCGCTGCCCTTGCCGGAAACTGCGCCGCGGATGGTCAGATCATGGATGTAGGAATTCGAGCCGATCTGCGCAAACAGGCCAGCCGTGGCGTTCAGGCCGGTGATCTCAAAGCTTGCGCCGTCAAGCACGACCTTCTTGCTGGAGGAGATGTTCAGCCATGCGTATTTGCCGAGGTTGATATCGGCCGTCAGAACGCCGGAAACGTCCGCGTCCTTGCTCTTCGCGACGAACCATGCCAGCTCCGCGCCGGTGCCGATCTGGTAAACGCCGTTTTCGTCGGTCTGCGGTTCGGTCTGCGTCTTGCCGTCCCATGCGCCCGCTGCGGTTGCCTGCAGGGTGATGGTGATTTCGTTGGAGCCTTCCTCCTTCATGGTGACGCTGCCGGAGGCATATTCAACGCCAGCGCCGGAAACGGTGTAGAAGTATTCCTCGGCATAAGCCTTGAACGTGCCGTCTTCCGCGACCGCAATGCCGTTGCCTGCGCTGTCCGCCAGCGTGACGGTCAGATTCTTGCGGTCAATGGCCGTGCCGTTCTGATCCTGGAAGCTCAGCTTGCCGGTCAGGAAGTCGAGCTTTACGACCGGGATCGTGATCTCCGGCAGACGGCTGAGAATGCCTGCCGTCTTGGGCGCGTCGAAGCCGGGATTCGTGCCCACAGCATAGGTGATGCCGCGGTGCGTCGGAACGCCGGGCCAGCCCGCCTGCTTGATCGCGCCGCTCAGCGTGTAGGTCTCCTCAGCCCAGAACTTCGGGATGGTGACAGTCAGCTTCTGCCGCTCAGGGTTGCCGCTGAAGTCATAAACGCCGAAGTTTCCGCCGGGATCACTCTTGAAGAAGGTGCCGTCCGGGCCCTGCATATACAGGGAGAAGTTGAAGTTATACGCGCCGGAAAGCTTTTCCTTGGGGCTGATCAGGTTGGAGAACTGGATCGTGACGGAATCGCCCGGCTTGATGGCAGCCAGCTCTTCCTGCGTCAGCTCCGTGCCCTCCGCGTTGACAAACTTGTAGCTCACGCCGCGTGCCGTCACGACCTGATAGGTCGAAAGGCCGCCCTTCGTGACCTTGATGATATTGCGGCCGGTGATCAGACCGCTGACGGTCACAGTGCCGTCTTCAGCGGTTGTGACGCCAGTGTTTGTGAAGCCGCCAGAATACGTCATAGACGCAGCGGTCACGGTGGGGCGCAGGACGCTCACGGTGCAGCCCGCTTCGGGCTTGAAGCTGTAACTTGCACCCTCTGTTCCAGTGTAGAACAGAATGTCATGCTCCGCATCGAGTTGCCGCGCCTCATCCTTCTCGATGACCGCATCCATGCGGTCAAGATTCATATTGGTCTGGATGGCGCTGCCGTCCGCGCCGACATTCACGACAAACACGCCCGTCAACTCCGGCCAGATGGCGGAGAAGCGATGCGAGTCTGTACTGGTTTGCCCATTCATATGGGTCATTGCGTCATACGTGACAAGGACGATGGCCGTGCCAGCCTTTTCGGCTTTCATCATGGCGACGTTGCTGTTCAGCGCGTTCGGCGTGATGGTCACGACGTCGCTGGCATTGCCGTTCACATCGATGACCTGATAGTGCATCTCCGGCAGTGCGACCTTGGCGTTCATAAAGCTTTCGATCGCGAACCAGTTGCGGAAGGAGTTGAGTTCAAACGTATCGCCAACGGCCATGTTTTTATAGCCCTTGGTGTTGATGTTCAGGTAAATGCCTGCACGGTCGTAGACGTTGTTTTCAAAATGATAGATCGTGTCCTTGCTGAAATCACCGGTCAGGCCGAGATCCTCTTCCGTGACCGTGTACGCTGCGTCGGCGCTCAGTCTGACGTAGTTCCAGTAGGTCGCGCCCTCCGGATGGCGGACACGGTAGAAGTAATCCGTGTTCTTGTCGAGATGGAACGTGGCCGTGCCGTCCTCGACGGAACGCGCGAACGGCTCAAGGAAGCTGAACACATAGTATTTTGCGAGCGTACCGGCGTCGATGGTCGAGCCCTTCGGCGCTGTGACCGTGACCGTGACGAATTCCTTGCAGGTCAGGCTGAGGCTGTCGTTCATTGTCGGGGTCTTGGAAGCGGTAGCCGGGTTGTAGTTCGGATGCGTTTCCGCGTTCGGCGTGGCTGTCACGCTGACTGTATCACCAACGACAAACAGGCAGCTTGTGTAGGTCTTGCCCCAATTTACGGCCGAGCCAAACTCCGCCTTACGCTCTGCACCGGAGGCGTCGGTTACGCGCAGCGAAAGAGTATAGTCTGTGTCCTTAACCCATGAACTGGGGTTGACGGAGATCTGATACATCCGCTGCAGCTTGAAGCTGCTGCTGTCGCTGCTGACGTTGATGGATACACCGCCGTTGCAGTCGCCGTTTGCGTCATAGCCGTCAACCCAGTAAGCGCCGGGCGCAAGGTCGATGGTATACGCGCCGTCTGCGGCTGTCTTTTCGGCCAGCAGATCGTCCGCTCCCTTCACGCCGTCCATGTAGGTATACAGCTTCAGGGACTTGACCTGTGCGTCGTGCATACCGGACAGTGTGACGCTGACATCGCCCTCTGCTGCCAGAACGCCTGCGGGCAGCAGGCTCAGCAGCATCACGAGCACGAGCAGCAGGCTCAGAATTCGTTTCTTCATACATTTTTCCTCCAGAATCAAAATATCTATCGCAAGCTCCTTATTAAATAGGAGCGGAAACAGGGGGCGCAGACGGCTTTGGGAGAAACGAAAGCCCGCCATTTTGACAAAATGGCGGGCGGATCTCCAAAGAAACAAAATACGCTGCTTTTCCTGTGAGGAAAAACGGCGCACCTGTTCCGAATGCTACAGGCAGAGCTCGTCCCACGCATTCATCCTTTCCGCCGCGAATGCGGCGCAGACAGCAGTTCTTCTGACTTGCACTCTGGAAACAAACTCTTTGTTTCCGCGCCCGTTTCCTGTCTTCTCACGGAATCGCTTCCGCAATGACTGACTTTCGTCCAGACAGCTTTCGCTGCTTCGGAACGGTCTTGTGCGCACAGCTCCGGTCGAGTGGTTTTCCCTTTCTCTTGCGCCGAAGCCTGCCCTGCGGCATGCTTCGGTTACTGTACATCGGATGGCAATATCAAATTGTTAGAAAAAGCAAAATCTTGTGCTTTTCCGTCTGCTACTATACACGATATGGGCGTGATTTGCAAGCGGTTTGAAAAAAATATACCGCATTTGTCCCACCCTCTTGAAAAAAGCCGAAAGCTGTGTCAAAATAAAGAAAACCGCCCCGGCGGTGTTTTGACAGCACGACGGTTAGATGTAACTAACTGATACGGAGGAAGCGATGAAATACCATATTGAGAAGAATACCGTGCAGGAAACGCTCGTCATTCCGCTCTACGGACGGAAAATGTGCTCGGAGCTGTATCCGAACCTTTACCGCGACGAGACGGCCCTGCGCCTGATCGATCAGATCGATTACGATTTTTCGCTCCTGTCCCAAAAATCAAAGAGCCTCATGCAGCAGTTCGGCTTTCTGGAGGCCGCCATGCGCCAGAACGACCTTGCATGGGAGGTGCGGGACTATCTGCGCGAGCATCCGAACGCGGCGGTCGTCAACCTCGGCTGCGGACTGGACGACACGGGCCGCAGCTGCGACAACGGCTCCTGCAGGATCTATAACCTCGATTTTCCCGGCGTGATCGCCGTGCGCGAATACACCCTCGCCTCCGGCGGCCCCTACTGCGACTGCGGGTATCATAAACGAAATAAGCAGAATAAAGGCTCCACCGCGCCAGCGTAGGGGTCGATGCCCACATCGACCCGGCAGAATGCACCATTTTTACGGAAGTCTTCGGCAAATCCGTAACTTCCCGCTGGGCCGACAGAGTTGTTGGCCCCTACAGCAAAACTTCATTTTCTCACGTATCCCGTAGGGGCGGACGACTCTGTCCGCCCGCAGGATGCACTGATTTTTATGAAATCTCCGGCAAATTCGCAGCTTCCCAACGGGCCGATGTGTACCGGCAAGCGGCAGACCCACATCCGTAACGCTCCTTCGTCGCGAACGGCTGTGACCGGCATCGGCCCCTACAAAATGCCCGCATCAAAGCCCTTCCTTGAACGCAAGGGAAGGTGGCTTCGATACGGGCGTTTTATTTTTTATGATTTCTCCAGCAGTGCAATGCCTGCCTTTACACGCGCAATGGATTCCTCTTTTCCAAGCAGTGCGCACAGCTCCGTAGCGCCGCCGGGGGTCGAGGCCTTGCCGGATACGGCTACGCGCAGCGGCCAGAGCACGACGGAGTTCCTGAGCTCGAGCTTCGCCGCCAGCGCGACGAGCGCTTCATACAGACCTTCGTTCGTCCAGACCTCCAGCGATTCCAGCACCGGAAGAATCTCACGCAGGGAGGAGAGGCTGTTCTCCAGCGTCGTCTTGGACTTCTTGTGGACATACAGCTCCGTGGAGTATTCCGGCAGTCTGTCGATAAAGTCCACACGCTCCGGCAGATCGGACAGAATTTCGCAGCGCGGCTGCACCAGCGCGGCGACGGCCTTCAGATCAATCGCGGGATTCGTAATGACTGTTTTCAGAACCGGCTCGGCCTTGGCGAAAAATGCCTCGGGGCTGAGCTTTTTCATATATTCCGCGTTCATCCAGCGCAGCTTGTTGATATCGAACACGGCAGGGGACTTCGAAATGCCGGAAATATCAAAAATCTCGGCCAGCTCCGAGAGCGTGTAGAATTCGCGCTCCGCGTTTTCGCCCTTCGGGCTCCAGCCCAGCAGCGCGACATAGTTCAGCACAGCCTCGGTCAGATAGCCCTCGCGGATCAGATCCTCATAGCTTGGGTCGCCGTGGCGCTTGGACATCTTGTGCTGCGCGTCACGCATGACAGGGGAGCAGTGGACATACGTCGGGATCTCCCAGCCAAAGGCTTCGTACAGCAGATTGTATTTCGGTGCGGAGGACAGATATTCGCTGCCGCGTACGACGTGCGTAATGCCCATCAGATGGTCGTCGACGACGTTTGCAAAGTTGTACGTCGGCAGGCCGTCGGATTTCAGCAGCACCTGATCCTCCAGCTCCTTGTTTTCTACCGTAATATCACCGAAGGACGCGTCGTGGAACGTCGTCGTGCCCTCATGCGGGATG
>ERZ809207.244-NODE-244-length-26095-cov-3.194508_pt1 | contig 26095 bp, 19 predicted proteins | sample MGYA00520515_ERZ809207 | MGnify/ENA primary metagenome ERZ809207 (study PRJEB31570, sample SAMEA3213009) | Homo sapiens | biome: human-gut; feature: human gut; material: fecal | place: Sweden | collected 2011 ... | reverse complement strand
CACCCCCGGAAGAAGATACAGTTTCGGAAACAGTAATTGATATTCAAGCTATTCCAGAAGATTCTAAGGAGAACGCAGAAGAAATTATAAACATCTGTATAGATCTTTATAAGAAGGCAGCAGAAGAAAACAAGATAGCTGATTTGGAAACGATTCGTAGTATTGTAAATTGCCTTGGAGAAAATGGATATCCGGCTGTTGACAGCAGAAATCAAATTAACATGACGGAACCAGAGAAGGTAGTGGAATTCTGCGAAAAGGTGGATGCACAGGAGGAAGCAGAAATAACGATTCTTGAAATCAGTTATTTGGGCGGATTTGTAAAATACGATTTGCACACAAAAGGCGGAAATGTGGATGTGGTCAGAAGCTATTACAAGTATGAAAATGGAAATATGAAAAGAGAGGTTATAGGAAACTATCAAGCGGAGTATTGGAATTATACAGAAGAAGGTTACCTGATGTTTTCCGGTGTTTGGTTTTCAGAAGAATTATATGTTCTTACATTGAGTGGAGCAGAGGAACATACCGCATTACGGGTACAGCCATTGGATGAAACATATAGGGAGTTGAGTCGGAAATATCTCAACCCAATCAGCTTTGAACGGAATAATATGTTCATTGTGGATTGGAGTGAGGAGGATTTCGGGGATTTGAATTTCTATGATATGTATGACATTCTTTATCCAAAAGTGAATGGTCAATATGCTCCCTATGTTGCTGATGACAACTTATCAGTCAGTGCAGTTTATCAGATTCCAAAAGAAGAATTTGAAAGTGTTATTATGAAATATTTCAACATTGATAGTGAAACGCTACAATCAAAAACCATCTATGATTCGGAGAATTTGACTTATGAATATAAGCCGAGAGGCTTTGAAGAAGTAGAGTACCCCGAATATCCATATTCAGAGGTAGTAGGTTTTACAGAAAACAATGATGGGACAATTACACTTACAGCCAATGTAGTATTCCCTTATGCGGGTGATTCCAAGGTATATGCTCACGAGGTTGTGGTTCGCCCTTTAGAGAATGGACGGGTACAATATGTATCTAATCGAATTATACCATCCGAAGACAACTACAGAGAAACTTGGCATACGCCACGGTTGACGTTAGAAGAATGGGAAGAATTGTACGGAGGAGAATAATGGAGGATGTGAAATGGCTGCTTAGAAAATGTGGACTTCTAATTTTACTGCTGTTGATTTTCGTGATAGTTGGGGTAATCTGTTGGGGGAAAATGCATGAAGAAGAACAAAAGGTGGCAGAAGAAGTATGGGAGCCACCTGTAGAAATCGAAAATAGCGAAGCAGAAACAGAAGAAGCCGAGAATGCGGAAACTTCCACAGAGTCAGCATATTGGTTTATTCCGCAAGCCAGTGATTGTCTTATCTCAGATGAGGAAAAGGAACAATTGCAGAGTATGGTTTTGTCAGCGGCAGATTCGGTAGCAGAAATCTATAAGGATATTGTAATTGCAGATGCACCAAGTTATTCTTCCGGCATTAGCGAATTTACCAACGAGCAGAGGAAAACTGTGGTGGAGCAATTGGGCAGAAGCGGTCTGGTAAGTGTTGAAGAAGATACTGCCATGCAAAACCATGAAGCAGTCGAAACATTTTATGCAGATTACTTGGATGGACGGGACTCAATGGTTACGGTATTCGAAGTACATAGAGATGGACTGATTGGAGCAGTTACTTTTATTTACCGGAAAGGTGAGTTGCAGACTTATTATATAGGTGTTCGTTGGAAGGAAGGTGGAGTGCCTGAAATACAGGGAACTTCGGTAAGTAATGTGGCTGAAATCAAACTTACGGAAAAAGGGTATTTTATCTACGCATATGAATATGTGATTGCACATGCAAGTTTGAGACAGTATTGGAGAATAGAACCGCTTCCGGAAGACTGCCAGGAACTGACGGAGAAATACATATCAGGACTAAGTTATGTGAATTACAATGTGCTTGTCACAAACTGGAACAGTAGCAATGTAAAGGATATTTTGATGCCTTGCATGTATGAAGATATTTACCGAATTTCCACGGGTGAAAATCTGAAAACTGAGGATTGGAAGATTCCGGCAGAGGAATATGAAAGGATAATGACCACCTATTTTCCAGTATCGATAGAACAGTTAAGAGAGTATTGTGGGTATGATGAAGGGAGTAACAGCTATGAATATGAGATGATTTATGCCAGCCCATACCCACCTTTTGGAGAAGTAGTTGACTATACAAAAAATGCGGATGGAACGATTACACTTATCGTGGATGGAGTATGGCCGGATTATAATTCTGATCTCGCTTTTCGGAATACGGTTGTGGTCCAGCCATTTGAAGACGGAACTTTCAGGTATCTTTCCAATTCTATAGAACAAATTGAATTGGAACTGCCGCCAATAGCAAGAACGAAAGGATGATTTTATGGTATTAAGGAAAAAGAGCATTCTACTGATCATGGTATTTCTGATTGGGGGTTTCGTGTGTGCCTGTGGAAAAGAAGATAGTGTTGCGGGAGAATCTCTTGTGGAAGATACGGAAGAAGTATCTTCCACGGAGGAAACAAAAAATACTGAGGAAGAGGCTGCAGTACAATGGGAAAAGGGCTACGATCTTCCGGTAGATGAACAGGAAAGGGAAGAAGCTGAGACTGACTGTAAAAAGCTGATGGAACTTTATCTTGACATTTATGAAACAGCAGATAAAGGGATAGCATCTAATGTTGTTTTGGATGATCAAACGGTTCTTGAAATTCAGAAGAAGGTAAAGGACGCAGGATATCCAATTGCTACGATGGTAACGTATTCTAACATGGAGAATTATGAAAGTGTTGACAGTTTTCTGAAAGAATGTATGGAAGGGAAAAGAGGCTCTGTGGTGATTTATGAAATCCACAATGATGGTGGACTGGGCAGAATGAAATTCATTTTTGATGGAACGGATATGTATGTTGTGAGTACAAGAGGAATCTGGAATGCTGACAACAAGCCGGGAATTTCGTACATTTCTTATACGAGACTCAAAGAATGGAAATACACGGAAAAAGGATGGTTCTGCTATGAGCTGTGTGTGCCAGAGCCGCCAGAGGTTAGTGAAATTATGGATGGAAGCTGCCTGATCAGAATAAAACCTATGACAGAGGAACAGTGTGAAATGTCTGAACGTTGTGTTCGGGGGCTTGGATATCAGGGACAGAACCTTTTGTGTTCCAACTGGAATGTAGAAAATATGAGTGAGTTGGATTATAACGGAATGTTTGAATATCTGTATGGAATGAAATATGGAGAAAAGTTCAATTCTGAAGATTATCCAAATGGCATTCCTAAAGAAGAGTTCGAAAGTCTGATTATGGAGTATCTTCCCATAACAGCGGAGCAGATACGAGAGTACGCAGTATTTGATGAGGAAAACCAGACCTATCTTTGGGCGAGACTTGGGTGCTTCAATTATGCGCCTACCTTCTTTGGAACTTCTCTGCCGGAGGTTGTCGACATCAAAGAAAATCAAGATGGAACAGTCACATTAACAGTTGAGGCGGTCTGTGACATGGTCATTTGCGATGATGCAGTCATAACCCATGAACTTACGGTAAGGTTTGCAGAGGATGGCAGTTTTCAGTATTTGGGGAATGAAATCCTAAATGACGGAATTATGCATATACCAGATTACCAATACCGTATTAAAGAATGATTTGATAATACTGGTGTTTTATGGTATTTTTACAGATATGAAGAAAGGAGACTTACATGAAATATATTTATAAAATCACGGGAAAAGTAAGTTTAATACTATATATATTTATGTTGTATCAATTCTGGCATCTATGTCAATATGGTGGCTTGAGAAGGCATATACCGATGTTGGCGTTAGGTATAATAGGATTGGTTGGCACAGTGGTTCTCTGGCTGATTTCGAAAAGGCATAATCAAGAAGTTAATTCAGGAGATAATGGAAATAAGAAACTTTTCTATACGGAAATGATACTCCTTATAGCAGCAACTTTATTCTTTGGTGGACGTATCGTTTATTCTGCAGTTCCGTATCACGGGGCACTGTCTTGGAAACTTGATGAGTGGATGCGTAAAAAAGAAGTAGAACTGGAGCATAATAATCTTTTTGAGGATGGTGTAGAAGGGATTCTGATGGATTTGGATGAAGCATTGCAACTGCCGGAAGAACTCTATATTGCAAATAAATATCAGGTGTCATTTGATGAAAACGGAACGATTCAAAGGATTTATGCATTCATATATGGAAAAAATGAGGCTGGAGAGAAAAAAACGTATCTTATTGATTATGACGCAGACAGCAGTAATGATATGACTGTTTGGATAGATGGTAATGTGAATGGAGAATATAGTGACGATATGCGTTTGTCTCCAATGATTGAAATTTTGAACAATTCAGACTGGACGAGTCAGGTAGAGGTGTGGGCTGAAACATTTGAAGAGCAGCAGATTTATGAAATACTCTATATGGGGCGAAGATCTTTTAGTTCAGAGGAAGGCTTACAATATATTTCGGGAGATGCAGATGGTGATGGAACTGAAACAGGAACCGGCAATTTTACTCAGCTTAGAAGCGGTGGAGAAATCGTTGGGTTTGAGGTATCTTTGCATATTCCTGATTTAAATAGTGTCACACCTGTTCGATATATTATGGAGCCTGAGTACGTCAGTCAACAAGAATTGAAGCAGGAGAATACGATGCAGCAGGTGGAGGATGCTAAAGATACAGAAAGTTGGACTGTGGATCAAAGTGATGGAACTATGTATTTCTTTTTAGATGAAAATAATGGATGGCGTTTGGTGATAACGGATGCAGCTGCCGGAAGCAGATTTTATGTAATGGAAAAGACAATGGATGGTGGTTCTACTTGGGAATGCATAAATGATGATCCGTTCAGTGGACAATTGGGAGTTGCAGAAGGTTTAATATTTTATGATGAGAACTTTGGGGTTGCAGGAATTACAGGCGCATCCCAGTCCTATTCCCGCTTATATGTCACTCGCGATGGCGGAAGGACCTTTGAAGAAATGAAACTGCCAATGGATCTTGTTTCAGAATTACCACAAATCGCTATCGATTGCGGATTTACGGTGGAGGATTTTGATTACCTGAATATGCCTGAAAAAGAGGACGACACATTGACGATAACGGTTACCACAGATGCAGCGGAGAAAGATGGGATTGTATTTCAGTCAACTGATTATGGAGCGACATGGGAATACAAAGGGCTTGTTCAGATAGCGAATTAAGAAAAATCGGGTAAAAGTCAGAGATTGACCTTTACCCGATTCTTTATTTCCAGATATTCATGTCGGACAAGATAGACATGGTTATTTCAGTTGCGTTGCCTCCGGTAGCATCGCTGTCTGCACCAATGTTGGTAGCGAAAAAGTATGTATTATCTACAGTTTCGATATAGCCGATAAACCATCCGTTCACATCTTGGCCATCCACACGTCCGGTTCCGGTCTTTCCGTAGAATGTTCCGGCATCGGAAGAGGAAAGGCAGATGGCATCTTTTACTGCATTGATATTTTCAGGGGAGAAGCCAAGGCTGTTATTCTGCAGCCTGGTTAGAAGTTCGACCTGCTCTATTGGGGAAATCTTCAAGGAAGATTCCATCCAATAAGTGGAGAAATCACCACTTATATTTTCGTTTCCATACCCAATTTCCTCAATATAGTTGGAAATTTTAGCGGCTCCAAGCTGTTCGTCCACAGATTCAAAATACCAATTCACGGAGGAATTCATTGCAGACTGTAAAGTCTGATCCGCATTCCATGCTTCAAATGGATAGGTTTCGCCATTCCATGCAATGAACGAATTTTCTGGTGTAATGATCTCTTCTTCCAATCCGAACAGGGCATCATATATCTTGTAGGTGGAGTTTGGAGCAACTCGTAAGGTGGCATGCTCCATGTCGTGTATGCTCCATGCATCATTTTCTAAATCGTATAAAACAAAGCTGCCTTCGTATTCTCCGAAGTATGTGGAGAGGTCTACATAGGAAATATTCTCAGAAGAAGTTTTCCATTGATAATGGCTGACCTCTGCTGCGTATGTAGATAAAATCGGAGCGAGACCAAGAAGCAGGACAGCGGTCAGCATGAAAGCAGTCATGCCCTTTAGTCTTTTCATAAATGTTGGCTTTTCATAAGAGGCAATATTAATAATTCTCCGTTTCATCTGCTCCATGTTTCCACCAAGGCCGGCGGCAAACGGAAAAGGAGTAAGTGAAACCTTCTCTGCAAAGTTAATCAGTGTATTGCCATAATCTTCGTAAGCATCCTCTTCAAGCATTTTCAAAACGGAAGTGTCACAGGCAACCTCTCTATCATTACGCATTTCTTTCAGTGCGTACCAGACAAGAGGATTGAACCAATATACTACCCCAGCAAGATTCATCAGATAACTGGCAACAGCATCTTTGTGCTTATAGTGCTGCAGTTCGTGCAACAGCATATATCGCATATCGGATTCGTTGTAATCAGAGATCAGATGAATCGGCAGATAAATACATGGTTTCAAAAGTCCCACAATAATCGGGGATTTCAAAAATGCAGTACTGTAAACAGGGATATTTCTGTGAATTCCCATTTCCTCCAAACATCGATGATATAGTCTGCGTACTTCCGGGTTCTGAAGGGGAAGTCCAGATTTCTCCAAATTGCGTAGGCGGAGTGAGGATTTGATTACTAATATGATCATTGCAAAAATGCCTATAATCCATATCCCCAATAATATGTATCCGGCAATGGATGGTGTTTCGCTATTTACAGAAAGTGCGAAATCATTCATCCAGTCTGTATTTCCGACCGGATGAATTCCCACAGCTTCTCCCATAGCGGTTGCAGTGCCGGAAGCAGGGGAGCTTCTTAAGCTACCAAGCCACGAGAAGATTTGTGGAAATCCGATGAGACGGAACGGTATAAAGGGAACTGCCAGCAACCCAAGGAGCAGGAACCACAGATTATACTGCATCCGGCTGGACAGGTTGTTTTTGAATATCCGCTTGGCTATCAAAAGAATTCCGATGATACCGCTGATAAATACATTGCATATTAAAAAGCGTATCATAAAATTAGCCACGTTAATTTCCTCCTTTTTTTGACCTCTTGGAAAGAAGGGAACGTAGGGTGTCTATTTCTGTTTCAGACAGTCTGTCATTTTCTATATAGGCAGACAGCATGGCAGTGATATCCCCGTCATAGTATCGTTCCAGAAAAGAGTTGCTTTCCTGGCCGATGTATTCGCTTTCTTTCACGACTGGGGTATAAACAAACACTCGGCTCTGTTTTTCATAAGTCAGAACGCCTTTTGTTACGAGACGTTTGATTAAAGTCTGTATCGTCTTAGGACTCCAGCTTGTGGTCTGTAATAATTTATCTGTTATTTCATTGGTACTGATCGGCGCATGTTTCCATACGATTTTCATAACTTCAAATTCAGCTTCAGAAATCTGTGGTAAATCGCTCATTTCAAATTCCTCCTTAAATCTTACGACTGTAATAAATATATTATAGACGTTATTTATGTGGTTGTCAATTTCAGAAAAAACATATTGACTTGAAATCTTACTTGTGTAATAATTGAAATATTACAAGAGTAAGATTTGGAGATGGCAACAAAAAGAAAAGAACCAGAATCACAACGGATTAGCTGGTTCCTTTACTCGTTTGAATTACTTCTTTTATGTATGAGTGCTAAGAGGTATTCAATTGCTGGAAGAATCTCGGCTGCCTCTTGCTCATCACATTCCTGTAGCATCAATAACAGTTTTTGTTTTTTCACCCCATCCGTAGCAGTGTTAGGGTGGAAAATACGGTCTGCAGGAATGTGTAAATAAGCGATGATCTGGCACAATACTTCGAACTTGGGATTACCACGGTCGTTTTCAATATTTAGTATTGTACGCTCATCGCAACCTATTTGTTCAGCTAATGCTGCTTGAGATAGATGGGCTTCTTCTCTGGCAGCCCGGACTACCTTCGCAAGATTTTTTACATAGTCATGCATTACAATTTACCTCAGTGCTAGTTTACACTACAGGGTAAATATTATGAATTACAATAGAGTACAGGTGTAAGATGAAACGAACTATACCATAAAAGGAGAAATTACATGGAAGCAAGGAAACAGCACAGAATACGATGTTTGTTGAAGTTACTGAAATTTGTTCATGGATAAAAACGCATTGATAGGTGTATCGCAATTCACAGAACGATAGAATTGCGATACACCTATTTTATATTTCAAGAGAAAACAAAAAGGAGGCTCATGATGAAAGAGATGGAAGCAAAGACAGAAAACAGATATGAGTACAGAAAACCACAGGAAAAGAGGAAACAGATGATAGCACCGGATTTATTTGAATTTGCATATGTACCGGATTGGTACGGACATTTAGCGGAACTGGAGAGATTGGCATTGCCGGAATCATGGAAGTTCCGAAAGCCGAGCCGGGAAACAAAGAATGCAGACACCCCCATTTTAGAACGTTACATACATACAATTTTTCGCAAGCAGGTTATTGACTTTAATTCAGAAAGTGATCCAAGAAAAGCAGACAGTATTTTTCATTTGGAAAACGAATGTGTCTGCTTCCATACTGGATTATACACACCTCAGTACAAGGGGATTTATGGTTATTTTGAAAGAAACAATTTTTCGGATTCTTTAAGAGATTGGTATTTTAGAGGTTTTTGTGATGAACTGTCTCCAAAGTTAAGATACATCGAGCCATTACCACAAAAGCCCGTCTATCATATGGCGCAGAGTGGCATTAACTTTAATCCAGAGTGGCCTATAAGAGTAAACGTAAATCACATATTGGGAGATGAAGAGAACCTGGAGCGAATTCCGGCTAAAATTCGGAAGGTGAAGAATCTGCCGTTATTGTTTGAAACAGCAGTAGAACTTGGAAGAAGGAAGTCGGTAATTGAACCGGGGCTTGTAGTCCCACAGGGATATCAGGGGAGAGTGCAGTATCTTCTTCCAGTTTATCTGACGAATATGCAGAAACCTGACCTTGCCATGACACTGACGGTTATGGATGGGTACTATTTGGGTAATACCTGTCTGACGTTGGAGATGGAACATTGTTGGTGGTGTTCCTGGACGGAACGGAGATTGAATGTAAAAATGAAGAAGAGTAAGAAAAGATGCCGATTGGGAGTTGCGATTCCTGATCGGCTTTTTTTTCTTGTTCTTTTGAAGATGGTAAAATAAATGGGAATATGGTAAAATAATGTAGAAATTAAGGTGTTGAGTATTTTTAATATATATAATTATACAAACCGTTACTTGCTACAGTTATTAGTGAGGATATGAATTGAAATTAATGAAGGGGTTGAAGATATGATTTTATCTGATAATGAAACCAAAGTTGATTTACTTAATAATGAAGCAATAGCAAAGACAATAGTTTCTCTTATTAAGGATAGTAAAGAACAACCGATTTCTATCGGTATTCATGGGGACTGGGGTGCTGGTAAATCCAGCATTCTTGAAATGGTAGAAAATGAAGTGAAACTGGCTTCTTCAGTGTCAGGAAAGAAGTATTCTTGTATCCGATTTAACGGTTGGAAACATCAGGGATTTGAAGACTCAAAAGTAGCTTTGATGAGTTCTATTATTTCAGAGCTTGAGAAGAAAGAGAAACTTGGCGTTAAGTCTGGGGAAATATTAAAAAAACTGTGGAAAAATATAAATTGGATGACTGTTGCTAAGACTGCGGGTAAAACCGCTTTAGGAATTGCGACAGGTACAGCACCGCTTACGTTATTATCTTCAACAATGGATATTTTAAAATCAACCGTAACTACGGAAGAGGGAATTGCTGGAGCAATTGAATCTATTGGAGGTTATTTAAGTGACGCAAAAATCACAGAGGACATATCAAGTAATAAAGAATTTTCAGAGTTTCAGGAAAATTTTGCCGAACTGCTAGAAGATGCAGCTATTGAGAAACTTATTGTTTTAATTGATGATCTTGACAGATGTTTACCTGATGTGGCGATTAATACGTTAGAGGCTGTAAGACTGTTTATGTTTACGGAAACAACAGCATTTGTAATTGCAGCAGACGAGGGAATGATTCGCTATGCGGTTAAAAAACATTTTCCCGATGCAACAGATGAAAATAAGTTTAATGCAGGTGAGGCCTTTGCAAATAAGTATTTGGAAAAGTTGATTCAAGTTCCGTTTAGAATTCCAGCATTAGGTGAGGTAGAAGCGTGTATATACATAATGCTTCTTATGGTGGGTTCTGTTTTGCCAGATGAAAATGAAAACTATAAAAAGCTGAGAGAAGAGGGATTATCTAGAATCAGAAAGCCTTGGAATGTAGAAAGTCTTACGGTTGATGACGTGAAAGAAATTCTTGGAAATGATTATGAAAAGTCATCGAAGGAAGTATTAATTGCCACTCAAATATGCCATTTATTAGCACAAAATACAGATGGAAATCCTAGAAAGATAAAAAGGTTTGTAAATATGCTCTTGTTACGTTATGAGATTGCTAAGAATCGTGGCTTTGGAGACGAACTGGAACTTGCGATTTTGGCAAAGATGATGTTGGCAGAATACTATGAACCAGATTTTTATAAGGCATTACCTAATCATTTGGATTCTGAAGGGAAATGGGATGAAGTTCCTGAAATACTAGCTGATATAAAAACTATGGTCGAAGATAAGAAAACAGTAGAAGCAAAAGAGCGATGGTATGATTTAAACGAGATTTGGAAGTGGATTACTACAGAACCAGAAATTACAGATAAGGACTTAAGACCGTATTATTATGCATGTAAAGAAAAAATGGATTATTTTTCAGGTAAAACTTCTAAAAATGATCTATCAGAAATAGTTGAGCTACTTTTTAGAGATGAAATGATTATTGTAGGTCGTGTTGAAGATTTGAAAAATTTGACAAATCAAGAATCAGATCAAGTGTTCGGAATTGTTGCTCAAAAAATTATGGAAAAAGGGCAATTTGATATGAAACCAAAAGGGATTGATGGTTTGATTGTATTGGTACAGAATAAGCCGGAACTCCGTAAAAGTTTAGTTGATTTTATAGATGCTATTCCTGTAGATAAGGCTGGAGTGTGGATTATACATGGCTGGGATAAAGCAATTCCAAAAGATTGTGATGAAAGAAAAGGAGTAAATCAATATTTTGATAAATTGAAAAGCAGTGGGACGGCAATTGTTAAAGCAGCTTTAAAGAAGATGTGAGGTAATTAATAAATGGGAACATCAACACATAATGGAGGACAAAAAGGTGGAACACCTTTGGTACCGTCATGGTTAGAGCAACCAGATGTAAATCCACAAAATGAAAATGGACTTGGTCCCGATGGTAGTCAAATTCCACCAGTGGGTGATGTGGATCGCTTTAGAACACCACGAGGAGAGTTCACGAGGTATATAAATTCAGGAGGACGGGATAGCAGTTTAGGCCGTAAAAGTGTCTCTAATTACATAAGAAATTCTTTGGGTGGTAGTTCAAATGCGACACAGAGAATGGGAGCTGCTAGAAGCAGTTCTGCAAGATTATTAAATGTTGCAGGTGTATTTGCTTCAGGTGGTGCAAGGGCTGTTGAACAGTATCTTTCTATAGAGAATCTCTCACATAAGACAGCTAGTGACGCATTTATAGCTATTACAGACTTTATCTGTCCAGATGGGGGACCACAAGATGAAGGCATTGCGAGGTCGGCTTATATTTCCGCAATCGAAGAATCACCAGAAATAGCTACAATTAAATTTGAGGATTTGACTTCAGAGCAGATTATGGTGATTGTGGAACGCACCATGGCAAATGCGATATTTAATAGAATCACGAATGATATTGGTAACAAGATTATATTGTTGCCGCAAGAACGAGCTATATCAGACAGATTAATTGTTCAAATGAAGGATTTTGTTAAGGGTTCTGTATCGGATGCTGTTATCAATTTAGATATCAAGGCTGGAAATATTCGACAAGGTGATTCTTTAAGAATAGTGGACCGGGTGTATAAGGCAGCGTTTGAAATTATGGTAAGTGCAGGTGAAAATGAATGAGTCGATATAAATTAAGAGCAAATTATGATATTGAAAATATAGATTCGCAGAAAATGGATGGCACAGTTATTGTTGATGTCCCTATGCTTTCTAATGGCGAACTAAACTATGGATTAAGCCACATTAAGAAAAAATTATATGAAGAAAATGTGTATCCCTCTGAAATTGGATTTGATATCATGTCGCTTGCAACAATGGTTTATATGGCTGATACGCGAATTGAGAGAGTGGTGCATGGACAGGACTCTTGGACGAGAGAAATTGAACTAGAAATACCGGTATCAAATGTAGAGATATGGGACTCACAGATTCGTACGGTTGAACGTATGTTAAAATTTCTTACAGGAGATTTATGGAAAATTACGTTGTCGAGTAGAGCATGGCAGTTTAATAATTTGGAGGAAGTAAGAGAAAAATCAAATAAATATGATGAAGTATCATTATTCTCTGGTGGAATGGATAGTCTTATAAGTACCATTAATTTGATGGAGAATAAGAAAAATACCTTGTTAATAAGTCATGCTGGAGAAGGACTTACTAAAAATGCTCAAAAAAATATTGTGAATAAATTTGACTTGTTATATCCAGATGTTTTACATACATGGTTAGATTTGTGGATGGTGTTTCCACGTGATTATATTCCGGCAGGTGGTAATGATAACAATACAAGGAGTAGATCATTCCTATTTATCGGTTATGCCCTTTTTGCAATGACTGGCATGGATAATATCAATGAACTGTTAGTTCCGGAAAATGGTCTGATTGCTTTGAATGTACCATTGGATGAAACAAGAGTAGGTTCATTTAGTACAAGGACAACGCATCCATTTTATCTTTCTTTGTGGAATGAATTATTAGTGGGATTAGGGTTAAATCTATCAGTAAAAAATCCTTATTGGAATAAAACAAAGGGAGAAATGGCAGGGGAATGTAAAAACAAGGATGTTCTTTATGAGACGATGAAATTATCATTCTCATGTTCTTCACCAGGAAAAGCAAGATGGAAACAACTCAGTCAACAACATTGTGGTTATTGTGTTCCTTGTTTAATTAGAAGAGCTGCAATGCATAAAGCGTTTGGGGATGATGGAACAGTGTATACCGAAACGTCTATTTATGAAATGCAGAATAAAAATGCAGAAGGAATGGGAATTCAATTGCGCTCTTTCCAGTATGCAATAGATAAAATAAAACAGGATAGAAATCGTGCTTTATTTTATATACATAAGCCAGGTCCATTACCGCAGGATGATGAGTATTTGAGAGAATTAGCTGATACATATATACGAGGATTATTAGAAGTAGATGCTTTTATACAGGATAATTTAGCACAAGAGGATGAGAATAATGATTTATGATGCACATTGTCATTTAGATTTAATGGATAATATGCTAGAGTTTATAAATGAAATACAGAATTCTGATATGAATTTATTTGCGGTTGGAACTACACCGAAGGCATATAGTAGAGAAATACAATTTTGCAAGAATGCTAGAAATATTCATGTTGGTTTAGGGATGCATCCGCAATTAGTATCTAGTGGCTATGATGATATGCAGTTATTTAAATCTCTCATTGAAAAAAGCCATTATATTGGTGAGGTGGGATTGGATTTTAGTAAAGGATATATTCAGACCAAAGAATTACAAATAAATATTTTTAGTAAGATTGTTAAGTTATGTGAACAATACAGTGAAAAAGTGATTTCTATTCATTCACTTAAATCGACAAGTACGGTAATTGAAATTTTAAGAACATACAAAAGACAAAAGAGTAATAAATATATATTTCATTGGTTTACAGGTTCTATGCCACAATTAGAAAAAGCGATTGAATTGGGATGCTACTTTTCAATAAATCCGGGAATGTTGAAAACAAAATCGGGAATGGAAGTGATAAAAGCTATACCAATTGATCATGTGTTGTTAGAGACGGATGCACCATTTGCACTCAAAGTTCAACACATAGATGAAATAGAAAAGGAACTCAAAAGAACCATGTCGAGGATATCGGATGTAATTGGATTCGACATATCTGATATAATTAATAAGAATTCAAAAGAAGTGTTTTGCTACTGAATATTTAATGAAGAAACATTGATAAAGGCTAACTGATGACGTGCTACTAAGAAAGGATACTAATAGGAGTCACAATTTCTGGTTGGCTTTTACTTAATCTTCTATGATAGTGAAAGATGTTGGATATGGTATGATAAATGTGCGAGTATGCTTAGAGGTGATTTAAATGTATAACTTAACAAAATGTGCATTGTGTGGAAATGAAGCAGAATTGGAATTGAGCCATACAGTGCCAAAGATGGCTGTAAGGACATTAAAGAAAACAGCAATAGGTAATATTCGGAGTACAGAGAACCCTAACAAAACCATACAGGATAGCGAGAAGTTGTACATGTTGTGTGGAGATTGCGAGGATTTATTTAGTGAAAAAGAAACTTGGTTTGCTAGCAAAATATTTCATCCTTATTTAAAAAAGGAGAAAACTATTTTTGACTACGATGAGAATTTGGCTTACTTTATAACTTCTGTTAATTGGAGAAGTCTTTATTTGGATATTTTAGATTTTGTTGAGAATTCAGTGGTTGGTATAGATGCGTTGGAATGTTTGATTGAATCTGAAAAAATAATGAATGAATTCCTGCGAGGAAAACGTAATGATTTAGGGAAAATAGAAAATCACATTTTCTTTTTTGATGACATAAAAGAATTATCTGTTGGTGCGAGCAATTTTGCAGATTTGAAACCGCATGCGACTTTTCATAGAGGGATAGGTAGTTACACTTTTTGTTACGAAGATGAAAAGACCTATGGTACTTTAACAAATATGATGGGAGTAATACTTGTTACTCTTTATCATAAAGGGCAAAGAGAAGTATGGAATAATACAGAGATTTTGAATGGCGTGGGGCGTATTGAAGCGAAAGATCAGCAGATACAGAGTGTTTTTGGAAATGAGTTAATACATATCATGGAAACAGCAAAGAAAGCATCTGAAGCTATGAGTGTAGCACAACAAAAGAAAGCAGAGGATAGAATAAAGGCTGCTGGAGAAGATGTAAAAAATTATTCAGTTTTTCAAGACTGGATGAATGATATGGATTTAAAGAACAGAATCACAGATAAGTGATACAGAAGTGGGGGTAAAGGCTATCCCCATAAGAGGGGTATAAACCTTTTCGCAAAAGATGACGATTTCGCTATTTAGTATAAGAAGTAACTTTCACCGCAAGGTGATTGGGATTTTTCTATCATATAAGTTCTAAGAATTTTTAATACCCAAGCTCTTCCCCAACTAACAGCACTTTGATCCGGTGCGGTGTACCACAGCGCCTCGTGATCACGGTATGGTTACAGATACACTCCGGGGAAAGACAGTCTGCACAGACACCGGTGGTGGCACATGGAGTCTTTCTGTTCAAGCGGTTGCAGTTTGGCGGGGAAGCAATGTTGCGAACCCTTGCGACGGCAGCATCGGTATCGGTTGCCACTTTGTTCATTCCACAGATAATGATGACCTGTGACGGGCCGAAAATCAGGGCGGCTACGCGGTTGCCGTTGCCATCAATGTTGACAAGCTCACCGTCTAGGGTGATGGCATTCGTGCTCATGAAATAGGTGTCGCAGGAAAATGCTTTGCGGTAAATATCGCCGACTTCCTCCGGAGTAGAAGCCTTAGAGCGGTCATACAGTGTGATGTCCTCACGGGCGGTCAAAGCGTCCATGATACCGGATTCGGAAAGTGTCATGGAGCCGCCAAAACTTACACTGTCGCCGGTGGATACAAGCTCCATGGCTGTTTTTACTGCGTCTTTACAGGTTGGACAGTAGAAGCCGTCCATCTGACGTTTTTTTAAATTTGCAATGATCGTGTTTGCCTGATGTTCATAAAAGGTCTGTTTTGGATTCATAGGGAAGCCTCCTTCTTTTGAAAAATTGTCTGACAGCATTATAGCATAGCTTGCATTTCATGGCAAAAGAAGGTATGATAAGAAACGTTGACGGAATAAAAACGTAAAGGAAGTGATAACGTGGAGAAGAAAAAGAGTATCTTTTCTTATTATAAACCCTATAAAAAAATCTTTTTTGCAGATATGTTTTTTGCGATTATGGCATCCATCATTACACTGGTGATTCCGCTGGTGGTACGTTATATCACCTCGACTGTGATATATTATGAGACGGATGAGGCATTCCGGGTAATTTTAAAACTGGGTCTGATGATGACCGTTTTGATTTTATTTCAGTGCTATTGCAATTATTTTATAGCAAATTACGGACATGTGATGGGAGCAAAGATTGAGTATGATATGAGAGCAGAGATTTTTGCGCATTATCAGAAGTTGCCGTTTTCCTTTTATGACAATCAGAAGGTGGGACAACTGCTGTCACGCATTACCTCGGATTTGTTCGATATTACGGAGCTTTTGCATCATGGGCCGGAAAATGTGGTCATTTCTGCAATGAAGTTTATCGGAGCCTTTGTGATATTATTCACAATCAGTCCGAAACTGACATTTGCTGCATTTGCACTGATACCGTTCATGTTTTTGTATGCGTGGTTTTTTAACCGTAAAATGAAAAAAGCCTTTGCGAGAAACCGCGTGAAGATTGCCGATATCAATGCCCAGATTGAGGATAATTTATCGGGCATCCGTGTGGTAAAATCTTTTGCAAACGAGAGTGTGGAAGAAGAAAAATTCAAAGTCGGCAACGATGGATTTTTAGCTGCAAAAAAAGACAGTTACCTCTATATGGGAGGTTATCATTCAGGACTGACGGCATTTATCAATATGATCACGGTCATCGTGTTAGTCGCAGGTGGAATACTGATCACAAAAGCACAGGTCAGCGTGACCGATTTAGTCACATTTTTACTCTATATCAGTATTATGACCGATCCAGTCCGCACGATGATCGACTTTGCGGAGATGTTCCAGAACGGATATTCCGGCTATGAGCGTTTTCAGGAGATATTGGCGATCGAGCCGGATATACAGGACAGTCAGGGCAGCGAAGAGCTGACCGATGTCAAAGGAACGATTGATTTTGAAAATGTGTCTTTTCAGTATGAGGAAAATACAGAAAAGGTACTAAGCCACATAGATCTACATGTGGATGCAGGAGAGTATCTGGCACTGGTAGGCTCTTCCGGAGCAGGAAAAACCACACTCTGCAACCTGATCCCGCGTTTTTATGACGTGACGGGTGGCAGTATCAAAGTGGATGGCAAAGATGTCCGGGATCTGACCTTAAAGAGCCTAAGAGACCATATCGGCATTGTACAGCAGGATGTCTATCTTTTTGTCGGAACGGTCTATGACAATATTGCCTACGGCAGACCGGATGCGACAAGAGAGGAAGTTATAGAAGCAGCAAAAAATGCCAATGCCCATGAGTTTATTATGGCATTGCCGGATGGCTATGACACCGATATCGGACAGCGTGGAGTCAAACTTTCCGGCGGGCAGAAACAGCGTCTTTCCATTGCCAGGGTATTTTTAAAGAATCCGCCGATCCTGATCTTTGATGAGGCAACCTCCGCACTCGATAATGAGAGCGAACGGGTCGTACAGGAATCGTTAGAAAAACTGGCAAAGAACCGTACAACCTTTGTCATTGCCCATAGACTGTCCCCCATCCGTAACGCCAAAAAGATACTGGTGTTGACCGAGAATGGAATCGAAGAAGAGGGAACACATACCGAATTGATGAAAAAAGCCGGAATTTATGCCGGGTTGTATCGGATGCAGTTCGCCGACGAAGAAGTTTGACAGGCTGTGCTACAATAGTATATAGAAAGAAGGAGACGATAGTATGACAAAAATTGATATTATTTCCGGTTTCTTAGGAGCAGGAAAAACAACATTTATTAAAAAAATGATAGACGAGGTATTCAAGGGAGAAAAAATCGTGCTGATTGAAAATGAATTTGGTGAAGTCGGCATTGACGGTGGATTCTTAAAGGATGCCGGAATTGAGATTACCGAGATGAACAGCGGATGTATCTGCTGCTCCTTAGTCGGAGATTTTGGTAAAAACCTGAAAGAAGTCATTGAAAAATTCCATCCGGATCGTATTTTAATCGAGCCGTCCGGTGTTGGAAAACTCTCGGATGTCATGAAATCCGTAATGGATATTGAAAAAGAGCAGGATGTCAAATTAAACGGACTGGTTACAGTCGTCAACGCACTCAAAGCCAGCAAGCAGATGAAAGCATTTGGTGAATTTTTTAACAATCAGATTGAGTATGCGACAACCGTTGTATTGAGCAGAACCCAGAAAGCATCCGAGGCACAGTTAGAACTCTGCGTAAAACAGATACAGGAATTGAATGCAAAAGCAGCAATTATCACAACACCTTGGGATGAAATCAAAGGTGAGCAGATATTAAAAGTCATTGAGGGTCAGGATACCATGGAGGCAGAGCTTTTAGCGGAGGCACATCATCGTGAGGAAGAAGAGCATGAGCATCATCATGACCACGAACATCATCATGAGCATGAGCACGAGCATCATCACGACCATGAGCATGAGCATCATCATGAGCACGACCATGAACATGAGCATGGCGAGAACTGCACCTGCGGCTGTCATGACCATGACCACGAGCATGGACATCATCATGCCGATGATGTATTTACAAGCTGGGGCAGGGAGACACCTCACAAATACACGAAAGAGGGTATTGAGGACATTTTAAAGAAATTCTGCGATACCGAAGAATATGGTACGATTTTAAGAGCAAAAGGCATGGTTCCGGCAGAGGACGGCACATGGATTTACTTTGATATGGTTCCGGGTGAATATGAGATTCGTGAGGGTGAGCCTGATTATACAGGAAGACTCTGTGTTATCGGAACCGATATTGAGGAGCATCAGTTAGAGCATCTGTTTGAACTGGTATAAAAAAGATAGAGCAAGGGAGGCAGCAGCATGGAGGAAATACCGGAATATCTCTTTACGGGATTTATGGACAGCGGTAAGACATCTTTAATCTTAGAGACATTATTTGAGAACGATTTTACGGAAGAAGACCGTGGACTGATTATTGCCTGCGAGGACGGAGATGTGGAGTATGACGAGGAGAAGTTAGCCGGCATCAATGTAAAACTTGCGACAATCGATGAAGAAGAGGATTTTAATGCAAAGACCTTGCAAACCCTCAATGAGACATATCAACCGCAGGTCATCTTTATCGAATACAACGGAACCTGGGGCATGGATACCTTAAAAGAGACGGAACTGCCAAAGGGCTGGGTGATCGTACAATCTTTAGCGACAGCCGATGCGACCACTTTTGAGATGTATCTGACCAATATGCGGACGATGATTATGGAGCAGTTGTTCGATGCGGATGTAGTTATTTTTAACCGCTGTGATGATGATACACCAAGGGAAAAATTCCGCCGGAATGTCAAAGCACTGAATCGGAAAGCCCAGATCGTCTATGAGAGAAAAGACGGAACCTTAGATGAGCGTGAGATGGAGGACGTTCCATTTGACACCAGTGCGGATTTTATCGAATTATCCGATGCAGATTACGGACTGTGGTACCTCGATGCCATGGACAATCCAAAAAAATATGACGGAAAGACGATCAAGTTCTTAGCCTTAGTTTATAACCCGGACAAAATGAAAAAAGGAGTCTTTGTACCGGGACGTTTTGCAATGACTTGCTGTGTGGAGGATATTACTTTTATCGGATTTAAGTGCAAATATCCGGATTCCGATAAGATACCTCATAAATCCTGGATCGAGATTACGGCAAAAGTCAAAGTGGAATTTGCAAAAGAGTATCGTGGAAAAGGACCGGTTCTTTATCCGGTAGAAATAAAACCGGCGAAAAAGCCAGAAGATGAGCTGGTATATTTCAGTTAATATAGGAGAAAACAGACATGTTTTATGTACTTGAAGCAGTCAATATAGCAGCGATCTTATTAATGCTGTCTATGCTCGTGGTTGTGATCAGACAACAGCCATCCAGAGCACAGATGGCATTTGTGCTATATGACGTATTTACCGTGATCTTTGTAATAGGGGTTCAGTTAGAGCTGATGCATGCAGATACGGTAGGAGAAGCGTTGAGCGGTCTCTGTGTCCAATATGTCGGGCAGGCAGGTTTTTTGATGGCACTCTTGTGGTTTGCTTCCGAATTTGCCTATTTAAAAATACCCGGCTGGATCTATATCATACAGGCAGCGATCAATACGGTGGTATTAGTCGGTGTGTTTACGGCAGAACACAATCCTTATTTTTACAATTCCATGAAGATCTTAAATGATGGAATGTATCAAAGGATCAATGTCAGCGGCGGGATCATCTGGAAGATGCACTATATCCATATGGCAGCGGTACTTTTGACGATCCAGATCTGCTGTGGTGTGCGTTACAGACAGAGTACGGCAACACAGAAAAAAAGAATCCTTTATATAGCAGCAGGAAACGGAATCTTTGCCTTAGAACTGATATTAAAAGGTTTAGGAGTCTTTGGCAGCTATAATCCGGTAGTGTGTGCCATGACCATTACGATGTTCTGTATGATGATGGCAATGGTAAAATACGGCTACTTCGGTTCCCTGCATGCGGCGGTAGACAATGCGTTTAATCATGGTGACGAAGGACTGCTTGTACTGAGTAATGAAAATACCATTATCTTTGTCAACGCAAGGATGAATGCGATGTATCCGGGCATCCGGGAAGGGGAGCGAATCTCCAAATACCCGGACATCATAGAAGTGTTGAAAAAAGAAGACCATATGTTAGAGTGGGGCGAAGAAATCTATGAGCTTAGAACCGAAAGTATCATAGAGCACGAAGAAAAAAGCGGCATGATGCTCTGGTTCATCAATCAGACACAGCAGTTAAAGCAGATGGAAGAACTGCGGACAGCCAACGAGATCAAACAGAATATCCTGATACAGATCAGCCAAAAGCTCCGTACACCGATGAACGCAATGCTTGGAATGAACGAAATGATATTGCGGGAGAGCAAAGAGGAACAGGTGTTAGAGTATGCCAAGGAAACAGAAAAAGCGGGAGAACAGATGCTTGCACTGATCGAAAAGGCAATCTATGAAGCTGAAAAAGCGACAGGAGAAGAAATCTCCGGACACTCGGATGTTCCAAATAGAAGAAGAGCCGATGTGACAGCCGATATAGATACAACTGCAAATACAGACAGAACAAAACAAATAAGTGACCTAAGTAATAAATGGATACTCGCCGCAGACGATAACACAACCAATCTAAAAGTATTAAAACATCTTTTGAAAAAGACAAATGTACATTTAGAAACCGTTATCGGTGGAGAAGCCGCTATAGAAGCATGCAGAAAAAGAAATTATGATTTAATTTTCTTAGATCACTTAATGCCACAGCCGGACGGCATAGCGACACTGCATCAGATACAGGAGGATACAGCGGGCAGGAACCGCTATACGACCGTGATCGTACTGACGGCAAACGCACTGCCGGGAGCAGAGCAGATGTATTTAAAAGAAGGATTTGCCGATTATATCACAAAGCCCATAAAGCCCAAAGAATTAGAACGACTGTTAGGCAGATATTTAGGCTGGGAGTCTGATGAGCAGGAAGCAAAGACAGTTCCTGAAGGGATTTTCCATGTCTTAGAACAGGGTGAGATCAATGTAACGAACGGTCTGCAGTTTGCGGATGGAGATGTGGAATTTTACCGGAATCTGTTAGAAATGTTCATCAAAGAATACGAAGAAAAAAGAGAAAAAATACATACCACGGATATTGATGAATATTTTATAGCACAGGTACATGGGAGCAAGGGAGAAGCCCGCGGCATCGGAGCGGAACGGCTTGGAAATCTGTTTGAAGAATTAGAAGAGACTGCAAAGCAGGGAAACAGCAGACAGGTTGAAGAACTTTTACCAGAAGCCATGCAGGAATGGGAGCGTATTGTTCGTCTCATACAGACAGTACTGTCCTGAATCAGAAAGAGATGAGCAAAACGCCATTCGCAAAAGGTACAGTCAGAAAGTAACCGTAGGTTTCGCCAAAGAATTTTTGTATTCCTCAATAATACGGGCAGTTTCGGATTGCTTACGGATTGGAACCGGGATCAGGGAATTGTCAGACATAATTAAATCCTGATTTAAGAATCCGTCCACGAAATCCAGATTGACTAAATAACTGCGACCGCAGGAAAGAAAGTTTTTCGTATCTGCGAAAGCGTCTGCAAAACGACTTAAGCTTCCGGGTACGGAAAAGGTCTCTTTGCGTGTATGGAAGATCACAGTATGCCGTCCGGTCTCTAAATATAAAATATCAGAAAATGCGATCGAAAGCTCTTTGCCCTTCGCGGAGACAGAGAGCTTTTTTTGAGCTTTTTGGATCAAAGCCTCACATCGTTGCATCGCCATCAGAAAATGTTCATGGGTAAAAGGTTTTTGCAGATAATAAAGCGCATGTACCTCATAGCTGTCCATGGCATGCTCGGTAGAAGAGGTAGTAAAGATAATGCCGCTTGTCACCTGCTGCCTGCGGAGCTCCCTGGCGACTTCCATGCCGTCTTTTCCCTCCATATAAATATCTAAGAAAAACAGATCCGGGATTTCCCGGTGTTTCTTCAGATACGAAAACATCTCATCACCGCTTGAAAAAGCAACCGTAGAAAAATCTGCACCAATCTCATTTTCATAAGCAGAAAGATGGTGCATCAGGCGTAGACAATCACTTTTTGAATCATCACAAATGTAGATCAGCATAACAGGCAACCCCCTTTTCTATCACAATCCATATCAGTAAAACATAAAAATAAATCACAAAAAATTTTTATAAATTATAGCATAATCACAAAAAAATGGATAGCCACGAATGACAAATAGGCATTTTTTTTGACAATCAGGCAGATAACATTGACGTATGGCAGGATATTTTCGATAATAAGACGAATGTATTATAATTCATATAATATAGGTATGAATTTTGTGTTGAAACCATTTTATGCCTATATGTGGAGCTTCGTGTTTCGCGTAGATCATACTGCATCGACCCAAATATCAAACACACATACATATAAAGGCATAAATGGTTTCAGACAAAAGTGACGAAATGAAATCACAAGGATGAAAATATGTATAAACCAACCAGACACAGTTACGAAAAAAGAATGAAAAATCAGCGTAGAAAGGCAAAAGCAGGACTTCTGTTAGCAACTACCTTAACAGCAGGGATGGCAGTAAATCCATGTCCGGCAGTTGCCGGATTAGCGTCTTATTTAACCGGAACAGGAAATGTATCCGTGGTACAGGCGGCAGAGACACTCAGCATCAGCAAAGAGAATGTGACGAAGATCAATATCAGCGAACAGACACCGGAAGAGGTTTGGGGTGATATGCAGATTAAAATTGTATTAGATACACCGGGAACTTATCTTTTAGAGGGCAGCAATTATATCAATGAGTCCTATATCGATACGCAGATCACAGTTCCGGAAGGCGTAGAAGTCAATATCATCTTAGCAGACGGATTCTCGATCAACAATGATGATGCAAACTATGTTTGGGGTTGTGGTTACGCCGGGTCTACATTAGGAGTCAATCCATTTGTGATCAACGGAACAGCCAATCTCTATATTGACGGCAATGTGGCGATCAGTGGTCAGTCGGCACAGACGCATTATTATAACCATCAATATGTTCGTGGACTGTTTGCTGTCAGTGGAAAACTGCATATCAAAGAGGTCAAAGAAGGAGCGGTGGTTACCTTAGAAAATGATGTCTTTGACAGGACAAAGTGGGAAAGTCAGCTGAGTCTGACACCGGGGATGTTTGATGGAAACGGAACCGTTATCATAGAGGAAGGAACTTTTGAGGGAAAAGAGATTTCTCATGGAGTCATTTGGAATCAAGAAAATTTCTCCCTGAGCACAATGGGAGACGATGAGAGCGAAGAAAAGGTTACTACAAGTGTGCAGAATTTTATCATAAATGGTGGAAATTATGGCGTAGTTGAGATATACGAAGCAAAACAAAATAGTAATGATTATCTATATCAGACAAATCTGTTGATCAACAATGCGTCTTTGACAAAGACAGTCTGCAATTCGGATAGAAACGCTTCAATTGAGTATGGAAGCTGCGCTGATGTAAAGGAAAATGAGACAGGAACAGGCTATATCATAACAAATACAAACCATGATTATGGAGCAGCAGATTATAGCTGGAGTGCGGATAAGAGTACCTGTACGGCAAGCAGGGTATGTCAGAAAGATAAGACACATATAGAGACAGAAAAAGCAACCGTAACCTCTGCAGTGACCACGCAGCCGACGTATGAAAAGACAGGAGTCCGTACTTATACGGCAGCCTTTAAAAATGCGGCATTTAGTACACAGACACAGACGGAAACCATTGCAAAGCGGGTAAAACCACAGGAAAATATCCAGACAAAGACCAGCATTAAAAAGGCATCAGTAAGCGGTATCTCCAATAAGAACTACAATGGAAAATCCCAGAAGCAGTCGATCAAGGTCAAATTAGGCAAAAAGACATTAAAACAGGGAACCGATTATACCGTATCCTATAAAAATAATAAGAATATCGGAAAAGCGACCGTGACCATCAAAGGGAAAGGTAAATACGAAGGAAGCATCAAAAAGACCTTCCAGATTACCGTAGCAAAAGGAAAAACCTATACGGCAGGAAACTTTAAATACAAGATGACAAAAGCATCCACAAACGGAAAAGGAACCGTTACCCTTGCTGCAACCAAAAAGTCAAAATCCGATTCAAAGTTTACTTCCTGTAAAATAACGGATACCGTAAAGATCGGTGGTAAGACCTTTAAGGTGACAGCGATCGGAGATAACGCATTCAAGGGTTACAAGAAGTTAAAGACCATTACCATTGAGTCGAAAAACTTAAAGAGCGTAGGCAAGGATGCAGTTAAGAATATCCATAAAAAAGCAACGATCAAAGTACCGAAAGACAAAGTAAAGGCATACAAGAAGTTATTCAACAAAAAGACCGGATTTACTTCTAAGATGAAGATCAAAAAAGCGTAAAGCAAAAAGCGTAAAAAATAGAAAGAACCGGAAACGGTGTCCGGAGTATCATACACAGAGGGCCGGGACAGGGAAAATCTGTCATCGGTCCTCTTATTATAATAAGGAAGTTTGGTAAAAAGTTTGGTTTACATGGAATCACCGTATACGCTATAATAAATGAGGAAAAAAAGGAAAAGAACGGAAATTTTACATAGATGAGGAAGTGGTGGAAATAACGATAAGAACGGTAAGAAAAAGTAAAGACGAGGTGCATTACCCAAGACATGTCAAAGAGCTGTGTCAGATTATGGAAGAGGCGAAAGAGCAGGGACAGCTTCGGGCAGTCATGGAAGAGGAATTTAAAAAGCCGGTGTCTATGACCGGCATCTGGGAGTGCAGAAGTTATTTTCATATGGAAGATGAGAACGGTTATGAGGGTGACACAGTCCTGCTTTCCATCAGAGCGTTACTGGCAATGGAAGGAAAGTTAAAAGAGGCACGCTGTTATGCGGATATGTTGTGTGAAGCACCAGCGCCGGATGAAGAGGAACTGACGCGTGAGAAATTTTTTCGTCTGATTTTAGAAATGGTGCTTCCCGATACCACGGACAAACGTTTTTTTCAGATTGTATGTTTTCTGGAACGGATTCATACGAAGCCGATTCAAAGTCTGATACTTTCTGCATGCAGACCAAGCATTCTGGATGGATTTAGGGATTTCACACCCTATGGAAAATATTTAGTCAGCTATAAAGATGAGATTACGAAATCCGTGCAGACATTATATGGCAACAGCGGAAAAGGTGTCTATGAAGTTGCCTTAGCGGAATGGAATTACCAGAACAACAAATGTTTTGATGCATTAGTTTTAGTCACCGGAACAATTCCGTTGTTAGAGTCCGAGCAGGATGTACAGTGCCTGTTTGTGGCGATGGCGTTGCAGTTTCGGATACTTCTTGTCAACGGACAGACCAAGATG
>ERZ809207.243-NODE-243-length-26221-cov-6.222311_pt1 | contig 26221 bp, 24 predicted proteins | sample MGYA00520515_ERZ809207 | MGnify/ENA primary metagenome ERZ809207 (study PRJEB31570, sample SAMEA3213009) | Homo sapiens | biome: human-gut; feature: human gut; material: fecal | place: Sweden | collected 2011 ... | reverse complement strand
GCGAACGGCTGTGACCGGCATCGGCCCCTACAGCTGGCGCGGGAGCGCCCGGGGCTCCCGCGCCAGTGCGAAAATCAAATCATGCTCGGCTGCCAGCAGTCGGGGGTCTCGAGACCCATCATGGTCACGATGGTCGGCGCGACGTTGGCAAGGCCGTAATGGCCGTCCTTGATCTCATACTTGTTGTCGGGATCGTAGATGATGAAGGGAACAGGGTTCAGGGAGTGCGCGGTGCGCACGCTGGTCTTGCCCTTCTTCGTTTCGAGCATCTGATCGGCGTTGCCGTGGTCGGCGGTGACGAGCAGGGTGTAGCCATACTTGTCGGCAGCTTCCTTCACGCGGGCCAGACCTGCGTCGACGGCCTCCATGGCGGTGATGACGGCGCTCAGAACGCCAGTGTGGCCGACCATGTCGCCGTTCGGGTAGTTGCAGCGCAGGAACTGGTACTTATGCGAGGCCATGGCCTCGACCAGAAGATCGGTGATCTCCACGGACTTCATCGCGGGCGCCTGCTCGAACGGAATGACGTCGGACGGAACCTCGGCATAGTCCTCAAGGCTCTCATCGACCTTGCCGGAGCGGTTGCCGTTCCAGAAGTAGGTGACGTGGCCGTATTTCTGCGTCTCGGACACGGCGTACTCGTGCACGCCCGCCTTGCACAGAACCTCGGTCAGCGTGTTGCGGATGACGGGCGGCTCGACCAGATAGTGCATCGGGATCTTGAGATCGCCGTCGTACTCCAACATACCGGCAAACTTCACGCCGGTATAATTGCCGCGGTCAAACTTGTCAAAGTCCTTGCGGTCGAAGGCGAGGGAGATTTCCTGCGCGCGGTCGCCGCGGAAGTTGAAGAGGATGACGCTGTCGCCGTTTTCGATCTTTGCAACGGGCTTGCCGTCGTGCGCAACGACGAACGGCAGCAGATCCTGATCGATCATGCCGGGATTTTCGGCGCGGTACGTCTCAATGGCTTCCCGCGCGGAGGCGAACTGACGGCCCTCAGCCTGCACATGCGTGCGCCAGCCCTTTTCGACCATCGGCCAGTTGGCCTCGTAGCGGTCCATGGTAATGACCATGCGGCCGCCGCCGGAGGCGATCTTGTATTCATGCTCCGCGTCGTTCAGTTCCGCCAGAACGGACTCCAGTTGATCAACATAGTCCAGCGCACTTGTCGCGGGGACATCGCGGCCGTCGAGCAGGATGTGGCAGTAGACCTTTTTGAGTCCCATCTCGCGCGCCTTTTTCAGCATCGCAATCAGGTGCGAGATATTGGAATGGACGTTGCCGTCGGACAGCAGGCCGATGAAGTGCAGCGCTTTGCCGTTTTGCAGGCAGTTGTCCGTCAGGTCGACCCAGGTCTTGGACTGGTACAGGGAGCCGGTCTCAATGGATTCCTGCACGAGCTTTGCGCCCTGCGAATAGATCTGGCCGCAGCCGAGAGCGTTGTGGCCGACCTCGGAGTTGCCCATGTCGTCGTCCGTGGGCAGGCCGACGGCGGTGCCGTGGGCCTTGAGCCACGTCATGGGGCAGGTGGCCATCAGCTTGTCGAGCGTCGGGGTGTTGGCCTGCTTGACCGCGTCGCCGGGGCCGCCGTCGCCGCGTCCAACGCCGTCCATGATCACAAGTACGATCGGTTTTTTCATTGGTATTCCCTCCTGAGTAGGATATTCTCGAATTTCACTATATTTTACTACAATTTCCCCGCAGATACAACTTAATTTTCTTTGAACAATCGCAGCGCGTGGGAATTAGCCAGCGCGTAAACACGTGCGAAATCCACGTGCGGGTTATAGATGGCCTCCAGCTCGTCGTGCAGGGCCTTCGCCTGCGCGAGAAGCGCGGTCACGTCCGACAGATCGGGCAGCGGGGTATCCGGTCCACGGTAATAGCGCTTCTCGTCCGGCAGATACACGGCCTCCGTCTCGTCCGGGAACAGAGGGTTCTGATATAGAATCGCAGTTTCCCGCGCGCGAAGCGCCTCCAACTCCTCCCCGGACACCAGCTGCACCGCGCCTGCGGGCGGCTCGGCAGAATATAACCCCCGGCAGGTGACGGCCCGCAGGAAGCGCCGTTTCCGTTCCTCCTGCGCCGGGAGCGGGCAGGAGGGGCGCGCAAACGCTGCAAGACGCGCATACGCCTCGCGGTAGAGCGCGCGGTAGCGCGTCTGCAGAAGCTCGATGGCGCGGCGCTCTTTCTGCAGGGCAATACGGTCATAGAACTGCCCCAGATCGAGATACAGTCCCGCCGCGCCCGGCGTGACGGCCTCGAGCACGTGCGGAGCCGTGCCGTCGGCGTAGCCGGTGTGCAGGGCCGGGAGATACACGCCGTCCACCGAATCCGGGTCGCCGGAGCACAGGACGTATTCGACATCCAGTCCGGCGTTCTCCGCCGCCCTGCCGATGGTCTTCATAAAGCTCGATTTGCCGCACCCCGGCCCGCCCTTGATCACCCACAGAAAATCCTCCGGCCCCCGGCAGAACTGTCCGTAAAACGAGACAAAGCCGGAGGCCGTATTGCCGCCCAGAAAATACCGTGTCACCGCCATGAAATGCCCCTCCTGTATAGCAAGAATACAGGTAGTGTATGCAGCCGCGCGGCGGGATGTGCGTGCATTTCGGCGCGCTGCGAAATTCGCGGCGCGCCAGTTGTAGGGGCCGATGCCCACATCGGCCCGTTGGGAAGTTGCGAATTTTCCGGATATTTCCGTAAAATCGATATATTCTGCGGGCGGACAGAGTCGTCCGCCCCTACAGGGAAGAGCGGGTGCCGTTGTAGGGGCCGACGACTCTGTCGGCCCACTGGGAAGCTGCGGATTTGTCGAAGATTTCCGTAAAAACAGTGCACTCTGCCGGGCCGATGTGTACCGGCAAGCGGCAGACCCACATCCGTAACGCTCCTTCGTCGCGAACGGCTGTGACCGGCATCGGCCCCTACAGGCAAACGGGAAAATACGGTGCGAATTTGCCGAAAGCTTTGTACTGTACATCGTATCAGAAAAACACCGTCCACGGGAACCTGGCCGGGGGCTGTGCCTCAAAAGCCGCTTCGCCTTTCCCGTCCGGGAAGGACAGCCGGTACGACCAGAGCGCGCAGGTGCAGCGGCCACAGCGCCTGCCGTATTTTCCGTCGCCCAGCAGCGGCAGGCCGCGCGAGGCAAACTGGACGCGGATCTGGTGCGTGCGCCCCGTTTCGAGCCGGATGCGCGCAAGGCTCAGCCCGTCCTGTTCGGCAAGGATTTCATAGTGCAGCCGCGCCTGCTTCACGCCGCCGCGCATCCGCTTGACCACGTAGGTCTTGTTTTTCACCCGGTCGTGGAACAGCAGATCTTCCAGTGTCCCGGCCCTCTCTGCCGGACAGCCGGTCAGGACGGCCAGATATGTCTTCTGCATCTGCCCCTGTCCCATCGCCTGCGTCAGCCGTGCGGCCTCCTGCGCCGTTTTTGCGTAGACCATCACGCCGCCGACCGTCTGGTCGAGCCGGTGAACGGGGAAAATCTCACACCCCAGCTGCGCAGAGAGCAGCTGCGGCATCGCCTCCGCCTGCGTGCCCTGTGCGGCTGTGCCGGCGGGCTTGACGCAGACGAGATAGCGCGCTGTTTCCTTCAGAATTTCAATCATATGCTTCGCCTCGCTTTGGGGCTATTCTACCAGAAAAATACGCACTGCGCAACGGCTTGCAATCCGCGGAAACTCCCGGTATAATACACACGAATATAAGAAACGGAGCAAATATCATGACAACAGAGCAATACCGGAAGCGGTCAGGCTTTTCGATCTTCCTGTCCTTCTTCAAGCCCCACCGGGGGCTGTTTTTTCTCGACATGGTCTGCGCGCTGGTCGTGTCGATGATCGATCTGGCGTACCCCATCATCTCGCGCTACGCCATGCGCACGCTGCTGCCGCAGAGCGCGTACCGCACGTTCTTTACGATCATGCTGATCGTGCTGGCGGCCTATGCGCTGCGGTCGGTGCTGTATTTCATCATCACCTACTGGGGCCACACCTTTGGCATCCGCGTGGAGGCCGATATCCGCGCGGCCCTGTTCGGCCATATGCAGGAGCTGGGGTTTGAGTTCTTCGACCGCAACCGCACCGGCCAGCTGATGAGCCGCATGACGACCGACCTCTTTGAGATCACCGAGCTTGCCCACCACGGGCCGGAGGATCTGTTCATCTCGCTTGTGACCATCGTCGGCGCGCTGACCGTCATGGCGACGATCGAATGGCGGCTGGCGCTGGTCGTGGCGGTCATGATCCCGGTGTTTATCGCGATCATCGTCTCGCGCCGCAAGGCGATGCGCGAGGCCTCCCGCCGCGTGAAGAAAAAGACCGGCGCGATCAACGCCGACATCGAATCTGCTCTCTCCGGCATCCGCACGGCCAAGGCATTCGCCAACGAGCACGTCGAGGAAGAAAAATTCGACCGCTCGAACGACATTTACAAGACCTCCAAGAAGATGTTCCACCGGGAAATGGGCATTTTCATGGCCGTGATGGAGTTTTTCACAAGCTCCCTGTCCGTGGCCGTCGTGACTGTGGGCGGCCTGCTCATTATGAAGGGGCAGATGGATACGGTCGATCTTCTGACGTTCACGCTCTATATCGCGTCCTTTGTCAACCCCATCCGGAAGCTTGCAAATTTTACGGAGCTGTTTTCCAACGGCACGGCGGGCTTTGAGCGCTTTTTGGAGATCATGCGCACCGCGCCGGAGCTGCACGACGCGCCGGACGCGCTTGAGCTGACGCACGTGCGCGGCGAAATTGGAGTCGAGAACGTGAGCTTTTCCTATGAGGACGACCCGGAGGTCCTGCATGACGTGTCCCTGCACGTCCCGGCGGGCAAGACCGTCGCCATCGTCGGTCCGTCCGGCGGCGGCAAGAGCACGCTCTGCCAGCTCATTCCACGCTTTTACGATGTGACCGGCGGCTCGATCACCGTCGACGGCCATGACGTGCGCAGCGTCACGCAGGAGTCCCTGCGCCGCTCCATCGGCATCGTGCAGCAGGACGTGTTTCTGTTCGCCGATTCCATTCTGGAAAACATCCGCTACGGTAAGCCCGGCGCGACGATGGAGGAGATCGTGGAGGCGGCGAAGCGCGCGGAAATTTACGATGATATCATGGCCATGCCCGACGGCTTCGACACCTACGTCGGCGAACGCGGCACGCTCCTGTCCGGCGGACAGAAGCAGCGCATCTCCATCGCGCGCATTTTCCTTAAAAATCCGCCCATCCTCATCCTTGACGAGGCGACGAGCGCCCTTGACACGCTGACCGAGGCGAAGATCCAGCACGCGTTTGACGAGCTGGCAAAGAACCGCACCACGCTCATCATCGCACACCGCCTGTCCACCATCCGCGCCGCAGGCGAGATCGTCGTCATTGCCGACGGCCGCATCGCCGAGCGCGGCACGAACGAGGAGCTTCTCAAAAAAGACGGCATCTACGCCAGCCTCTGCCGCACGCAAAACCTGCTGGCATAAAACTTCATGCGTGAGCACTGCACCACGAAAATGCGCAAATGCCGGTGCATGAAGTTTTTGTGCATCATTTCCGGCTGCCCCGCAGGGGCGAGGAAATGGCACGTTTCTATAGCAAAAGCGCCCAGCCGCTTGCAGCGGCTGGGCTGTCTGTTTACTGCTCCATCAGGCCCACGCAGTCGTAATACGGTCTGGAGGCGATGAGGGCTTTGTTTTCCTTGAAGACATTGTGCATGAGCGTAATGACGGCGTAATCGCACTGCGCCATGGCTTCGGCAAGGGAAAAATTGTGGTATCCCGCCACGTCGCCCTGAATGTACGGCTCGCAGGCAAGAACCTCATAGCCGCGCGATTTCAGGATGTTCGCAAACAGGACGGACGGGCTTTCGCGCGTATCGTCAATGTTGGCCTTGAAGCTCATGCCGAGCACGGCGATCTTTGCGCCGGGCTTCACGTCGCGTGCGATGCGGTCCGCCGTCCAGACGGGCTTGCCGTCGTTGACAAGACGGGCCTCGTAGATGAGCGGCGTAATATCCTCGAACTTCTCATGGATGAACCACGGATCGACCGCGATGCAGTGTCCGCCGACGCCGACGCCGGGCGTGTGTACATTCACTCTGGGGTGGCAGTTGGCAAGCTCGATGAGCTTGAACACGTCGATGCCGAGCCGGTCGCAGACCTTGCTGAGCTCGTTGGCATAGGCGATGTTGATGTCGCGGAACGTGTTTTCCGTCAGCTTGCACATCTCGGCGGTCAGATCGTCCGTCAGGCGGATCGTGCCGCCGGTGACGACCTTTTCATAGATTTCCTTGGCGAATTGCGCCGATTCCGGACGGTTCGAGCCGATGATGCGGTCATTCTCGCGCAGCTCGATGAGCATCCGGCCGGGGATGATGCGCTCCGGGCAGTGCGCCGTCATGAACTGCTCCGGCGCAAGGCCGGACGTTTCCGAGACGATCTTCTCCACCATGCGCGTGGAATAGGGAGGCGAGGTGGATTCGAGCACGCAGAGGTTCCCCGCGCGCAGGACGGAACCGACCTCCTTCGCGGCGGATTCGACGAAGCGCATATCGGACACGCGCTTGTGCTCCTCCGTCTCGCGGTAGGGCGTCTGGACGCAGATGATAAAGACGTCGGCAGGTTCCGGCTTCGTCGTGAAGTGCAGGCGGCCGGTTGCTATGGCCTTCGTCATGGCGTCCTGCAGGCCGGGTTCTACGATATGGATATGGCCCGCGTTCAGCGTGTCCACGACGGTATCCTTCACGTCGAAGCCGCAGACCTCATAGCCCGCCAGCGTAAACGTGATGGCGGTGGGGAGGCCGATATAGCCGCAGCCCATGATCTCGATTTTTTTCATGCTATTTCGCTCCTTTGTATGCAAACATACAAGGATACTATATCCTATTTTTTACGCTTTTGCAAGCAGAGTCTGCACCATATCCGTCTTTTCCCACGGCAGATCCAGCTCCGCGCGGCCAAAGTGGCCGTAACCGGCGGTCTGACGGTAGATCGGGCGGCGCAGATCGAGCGTTTTGATGATGGCCGCCGGGCGCAGGTCAAAGCATTCGCGCACAAGCTGGGCCAGCTTATCATCCGCGATCTTGCCGGTTCCATATGTCTCGACGAGAACGGAAACAGGGTGCGCCACGCCGATGGCGTAGGCCAGCTGCAGCTGGCAGGCGTCGGCCAGACCGGCTGCGACCAGATTCTTCGCGATGTAGCGCGCCATGTATGCGCCACTGCGGTCGACCTTCGTGGGGTCCTTGCCGGAGAACGCGCCGCCGCCGTGGGCCGCGTAGCCGCCATAGGTGTCGACGATGATCTTGCGGCCCGTGAGGCCCGAATCACCCGCAGGCCCGCCGATGACGAAGCGGCCCGTCGGGTTCACGTAGTATTTTGTGTTCTCGTCCAGCAGGCGCGACGGCAGGTTCGGCTCGATGACCGTCTCAATAACGGCCTTGCGCAGATCGTCGATGGCGATGGAGTCTGCGTGCTGAGTGGAAACAACGACAGTATCGATGCGGGCGGGCATCCCGTCGGGGCCGTATTCCACGGAGATCTGGCTCTTGCCGTCCGGGCGGAGCCAGGGCAGAAGACCCGATTCGCGCGCGTGCGTCAGCGCCTTGGTGAGATTGTGCGCGTAGGCGATGGGAGCGGGCATCAATTCCTTTGTCTGCGTGCAGGCGAAGCCGAACATCATGCCCTGATCGCCTGCGCCGGTCGTGCCGTCGTCATACGCGTTGTCAACGCCCATGGCGATATCCGGGGACTGCCGCCCCATGGCGACCATGACATTGCAGCTGTGGCCGTCAAAGCCCATCTCGGGGCGGTCATAGCCCGCGTCGCAGATGGCCTTGCGGGCGATCTGGGCGATATCGATGCGGGCGGACGTGGTGATCTCGCCCATGACGAGCACCATGCCGGTCGTCGCCGCCGTCTCGCAGGCGACGCGGCCCATGGGGTCCTGCTCGAGCACCGCGTCGAGCACGCTGTCGGAGACAAGGTCGCACAGCTTATCGGGATGTCCCTGTGTAACGGACTCTGAAGTAAAGATTTTTCTGTTGTTCATATCTGATTCCTTTCCGGGCATAAAAAAGCGCCCTGCCCGAGGGGCAGAACGATATACGGTTCTCTCCCTCATCTTTCGATTCCTTCGCCGGATTTGGCACCTTGCATCCGCAGGTTGCCGGGTTTCATTGGGCCGTTCCCTCCACCACTCTTGATAAGGCTGTTCAGTTGTACCCTGATTATACAAAACCCGCCGGAAAAGTCAAGAGAAAAGTTTTGATTTCGGCAAAATTCCCGGTTTATCTCAGCGGGAACCCGCCCATACTCCATGCAGAACAGAATGTTTACATTTGCAGGGTAGATTTTTCCGCCCGGAGACGGTATGATGAAACCTGAACATCAGGAGGGTGAACACTATGAAGGATCTTCGCAGACGGTTTGAACGCTTCTGCCTTAAAAACCGGGGCAAGGGCATTCCGAATCTCATGCTCGTCATTGCCATTGGAAATCTGGCGGTCTTTGCGCTCTCGTACATCGACCCCAGCAATATCGTCTACAGCTATCTCTGCTTCAGCCGCTCCGCCATTCTGCGCGGACAGGTCTGGCGGCTGTTTTCGTACATCTTTACGTACCTGAACGACGTGCGGGGCGCGGGACTGCTGTTGGCGGCGGTGTCGCTGTTCTGCTATTATCAGTTCGGAAAGATCCTGGAGAGCTACTGGGGCACGTTCCGCTTCAATCTCTATTATCTGACCGGACTTGTGCTGACCGATCTGGCTGCAATGCTGCTCGGCGCCGGAGCGGACGCGACCGCGCTGAACCTCAGCCTGTTTCTCGCCGTCGCGACCATCGCGCCGGAGGCGAAGGTGCTGCTGTTCTTCTTCATCCCCATCAAGATGAAATACATGGCGTGGGTCTATCTCGGCTTCACGGTGCTGAACGTGTTCTCGTCCTTGCAGCTGGCCTCGTTCCTCTCGTTCTACTGGCTGCTGCCCGTCGTGCCGCTTTTGAACTACTTCCTCTTCTTCGGCAGCGACGTCAAAAACATCCTGCCCGACGCATTGCGCTACCGGCAGCGGAAGAATTACCGCACGACCACGACAAATGCCCGCCCGAACCCCAATTGGGCAGGTTCCTACCGCTCCAAATCCGGCGAGAAGCCCTACCGGCATAAATGCACGGTCTGCGGCCGGACGGATACGGACTATCCGAACCTCGAATTTCGCTACTGCTCGAAGTGCAATGGCTATTACTGCTACTGCATCGATCACATCAACAATCATGTCCACATCACCACGCCCCCGGAGGGCGCGGAAAAGAAAAATAAAACGGAGGGACTGTCATGAACGAAGTATTGCACTGCCTGCTGACCCGCAGAAGCGTCAAGAAGTATCTTTCGCAGCCGGTCGAGAAGGAAAAGCTGAACGCCGTTCTGGAGGCCGGAACGTATGCCGCCTGCGGCATGGGCCGTCAGGCCGGGAAGATCGTCGTGCTGCAAAACCCGGACGATATCGCGCAGCTGGAAAAAATGAACGCGGCGATCCTCGGAAACCCGGCCGCGCACCCGTTCTACGGCGCGCCGGTCGTGTGCGTCGTGTTCGCGGACACGAATGTGAATACATGGGTCGAGGACGGCAGCCTTGTCATCGGCAATATGATGGCCGCCGCGCACAGCCTCGGCCTCGGCAGCTGCTGGATCCACCGGGCACGGCAGGAGTTTGAAAGCGCGGAGGGCAAGGCGCTGATGAAAAAATGGGGCGTGAGCGAGAATTACGCCGGCATCGGCCACTGCATCCTCGGCTACGCCGCGCAGGAGCCCGCCCCCGCAAAGCCCAGAAAGGCCGATTTCATTGTACGCGTTGATCGTAACCGATGATCCAATCGCCTGCGGTTACCAGCGGATCTTTTACCGCAGCTGTGCAGTTTGAAAAGCTTGAAATACACAAAGTATTCCTGCGCTTTCAAACTTTCATCTGCGGCAAAATCTCTCGCTGGTAACTCTTGTCGATTAAATCATCGGTTACTAAACCCCTTGCAAAATCGAAAAAACAGGCTTATACTGAAGAAAAAACAGGAGGGCACTGATATGAAATCCATCAAAAGCATCCTGAAGATCGCGGGCGCGGTCATGGCCGTGATCGGCACCGTGCTTGTCGTCGTCGGCTTCCTCGACGAGATCTGCGCAGGCGTCAAAAAGCTTGCCGCCTGCCGCGCACGCCGCGAGGAAATGAAGGATTACGCAGACTGACAGATCGAGCGAACGCCCCGAAGCAGCCGCTTCGGGGCGTTTCAGCGTGTCGAAAAAGTCTTTTCGCCCCGCTGAGGCAGTTTTTCGAACTTTAAAAAAGTTCGAAAAACAGGTTGATTGAACGTGAAGGGGGCTCTTTGCCCCCTTCACTCTTCCCCTGCTGCTCTGTCGTCCAACTGCGCTTCATGGTTTTTTGACAGTCTCGAACGCCCCGAAGCAGCCGCTTCGGGGCGTTTTCTATGTGCCAAAGTTCCGGGGTTGCCCGGTCACAGCAGAAACAGCGCTTCGCGCACGACCTCGCCGACTGTGGGGTGGGGGAAGACGATCTTGTCCAGATGCTGCACGGGGAGCTTGGAATGCACCATCATGGCCGCGCCGTAGATGATCTCCGAGACATAGGAGCCGACCATATGGACGCCCACGACGCAGCGGTTTTTCCGGTCATAGAGCAGCTTGCAGAAGCCGGTTCCCTTCGGATTTTCTGCAAGATACCGGCCCGAGAGCGCCATCGGCGCCTTGACCACCTGCACGTCCAGTCCCTTTTCCCTTGCGCTCTGCTCCGTTTCGCCGACGCAGGCGACCTCCGGCGTGGTGTAGATCACGGAGGGGATGATGGAATAGTCGATCGCGTCCTTTTTGCCGAGCATATCGTTGACCGCGACCTCTGCCTCGCGATAGGCCGTGTGGGCCAGCATCAGCTTGCCATTGCAGTCGCCGACGGCCCAGACGCCGGGGACGTTCGTGCGCATCTGCCGGTCTGTCACGACTGCGCCGCGTTCGAGCGCAATGCCGAGCGCCTCCACATTCAGCCCCGTCACATCCGCCCGCCGTCCCGCCGACAGCAGCACGCGCCCGCAGGCGATCTCGTGCCGCCCGGAAGCGTCGGAATACACGACGCTCCGGTCTGTGACAGCCTCGACTCTGGCGTTCAGGCAGAAGTCCATGCCCTGCTTTTTGTACGTCCGCATCAGCAGCTCGCAGATCTCCGGGTCGGTGCTGCCCGCGATTTTGGGCATCATCTCAATGACCGTCACCTTCGTGCCGATGGACGCGAAATAGCACGCCATTTCCAGCCCGATCACGCCGCCGCCGATGCAGACGAGCGATTCCGGCTGCTCCGAAAGGGAAAGCAGCTCGCGGTTTGTCATGACGAAGCCGGATTCCAATCCCTCCCGCACGCCGGGGATCGGCGGGATCACGGCGCTGGAGCCGGACGCCAGCACGAGCCGCGGCGCGGACAGTGTCTCGCCGCCTGCGGCGATCTCAAAGCGCTCCCCCGTTTTGCCGAGGATCCGGCCCTCGGCGGCGAAAACCGTCACGCCATGCGCCTTCATTGCCGCGCCCACACCCCGGACGAGCGTTTTGACCACGCCGTCCTTCCGCGCGACGACCTGCGCGTGGTCGATGGAGACGTTCTGCGCCGTCACGCCGTATTCCGCGCCGTGCAGCGCCGCCTGATACTGCTTGGCGCAGTAAAGAAGGCTCTTTGTCGGGATGCAGCCCTCGTTCAGACAGGTGCCGCCCAGCGCGCGCTTTTCAATCAGCGCCGTTCGCAGTCCGGCTTTTCCCGCGCGTTCCGCGCAGAGATATCCGCCCGGGCCTCCGCCGATCACGATCAGATCAAATTCCTGCATTTTAAATTCCTCCTGCCGCGTTTTTTCTCAGTTTAGCATACCCGGCAGCAGATTTGAAATGCTTATTTGTGATGCGTGTATTCCGATTATGTCGTTTTGCGTTGTTTTTATTGTAAAACAGGGTACGTCACGCCGCACACGGTGACGGAGGCCAGCTCGTCCAGATCGATGATCTGCGAGAACAGCCATGTATTCTTTACCTCGTTGCTCTCCCAGCTGCCGGCGTAGGAGCTGCCCCATGAACCGTAGGTTCCATACGGGCTGTCCTCGTAGCCGTTTTCCGCGCTGGAAAGCGCAAAGCTGGTCCCGTCCTTGAGTGTGATGGAGACCGCCTCGTTGCTCGTCTCGCCGCTGCCATATATCCCATCGAGCTGGAAAGAGATCGGCGAGATCGTCGCCGTCTGCCAGCAGAAGCGGTCATCCGGGCCGGATTCGCCATCCAGCTCGATCACCAGTTCCTGCTCCAGCTGCTCCGGAACCGGGATCTCGAACAGATCGACATTCTGGTCATGGTGGCTCATATCGAACAGGATTCGGTCGCCCGGTTCGAACTCGCCGCCGATGTTGGTCAGCAGCGCATAGGCTGTGCTTCCCTCCACCTGCATGATCTCCATGCTCATGCCGCCGTTTTTCCATTCCAGCCGGTGATCCGCGCCAAAGCCACCGAAGTTTGTGTTGTTGTGCGCACCAACCCACAGCATCCGGGCGAGCTCCTTCTGGTAGCCGTCCGTTTCCGGGATCGCGGCAAGCTCTGCCGCCGCGTCGTCGTTTTTCGCGTCAATGCGCATGATGGCATAGAACGAGTTTCTGGAAACGAGCATGGATTCGAGCGTGAACGTAAAATCATCCGTTTCTGCCGATACGCCCGTATCCGCCAAATCGGCAGTGTCGGGCACCTGCATCGTGCCCTCGGCGATCATGGCCTGCTCTTCCTCGGTGTACGCCGGCTGTGTGATATCCGTAGTCGTATTTTCGTCGTAGCTGGTCACGTGCTCCTTGACCAGCGCGGCTTTTTCGCCGAACAGCTGGTCGAACCAGCCGAAGGAGTGCGCCGCGAACGCACTGCCGCACAAAAGCGCCGCGATTGCCGCCGCGATCAGCACCGTCCGGACAGGCCGTGCGGGCTTCCGCTTCGTTTCTTTGATTTTTCCCATCGTCTTGCTCAAAATCCGCGCACCCTCGCCGTCCTGCATCGGGGGCAGCGGAATCTCCTGCTCCGGCGCATAGCGCATGAGCTCATCCCACGTCGTTTTCACAAAACAGACCTCCTTTTTCCAAAGCCTCGCGCAGCGTCCGCCGTCCGCGCATCAGGCGCGAACGCACGGTCGACGCGTTCAAATGTAAGTCCTCCGCGATCTGCGCAGCTGTCTGCGACAGATCGTAAAACCGGTAAAATATTTCCCGGTCCTCGTCCGGCAGGGCGCGCATGGCCTGCGCAATGGCCGCGCAGCGCTCCTGTTCCACCATCTGCTCCCAGAGCCGGTCGAGCGTGATGAGCGTATCGTCCTCCAGCGGAAGATAGACGTTCTGCTTCCGCATGGCCTCCGCCGTCCGGTTCCGCGCCACCGCGCCGAGCCATGGCCGCAGCTGTCCGCGCTCGATGCGCGCCGCGCCGTTCCAGAGCGCGAAAAACACGTCTGAGGCAATTTCCTCATGGTCCTCCGGCGTCAGAACGCCGCGGCTGCGGTTGCGGATGATGGCCAGAACGTATGCGCCGTACTGTGCGACCGCCTGCTCCAGCGCACCTGCGCGCTGCTTTTGCAGCTGCCGCAGCAGCTCCTTTTCGTCCAAGCCGCATTCCTCCTTTGCGTTGTGTTCAACATGCTGACGTCTATCATGTCGGGTGTTTGGCCGATTTTGTTGCAGCCGCACGGAAAATTTCCCTGTTTCCCCAGAGTTCTTGCTTTTTCTGCCTGCGGCTGGTATGATAAAGCTATGAAGAAAAGAGTTGCTTACTATGTCAGCCGGAAGAATCCGCTTATCTGGCTGGCCGCGCTGGTCATGCTGGCCTCGGCAGCGCTTCGCATCGCAAATGTCTGCGGGAAAGGCGCAGACGCAAAGACGGTGTGGTTTTTAGTCGTGCTGCCGGTCGTGGGCTGTGTGTTCTATGTGCTGAATATCCTGTGCAATGGCAGCGACCGGTTCTACCGTTCATCCGTGCCCGTCATTCTGCTTGCGATTTATTACGGCATCAAGATCACGCTCGTCTCACCGTATCTGTGGCTGACGTTCATGTTCTGGATCGCGTATCTTGCCATCGCCGCATTTTATGCCGTGACCGTCTCCGGCCACATCAAGAGCACGATCCCGCTGCTTCTGCTGCTGATCGCTGCGCTCGGCATTCTGGTCGGGATGCACGAGATGGAATTCACGCGGGAAAACTGGCCGCAGCTGCGGCAGATTTTGCCTGATATGCTGTTCCTGCTTGCCGGGATTCTGACGCTGCTCGGCGCGAAGGTCTATCTCGACGGCGCGTACCACCCCACCTGGGGTGACCGGCCCGACGGCCGCAGGCTGCGCACGCTCGACCCGATGGCGGTCGTAGCCAATTATATCATGCCGACGCGCATCGGATCGTCCAATTTCATCCGCGAGTCCGTTGACATCGGCCCAATGGAGCGCTATATCCGCGAAAAGCGCAAGCAGGGCTATACGAATCTCGGCGTGACGCACGTATTTCTGGCTGCCTATGTCCAGTGCGTGGCGAAATATCCGGCGCTCAACCGCTTCCTGTCCGGGCAGCAGGTCTATTCGCGCGACGACGATATCCAGTTCTGCATGGTCGTCAAGACCTCGATGGACACCTCCGCGCCGGAGTCGATCACGAAGCTTCATCTGAAGCCGACCGACACCATCGACGATATCTATGAAAAGCTCAACAAGGGCATCGCTTCCATTCAGGGGCAGGCCATCGGCGGCAGTGACTTTGACAAAACCGCGAAATTCCTGTCCTTTATCCCCGGCGTGCTGTTCAAATTTGTGGTCTGGCTGCTCAGGACGATTGATTACTTCGGCTTCCTGCCGAAGTTCCTGCTGGAGGTCAGCCCGTTCCACGCCTCGATCTTCTTTACGTCCATGGGATCGCTCGGCATTCCGCCCATCGTGCACCATCTGTACGACTTCGGCAATATGCCCGTCTTCGTCTCCTTCGGCTGTAAGTACCACAAGAACGAGGTGCTCGACGACGGCACGGTCGTGCGCCGCAAGTACATCGACTACACCGTCAACACCGATGAGCGCATCTGCGACGGCTTCTATTACGCCACCACGCTCAAGCACCTCAAGCGCCTGCTGTCCCACCCCGAACAGCTCGACAAGCCCGCCCCCGTCGTCAACCACGACATTGAGTAATCCCCTTTCTATGCAGAACCCGCCCCGGGCAGCTGCCCGGGGCGGGTCTTTTATCCCGGCATAGATTGGCATTTTTCGACTGGGCTGATAGAAGGATTATGGTTCTTCTGAACCCCAAGGCACCCGATGCAGACGGGCGGTTTGGCCTTCTCCGAAAGGAGGGATGTTTATGCCGGTTACGATCACGTTCCATATCTTTGGATTCACGGTCACCATCCGCATAAATGGCCGAAACCGCCACTCGGCAAAGTGACGGTTTCGAGTTTTACTTGCAGCTGATTAACTAACCGAGGCCAAACCGTTCTTGCGGAAGGAGCCTTGGTTATTTTTATTGTACCAGACACTTTTGATTTGTCAAGCGTACCGATGAAGCGCAGGCCGTTACACCCGCCCATGTCCAGCCGGACAGGGGCGGGTGTGGTCGATTACTTTTTCAGCTTGTTGTCCACAACGTCCTTGAGGACGGCGGTGAAGGCATCAAGCGTCATGGCGCCGAGGTCGCCGTCTGCGCGGTTGCGCGGGGAGACGGTACCGGCTTCGATATCGCGGTCGCCGACGACGAGCATATAAGGGATCTTCTCCATCTGCGCGTCGCGGATCTTCTTGCCGATCTTCTCGCTGCGGGTGTCGACCGTCACGCGGTAGCCCTGCGCGGTGAGCTTTGCGGCCTGCTCCTTGCAGTAGTCAACAGCGCGGTCCGTGACCGGCAGGAAGCGGACCTGCTCCGGCGCCATCCACGTGGGCAGCGCACCGGCGTATGTCTCAATCAGGTAGGCCAGCGTGCGCTCGTAGCAGCCGAGGCTCGTTCTGTGGATGATATACGGCAGCTTCTTCTCGCCGTTTTCATCGGTGTAGTACATCCCGAAGCGTTCAGCCAGCAGCATATCGATCTGGATGGTGACGAGGGTGTCCTCCTTGCCGTAGACGTTCTTATACTGGATATCGAGCTTCGGGCCGTAGAACGCGGCTTCGTCGATGCCGATATCGTACTTGACGTCGAGATCGTCGAGGATCTTTGCCATGACGCTCTGCGCGTGATCCCACTGCTCCTTGGTGCCCTCGTACTTGTTCTTGGGGTTCGCGGGATCCCACTGGGAGAAGCGGAACGTGCACTTATCAAGCAGGCCGACTGTACTGAGGCAATACTTGGCAAGATCGAGGCAGTCACGGAATTCATCCTCCAGCTGATCCGGGCGGAGCACCAGATGGCCCTCGGAGATCGTAAACTGACGCACACGGATGAGGCCGTGCATTTCGCCGGAGTCCTCGTTGCGGAACAGCGTGGACGTTTCGCCGAGGCGCATCGGCAGATCGCGGTAGCTGCGGCCGCGGTTCAGGTAGACCTGATACTGGAACGGGCAGGTCATCGGACGCAGGGCGAAGCACTCCTTCGTCTCATCCTGCGGGTCGCCGAGGACAAACATACCGTCGAGATAGTGATCCCAGTGGCCGGAGATCTTGTAAAGCTCACGCTTGGCCATGAGCGGCGTCTTGGTCAGAAGATACCCGTGCGCCTGCTCGACATCCTCGACCCAGCGCTGCAGCAGCTGAATGACGCGCGCGCCCTTCGGCAGCAGAATGGGAAGGCCCTGGCCGATGCAGTCGACCGTCGTGAAGTATTCCAGTTCGCGGCCCAGCTTGTTATGGTCGCGCTTGAGGGCTTCGGCCTGCTCGGCCAGATACTGATCAAGCTCTTCCTTCTTCGGGAATGCGACGGCGTAGATTCTCTGCAGCATCTTGCGCTTGGAGTCGCCGCGCCAGTATGCGCCGCAGCACTGCGTCAGCTTGATGGCGTTGCCCTTGATGCGGCCGGTGGAGTCCAGATGCGGGCCTGCGCAGAGGTCGGTGAACTCGCCCTGCGTGTAGAACGAGATGTGCGCGTCTTCGGGCAGGTCGTTGATCAGCTCGACCTTATACGGCTCGTCCTTTTCCTGCATATATTTGATGGCTTCCTCGCGCGGCAGCTCGAAGCGCTCGAGCTTCAGCTTTTCCTTGCAGATCTTGCGCATCTCGGCCTCGATGGCGTCGAGATTTTCCTGCGTGAAGTTGAACGGAGCGTCGAAGTCATAGTAGAAGCCGTTGTCGATAGACGGGCCGATGGCCAGCTTGACCTCCGGCCACAGGCGCTTGACGGCCTGCGCCATGACGTGGGAACAGGTGTGCCAGTACGTTTTGCGGTACTGCGGGTTTTCAAACGAGAATTCATTGTTTTCGGACATGGTTTTCTGCCTCCTAAATTGATTTGGGGCAAAACAAAAACGCCTTACCCCTGTCGTTTCAGGGGTGAGGCGCTGTACGCTCCACGGTTCCACCCTGCTTACGGACGAAAAAACATCCGTCGCTTTGTGTCTCTGTAACGGGAGAACCCGGCGGCGCATTTCCGCGCCGCGGCTCAGAAGCGGTATCCGGGCGGGCCGCGCAAAGGCTCTTGCAGCATACGAGCCTCTCTCTGTGATGCGCTGCCGGTGCCGGGACGTGTCTTCGTCTCAGCCTTTTCTGGATGCTACAATAGCACGTTTCCGGGGTTCTGTCAATCCCCCGCGGACACGGAAATGCGTTGCAAACCGGCTTTTTTTCTGGTATCATAGCCTCAGAATCAGACAGGGAGGCCGACTATGGACCTTTGTAATATCAACGAGATCAAGGCGCTGCTCGCGCGGCACGGATTCCATTTTTCCAAAGCCAAGGGGCAGAATTTCCTGACGCAGAGCTGGGTGCCGCAGAACATCGTGCTGGAATCCGGCGTGGACGAGACGTGCGGCGTATTGGAGGTCGGCCCCGGCATCGGGCCGCTGACGCAGCAGCTGTGCCGGTACGCGAAAAAGGTTGTCGCGGTCGAACTTGACCGGACGCTCCAGCCCGTGCTGGCCGAGACGATGGCGGGCAATGAAAATCTGGAAATCATCTTCGGCGACATTCTGAAAACGGACATCGCGAAGCTCGTGCAGGAGGAGTTCTCGGGCTTGCGCCCAATGGCCTGCGCGAATCTGCCATATTATATCACCACGCCCGTGCTGGCAGCGCTTCTGGAGAGCCGTGCGTTCGAGGCCGTGACCGTCATGGTGCAGAAGGAGGTCGCGCAGCGCATCTGCTCGCCCGCAGGCAAGGGCGATTACGGCGCGTTCAGCGTCTTCTGCCAGTATTACGCCGAGCCGGAGCTGCTGTTCGACGTACCGGCAAGCTGCTTCATCCCGCAGCCGAAGGTCACGAGCGCGGTTTTAAAGCTCACCATGCGGAAAGAGCCGGTCTGCGAGATCAAAAGCGAGACCATGTTCTTCAAGGTCGTTCGCGCAGCGTTCGCCCAGCGCAGGAAGACGCTTCTGAACGCGCTTTCATCCGGGCTTTCGCAGTTTGACAAGCCCGCGCTTGCCGCCGTGATCGAAGATTGCGGCTTTGCGCCCACGGTGCGCGGGGAGACGCTGGATATTCCGGGCTTCGCCGCGATCGCGAACGCGCTGACGGAGCTGTAATGTATTTCGTCTATATGCTCCGCTGCCGGGGCGGGAGTCTGTATACCGGCATTGCTGCCGACATGGAAAAGCGCCTGCGGCAGCACGCGTCCGGCGGCGCGGCCTGCGCAAAATACACGCGTGCCCACCCGCCCGAAGCCCTCGCCGCACTCTATCAGGCGGAGGATCACGCAGCCGCCGCACGGCTGGAAGCGTTCCTCAAGACGCTCCCGCCCGCAAAAAAGCGGATGCTGGCCGCAGGAGAAGCAGCGCCGGAGGCGCTGTTCGCGGAAAGGCTGAGCGGGCGTGTCTATCTCCGCCGCACGGACGAAGAGCTGCGCCTGAACGCGCTGCTGGCGGCACTGCACAGCGAAGGATAGAAAACTCCCCCACCGCGGGTGGGGGAGTTTTGCACGGCTTACTTCGATGATGTCGGGTCGTAATTGCGGCCAAATTTGAGATCTTCAAATTTGATCGTCGCGCTTTCGGGGTGCATGGGGCGTGCGCTTTGCTTGGACAGTGCGGGCGCGGAGGCGGTCTTCGTTTCGGCTCCGCTGTCGCTGCCGATCAGCTTTTCGAGGTTGTCGGAGATCTCCGTCGCGATTTTCTCTGCGTCCTCACTGGGAGCGGGAGCGGGCGCTGCGGGCTGCTCTGCCTGCCAGTCGTAGGGCTTTTCATGCGCAGGCTGCGGCTGCTCAGGCGCGGCTTCGCGCGTCAGATCGCGGGCCTTGAGCGTTTCAAGCAGCTCCAGATGGCCCTGAATGTCGCGCTCGACCACGGAGATGAAATTCAGCGCGGTCTGCTTGGCGTAATCCAGCCGCTCCTGCTCGGCGTGCAGCTGCTGATTGAGCTGCGCAAGCTGCACGTTCGCGGCGTTGACCTGCGCATTGGTCTGCGCGTTGACCTCCGCGTTCTGCAGCATGGCGGCGCACCGCGCCTGCGTTTCCTTGAGCAGCTGGGCGCTTTTGGCCTCTGCATCGGCTGCGGCAGTGGACTGCTTCGTCTCCTGCGCGCGGTATTCCTCCAGCTTTTCGACCAGGATCTTCATCTTGGCCTTGAGCACGGAATTTTCCTTATAGAGCGTGATGTAATCGTCGGTCAGCGGTTCGAGAAAATCGTCGACCTGCTGCATATCATAGCCGCCGAAGACGGCCTTGGAGAAGGTTTGCTCCTGAATTTCCTGCGGTGTGAACATGGACGCTGCCCCCTTGTACGATTAGAGATAGACGCCGTTGTTTTCCAATTCGTCCATCAGATTGTCGCCGACGAAGTCGACGTTGTACGGCGTGATGATGTAGGTGCTGATGGCGATCTTTTTGATCTTGCCGTCGAGCGCATAGGCGCAGCCGGACAGGAAATCGACCAGACGGCGGGCGACGTCCTTGTTCGTGGATTCCAGATTGAGGACGACCGCGTGCTTGCTGCGCAGATGCTCCGCGATCTCGGTCACGCTGTCAAAGCGGTCGGGCTTGACGAGCACGACCTGCAGCTGGGCCGTGGCGTGAATGTTCACGACCTTGCCGCTCTGCGTACCGGCGGAGTTATTGCCTCCGAGCGTCCGGCGGCCGGTGGAAGCGCTGCTGCCGGTCGAGGAAAACTCATCGCTGTCCAGATCGAAGCTGCTGCGGTACGAGGGCTTCGGCGCCGAGGACGAACGGGAAGGCCGGCTGGGGCGGGCGTCGTCGTCGAATTCATCAAAATCGTCGTCGTCTTCTGTATACGGCTTCGTGAGCTTCTTCAGGTCATCCATAAATCCCATTGTAATGTATCCTCCAGATTTGCTATTCTATGTAATTGTGCCGTGTCGGCGTGTCGGTCAGATGTTATAGTTCCGTTTGCCAAAAATTGCGGTGCCGATGCGCACCATGGTCGAGCCTTCGGCGATGGCGTCGGCAAAATCGTCGCTCATGCCCATCGACAGGCATTCCATGGACACATTATCGTATTTTTTTGCCCTTATGTCAACAAAAAGATTGCGCATTTCGGCAAAATATCTGCAATTTTCGCCCGGAAATTCGCTCACAGGGGGAATTGCCATCAGACCCTTGAGCGCCGTGTGCGGAAAATCGGCCATTCGGGCGGCAAGCGCGGCGGCCTCGGCCGGGGTAAAGCCGGATTTGCTCTCCTCATTGCCGATGTTGACCTCAAAGAGAATGTTCTGTACGACGCCCAGCTTTTCCGCCTGCTTTTCGATGCACTCCAGCAGCTCCAGCCGGTCGACGGACTCAATGAGATCGACCACGCCGACGAGATACTTGACCTTGTTGGTCTGCAGATGGCCGATGAAGTGCAGGGGCTTTCCCGTGTACGCGCCCAGCGGGCGCTTGGCCTGGATCTCCTGCACGCGGTTCTCGCCGCAGCAGTCGACGCCTGCGGCGACGGCTTCCTTCACGCGCTCGGCGTCGTTCATCTTCGTCGCGGCGCACAGCAGAATTTCGGACGGGTCGCGTCCGGCTTTTTTTGCGGCCTCAGCCATCTGGGCGCGGATATTCGCGATATTTTCAGCAATTGTAGACATATCAGTTGACGACCTTTCCATCGTATAGATTTTTCGCGTTGATAATCAGCTCGTCGCCCGGCCAGAGGTTGTTGGTCGAGCTGGTGTCGAGCGTGACGACATAGCTTTCGCCGGTATCGTGGAGAATGGTGATGGGCTTCCACTTGGCGAGCGTCCCTTCGAGGATATACACGCCCGTCTGACCGTTTTCGACACGGACGGCGGACTTCGGGACGCGCAGCCCGGCGTAGGACGTGAAGACAATCTCCGCCGACTGCTGCCGCAGGAGCGTTACGTTCTGCAATGCCCGGTCAGACGACAGGACCAGCAGCCGGGAGCCTGCCTCGTTTTCGCCCAGACGCTCCACGCGCATGGTGACCGGCTGGTAATAATCGCGGGCGAAGGTCAGCGTGGCGCGGTCGCCCTCCTCCACATCGGAAAGCTCGCTTGCGGGCACGACGCAGGCGTAATACCAGGTCGTGGACGTGATGAGCCTGCCGATGGCGTGGGCGTCCGCCTCGTCCGGCTGGACGGCCTCAAATTCCGCAACGGTCATGTCCATCAGCCGTTCCGGCGTCAGTACGGCCTCATAGCCGTCGACGGCGGCGGAAAATGTTCCGGCCCTGCCCGCGGAAATGGCGCTGGTATCGCCCGCGGACTGCGCCTCAAGCGTATCCAGCTCCGCCTGCAGCGCGCTGATGCGCGATTGCAGCGCGCCGCTGTCGGCGCCGCTTCCCGTGCGCCGCAGGATGAGGCCCTTGAGCTCCGGCGAAAGATCGGAGACGGAATTCATGTCGCGCAGCGCCAGGTACCGGCTCAGCTGCGCAAGCGCATCCGCGATGTCCGCGTCGAGCGCAGCCTGATCGTAGACGCTGGAGACGGCGCTCCACGCGTACTGAAGCTGCTCGATCTGGCCGGACAGCTCGTCCATGCGCGTCTGCCGGAGCCGTGCGTCCTCGGAGCGGTAGCCGGTGGCGACGGTGTCGTTCGCGGCCACGTGCGCGCCTTCGGCACAGCTCAGAACGGTCGTGCCGTACTGCGAATATAAAAGCTCCTCCTCACGCACGACAAAGCCGGAGGCGTAGTAGCCCGCCCCGGCTTCATATGGTGTGACGGTGGCCGTCAGAAGGGGTGCATAGAGACTGCTGATCACGTGATAGCCGAAATACGCGGCGATCGCGGCCAGCAGGATCCAGAGGATGACTGTAAAATAGGATTTGCCTTGCTTCATAGCGCTCCTTCCCGCAGGAGCAAGAACGGTGCTCAGCCCTGCGCCAGGTGGACGGGCATGGCGGGCGTCATGGTAGACACCGCGTGCTTATAGATCATCTGCTGCCGCCCGTCGGACTGCAGCATGATCACGAACTGGTCAAAGCCCGTGATAATGCCGCGCATCTGAAAGCCGTTCATCAGAAAAACGGTCAGCATCGTGCGGTCCTTGCGGGCCTGGTTCAGAAAAACGTCCTGATAATTCTCTGTTGTTTTTTGCATGGGTATCGGCTCCTTTTCTTTATATGGGAGGCTCTGATCCAATGCCCTTGTCCATTGCATCAGAGCCTCTCTGATGATCTGACACCCATATCGTACCATATTCAAAATGCGGAAAAAGGAATATTCTGTCGAGCGGCGGAAAGAACCTCCGAAAAATCTTCCGTGCCCGTCAGCCGGAGCCAGTGAATGTCCGGATTGCGCCGGAACCAGGTCAGCTGCCGCTTGGCGTAGTTGCGCGAGCGCTGCTTGCAGAGCGCAGCGGCTTCGTCCAGCGTGCACGCGCCGTTTAAGTATCCAAAAAATTCTTTATAGCCGATGGCCTGCATGGCGGTCGCCTTCGGGCTGACGCCGAGGGCGAGCAGCGCGCGAATTTCGTCCAGCAGCCCGTCTTCCAGCATTTTGTCGACCCGCAGATCGATGCGCCGGTATAAGGCGGCGCGATCCTGATAATCCAGACCAATCCACACGGGCCGGTAGCGCGGGGGGATGGCCTGCGTTTCCAGATTGTGCTGCGTGATGGTCTTGCCGGTTTCCTCATAGACCTCCAGCGCGCGGACAATGCGCTTTTCGTCCGCCGGATGGAGCCGCGCAGCGGCCTCCGGGTCAATTTCGCGCAGACGCGCCAGCATGGCCTCTCCGCCGTTTTCGCGCAGCTGCGTTTCAAGCGCTTCGCGCCTGCCGGTCTGCGGGACGGGCGCAAATGAACGGCCCGCGATGAGGCTGTCGACATACAGCCCCGTACCGCCCGCAATGACGGCGGTCCTGCCGCGCGATAAAATGTCCTGCACGCAGCTGTCTGCCAGCTGCACGTATTTTCCGGCGGAAAAATCCTCGCCTGGCTCAACCATGTCAATTAAATGGTGGGCAACGCCCTCCATTTCTTCTTTTGTGGGCTTGGCCGTGCCGATGTCCATGTGTTTGTAGATCTGCATGGAATCGCAGGAGACGACCTCGCCGCCGTACAGCTTCGCAAGCTGCACGGCAAGCTTCGTCTTGCCGGAGGCCGTCGGGCCGACGACGCAGATGATCCTGTCCATGCTCAGACCCTCTTGAACTGCTTTTCCAGCTGCCGCTTCGTGAGCGTCACGCAGACGGGACGGCCATGCGGGCAGTATTTGATATCGTCGCGGGACAGAACCTCCTGCACGAGCCGCCGCAGCTCCTCATCAGATGTCTGCCATCCGGCCTTGATGGCCGATTTGCAGGCGATGGTGTGCAGCAGATTGTCGCGCAGGCTGTCCGGGTCGAGCGTTTTTCCGGCCAGCAGATCGCCCGCCAGCTCCTGCAAAAGCGCCTTTGCGTCCTCCACGTCCACGTCGGACGGGATCTGCCGGATGAGCACGTCTCCGCCGCCAAAGTCCTCCGTCTCGAACCCGCAGCGCTCCAGAAGCGCCCTGTTTTCCAGCACGGCAGCGGCCTCTTCCCGTGAAAGTTCTGCGGAAACAGGGGCCAGCAGCAGCTGGGCCATGATGGGATGGTCCTCCTTTTTGAGCGCCTCAAAGCGGATACGCTCGTGCGCGGCGTGCTTGTCGAGGAACAGAACGGCCTCGCCCTGCTCGACAATGATATAGGTGTGCAGCGCCTCGCCGATAATGCGGAAGGGCTCTTCCGGGACAGAAAGCGCCTGCTGTGCTTCCGGCTCTTTGACGGGTTCCGGCTTCGGCTCGGGCCTGACCTCAATCTTCGGTTCGGGCTTCGGCTCCGGTCTGACCTCCGGCTTTGCTTCCGGCTTCGGAAGCGGAAAGCTCTGCTGCGCAGGCACAGGCTCGGAGCGCGGCAGCTGCACCGGCGAGGCCAGCACGGGCTGGGCCGGCTTCTGCACAGGCTGCTGCGCAGCCTGACGGCGGTATTCGGATGCCTGCATGGTCTGATAGAAGCCGGGCTTCGGCGGCTGGACGATTTTGGGCTGTGTCTGCGGCTGCGGAGCGGGCTCCTGCTTTTTCTCCGGCGTTTTCCATTCCGGGCGGCCCGCCGCTCTGGAGAGCGTGGACAAAACGGCATAGTGCACCGCGTCGAAGACCTCGCGCTCGGATAAGAACTTGACCTCCGTCTTGGCCGGGTGGACGTTCACATCCACGGCCTGCACGGGCATATCGATCTCCAGCACGCAGGCCGGGAAGCGGCCCACCATGATCTGGTTGCGGTACGCCTCCTCCAGCGCGGCGGAGAGCAGACGGGATTTGATATAGCGGTTGTTGACAAAAAAGCTCTGCCAGGCGCGGTTGCCGCGCGTGGCGGTCGGCTTTGTGACGAAGCCGCGCACGCGCAGCTTTTCCCAGCTGCCGTCGACCGGCAGCATATTGTTGGCCAGCTCCCGGCCATAGATGGCGTAGATCGCGGCCATGCGGTCGCCCTGCCCGTCAGTGTGCAGCTGCTCCTGCCCGTCCTTCAAAAAGCGGAAGGAGATCTCCGGGTGCGCGAGCGCCTGCTGCTGCACGACGGAGAAAACAGCGGAGGACTCCGCCGCGTCGGATTTCATGAACTTCATCCGCGCGGGCGTGTTGTAAAACAGCTCCCGCACCAAAATTGTCGTGCCGCACGGGCATCCGGCAGGCTCCTCGGACAGGACCTGCCCCGCCTCCAGATGCAGCCGGACGCCGTTTTCCGCGCCCTGCGCCCGCGTGAGCAGGTCGATCTTCGACACGGACGAAATGGCCGCCAGCGCCTCGCCCCGGAAACCAAGCGTGCCGATGCAGGCAAGATCCTCTTTTTTGCGGATCTTGCTCGTCGCGTGGCGCAGAAACGCCGTGCGGGCGTCGACCGGCTCCATGCCGCAGCCGTCGTCGGTGATGCGCAGGAAAGTCATGCCGCCGTTTTGTAATTCTATTGTAATATTTTTTGCGCCTGCGTCAATGGAATTTTCAACCAGCTCCTTGACGGCGGACGCCGGGCGCTCGACGACCTCGCCTGCGGCGATGAGATCGGCGACATGGCGGTCAAGCTGAATGATCTTCGGCATAAAGCCCCTCCCAATCAGAAGTTCAGCTGCAAAAGCCCGAACGACAGCGCGTTGACAATGGCGTGCAGCGAGATGGACGCCCAGATCGTCCCGGCCTTTTCATACGTCCAGGCCAGCGCGACGGAGGCGGGCAGATACGGAATGCAGCTCAGAAGCACCTTTCCGGCAGGATAGAGCATGAAATACTGCCAATTGTGCATGAGCGTGAACAGAATAACGGACACGAGATACGCCATGACGCGCGACGTCGGCTGAATGGAGCCGAAGACAAGCCCGCGCACAAGCGTCTCCTCAATGATCGGCGCAAGGAAAACCGTCACGGCCAGCATGACATACTGGTTATCGGAAATGAGCGAACCGACCGTTTCGTTATTGTAGATCGTAAAGCCGGGAGCCAGCTTGGAAAGCGCGAATTGCAGCACCCACGTGCCCGCGTAATACATCGCAAAGCCCAGAACCAGCGCCTGCACAAAATTCCAGAACGAGCCGCCGAAAAACGACTGCCGCAAAAATCCATGGAAAATCAGCAGCACGGCCAGCAGATTCACGGCAAAATAGACGAGATTCATCGTCAGTGCCGTCATGCCAAGCGAGAATTTCACGTT
>ERZ809207.242-NODE-242-length-26262-cov-6.069218_pt1 | contig 26262 bp, 29 predicted proteins | sample MGYA00520515_ERZ809207 | MGnify/ENA primary metagenome ERZ809207 (study PRJEB31570, sample SAMEA3213009) | Homo sapiens | biome: human-gut; feature: human gut; material: fecal | place: Sweden | collected 2011 ... | reverse complement strand
GCCTGCCGCTGGCCGCCGGAGAGCAGACCGACCTTCGCGGTCATGCGCTCCTCAAGGCCGAGATTGAGCGCATGCAGGCGCTTCTGGTACTCGGCGCGCTCCGCCTTTGTGATGCCCCATTTCAATCCCCGGTGCTGCCCGCGGCGGGCGGCGAGGGCGAGGTTTTCTTCGATCTGCATGGTGGGCGCGGTGCCCATCATGGGATCCTGAAACACGCGGCCGAGAAGCGCGGCACGCTTATGCTCCGGCAGGCCGGTGACGTCCGTGCCGTCAATGACGATCTTGCCGCTGTCGATCTGGAACGAGCCCGCAATGGCGTTCAGCATAGTCGACTTCCCTGCCCCGTTGCCGCCGATGACAGTGACGAAATCGCCGTCGTTCAGGGTCAGATTCAGGTCATTCAGCGCCGTTTTGGCGTTGACCGTACCGGGGTTGAAGGTTTTGCAGACATTGATAAGCTCAAGCATGGCGCGATTCCTCCTTTTTGGCTTTTCCATGGAACATTTTGCCCTTCCAATACGGAATGGCGAGGAAGAGTGCGACGATCAGCGCCGTGATGAGCTTGAGGTCGTTCGTGTTCAGGCCGAGCTGCAGCACGATCTGGAGCACAAAGTAATAGATCACAGCGCCGATGGACACGGCCAGAAGCTTGAGGCCGAAATTCGTGAACAGCTTGCCGAAGATGACCTCGCCGATGATAACGGCAGCAAGGCCAATGACGATCGCGCCGCGGCCCATGTTGACATCCGCCGCGCCCTGAAACTGTGCGAGCAGCGCGCCGGAGAGGGCGACAAGACCGTTCGAAAGCATGAGGCCAAATACAACGTTCGCGTTCGTATTGATGCCCTGTGCACGGGCCATGTTCTGATTCGCGCCGGTGGCGCGGATGGCGCAGCCGCGCTCCGTGCCGAAGAACCAGTACAGAAGCGCGATCACGCCGAATGTGAAAAGAAGCAGCACTGGCAGCGGATTTTTCAGACTCAGGTCACGCACAAAGCGCTGCGACACCATCAAGGGGTATTTATCCACGCCGACGGCCTGATTGGCCTTGCTGTCCATGATGCGAAGATTGATGGAGTAAAGCGCAAGCTGCGTCAGAATGCCGGACAGGATCGCGGGAATGCCGCATTTGGTGTGGAACATCCCCGTGACAAAGCCCGCGAGCATCCCACAGACAAACGCACACAGCAGCGCCAGCCACGGGTTCATGCCCGCGCGGATCAGCATGACAGCTGCCGCACCGCCGGTGGCGATGGAGCCGTCGACGGTCAGGTCGGCCACATCGAGAATGCGGAAGGTAATGTAGACGCCGATGGCCATCAGTCCCCAGATGAGGCCTTGCGCTGCTGCACCGGGCAGCGAGTTTAGTAGCGCGGAAAGGAAATTCATAGTCATTCTCCTTCTTGGTCTGCGCCTGCAATCGACCGGCAAAGAAAACCGGTTATCGGCCGATTGCAGGGGCAAACAGTGTTTCATACAGGGCCGGTCATGGGCATATGTCCATGACCGGCTGGCTGAAATCAGCCGTCAATGGCCTCATAGCCGTCCAGCGGGGTAATGCCGAGCTGGTCGCAGATGGAGGCGTTGTACTTCGGGGTCGCGTCGGTGTATTCGACGGGCATTTCGGAGATATTGGCCTCGCCCTTCAGGATCTTCGCGGCCATCTTGCCGGTGGTCACGCCGAGATCATAGTAGCTGATGGACAGCGTCGCCACGCCGCAGCCGCGGCAGAGGCCCTCTTCGCCGCAGATCGCGGGAACACCGGCGGGAATCAGAACGTTTGCGATCGCCTCGTTGTTGGAAGCGGCGGTGTTGTCGGTCGGGATGTAGACGACGTCGGAGAAATCAGCAGCCTTCTGGGTGACGGAGGAAACGTCGTTGCTGTCGGTGAAGGCGAATTCCTCGCAGGTCACGCCCTGGGCCTCGAGCGCCTTGCGCACCTCGTCGATCTGGTAGCGGGAGTTCGGCTCGGCGGAGCAGAACAGCAGGCCGACCGTCTTTGTCTCGGGGAACCAGTCGAGGATCATCTGGGCCTGTTTTTGCAGGTCGGCCAGATCGGACGTGCCGGAGACGTTGCCGCCGACCGTGCCGCTAAAATCGTCAATGTCGAGGGCCACACCGTAGGCCGTGATGGACGTGCCGAGGATGGGAATATCAGCCGTGGCGGAGACGGCAGCAGTCAGGGCCGGAGTGGCGTTCGCCATGATGAGGTCGACGCCCTTGGAGACAAAGCCGTTGACGATAGTGCCGCAGTTGACGGAATCGCCGGAGGCATTCTGCACGTCGATGGTCACGGCGTCGCCGAGCGCTTCTTTCAGTGCGTCGACGAAGCCCTGCGTTGCGGCATCGAGCGCCTCATGCTGCACGAGCTGGCAGACGCCGACGGTGTAGGTCTTTCCGCTCTCGGCGGGTGCGTCGGAGGAGGCCGCAGGCTCAGCTGCGGGCTGTGTGGAGGCGCAGGCGGCCAGGCTCAGGACCATCACGAGCGCCAGAAGCATTGCAAGAATCTTTTTCATGATAAATTGCTCCTTTTCTCTGATAACAGTTGATTGTTTAAAACAAAAAGGAGGCTCTGTCCGCGGAACAGAGCCTCCTTCTTACTTACGAAGAAAACACCGGTCTTATACGGACAGCTTCTCATTTTGGGTACGGTAATAGAGGCCCGCAAACAGCTCGCGGGCCATGGTAAAGCGGAAGCTCATATTCATAATGAAATCGTTGGAACGGATCTGCATCATAATGAACTCCCTTCTGCCGTACTGTCCGACTTTTTATGTTTGCTACTATACTGCTTTAAATGCACAAAGTCAACTGTGAAAGCGACAAAATCCTGCGGCGTTTTTGAATTTGCTTTGTGCATACCGCCCGGAGTGTTCCGGGCGGTTGACATAAGTTTTATTTCACAAGCGCCTTATGGAAGACCTTCTTGCCCTTGCGGATGATCGCGCCGTCGCCTGCAAAGACTGCCTTTTCAAACGCAGTCGCGAAATCCGTGACCTTCTCGTCGTTGACGCTGATGCCGCCCTGCTGCACGAGACGGCGGCCCTCGCCCTTGGATGCGGCAAGGCCGCACTTGACGAGCAGCGTCAGGGTGTCGATTTTGCCGTCAGTGAAGTCATCGTCCGTCAGCTCGGTCGACGGCATATTCTCGCTGCTGCCGCTGCCGCCGAAGAGGGCCTTTGCGCTGGCCTCCGCCTTCTTCGCCTCTTCCTCGCCGTGGACCATCTGCGTCAGCTCGTAGGCAAGAATCTCCTTGGCCTTATTGAGCTGGCTGCCCTCCCACTTGTCCATCTCATCGATCTGCTCAAGCGGCAGGAAGGTCAGCATACGGATGCACTTCATGACGTCGGCATCGTCGACGTTGCGCCAGTACTGATAGAAGTCAAAGGGGCTGGTCTTGTTCGGATCGAGCCAGACAGCGTTGCCCGCAGTCTTGCCCATCTTCTTGCCCTGCGAATCGGTCAGGAGCGTGATGGTCATGGCGTGCGCGTCCTTGCCAAGTTTGCGGCGAATGAGTTCCGTACCGCCGAGCATGTTCGACCACTGATCATCGCCGCCGAACTGCATATTGCAGCCGTAGTGCTGGAACAGATGATAGAAGTCGTAGGACTGCATAATCATATAGTTGAACTCTAGGAAGGACAAGCCCTTTTCCATGCGCTGCTTGTAGCACTCAGCACGGAGCATGTTATTGACAGAGAAGCAGGCGCCGACCTCCCGTAGGAGTTCGATATAATTGAGGTTCAGCAACCAGTCAGCGTTATTGACCATGATGGCTTTACCTTCGCCGAAATCAATGAATCGCTCCATCTGGCGCTTGAAGCACTCGGCGTTGTGGTCGATAGCCTCCTTGGTCAGCATTTTGCGCATATCGGTGCGGCCGGACGGATCGCCGATCATGGTCGTGCCGCCGCCGATGAGCGCGACGGGCTGGTTGCCCGCCATCTGCAAACGCTTCATGAGCGTCAGCGCCATGAAATGACCGGCAGTCAGAGAATCTGCCGTGCAGTCGAAGCCAATGTAGAATTTGGCCTTGCCCGCGTTGACCATTTCGCGGATCTCCGGCTCGTTCGTCACCTGCTTGACAAGGCCTCTGGCCTGCAGTTCTTCATAAATACCCATTGTGATTACTCCTTCTATGTTTGAAAAATTTTTATCAATTATCGGATGCTGTTTCCGGCAGCGTCCAGAAAATCGCAGCCTGTTGTGCCATACGGCGGTGCATATGGAAAAACATACGGAATGTCTTCAGCCGAAAGCTCTGTCTTCTCGTCGCCGTAAGAGGTATGATACATGATCGAGCGGCAGTCGGAATTGTTGATGAGAACAATATCGCGTGCATACCGCCATACAACGTGCACGATGTCCCGCACGTATGCGCTGGGCGTGTATGTCTTTTTCATCCAATAGCTGCCGTTATTCAGCACACGGCAGTCCACAGCCCGATAAAGCGTCACGTCCTGATTCTGTACGATAAACCAGAGCAGCGTATCCGCATCCGCCGTATAATCTCCGGCGCAGGTGATGACGGCGTCCTGCGGGAGGTCAAGCTTCTTCCGAAGCAGCTCCCCCACCGCCTCCTGCGTTTTGGCTATGGGCAGATTTGATATCACGATCACGGCCGCGGCGGCGGCCAAAAGAGCAAGTGCCAGCAGGATTTTGTGTGATTTTTTCATGGCTCCCTCCTTTTAACGCACCGCAAAACCGTCTCTGTAGGGGCGGACGACTCTGTCCGCCCGCAGAATGCAGCGTTTTTTGCGAAAAGCTGCGGCAAACACGAATGCATCTTCCCATTTCAGTGTAGGGGCCGATGCCTACATCGGCCCATTGGGAAGCTGCGAATTCGCCGAAAATCTTCGTGAAAATGGTGCATTCTGTCGGGCCGATGTGGGCATCGGCCCCTACAAACAGGTGGGCAGCTGCGGGACGAATTCGCATTGGGCTTTCGCATCTTGCAACTGCCTGCTGCGAACCTCTCAGTCAGCTTCGCTGACAGCTCCTCTTTCAGGGGAGCCAGGGGCGCTCCTGCGCCAAGTGCACGCTAGAGAGAAGTTACAACTCCATCAGCCGTCTGCCGCAGTGGGGGCAGATGGCGTCGTCCATGTCGTGCAGATCGCCGCAGTAGGGACAGGCGATTTGCTGAATACCGCTCGATTCCGGCGCTTCGGCTTCGCCGAGCAGATAAAATTCGAGCTTTTTGCAGCGCTCACAGCATTCGACGTCCACATCCAGCGCACCGGATAAGATCTGGTCCCAATGGCCGAACAGCATACTGAATTTTCCCTTTTGCAGCTCCATATTGCCGAGGCTCTGCATCTTACCGCCGCAGGCGGAACAGGTTTTCTGGCGCATAAAACGCTCCTTTCCGTCAAAAACGCCCTCTGCTCTTGCGAGCAGAGGGCGAACGATCGCGGTACCACCTCTGGTTTGCCGGTTCCTTGCGGAAGCGGCCTTACGGAGCGCAGACACGCCCCTGCGCGATAACGGGCGCACCCGACACACCCCTACTGCGCGAAAACGCGTTTCAGAGGGCAGCTCCGGGATGTATTCGCCTGACGCCGTCTGCTTTCTTGCACCGACCGAAAGCTCTCTGTAGACGGGGTATCAGGGTACTTCTTCCCTTCGTCACTGTGATCTTATTAAATGTAGTATACCGTATTTTTTTCGGTTTGTCAATCAGTATTCGCCAAACAGTGCGGTGAGCTTGCCGTCTTTGACCTCGTAGAGCGCGGCGTGCAGATCCCCAATGCCCATGCAATACGAACCCGCGACATACAGCGTTCCGTATTCCACATAGATATCGGTCAGATTCTGCATTGGACTGCTCTCGTCGCGCTCGGCAAGGATGGTGCGCACGGCATTCTGTCCCGGGTTTTCCAGCTTCATCACTCTTGAGGCGCAGGGGAAATATGCGGCCGAGCAATAATATGCCGGTATCTGCTTGGTATCGTCCCAGCTCAGGTAATAGAGCGTATTGTCGCTATACCAGCAGAAATCAAGCACAGGCTCGGCCACGATCTGCTCGAGCGTATTGCCGCTGCGTTTATAAAGGCCCGCGCGTCCCCAGACATATATACCGTCGGATCCGCTCAGCAGGCGGTCGAACGCGGCATACCCGCTGACTCCCTGCGCGGCTTTCCAAAGGCCGACCGTCTGAACCAGCTTGCCGGTAAGCGGCTCATACAGTGCAAGGCCGACGGAGCCGGAGTCTGAGTACTGCATCAGCCAATACTCCCCGACTGTGCAGACGTATTCACAGCCCTTCTTTTCACGGAGCACCAGCTGCGCTTTAAGACGGGCAAGGATGGCCGCAGCCTCCGCCCGGGTCACGCCCTTGCCTGGCTTGAAGCTTCCATCCGGATAGCCGGTCAGAAGCCCCTGATTGGCACTGATGAGCACGCTGCTCCAATACTCCGCAGCATCTGGAAACAGCGGCTGCCACTCCGGGAACTCCATGCGCTGCTCCTTCCAGTTGATAACATACTGTTCCGCAGCGTCTGCGCGTTCATGCACGCCGCCCCAGCCGGAGCAGAACCGTTCGAGAAGCGCGGCAATTTCGCCGCGCGGCATGGCCTCAGAGCGGCTGCCAGTGATATTGTTCAGAAGATCGTGCGCGGTGCAGACCTCATAGGCCGATTTCCACCATTCTTCTCCCTCCACACGCTTCCACTCGTCCGGGAAGGCAATGCGGGCGAACAACGTGAGGAATTCCGCGCGCGAAACGCTCTTTTCCGGCTTGTAGGAGCCGTCCGGATAGCCGGTGATCTCTGCGCTGAGATAATCGATCTGCTTATATGCCCAATGCGTGTCGGATACGTCGGTGTATTCCGCCGCGCTGACTGCCGTGCAGAGCAGCAGCGACGCAAGGACCAGAAACAGGATGTTACGTACTTTCATGTGAAGCTCCTTTCTTTGTCTGTTCCGCCAGACGCAGCAGCTCTGCTGCACCGGCAAGCGTTGTTTCGGTGATCATGCTGCCGCCGGTCAGGCGTGCAAGCTCCTGCCGCCGTCCGGCAATATCCAAGCGCAGAACGCTTGTATACGTTCTGCCGTTTTCCACCCGTTTTTCGACCGTGAATTCCGTGTCGGCCATGGCAGCGATCTGCGGCAGATGTGTCACGCACAGGACCTGACGGCCCTTTGCGACTGTCCAGAGCTTATACGCGACCTTCTGCGCGGCGCGGCCGCTGACGCCCGCATCGACCTCGTCGAAGATCATGGTCCCGACGGAATCCTCCGCCGCCAGCACGTTTTTCATGGCAAGCATAATGCGCGCCAGCTCACCGCCGGAGGCGACCTTGGACAGCGGACGCAGCGATTCGCCGACGTTGGCAGACATCAGGAAACGGACGGCGTCGAGGCCGTTTTCCTGCGGCTGCTGCGCGGAAAACTCGCAGACAAACTGAATTTTCGGCATATCCAGCTGCATCAGCTCGGAAGAAATTGCCGCCTGTAATTTTTCTGCCGCCATTTTCCGCGCGGCAGAGAGTGCCATGCCCTTTTCCTGCATGGCTGTTTGCAGTGCGGACAGCTTTTTCTGGAGCTGCTCAATGCGGTCGGACGCGAATTCGACTTCGTCGAGCTGCTGCTTCGCCTTTTCACAGAACGCGATCACATCCTCGACGCTGCCGCCGTATTTGCGCTTGAGCTTGTGGAGCGTATCAAGGCGCTCTTCGATCTGCTCAAGCTCATCGGCAGAATAGGTTAGATCGTCCTTCTTGTCCCGCAGCTCGTCGGCAATATCCTGCGCGGTATACATAAGGTCGTTCAGCTTTCCGCTGAGCTGCCGCATTTCATCTGACACGCGGCTGACCCGTTCCAGCGCGTGCGCGGCGTTTGCGATCATGGCTGCCGCGCCGTCCGACGTTTCATCCCCATAGAGCGCGGAAACAGCCGCTTCCATCGCGTCCGTCAGCTTTTCAGCGTTCTGGAGCACCTTCCGGCGTTCGAGCAGCTCGTCTTCTTCTCCGGACTGCAGCTCGGCGCGTTCAATTTCATCGATCTGGAATTTCAGCGTTTCGACCAGACGCAGCTTTTCCGATTCGTCCATGGACAGGCGGCGGATCTCCTGCTGCACGACGCTGACCTTGTCGTACGCCTGCCGGTAATCCGCCAGCAGCGCTTCGTCATGGGCATACAGGTCGAGATAGCCGATATGCGTCGCCTCATCGAACAGCTGCTGGGAATCGTTCTGGCCATGGATCTGGATGAGCTGGACGCCGAGCTTCCGAAGCGTGGAGACTGTGACGGGCTTGCCGCTGACGCGGCAGCTGTTTTTTCCGTCGGCGAAGATCTCCCGTGAAATGCCAAGCTCCGGCTCATACGGGATCTGGTTCTCGGCGAACCACGGCAGCTCCGGCACGCCGGAGAAAATCGCGCTGACAAACGCCTTCTGCGCGCCGGTGCGGATCATTTCGCGCGAGGCCCGTTCACCCAAAATGGCAGAGATCGCGTCTATGACGATGGATTTGCCCGCACCGGTCTCACCGGTGAGGACGTTAAAGCCACTGTCAAAGGCGATCTCTGCCTGTTCGATCACGGCAATATTTTCGATATGCAGGGTAGAAAGCATCGGTCTTCCTCCTGTTCCGTTCTGGCCTCAGTGCTCGATCTGCTCCCGGATCTCGGCGCAGAGCTCGGCAGCGGCCTGCGTGTCCTTCAGCACAACGAAGCACGTATCGTCGCCCGCAAGCGTCCCGAGCATTTCCGGGATGTTCAGCTTGTCGATTGCGGAGGCGGCGCCGTTTGCAAGTCCGGGCATGGTCTTGACGACGATCATGTTCTGTGCGTAGTCCACGCTCGTGATGCACTGCCGGAAGATCAGGTTCAGCTTGGCGGAGAAGGTATGCTCCGCAGGCTTGGGCGCGGTCGCATAGCGGTAAACACCGTTTGGGCCAAGCTCCTTGATGATGCGCAGCTGCTTGATGTCGCGGGAAATGGTAGCCTGCGTGGTAGAGAAACCGGCCTCGTTCAGCTCAGCGAGCAGCTGCTCCTGCGTCTGGACGCTGTGGTCTGCGATAAGCTCCAGAATTTTTTCCTGGCGTTTTGATTTCATAGACGTGTTTACCTCATTTTTTCAATGAATTTTCGGTTCAGGATCTCAAAAAAGCTGGTGTTTTTCAGCCGCACGAGCCGTGTGACCTTCTGCGAGCTTTTAACCGTGATCTCGTCGCCGGTGTTCAGGCGGAAGGCCCGGCCGCCGTCAACGGACAAAAACGCGTTGTGCCGCCCGATCTTGCCGACCTTGACCGTCACGACACGGCTGGGCGCGACGACGATGCTTTTTGCCAGCATGGCGTGCGCACAAATGGGTGTGATCAGGAAATTTTTCGCGGACGGCTCCACGATCGGCCCGCCTGCGGACATGGAATAGGCGGTCGAGCCGGTCGGCGTGCAGAGGATCACGCCGTCGCCTGAGTAACTGGTTGCCTCTATGCCGTCGCAGTAGATGCCGAGCTGCACCACGCGGGCAATCGCGCCCTTGGTGATGACTGCGTCATTGAGCGCCGTTTCGTGGAAAAGCGTCTGTCTGCCGTTTCCGACGCTGACATCCAGCATCGTGCGCTCCTCCACGGTATAATCGCCCTTCGGAATTTTCCGCAGCAGCTCGATCTCCCCCGCTTCCAACTCCGCGATGAACCCCATTGTGCCGATATTGACGCCCAAAATGGGGAGATTATGCTCCGTCGCGATCTTGGACGAGTGCAAAATTGTCCCGTCGCCGCCGAAGCAGATCAGCATATCCGCCGTCTTGATCTCTTTCTGAATGTCCTGAAAGCGGAGATCATGCGGAATTTCAAACGTCTTATCCACGTCAAACGGCAGGCAGAGCGCGACCTCTGCGCCCGCTTCCCTTAAAATCGAGCAGGCCTGCCGGGCGTTTTTGAATTGTTTGTCACGGTAGGGATTCGGCGAAACGACGATCTTCATAGCGTATGTTACCCTTTCAGCGCTGTATGCGCCTGCGCGACGAGCGCGTCGATATCAGGAAGCGTTTCCTGCCCAGGCTGCATGGAAAGATGCGCGAGAAATTCAATGTTGCCCTCCGGCCCCTTGACCGGAGAGAACGTCAGATTCCGGATGGTAAGGTTCAGCGACGCGGCCAGCGCGGTAAAGTCGCGCAGCACCTGCGCGTGCACGGCGGGGTCGCGCACGACGCCCTTCTTGCCGACGTTTTCCTTTCCGGCCTCAAACTGCGGCTTGATGAGGCAGAGCACCTGTCCGGTGGGCTTGAGCAGCTTCTGAATGGACGGAAGGACGATTTTCAGGGAAATAAACGAGACATCCACAACGGACAGGTCGAGCGGCTCGCCGAGATCCTCCGGCGTTACATAGCGGATGTTCGTCCGCTCCATCACGACCACGCGCGGGTCGGAACGAATTTTCCACGCAAGCTGGCCATAGCCGACGTCGATGGCGAAGACCTTACTGGCCCCCTGCTGCAGCAGGCAGTCGGTAAAGCCGCCGGTCGACGCACCGGAGTCGCTGCATACGAAGCCGGTGGGGGCAACGTGGAAATCCCGGAGCGCCTTTTCCAGCTTTAATCCGCCCCGGCTGACATAGGGGCAGGCGCTGCCGCGCACCTCGATCACAGGCTCGTCGTCAATATTGATCTCAAGCCCGGCCTTGTCGGCCTTCTGTTCGTTGACATAGACCTCGCCCGCCATGATCATGGCCTGCGCCTTGCTTCTCGATTCCGCCAGATTGCGCGCGACAAGCAGCACATCCAGCCGTTCCTTATGCTTCATCAGGAAAGCTCCTCCTGCATCAGTTTTGTGAGCGAGTCCGCGTCCAGTCCTGCCGCGGCAAGCAGTGCGGCGGGTGCGCCGTGCGGAATAAAGCCGCGGCCAAGGTTCCGCTTCCGGCAGACTGCCGGAATCCCGGTTTCGATCAGGTGGGCAAAAATCTCGTCGGCCAGACATTCACGGTCGGATGTTTCCTCGAACACGAACACGCGTTTTGTCTTCCGGACGGACGCGTCGATCGCGTCCCAGTCGACCGGGGAGATGGTGCGCAGCTTTAGAATCTCGGGCCGGTAGCCTGCGGCCTGCATGGTATCCGCTGCGTCCAGCACGGCGTTGACCATCGTGCCGTAGCAGATGATCGTGCACGTATAGCCCTCGCGGATGCGGGTCTGGGAGGCAGCTGACCGGTAAGCGCCCTCGCTTCCGCGCGGATAGCGGATGGCCGCAGGGCCGGTGCAGGCATAGAGCGCCGTATGCAGATCCTCGCGCAGCTCGTCAAAGCTCGCGGGGCAGAAGATCTTCATGCCGGGCACCTGCCGGAGGTAGCCGACGTCGAACATCCCCTGATGCGTGTCGCCATCCTCGCCGACGACGCCGCAGCGGTCGACAGCCAGCACGACATGGAGCTGCTGCAGAGCAACGTCATGCAGCAGCATATCATAGGCACGCTGCAAAAACGTGGAGTATATCGCCGTGACCGGCTTCATCCCCTGCTTGGCAAGCCCGGCGGCCATGCAGACCGCATGGCCCTCGGCAATGCCGACGTCAAAGAACCGGGAAGAAAACTCGGACGCAAACTGGTCAAGTCCCGTGCCGTGCTGCATGGCGGCGGTAATGGCGCAGACGGTCTTGTCGCTTGCGGCCATCCGGCAGAGCTCCTGTCCAAAAATATCAGAAAAGGTCGGGACGGATACAGTCTCACTCAGACCCGTCTCGGGGTCAAACTTCCCGATACCATGGAACTCCTGCGGCGTTTTTTCTGCCGGCGCATAACCGCGCCCCTTCTGCGTGATCAGATGGATCAGAACCGGCTCATGCAGCGCAACAGCTGTTTTTAAAAGCGTCTCGATTCTGGCAATATCATGGCCGTCGACCGGGCCGAGGTAGGTAAAGCCGAGATTTTCAAACAGCGTCGTGCCGAGAATGCTGCGGCGCATATGCTCTTTGACCTTATGGGTCAGTGCATAGAGCCGACGGCCGAAAGCACTTTTGGCCGTTGTCTGTCTGTACCATAATTTGAGGTCGAGATATTTGGGTCGCAGACGCGCCTGCGCAAGATAACGAGAAATTGCGCCGACATTCGGCGTGATAGACATGCCGTTGTCATTGAGCAGAACAATCATGGGTTCGCGGCTTGCGCCAGCGTTGTTGAAACCCTCATAAGCAAGGCCGCCGGTCAGCGCGCCGTCGCCCATCAGAGCCAGCACATGATAGTCCTCCCCTGCCATTGTGCGCGCTCTGGCCATACCAAGCGCAACGGATACAGCGTTGGATGCGTGGCCGGCGATAAAGGCGTCGTGTACGCTCTCACAGGGCTTTGGAAAGCCGGAAAGCCCCCCCCGCTGGCGGAGCGTATCGAACCGGTCCATACGGCCGGTCAGCATTTTATGCACATAGCACTGGTGCCCGACATCGAACACGAGCCGGTCGCGGCTGGTGTCAAAGACGCGGTGAATGGCAACCGTCGTCTCGACAATGCCGAGGTTGGAGGCCAGATGTCCGCCGGTGCGGCTGACGTTTTGTACAAGAAATTGTCGGATCTCGCCGCAGAGCGTCCCCAGCTGGTCCTCGGGGATATCCAGCAGATCCTGTCTGGAATGTATGGTATCTAAAAGCATGGAAATCCCTCATTTTTCTGCGCGCTTTTTTCGGATGCGCTGCGGGAGCGTCCGGAAAAAGCACAGAACCTTCGCCGCCGTGCGCACAACAGCGGTACTGCTGTTCATGGCAAGAGACTTGCCGCAGGCTTTGCCGCCGACCGTCACGCCGGAAACGACCGCAGACAGCAGCAGCGTAATAAAAATCTCCGATTTGCTCTTGCTTAGGATCAGCACGCGTGCAGCAATGACCGCTGCGGCAGAGCCGGAAATAACACCGCAGATATCGCCGATGACATCGTTGCAGAACGACGATACTTTCCCGGCATTGCGGATCAGGCGCAGCGCATCCTCCGCCTCGGGCACCTTGCGCGAGGCCATTGCGTGGAACGGAACCTCGTCCGCCGCCGTGACGGCGACGCCGATGATATCAAACAGAATACCGGTCAGCACGATGCAGATCAGGATCAAAAAGGACAGCACAAGCCCCGCGCCCTCCAGAAGATTGGACGACACGAAGCTCATAAGGGCCGAGATCAGAACGGTCGTCAGAAAGATCAGCGCGATCCATCTGAAATCGGGTCTGGCCGTTTTTCCGGCCTTTTTCTTTTTCGCAGCAGCCAAAACAGCCTCCACATCAATAATTATGTAAACTTATGTCCATACAAATAAATGCTGATAAAACGCCGCATACGCGGCATTTTATCAGGATCTACAACTGTACAATGGCAGCGATTATGGTTAATCTTACGGCTTAGGTCGGGTTTGTTTTCCCCGGGAGCATCCTCTCGTCGCCGATGGAGGTGGTTCCCCTTTCATGCTCGCGTTGACCTGTCACCATGGTCACTACCCGATTGCCACTTAGTCCGTACCGCAATCCCATAAAGGCCCTTTCGACAGTCTAGGTGATTTCCACAACAGCTTGAACCGACTCTTATCCTCTTTTGCAAACCGTCTTTCAAGGGAATATCGTCTGCGCTCAAGGCCATGAGCGCCGGACGCATCAGCTTCCCTTTCCCGGCCGGTTCACGCAAGGCAGGCTACTCTGCACACAGCGTTCACGGCTTAAAGCCGGGTAGCACCGCAATGCAGGTTCATATCCGGTATCGTACAACGGTCGGATACCACGAAGGGAGTTCGCCGCTGCACAATATCCAGTCTCCACAGCGACCGGGTCATCTTCTCCATGCCATTGGAGACAGCCCGTCCGCCGCAGGCGCAAAATCGCCTTCCCACAGCATCCACCCCAGACTGGGCGTAAGAAGCAGACACCACGGGGTTCACAGGTATGCCAAACAAAGGATTTTTAGGCCCTTCCTCGCAGCCGGCAAAGCTGACTAGAATACTGCGCCATTGCAGAGCAAGTATACCACATCACGAATGTATATACAAGCAAATATTCATAAACTTTCTGTTACGATGCGAAAATTCGGCGCTGTCGGATGCATCAGTATTCACGAAGCGCAAGCTGGCGGGCCATTTCCACAAGGAACTCGGAGCTTTCGAAGCAACCCAGCGCCTCGATGGCCGTCTTTGTCTCCGCCTCGATCATCTTCGAGCACGCGCCGATGCCGTACAGGCGGACGAACGTGTTTTTGTGCTCGTCCATGTGCGTGGCCTTGCCAAGCTTGTCCGCGTCGCCCAGAACGTCGAGCATATCGTCACGGATCTGGAACGCAAGGCCAAGGTTCTGCGCGTAGGTCTTCGCGGCCTCAAGCTGCTGCGCAGTTCCGTTCGCAGCCACGACGCCGATCTGGCAGGCCGCCTGAATGAGCGCGCCGGTCTTGCGGCGCTGGATGTCATAGATCCCCTGTTCCGTCAGCTCCTGCTCCTCGGCCTGCATATCGAGCACCTGTCCGCCGACCATGCCGAGCTCGCCCGCCTGCTCTGACAGAATGCGGATGGCCCTGACGATCACGGCAGGGTCCGCAGGCGCGTTTGCCGCCGTTTCAAACGCGGCGGTCAGCAGACCGTCGCCCGCAAGCACAGCCAGCGCCTCACCGAAGACCTTGTGATTGGTGAGACGGCCCCGGCGGTAATCGTCATTGTCCATGCAAGGCAGATCATCGTGGATGAGGCTGTAGGTATGGACCATTTCGAGCGCGCAGGCAAAGGGAACGGCGCTCTGCCAATCTCCGCCGCAGATGCGGCAGAATTCCAGCGTCAGGACCGGACGGATGCGTTTTCCGCCCGCAAGCAGACTGTAACGCATGGCGTCGAACAGGCGCTTCTGGGGAAGCTCTTGGCAGAACTGCGCCTGCAAAAACGCTTCGATGGCAGCGCGGTACCGGGCGATCTGGTCATGAAATTCACTCATCTCGTACATACTCCGTTTCTGCCGGCGTGCCGTCGGCGGTTTTTGTCAGCTTTACGATCTCCTGCTCCGCACTGTCAAGCTGCTTTGCGCAGGACTGGACGAGCTTTGTTCCCTCCTGAAAGAGCTTCAAAGACTCGTCCAAAGGTGCATTTCCCTGTTCAAGCTGCCGGACGATGGCTTCCAGCCGCTCCATTGAGGCTTCAAACTTCATGGATTTTTCAGACATTCTTGTCTTCCTCCTGTATCTGCTCGACCTGCGCCGTCAGACTGCCGCTGCGCAGGCTGACATGGATGCGCTGGCCGGTTGTTACGGCTCCAGCGCTTGTGACGAGCGTTCCCGTCTCATCCGTCACCATGCTGTAGCCGCGGGAGAGCACCTTTAAAGGACTCATCGCATCAAGCGCTGCGGTCAGGCGGACAAAGCGCTGCTTTTTTTCGTGGAGTGTCTTCTGTCCGGCAGCGTGCAGCCGGGTGGACAGGAAATCCAGCAGGACGCGTCGGTCCTCGACGTAATTCAGCGGACTTTGCAGCACACGCTTTTCTGCAAGGCTGTTCAGCCGCTGGCGGCTGAGCTTGAGCGTTTTCTGTACGCTCTGCTGCATGGCCGTCTGCATCATGGAAAGCTTTTTCAGCAGCTCCTGCCGGTCCGGCACGGCAAGCTCGGCGGCGTTGCTGGGCGTTGCGGCACGAAGATCCGCGACATAATCGGAGATCGTCACATCCGGCTCATGGCCGACAGCGGAAATGACCGGGATCTCTGAAGCATAGATCGCCCGCACCACGCGCTCGTCGTTGAAGGCCCAGAGATCCTCCATGGAGCCGCCGCCGCGTCCGGTTATGATCAGGTCGGCAACCTGATAGTGGTTCGCGTAGCGGATCGCACCCGCGATCTCGGCGGGAGCCTCCGCCCCCTGCACGCGCACAGGCAGGAGCTTGATCTTTGCCAGCGGATAGCGCTTTGCCAGAATACGGAGCATATCCATGATCGCCGCACCTGCGGCAGATGTGATGATGGCGATCGTATGTGGGTATCTGGGCAGCGGCTTTTTGTGCGCCGGGTCAAACAGGCCCTCCCTGGAGAGCTTTTCCTTCAGCTGCTCGAACGCGACATACAAATCGCCCGCGCCGTCTGCCGTCAGCGCGCTGCAATAGAGCTGGTACGCGCCGTCGCGCGGGAAGACAGTCACACGTCCATATGCGATCACCTGCATCCCGTTTTCTGGCCGGAAGCGCAGGCGCTGGGCACTGGAACGGAACATGACGCATTTGAGCGCCCCCTCCGCATCCTTGAGCGTAAAGTAATGGTGGCCGGAGGGATAGATTTTATAATTGCTGACCTCGCCGCGCACGCAGAGGTTTGTCAGCAGCTCGTCGCGGTCGAGCAGAAATTTGATATACTCGTTGACCTGCGAAACAGCGATGATATTCTGTTCCATCACACGCCCTCCTGCAGGGCCGTCAGAACAGCGATCCCCATGGCGTTGTCCGTGGAATATTGCGGCTCGGCAAAAACAGGCGCAAACTCCCGCATACGCTCCCGCAGCATGGAGTTGGACGCGACGCCGCCGGAAAACACGACCGGCAGACCCGGATACTGCGCAAGCGCCGTCCGCGTCGCATCCGCGATGCAGGACACAATGCAGTTCATGACAAACCGCGCCGTATCAGCCGCGCTCTGCGTGTCGGAATAGAACGTTTCCGCCTTGTTCTGGATGCCGGAGAAGGAAAACTCCAATCCGTTCAGCTTCACGCGGTAACGCTCCTTACAATCCGATTCCCGGCTCAGCGCGTCGACGGCCTTGCCCGCCGGAAACGGCAGGCCCAGAAGCTTTCCCGTGCGGTCAATCAGCTGACCGGCGGAGATATCGCTCGTGCCGCCGAGCTTTTCGGCCCTGACAGTTTTGCCGTCCGGGGTCACAAGCAGCAGCTCCGTCGTTCCGCCGGACAGGTGCCACGCAAGATGCGGCGTCTGCATCAGCTCCAGCCGCCCGGCTGACCAGAGGCTCGCCGCGATATGTCCCTGCTGGTGGGAAAATTCGTAAAGGGGGACATTTAAAATTTTTGCGAGGCAGCTGGCCTGCGACCAGCCGGCCAGAAAGCACGGCATATACGAGCCTTCGACCGCACGCGGCCGGGTGCTGACGCCGATAGCGGTCACGTTCCCAATGTTCACGGACGCACACAGCGCGTCCACCAGCTCCGGCAGGCGCTTGATGTGCGCAAACAGCGCGTCGGACTGCCGCAGCCCAAGCTCTCCCGGCTTCACGTCCAAAAGGCGTGAGCAGTTCTTTCCGCCCACGCCGTCAAATGCCGCCACCGAAGTGGTATAGTTGCTGGTGTCGAAGCCAAGCGTCAGCATGACTGCTGGACCTCGCGCGCAAAGCCGCCGAGAATGCCGTTGACGAAGGACACCACATCCTCGTTTTCATATTTGCGCGTCAGCTCGACCGCCTCGTTGATGGCGGCGCTGATGGGCGCGTCGTCGATATACAGCGCCTCATACATACAGACCTCCATAATGGCGACGGCCATTCTGGCAATGCGGCTGAGGCTCCAGCCAACGGAATATTTCGTGATATAGCCTTCAAGCTCTTCCCGCTTCGCCTGCACGCCCTGCACCACGTTTGTCAGGTATTCCAGCTGCTTTCCATCCGGCTTTTCCGCGTAGATGTCCGTTTCGCCCTTGAGCGTGGGGTAATAGTCCTCCTCCATGAGCGTCCGCAGCGCTTCTCCGGCGGTGATATCGTTGAAGTTCATCTCAAAAACGAGATGGCAGGCGATCTCTCTGGCGTTCGATCTTGTCATAGTGTTCTCCTTGCTTCTTTTCTTCCGTGCTTCCAAAAAAGAAACCCTTTACGCAAGCAAAGGGTTTGCTTTTTTTATTTCTTTAATTCCTTCGGCATGGCAATGCCGCAGATATTGACGTTGACCTGCGCGACGGTCAGCCCGGCGACGGATTCCACGCTGGACTTGACGGCGTCCTGCACGGTCTTGGCGAGAGAAAACACGCTCTGGCCGAACTTTGCGACCACGTCGCATTCGATCTTGACCGCGCCGTCCTTCATCGGTGTCAGGCGGATGCCGCGCGCCATCGTCTTCATGCCGAGCATTTCGGCGATATCGGTGCTGATATTGCTGGACAGGCCGCAGACGCCCTCCACCTCGAGCACGGCGGCTGCCGCGACGGACGCCACAACGTCTTCGGAGATCTGAAGCGTTCCATTCTCAAGCTTCTGCGTAAAATACTCGTTCTTTTCAGCCATACTGGGTTCCTCCTGTTCAGGGTTCAGAAAAGGTTCTGCTTTTATATTGGATTCATTTTACCACAAAACCGTCAAAATGCAATCCCTTTCTGAAAATCCCCGAAAATCAGGGCTTGACCTCGATGATGCGCACCTGGGAAAGCATATAGTCCGTCTGCGAGGTCACAATATCCGAGATCAGCGCCGCGTCCGCGTCGCTCAGTCCCTCCGCGGGCGCGGAAACCGCCACGCAGACAACGCCGTCGTTGATATATGTCACACAGTCATCGTACCCCTTGGCGATCACAAGACTTTCGATCTGCGCTTCGCTCAGCGCCGTGCCGACAATGTTGTTGAGCGTCTGGCAGGCGGCTTCGCCGACCTCCGTGCCCTCGTCGTAGGCGATCGTCTCCTCCAGCAATTCAACGGCGGAGTCTCTCGATTCCTGACGGCTCAGGCGCACCTGCGCGAAATAATCCGCCGCCTGCGTCTCGTTTGTCGAAGCCGCGACCGCCTCCTGTGGCAGCGATTCACTGTCCGCCACGACCAGCGTGCCCTCACCCATCACCTGCTCTGCCGAGAGCGTCTCGGTCAGGTCCTGCACATCCGTCTTCTGCGCTTTTGACCAGTTGAGGTACACGCCGGCACAGACCAGCAGCAATACCGATGCGATGATCGCGTTCCGCTTCCAGATTTTCATATAGATTCCTCCTATTGCCCTTTCATTTTTACCACTGCGATTTTATTGCTTCCGAGCCCCGTGAGGCTCGATACAGCCTGTGTGACCGCAAGACGGACGCTTGCGCGCTCCGCGCCGTCACAGACGACGAGCGCCCCCTGATACGTTGGATAGACGGTCGACTGCACCGCCGGTTCCTTTTCCGAGCCGCCCGGCTGCCGGAAGACCGTCTGCGTCTCCTGCGTCGTACTGCCGGAGGCGGTCACGGTGCGGCTGTCCGTCTGATAGATGATCTGCTCGCCGGACGAGAGCGTCAGCATCAGCCGGACGCGTCCGGCTCCGTCGATCGCGGATAAAAGCGCCTCCAGCTGCTTCTGTGTCGCGGACAGATCGAAGGCCGTGTCTGCTGACGCTGCCGTGGTCTGCTGCGCATCGGTCTTCTTCGTCTTTCCCGGCACCAGCGCCAGCGCGACGCCGAGCAGGAACACAAGCAGTGGGATACGGTATTTGCGAAGCAGCTGCGCCGCCCGTTCGCGCAGCTGTGACAGCTGCAGCGTGCTCATGGCGTCCATACCTGCCTTTGCACCGGAATGGCGAAGGTCTGCTCCAGATATTGCTGAAGCTGCTGCTTCTGCGCTGGAGTCGCCTCGCCGTGGATCGTCACGGCCTTTGGATACGGCGTGGCCGCCCGCGTCTCCATTTCAAGCTCGACTGTGACGGTCAGCCCCAGCGAGGCGGCTTTGTCCAATATATATGCCTGTACGCGGCCTGATATGATCCTGGCCACAAGCTCCTGGTTCCGGATCTCGATTCCCGTTCTCGCTTCCTCCTTTTCAAGCTCCAGACGGCTGATCGCCTCTGAGAGCGCGTCATAATCGAGCTGCGCCAGCGGCGTAAGCGCCAGCAGCATCATCACAAGCCCGCACAGAACAGCCGCCGCTTTTTTGGACGTTCCCTTCGGAATGAGCGCCAGCAGCCCCGCGCTTAAAAATGCGCCTGCCGTCAGGCGCAGCAGATATCCCCGCACAACCTCCATCATCCTGATGCCACCTTCATAAAGCAGCACGTGCTGAACAGGAGCATCAGCGCAGCGCTCCCGGTCATGCCGAGCACATAGCCCATAGCGCTGCTCTGCGCGTCGATCAGGGCGGCGTGCTCCTTCCCTGCCGCGAAGCCGGCGATCGCCGCCGTCAGCTTCATGGTCAGATAGCAGATCGTGATCCTGAAAAACGGGACCAGCACCAGCGCGAGCACCGCCAGAATGCCGAAGGTCCCTGCTGTCGCGCGCAGCAGCTTCGCGCTTTGCAGCACGGCCTCGGACGCATCGGACGCAATACCGCCTACGACCGGGATTGCGGCAGACAGCGTAGATTTTGCCGCGTTTATTGCCGCATCGTCGCTGCTGCCGGACAGCAGACCCGTCAGGGACAGATACGCCGTGAACACATACATCACACCCTTCAGGAGCACGGTTATGCACCAGCCCACGAGCCGCCGGACGCTTGCGAGCTTCCCGCCGGGCAGCGCGCATTCGGCTGCGGCAAGGCCAATGAACGCATATACGAGCGGCACGAGCAGACTGCGGACAAGCGAGGTAAGCAGGCTGAAAAACAACGACGAGGCCATATACAGAGATCCTGCGCCCGTCAGCGACCCGGATGCAGCAGCCGCGCCGCACATTACCGGAAGCAGCAGCTTGGAATACGCCTCCATTTCATCCAGCACAGAGGCTGCCAGACCGAGCATACTTTTCATATTGGTTGCGAACAGCAGCGTGATAGCCAGCGCTCCTGTCATGGCCTGAATATGCAGCCGGTCGTCCGGGACGCTCTGGCGCACAAGCTGGCAGACGAGCGCAGCCGTCAGCAGCAAAGACGCCGTCTGCACAGCCTCCCGCAGTGTACTGACCGACAGCCCGGAGGCCCATTTGATGATCGCAAGGATCGCTTCGCCAGGGTCCGTGCGCGCTGCCGGGCTATACGTGCGCAGCGCGTCCTGCGCGTCGTCCGGCAGGCCGTCCGTCAGCGTGTCCACATTCAGGATCTGCCGTTCCTCCTCCAAAACATCCAGCGCAAGAACGGGAACCGTCAGCACGGCCAGAATCCAAAGAAGAATTACGCAGCGCCGCATATCAGCCTCCGATCATCGTTTGCAGCAGAGAAAGCACCATTTCCAAAAGCGGCAGCGCAAGATAAAAGCTGATAAAGCCGCAGCAGATCTCGACGGCCTGCGCAAGCGCCTGCTGGCCGCTGTCCCGGCAGATCGTTGCGGCCATCTGCGCCAGCAGTCCAATGGCGGCTGTTTTGAAAAGCGGCGCGAATACAGCGCCGGACAGGCCGGTCAGCTCCTGCAGCCGGTGGAAAAAGGCCAGAATGGGCGAAAAAAACGGAAAAGACGTCAGAAAGCAGAGCGCGCATACCAGCACGCACAGGCAGAGCGTCAGCTCCGGCGCCTGCTTTTTCAGAAGCAGGCAGATCACGCTGCAAAGCAGCGCCGCCGCGATCAGCTTTCCTACCGTGTCCATCAGAATTCAAACAGCGTCTTGACCATGTCAAACAGCTCCGCAATGCGCTGCACAACGATCATCAGCACCACGACCAGCGCAGCCAGCGAGGTCATGGTCGCCTGCTCCTCCCGTCCGGAGCGCACAAGGACCTGATTGAGAATGGAGACAATGATCCCGACGGCGGCAATTTTAAAGATCAGGTCAATATCCATATCAGATCAGGATCACCGCCGCTGCAAGGCCCGTGCAGACGCCGAGCGTCAGATACGTCCTGCACCGTGCTGCCGCGCTGTTTTGCAGCGCTTTTACCTCCTCCCGCAGGCGGGACAACGCCAGATCGAGCGCCTGTACGCTCCCCTCGAGGTCATATCTCCCCAGCGAATCAAACAGGCTCAAAATCGTCCCCCGCGCCGCAGAGGACAGGCTCAACCCCCGCGTCTGCGCCAGCGCCTGCCGGCAGGCATAGCCGACCGTGCACGTCTGCGCGGAGGACAGCAGCGCCGCAAGGCGCGAAAAGAACTCCGCGATCTCGCGGTTCCGGCTGCCGCCGAGCGCGGCGAAGATCTCCGGCAGCGGCGTCAGCCGGTACTGCAGCTCATGCCGGATACGCAGCAGCGCATCGATCAGCGCAAGCGTCTGCGCCTGCTGCCGCCGCACTGTCCACGCCAGTCCGGCGCCGACTGCGCCGGAGGCTGCCAGGATCAGGCTCAATCCGATCAGTTTCAGCATATTGTATCCTTTCCGCGTGAAACGCCCTGTTCTTATCCAGATAAAGCACCTGCCGGAAGATCCCAAGAGAAAACAGCTCCCGGCAGAGCGGTCTATTTTCCAATTCCGCAACAGAACCGGCGTGGATCGTCGCAAGCAGCCTGACGCCGCAGCCGCCCGCCTGCCGGATCGCCGCAAGGTCCTCCGGCTGCGTGATCTCGTCGACCGCAAGCCATTGCGGGTTCATGCCGCGCAGCAGCATCAGCATCCCCTCGCCCTTCGGACAGCCGGACAGCACGTCCGTACACGGCCCGAGGTCAAACTGCGGTACGCCGTGCACCGCTCCGGCCAGCTCCAGCCGCTCGTCCACGACGGCCACGCGCTGCCTGTTTTCCGAAAGTGCCCGGATGCAGCTGCGCAGCAGCGTCGTTTTTCCGCTGCCGGGCGCACCGGCAAGCAGACAGGATTCCTGTAGATATGGAAGCAGCCGCTCCGGCGGGTGCCGGATATCGTGCGGAACACGGAGCGCAAGCGACGAGATCTCCCGCAGCCCGGTCATACAGCCGTTCTGCACAACTGCGCTGCCGCAGACACCGAGCCGGTATCCGCCCGACAGGCTGAGATAGCCGCTTCGCAGCTGCTCCTGCACAGCGTACTGCGACTGCGCGGAAGCGTTCAGCAGAGTCTGCTGCAGCTCCTTCTGGAGCAGGACGGTTCGGACACTGAGCGGACGCTCACCCCCCGCATACAGACCGCCCGGCTTCTGCCCCACCCGCAGCCGCAGCTCCTCGATCTGCGCGTCCGGTATGCCGGTCAGCGCAATCTGTACCGTCTGCGGAAGCATCCGCAGGACCTCATTTCGCATTCCCTCACCCCTCAGTCCAAGTCTATTGTTCGTCCAGCCCCGGTATTCCACCTTCTTGACAAACCCTCCGGCGCATTGTAGAATAGCACTGTTCATACGCCCCAGTAGCTCAGGGGATAGAGCATTCGCCTCCTAAGGTTGCGTTACAACGGCCACCTCAAAAAAAACTAAATAAGGGATTGCAGTTCGACTTTGATCGGGCTATAATCATATATCAGACACGTCCATATAGCTCAGCTGGATAGAGCACACGCCTCCTAAGCGTGGGGTCGGAGGTTCAAATCCTCTTATGGACGCCAGTGAACAACGCCGAAAGCCTTTGTTTTCAAGGGTTTTCGGCTTTTCTTATATAAAAAGCTACGAAAAAGCTCTTTCACTGTATGAGATAAAATTCTACTCCAAAATTTGATTTTTGACAACCCCTCCAGAATCGAACGGTTGTTATAAGACAAAATCGCCAGCTAATTTTTAGCAGAAAACGGGCTGTTCTTGCTAATGAAAATGCCCTTCCTGCTAATCAGCCCCAAAATCGTGCCAAAAATCCAGCTAATCAAAAAAGGCGGATGTTTTGAATACCATGCAGTTATAGCAGATAAAATTAAATATCGTTATGTACATAGAGCGTCTATTTGCCCCGCATTGGGGATGGATAGGCGCTCTTTTTTTATGCCCAAACCCATGGGCAAATACAAGAGATTGGAGGTGTTTTATTTGAGCAAGCCTGTTTATACCGCAGACAAGCCGAGCGACTGTCATTACTGCTACTTCTGGACGAATGGCAGAAAGGGTTGCCGTCTGGGTAGAAATAATTGCTACTACTTAATCTCTTTGCCACCGAAACCCAAGTCGGAATGTGATGGCTGTCCCTATGGGCGAGATCACCCGTGCATTGGTTGGTGTACGAAGAAGGTTATGCGTGAAGTGGGGCTTCGTTGATATGGATGTGTATGAACAGGAATACCGCTTCTACTATTTTGCCCGATGTCCTTACGAAAAGACGGATACGACTTTCCGCAGCATTCCGCTGACAACAGAAAGTTTTCCGCAGAAAGAAGGTGGTGAAGCCGTGTGAGTTTTGATTATTTTTACGGTCAGCAATCCGATCTATTCACATTCTATCGAGTTCCGAAGGTGTTGTTCACGAACGAGAGGTTCTGGAATATTTCTGCCGATGCCAAGATGCTGTATGGCATTTTGCTTGACCGCATGAGCCTGTCTGCCAAGAATGGTTGGATAGATAAAAACGGTAGAGTGTATATCATTTTTACAATCGACGAAGCGAAGATGGCTCTGAACTGTGCTGAACAAAAGGCTATCAAGCTGCTCAGTGAACTTGAGAAGAAAGCAGGATTGATTGAACGTAAGCGCCAGGGTTTGGGAAAGCCCAACCTGATCTATGTGAAGAACTTTATCTCTGCTGTGGATTCACAACTCTTGAATTGTGAAAATCACAATTCTGGAACAATGGAAATCACAACTCAAGAACTTCCGAAATCACAATGTAATAATACTGATATTAAAAATACTGAATTTAGTGATACTGATTCTATCTTTCCTTCCGGAAATGGTGGAATGATGGACGAGAATGACCGGTATCAAGAATACTTTGATTATTTCTCGGATCAGCTCAGTATTGATTTGTTGAAGAAGGATTACCCTTACGATTCCGAAATGCTGGATAACATTCTGGAGTTGATCGTTGAAACAGTTTGCACGAAGCGACCGTTGATTCGCATTGGTGCAGAGGAGCGTCCGGCAGAAATTGTCCGCAGTCGGTTTATGAAACTGAATGCCGAACACATTCGATATGTTATGGACTGCTTCAAGGAGAACACCACAAAGATTAGAAATATCCGTCAGTATATGCTGACTACGATATACAATGCGCCGACGACAATAGACACCTACTACGATGCTCTTGTTCGGCACGATATGTCACACGGATATTTGGAAGGAGGATTTAAGAAATTGAAAATGAAGCGAGAGGAAGGAGAGTGACGATAAATGTCGAAAAAAGCAACCATCATTGCGGTGGTCAATCAGAAAGGAGGCACTGGAAAGACCACCACCACCGAGAATCTGGGCGTTGGCTTGGCTCTTGAAGGAAAAAAGGTGCTTCTGGTAGACACCGATCCCCAGGCTTCCCTGACGGTCAGTTTGGGCAATCCCTGCCCGGATGATCTGTCTCCGACACTTTCCGATCTGATGGGAAAGATTATGATGGAAAACCCTATTACTCCCGATGAAGGGATTCTTCATCATCCGGAGGGCGTTGATTTGGTGCCGTCCAACATCGAACTCTCAGGTATGGAGGTAGCACTGGTCAATGCCATGAGCCGGGAAACCATTCTCCGGCAATACCTGGATACAGTCAAACAGAATTATGATTACATTCTTCTTGACTGTATGCCGTCTTTGGGTATGCTGACCGTCAATGCGTTGGCAGCTGCCGACAATGTGCTGATACCGGTTCAGGCAGCATACCTTCCTGCAAAGGGTCTGGAACAGCTGCTTGGAACCATCAACAAGGTCAAGAGGCAAATCAACCCGAAACTGAGGATTGAAGGGATTCTTCTGACGATGGTGGACAGCCGCACCAACTACTCCAAAGACATCAGCAATCTGATTCGGGAGAGCTACGGCGGAAAGCTGAAGGTTTACAAGACCGACATTCCCCGCTCTGTCCGTGCAGAGGAAATCAGCGCAGAGGGAACCAGTATCTTCAAGCATGATCCCAAAGGCAAAGTTGCCGAAGCCTATAAAATTCTGACGAAGGAGGTGTTAAACAATGCAGAAAAAAGGCGCAAACATCAGCTTGAAGGGGTACGATGATATTTTCTCCACCGATCAATCCAGAGCTGAAGCCCAGCAGGAGCGTGTGCAGGAAATTCCGCTTTCTGAGCTACACCCCTTTGAGGGACACCCCTTCCGTGTGGTTGATGATGAAGAAATGATGAAAACGGCAGAGAGCGTCCGAGATTTCGGAGTTCTCACTCCTGCGATTGTCCGTCCTGACCCCGACGGTGGTTATGAAATCGTTTCTGGTCACAGGCGGCACCGGGCATCGGAGCTTGCGGGTAAGGAAACCATGCCTGCGATTGTTCGTGACCTGGACGATGATGCAGCCATTATTTTGATGGTTGATGCGAATTTGCAGAGGGAGAGTATCCTGCCGAGTGAAAGAGCATTTGCTTATAAGATGAAGCTGGATGCGATTAAACATCAAGGTCAACGCACCGATTTAACTTCATCCCAAGTTGGGATGAAGTTGCAGGCAATGGATATAGTCGGTCAGGAGGCAGGAGAAAGCAGAAATCAGGTACACCGTTATATCCGTCTGACCGAACTGATTCCGGAACTGCTGGATATGGTAGATACGGGTC
>ERZ809207.239-NODE-239-length-26689-cov-4.672374_pt1 | contig 26689 bp, 24 predicted proteins | sample MGYA00520515_ERZ809207 | MGnify/ENA primary metagenome ERZ809207 (study PRJEB31570, sample SAMEA3213009) | Homo sapiens | biome: human-gut; feature: human gut; material: fecal | place: Sweden | collected 2011 ... | reverse complement strand
CTTCTCACGCTGCCGTTGTTGCTCGTGGTATGGGTACCTGCTGTGTATCCGGCTGCGGCGATATCAAGATGGACGAAGAAAACAAGAAGTTCGAACTGGCTGGCAAGACCTTCCACGAGGGCGACTACATTTCTATCGACGGTTCTACCGGTAACATCTATGACGGCATCATCCCGACTGTTGACGCTTCTATCGCAGGCACCTTCGGCCGCGTAATGGGCTGGGCTGACAAGTACAGAACTCTGAAGGTTCGTACCAATGCAGATACTCCGGCTGACGCAAAGAAGGCTCGCGAGCTGGGCGCTGAAGGTATCGGTCTGTGCCGTACCGAGCACATGTTCTTCGAAGCTGACAGAATCGCAGCATTCCGTGAAATGATCTGCTCTGACACTGTAGAAGAAAGAAAGGCTGCTCTGGCTAAGATCGAACCGATGCAGCAGGGCGACTTCGAGGCTCTGTACGAAGCTCTGGAAGGCAATCCGGTTACCATCCGTTTCCTGGATCCGCCGCTCCACGAATTCGTTCCGACCGAAGAAGAAGATATCAAGAAGCTGGCTGATGCACAGGGCAAGACTGTAGATCAGATCAAGGCTATCATCGCTTCTCTGCACGAATTCAACCCGATGATGGGTCACCGTGGCTGCCGTCTGGCTGTTACTTATCCGGAAATCGCTGAAATGCAGACCAAGGCTATCATCAAGGCTGCAATCAACGTAAAGAAGAATCACCCGGATTGGACTGTTAAGCCGGAGATCATGATCCCGCTGGTTGGCGATGTTAAGGAACTGAAGTATGTCAAGAAGGTTGTTGTAGAAACAGCTGACGCTGAAATCGCTGCTGCTGGTTCTGACCTGTCTTATGAAGTTGGTACCATGATCGAAATTCCGAGAGCTGCTCTGACTGCTGACGATATCGCAAAGGAAGCTGACTTCTTCTGCTTCGGTACAAACGACCTGACTCAGATGACTTACGGCTTCTCTCGTGACGATGCTGGTAAGTTCCTGGGCGCATACTATGATGCAAAGATCTTCGAGAGCGATCCGTTTGCTAAGCTGGATCAGACTGGTGTCGGCAAGCTGATGAAGATGGCTATCGACCTGGGCAAGCCGGTAAACAGCAAGCTGCACTGCGGTATCTGCGGTGAGCACGGCGGTGACCCGACATCTGTTGAGTTCTGCCACGAAATTGGTCTGGACTATGTTTCTTGCTCTCCGTTCCGTGTGCCGATCGCAAGACTGGCTGCTGCACAGGCTGCAATCAAGAACAAGTAAGATTTCCCTGTCCCCGTGACAGATTCCATAAATCTACCTTCCCCCGGAAACCAGTCTCGTAATCTATGGTTTCCCTTCCGACAGCAATTGTGCCCTGCGGACAAGCAGCAGACAAACGCTGTCCCCCATGTTTAACACAATGCGATTCTGATTCCCGAATCTGCATTATAAAAGAAAAAGGTCTCATCTGGACGCAGATGAGACCTTTTTTTAGGCTGTGTTGATACGATCATGATATGCGAATTTTGTAAGGGCACATGTTAGGCTCTGTATCAACAACCCTTAGTAAATTGTATGCAGATAAAAAAAGGAGCTGGATTCCGAAAGAATCCCAGCTCTCAAAAAAAATCAGTAGAACAAAAGAAAGGAGACAACAAAACGAGTGATAAAATAAATGAAAGAAATTGCTTTGCACGCTTCACCAATTATGCAAGCGCATTCATTCAAGCAGTAGGTTTTACCACTATATATAGTATACACCCTTTCCACAGATTCGTCAAGTGGGAAAATACAAAAAAGGTGACAAAGCGCGATTTATTGTATGGATGCACAAAAATAGAGAGAATGTTTCATGCCGCATTATGCAATATCATAGTATTTCTTGTCGAGATCTGTTATTTTTTCCACATGGTTTCGTGGAAAACTGGATGAATTTTCCACCGCTCCGGTGGGCTGATTTTGGTATAGACCAATGCGCGCTGCGGCATACTATGACTGCATCCTGTAAAAAGCGGACATGTATTTTTACAGATCGTGCAGGAAAGAGGTGAAATCCAATGTGGGATAAAATAGCTCTGATTCTGCTGATTATCGGCGGCGTCAACTGGGGACTGATCGGCATTTTTGAATTTGATGCGGTTGCATGGATTTTCGGTGGTGCCACATCCTTTATCAGCCGTGCCATTTATATTATCGTTGCAATTGCAGCACTTTGGTGTATGACATTTCTGTTCCGAAAGGAAGCACTGGTAGAACCTGCTACTGCCAATCACCGGTAACTGCGAAAGCAGCTGTTGCAAAGCCTGTGGATGCGTGTACAAATCCACAGGCTTTTTCACATATTCTGCGTTATCCCTGCATACGCTGAGAACAAATGCACGATACTTCTGCAAGCCTGTATCCGCCCGGAGTGCCTATGCTCCGGGATATCTGAGATCAAAGGAGGACTTTATCTATGCAGCAGCGTACACCAGAGGAATATCGTCAGGAACTGCTCCGTCTCTACCAATCAGCACATCCCCGACAGGAAACCGTGTCTACAGATGCACCTGCCCCATCCCCTGCTCCCACACCGGAAGCCGACACGCCGCCGGAACCATCGCCGGAGTCCCCTGCATCAGAGGCACCGCAGCTCACAGCAGAACCAGATCCTATACCGGAAGACAACACCCCGGCTTCTGACACGGAACAGCCGGAACCACCGGCAGAGCAAACCGAAGTGGGCTGGCTCCAGGTGATCACCCGTTCTGCCGGGAATGCCCGTGCCGTTCCAGGCGTTTCCGTTCGCATCACCAGCGGCACGCAAATGCAGAAACAGCTGGAATATGTATCCGTCACCAACGAGAGCGGCGAAACCCCGAAAATCGAGCTGCCGGTGCCGGCGGCTTCTCTCTCACTGAACTGCGACGAAACCCGAAAGCCATATAGCACCTATGATGTCAGCGTCTATGCGGACGGTTTTTACCGGCAGGTCAGCGAAGCTGTACCAGTATTCGCCGGCACGACCTCCCGACAGATCTTCCACATGATTCCCCTGCCCAGCTACTTGCAGGAGCCGCCGAAAACCATTGTCTACCAAAACACCGAACCCAATCTGTAAGGAGGGCTGCCAGATATGCCAGTCGGAGAACCCTTTATCCCCAGAGATATTACCGTGCATCTGGGGCGGCCGGAGGAAACGGCGAACAACGTCACCGTTTCCTTTCCTGATTACATCAAAAACGTGGTATCCAGCGAAATTTACCCCACGTGGCCGGAAAATGCCATTCGTGCCAACATCTACGCCATTGTCAGCTTTGCCCTGAACCGTGTCTATACCGAGTGGTATCGCTCCCGCGGGTATCCCTTTGACATCACCAACTCCACTCAGTTTGACCAGAAGTACATCTACGGCAGAGAAATTTTCGAAAACGTGGGGCAGCTGGTTGACGAACTGTTCAACTCTTACGTCCGGCGGCAGGGCAATGTGGAGCCGCTGTTCACAGCGTTCTGCAACGGCACAACAGTAACCTGTGACGGGCTTTCCCAGTGGGGCACCGTGCCGCTGGCACAACAGGGCATGACTCCTTATGAGATCCTTACCACATTTTACGGCAGCAACATCGACATTGTCACCAACGTTCCCGTAATGACCAACACGCCCTCCTATCCGGGATTTGATTTGCGGCTGGGACTTTCCGATGATCCGGTCCGCACCATTCAGGTACAGCTGAACCGCATTTCCAGAAACTACCCTGCCATTCCCAAAATCGGCGAAGCTGCCGGCGACTTTGACTATATCACACAAGATGCCGTCATTGCCTTTCAGGAAATCTTCGGGCTGCCGGCAACCGGCATTGTCAACGAGGCCACCTGGTACCAGATCTCCTACATTTACACCAGCGTGAAAAACCTGGCAGAACTGAACTCCGAGGGGCTGACCCAGCAGGACATCGAGCATACGCACACCGAGGATCTGCACTTCGGCATGCAGGGAAAAAACATCCGCGCACTCCAGTACCATCTGGCTGTGGTGGGTGCCTACTATGCTGCTATCCAGCCAGTGGAAATCACCGGCTATTTCGGGGAACAGACGGAAAGCTCCGTCAAGTCCCTGCAACAGGTCTTTGGACTGCCGGTAACCGGCATTGTGGATTTCAACACCTGGAGCGCCCTCTATGATGCCTATCTGGGGATTCTGGAATCCATCCCCTTAGACACCGCCGTCAATGACGTGGTGCTCTATCCCGGCGTAGTGCTCCGGGAGGGCACCACCAGCGAATATGTCCGGCTGATGCAGCAATATCTCACCTACATTCACGGCACCTATCCGGAAGTCCCCACTGTGAACGCAACCGGCTACTTCGGCCCTATGACGAAAACGGCAGTTATGGCGTTTCAGGAATTGTTCGGCTACCCGAAAACCGGCGTAGTGGGAGCTGCGGTATGGAACGCCATTGTCAGCCTGTATTCTGACCTGAAATACGGCTATGACAAGCAGCCGTTCCAGGCACCGGGCTATACCATTGCATAAGGAGGCATCCCCATGGCCTATACTGAGTTACAAAAGCGGCAGCATATCAGGGAGCTGCAAATGTTTCTGCACGGCATCTCCCACACAGCACCGCTCCCCCATCTGATTCCGGACGGAATCTACGGCGTTCAGACCGCCGAAGCTGTCCGGCAGTTTCAGCAGCAAAACCATCTCCCGGAAACCGGCAAAGCTGATACCGAGACCTGGAATGCGCTGGCGCAGGCCTATTTGCAGGATGTCTGGCCGCCGACAATGCACCTGACGCTCTTCCCCACTGGTGTTTCGGCCTATGCCCCGGGGGATTCCGGCAGTGCGGTTTTCCTTATTCAGGGGATCTTGCAGGCACTCCGTGCCGCCTTTCCGGAGATTTATCCGGTAGCCAGCAGCGGCACCTATGATGCCGCAACCCAGCACGCCGTCCGGCAGTTTCAGGACTATACTCCTCTGCCTTCTGACGGAATTGTGGATGCCGCCACCTGGAATCACCTGCTGGCAGCCCTGGGAGAGGAAATCCACAGCACCGCCCATATCCGCCGCACATGATTTGCCAAAACGCAAAAAGAGGAACTGCACCGCCCTTTTCCAGGGACAGCAGTTCCTCTTTTTTATTTCTGTTTTCTCACAGTAAAAACCGATACTGATCGGAATAGGGCTTCACATGCGCCGGATGTGCGTCCGCATATGCCAGCAGCTGTTCGCCCAGTCCCTCTTCTTTCAGGAAGGCCACCAACTGTGCATCGGTATACCGTTCCATTCCGGGACAATACGCCGCCGCTGCAATGCGCACACGGCCGGACAAATCCCGCATCATGCGAAACGGCCAGATTTTACAGTCAAACGGTTTCTGCTCTCCCATGGTGCAGCCAGTATCCGACAGCATCGGGCAAAGAAACAATTCCTCTCCCTGCAAGGACGGCGCAGCAAAGGTCTGCTCTGTTCCGGCAGGTGTCAGTTTCGGCGAAACGCCCATTTCCTGCATGGCTTTCACCGTTTCCGGCGGAAGCACAGGAAATTCCCAGGTATCCGTACAGTCAAATCCGCAGCAAAGCCGACAGGCCGCACAGGTATCCGGCGAGAGTATTTTTCGCAGCATAACGCTTAGTCAATCGGTACAATCCAGCCGAATTCATCCGGAATCTTGCCCCACTGAATACCAGTCAGGGTATCATAAATCATCTGAGAAACCGGGCCGATCTTGTTGTTGTTGATCAGCATAACCTTGTCGCCCCACTTCAGATGGCCAACCGGAGAAATAACCGCAGCAGTACCGGTACCGAATACTTCCGTCAGCTTGCCGGCATCATAGGCATCTGCAATTTCCTGGATGGTGATACGGCGCTCCGAAACCGGAATGCCCTTCTTGCGGCACAGTTCCAGTGCAGACTTTCTGGTGATACCGGACAGAATGGAACCGGTTTCCAGAGACGGTGTTACTACTTCGCCGTCAATCACGAAGGCAATGTTCATGGCACCAACTTCTTCGATATACTTCTGCTCTACGCCGTCCAGCCACAGAACCTGAGAATAGCCCTGGTCATAAGCATCTGCCTGGCTGTGGAGAGAAGCCGCATAGTTACCGCCGGTCTTGGCATAACCCATACCGCCGCGGACAGTACGGACATACTTGCTTTCTACATAAATATTTACCGGATCCAGGCCGGAAGCATAGTACGGGCCGGACGGGGAAAGGATAATCATAAACAGATAGTGTTCACCCGGATGTACGCCCAAGAACGGATCTACTGCAAAAATAAACGGGCGAATGTACAGGGACGCACCCTCTGTGTGCGGAACCCAGTCCTTTTCTACAGAGATGAGTTCCTTCAGGCACTGCAAGCCCAGTTCTACCGGCAGTTCCGGAATGACCAGACGCTCGTTAGAACGGTTCAGACGCTTAAAGTTCTCTTCCGGACGGAACAGCTGTACACCGCCGTCTGCACGGCGATAAGCCTTCAGGCCTTCGAATACGGTCTGACCATAGTGCAGGCACATAGCAGCCGGGCTGAGTGTGATATCACCATACGGCATAATCACCGGATCGTGCCAGCCCTGACCCTCATCATAGGGCATTACCAGCATATGATCGGTAAAGATATGACCGAAGCCCAGCTTGCTTTCGTCCTGAGGCTTTTCCTTCGGTGTCTTTGTGAGTTGTTTCTTGATTTCCATATCAAAAACCTCTTTTTTAAAATTTTGCCGATTACGGCTTTCCCTTTAAGAAATCCCATACAGCCGCACCCGCTGTGCATTGCATGGTCTTTCTTTTATTATATCATATATTTTGACAAATGAAAATAGGAATTCGAAAAAAATTTCTATTTTTCGCAATTTTTTCAAATCCGCAGCGCAGGCTCTTATTTCTGCTTGGTGCGTACCTCTTCCAGCAGCTTTTCGGTCAGCGCTGCGACTGTCATGCTGCCCAGATCCTCGCCGTTGCGCTTGCGGACAGCAACGGTCTTTTCTTCGCATTCCTTGTCGCCTACAGTCAGCATATACGGTACCTTTTCCATCGTTGCCTGGCGGATTTTCCAGCCTACCTTTTCCGCACGGTTGTCCACCTCGACACGCAGGCCAGCAGCCTCCAGTGCCTTCTTTACTTCATATGCAAAGTCCAGATGACGGTCTGCAATGGGCACCAGACGAACCTGTTCCGGAGCGACCCACAGCGGCATTGCACCGCCGAAGTGTTCGATCATGTATGCCAGTGTCCGCTCATAGCAGCCCAGCGAGGTTCTGTGAATGATGTACGGCAGCTTCTTCTGGCCGTCCTTATCCTTATAGTACATGCCGAAACGCTCTGCCAGCAGCATATCAATCTGAATGGTAACCAGAGTGTCTTCCTTGCCGAATACGTTCTTGTACTGAATATCCAGCTTCGGGCCGTAGAAGGCAGCTTCATCAATGCCGATCTCATACTTTACGCCCAGGTGATCCAGGATGTTGCCCATGACGCGCTGTGCTTCTTCCCACTGCTCCGGTGTACCCTCGTACTTGTTGCCCGGATTTGCCGGATCCCACTGGGAGAACCGGAAGGTGCAGTCATCCAGCAGACCGACCGTATCCAGGAAATACTTTGCCAGCTGCAAGCAGTTCTTGAATTCTTCTTCCAGCTGATCCGGACGCAGGATATAGTGTCCTTCTGAGATGGTAAACTGCCGTACCCGAATCAGGCCGTGCATTTCGCCGGAATCCTCATTCCGGAACAGGGTGGACGTCTCTGTGAGACGCATGGGCAGGTCACGATAGGAACGCTGCCGGTTCAGGTAAACCTGATACTGGAACGGGCAGGTCATCGGACGCAGGGCGAAGCAGTCCTTGGTTTCGTCGTGAGGGTCGCCCAGTACGAACATGCCGTCCAGGTAGTGATCCCAGTGGCCGGAAATCTTGTACAGCTCCCGTTTCGCCAGCAGCGGTGTCTTGGTCAGCAGACAGCCGTGTGCCTGTTCCACATCTTCTACCCAGCGCTGGAGCAGCTGTACCACTCTGGCACCCTTCGGCAGCAGCACCGGCAGACCCTGGCCGATTACATCTACTGTTGTGAAGTATTCCAGTTCCCGACCCAGCTTATTGTGGTCACGCTTCTTGGCTTCTTCCAGCTTTGCCAGATGCTCTTCCAGCATCGCAGCCTTGGGGAATGCCACCGCATAGACACGGGACAGCATCTTGTTCTTTTCAGAGCCTCTCCAATAAGCGCCTGTGCAGGACAGCAGCTTAAATGCCTTAATGGTACCGGTTGCCATCAGATGCGGGCCGGCGCACAGATCGGTAAAATCGCCCTGCTGATAGAAGGAAATCGGTTCTCCGTTTCCGGCATGCTCTTCGCACAGCTCCACCTTATACGGCTCGTCCATTTCCTTCAGCTTTGCCACAGCCTCTTCCGGAGACAGATAGAACTGCTCCAGCTTTTCGTTGGCCTTGACAATTTTCTTCATCTCCGCTTCGATCTTTGTCAGCTCTTCCTGACTGAACGGATGCTCTACGTCAAAATCATAATAGAAACCGGTGTCAATGGCCGGGCCGATTGCCAGCTTTGCCTCCGGATACAGGCGCTTGACTGCCTGTGCCAGCACGTGAGAAGCGGTGTGCCAGAAGGTTTTCTTTCCCTCTTCGCTGTCAAAGGTCATGACCTCAAAGGTGCAGTCATGGTCGATCACAGTCCGCAGGTCGCACACCTCGCCGTCCAGCTTGACACAACATGCTGCCTTATACAGTCCCATGCCAATGCCTTTAATGACCTCTGCTGCGGCAGTCGGTGCTTCCAGCTCCCGGATGCTGCCGTCTTTCAATGTCAGTTGAATCATAATCCATCTTCCTTTCCAGAATGAGCGCTTCTTTTCCGGAGAAAAGACCAAGCGCCAAGCAATACAAAAAGTCCCTTACACAGTAAGAGACTGTGCAAGGGACGATGAAAAGTCTATCGTGGTTCCACCCTTGTTTCATGCACCCGGCAAAATGCCCGAATGCACCTCGTGGTGTCTGATAACGGGGACAAACCGCTGCGGATTAGGCAGACTCAGGGAGTGGTATGCATGCGCCTGCCTCATGTACCGCTGCTCTCAGCCGGTGGCAGCGATTCTCTGGAACAGATTCTGTCGACGGATGCCGTTCCCCTCAACGTTTTGATACCATACAGTATAGCACAAACCGTTTCAGCTGTCAACAGGCATTTTCCACGAAAACCGCTGTCGATTTTGTACAGAACTTGTCCACATGTCAGGAATTGTGCTGTTGTTCCCGCCGTTCCGCCTCCAGCCGGCTGTACACACAGCCGCAGAAATTCTGCCGGTACAGATCATATTCCCTGGAAAGGGCAATCGAGCGCTGATAGCCGCCCTTTTTCTTGAAGTCCGTGGGCAGCCACGGGATGCCGTACTGCTCCGCCAGTTCCGCTCCTCTGGTGTTAATAAACACCGCGTCTTTATGGGGACTGATGGTGAGCGTTGTGCAGACAAAATCCGGTGCCGGTGTCTGCATTGCGGCAGCCCGAAAGCTTTCTTCCAGTCGGTGCCCGATGCATTTCTGACAGCGCGCCCCCCGTTCCGGCTCCTGCTCCAATCCCTTTGCCAGCGCATAAAACCGTTCCGGCGCATAATCGCCGTCCAGAATTGTCACCGGATGCGAAAGAGGCATGGTCTGCACCAGCCGTTTCAGTTCCGCCTTCCGGTGGAGATACTCCGCCTCCGGCGCAATGTTGGGATTATAAAAGAACAGGGTAATCGCAAAATACTGACTCAGATATTCCAGCACATAGCTGCTGCACGGCGCACAGCAGGCGTGGAGAAACAGCACCGGAACCCGATCTGTAGGGAGCGCTTTCAGCAGCCGGTCAGTTTCCAGCTGATAATTGATTTTGGACTGCATTTGTCGTTGTTGCGGCAGAAGCGCCGTCTGCGCCGGAGGCGATATCTGTAGTTCCAGCAGCGGCAGCAGTGCCGCCGGCCGGTGTTACCTGGAGATAATTGCAGATACCCGTTGCAATGGCGCTTGCAATATTGTCCTCATTGTCCAGAATCCACTGTGCCACATTGGGGCCGTCATGGAATTCCACCTCAATCAGACAGCTGGGGCTTTTATTGTTGCCGATTTCATACTGATAGGAGTCTGATCCGCTCTGAGAGCCATCCAGCAGACCCCGGTCAGCAGTCGGTGTCAGATTTGCCACCGGATCATACACAGCCTGTGCCAGTGCCTTACTCTGCTCGGAAGAGCTGTTGTAATAGCAGTCTGTTCCCACGCCGGTACCCTGGTTGGTGTGGATGGCAACATAAGCAGCCAGGCCGTTGTCTCCCATTGCCGTCTTGGTCTGGAGGCTGTCGTCTGCGCCGGCTACAATGACCTGTACGCCGGACTGCTGCAAAATAGCGGCGGTCTTGTCTGCCAGAATCCGGCAGACTTCGGCTTCATTGGTGTCACCCACCTGGAACAGGTTGTCCGACTGATTGGACGGGCTGAGATATACCGTATTGGTATAGTTCTGCGTTGCTTCTTCAGTTGTGCCTTCTGTTGCAGATGTCGTAGACTGTACCACATTAGGCTTGGTGCCTGCTTTTTTGCTGGAGCAGCTGGAGCAGCACTTCACCAGAAGTACGATCAGCAGTACAAAAATCACAAGGACTGCCAGAATACGGTCATACCGTACCCGGCGATGTGTGTTTCTGGAGCGCGGTGTCTGTTTGGTTGGTTGCATGATAATTTACCTCCGATTCCTTTTTCCCGTTTTTTCGCAGCACAGCGGCTGCATGCCGGCTTTTCGCCGGAAGCAAGCAGAGATTTTACTGATCCTCCAGGGATTTCAGTGCCTTCCGTTCTGCCTGATTTACCTTGATTTTTCCGTCCCGGAGCAATGTCACTTCACTGCGGTTTGTCTTTACCGGAACGTCTGACTTATCCGGCAGCACCTTCAGGTCACCGGTAAGCGGATTGGTCTCACAGACCTTTGCATGGGTACCGTCCTTCATCACGACCAGTGCCCCCATCTTCGGTGTAATCCGGAGCAGCTCCTCATAGACATTCTGCTCGTACTTGAGACAACACATCAGTCTGCCGCAGCAGCCGGAAATCTTTGCCGGATTGAGCGACAGCCCCTGTTCCTTTGCCATCTTTATAGAAACCGGCTGAAAGTCCTGCAAATGGCCCTTGCAGCAGAACTCCCTGCCGCAGATGCCGATGCCGCCCAGAATCTTCGCCTTGTCCCGGACACCGATCTGCCGCAGCTCAATCCGGGTGCGGAACACCGCCGCCAGATCCTTGACCAGTTCCCGAAAATCCACCCGGTTATCTGCGGTAAAGTAGAACAGCAGCTTGCTGTTGTCAAAGGTGCATTCCACATCCACCAGATTCATTTTCAGTCCCCGAAAAGCGATTTTCTGCTGACAAACCTGAAAGGCCTTTGCCTCCTTCTTCCGGTTCAGTTCCATAATCCGCCGGTCGTCTTTGGTTGCAACCCGGATAATCGGCTTGAGCGGTGCTGTGATCTCGGTCTTGGGAATCTGCTTGTTCGGAATGGCGACCTCGCCACATTCCGTCCCCCGTGCCGTTTCCGTAATGACCAGATCTCCTGCGTGCACCTGATTGCCGCCGGGAGAGAAATAATAAATTTTTCCGCCGTCCTTAAAGCGGACGCCGATGATTTCTGTCATAGAATCCTAATCCTTTCTGCGCGCCGTCCGCATCAGCAGGCATCCATGCAGGAAGCACAGAGTGCTGACAGTGCAAGAGGCAGATTGACATTTGCCTGAATCGCGGCATACGCTTTGTCCACAGCCAGGTGCATGGCCTGTCCGCCGGCAGCAGAAAGCCGTTCCGAAAGCCGCGCCGCCCCTTCGGCATCACATCCGATGCACGCCGCAGAAGCGTCATATTTCCGCGCCATTGCGTCCCGTATGGTACGGTCAAAAAGCGTCAGAAACAAAAGTGCCTGCTCCCGCTGTTTTCCCAATACGGCCGCCGCCTGTAAAAACGTATACTCGTTCCTACTTATTATACTATTGATTGCGGATTTTGTCAATGCAGCAACGGTGCGAATTGGCTCCTGCTGCAAAAAATCTTTACATCTGCCGATATTTCCGTGAAACACTCCGACGGCTTCCTGGATTTCCTGCGGCGCAAAGCCCTCTGCTTCCAGGGCGCTGCGGCACTGCTCCTCTGACACCGGCCCCAGAGGGAGCGCGATAATCCGGGAGCGCACCGTAGGCAAAAGCGCCGCCGGCGACTGTGCCGTAAAGAAGAAATAGGCATAGTCCTGGGGTTCCTCAATGGCTTTCAGCAGCAGATTCTGCGACCGGGGATCCATCTTGTCGCAGTCGAAGAAAAAGCAGCACTTCGCATCCCCTTCATTGGGGGGCGTTGCCAGATCTGTGCAGATCTGCCGCACCGTGTCCGCCGAAAAGCCGCCCAGCTTTCCGCTGGTTTCCGCGCAGATCACATCCGGGTGCACGCCGTCCTGAAACATGCGGCAGGATTTACACACACCACAGGGCTTTTCCGCGCCGCTGCACAGAAGTGCCGCCGCAGTACGACGCGCCAGCGTCTTTTTCCCCAGCCCCGGATCTCCGTAAAACAAAAACCCGTGCGCCGTCCGGTTTCGCTGAATCATCTGGCGCAGTGTCTGCTGCACCAGTTCGTTTCCATAAAATATCATTTCCAATTGATTCTCCTGTTATTCTGCCGTTACTGCACCACGCAGATTTCCGAGATGCCATAGCCCCTGCACACGGCAATGCATGCGCTGTCAATCCGCTCGCCGCTGAGTACAATGGGAACAGCCGGCGGACAGGGCACCTTTACTGCGGCACAGATTCTGCCGCTGCTTGCCTCCACCGGGATGATCTCCTGAGGTGCCAGCGCCGCCTCCCGGATGCCGCAGACCGTTTCCGGCCGGGGCAGCTGAAACCGCACCGGCACCGCCTGTTTTTCCGGAACAAAGTCTGCCAGCGCCTGCTCCAGCGCCTGAATTTCTTCCCGGTCGGTGGCCGCAGAGCACAACAGTACCACGTGGTACGGGTCGGCATATTCTGCAACAATCCCCCGCTTTTCCAGGAACTGCGAAAGCTCCCGGCCGTCACAGCCGCTCTCCGCCGCCGCAATGGTAAAATGAAACGGGTCTCCGTCTGCAAACCGATAGCGGTCAGAGAAAATGCACTTCAATTCCTGAAGCTGGTCTGCCACAGACAGCAGCTGTTCCCGAAACAGCGGTGAAGCCAGTTCCCGGTTGCACCAGTCCAGCGAGGCCAGCTGGATATAGGACGGGCTGGTAGAAGCAAACATTGCCATTGCGCCCTGCACCCGTTCCGGTGCAGCGTCCAGCTCATTGCGCACGTGGAGGTACGCCGTTCCCGTAAAGCCAGACAGCATCTTGTGGGCAGAGTCACAGCAATAATCTGCCCCCAGCTGAATGGGATGTTCGTGCTCCGGCAAAAATGCCAGATGGGCACCGTGGGCATTGTCTACCAGCAGCTTTGCATGATATTTCTGGCAGATTTCCGCCAGCGCGCCGATGTCTGCCTTGTGTCCCAGATAGTCGGGAGAGGTGATGTAAATACAGGCCGGCCGCCGCAGCTGTTCCAGCGCTGCGGCAAAGTCCTCCGGCGCATACACCCCGGAGAGAATGCTGTCACTGGACCGGGGATATACCCACTGCACCGGCAAATCCAGCAGCACACAGGCATTGAGAAACGCCCGGTGCACATTCCGCGCCGCGATCACTGCCCTTCCCTCCTGCTTCATCAGCAGAAGCATGGTCTGAATGCACAGGGTGGAGCCTGCGCAGGAATAAAAGGTATAGGCAGTTCCGTAGAGGGCGGCAGCATTTTTTTCGCTTTCTGCAATAATGCCGTCTGCTTCAAAGAGGCTGTCTGCGCCGGGAATTTCCGTTAAGTCCAGTTCTGCCGCCGTTTGCAGCAGCGGCGGCCCAAACCGCCCTTTGTGTCCGGGCATATGCATGCGGACTGGTTTTTTCTCCGTATATTGCAGCAAAAAATCATAAATCGGTGTTTTCATAAATTCTGTTTGACCTCCGGGCATTAAAGCCCATGGATTCCTGTAAAAATGGTTCTAAAATTTCAGATTGCAGGCACACAGCCGGCTGCGGATGGTGTCAAAGGCGCGGCGGTGGGGATGCGAAACGGATGAAACCGAGACCCCCAGCACCTGTGCAATTTCCGGCATCGTCTTCTGCTCTTTATAGTATAACACAAGAATCTGCTTTTGTCTTGCAGAAAGTTCATTTTCTATGATATTTTTTGCAAGCAGACTGGCATAGCGTCTCCGTTCCCGGCGTTCCACTTGTGAATCCATAGCATCCTCCGGGAAAAACAGCGCTTTCCAGTCCTCTCTGACCGTTACCCGCAAATGCTGTCACCTGCGCTTTCCGCCGCCTTTTCCGCTTCCAGATAAGGCAGCACTGTCCGGATCAGGTGTTCCATTTCATAGTATTCCTCCAGAAGCAGCCGCCTTCTGCGATCCAGATTCTGCCGTTCCATCAGAGAAAGCGTGCGGTCGGACAAGCTGTTTTTCAGCTGTGCCACCCGTGTTTTCAGCTGTGCCTGTCCCATTCGATAGTTTTCGATGATCTGTTTCATAGACCTGACTCCTTTCCATTGGCATTCGCTTTTCGCGCGCTGCGCCGAAATGCGACATGGTTTTTCTGCTTTCACCCTGGATTCTACCAGCTGATTCTGCAAAAGTCAAGACCAAGTTCTGAAAAACAGAACATTTTTTCAAAAAAGAACATGCCCTTCCGGACAAACGCAGATTTTCACGCACTGCATCTGTCCGAAAGGGCATGCCTGTATCTTTATAAATACGTTTTAATTGCTGGTCTGGGTTTCGTTCACTTCGTCAATGTAGTTCTGAATCTGATCGTAGATGGAGTTTACCGATTCTGTCCACGGCACACCTCTGGAAGCCGCGCGCACGCCGTGTTCGCTGCTGTCCAGCACACTGGTGACATCGGTAGAAATTCCGTTGTAGTAGTCAAATACCGGATGTTCCACATCATGGCATCGTTGGCATCCTTGACATCTGCCCACAGTTCCGAATCCAGGTCAATATAATCGTCATACGGCACAAACATGCCCCGTACAGCGCCCTTCGGAAAGGCATCCCAGTTGCCGCCGTAGAAAAAGTCAATGCCCTCGTCACTGTTAATGGCATTGGCCAGATCATCATACCGATTTGCATAGGTAGTCTGGTGGAATTCCACCTTTCCGCCGTACCGTTCCTGGAACACAGCCAGTTCAACCGGTGTGGTTTTTCCGGTGTCGTCTGAGTTAATGTCCCAGTCCGACATCCATTTAATGGTTTTGTTCTCCAGATCCCCGGTGAGTCGTTCATCTGATTTTGCCAGTTCCTTCAGCTGTTCCCGGGTTTCAGTTGCCATATCTTTTTTCGGGCCGCTGCTCTCCCCTTCCTTGCTGCCGCATGCCATAAGGGGCGACATCAGCATTGCCGCCAGCAGACAGCTCAGTCCAATCCGTGCATATGATTTCATGAATCGCACCATCTCCTTTCAGATCTTTCCCCAGAGCCGATCTTCGGGATAATTTGTCCCGTGCGCTTTGATTCCGGCACCAAACGTGCTTTCAGAAATTACCTTTTTATTACACCATATCAAAAAGGCTGGATACAAGTCTCATTTTGCACGAGAAAGCAGCTGCCTTTCCGTGGATATTCACAAAAAGAGAACCGGACTGCCGCCTAGCCCAGCCCCTCGGCCTGGGCAAAGGTCATCCCCGGATGGAGCGCCATGTTGAGGGCACACGCCAGCAAATCCCCGGTGTGGTCAATGAGCCGGTCCACATCCCGCGGTGTCACCATCATATTCGGCCGATTTTCCGGAACGCGCCTGCCGTAGACCTCCTGCACTGCCGTGTGGAGATCCACCACAGTGGGCACGCCCAGGGCAACCACTGGCACCCCCAGCGTCCGCTTCGAAAGCTCCGCCCGGTGGTTGGCAACGCCGCTGCCCGGAGAGATGCCGCTGTCGCTCATCTGAATGGTTGTCCCCAGCCGGGAGAGCGCCGCACACGCCAGGGCATCCACTGCCACCACGGCCTCCGGTTTCACCTGCCGGCACACTGCTTCCAGCAGCTCTGCGGACTCCATGCCCGTCTGCCCCAGCACACCCCCGGCCAGCACACAGACCGGACGCAGATCCGGGAGATACTGCCTCTCTTCCGCGGAAAGCGCCGTTTGCAGGTGCCGGGTGGCCAGCACTTTTTCTGCCACACGAGGCCCCAGGGCATCCGGAGTAATCGCACGGTTTCCAAGCCCTGCCACAAAAACGCAGCCCTCCCCGGGGAGAAACGCCCCCAACTCCTCCGCCAGTTCCTCCGCCATCTCCTGATAGCGGCTGTGGTTTCGGTTCAGTGCTTCTGCCTCCAGGGTAACATAGCGCCCGGCCGGTTTCCCGATGGGTGCGCCGCAGATATCGTTTGCAATCCGGATTTCCGTGACGGAAAACGCGGTGCCCCGTGTCTCCTGGGTAATTCCCGGCAGCGCCGGTGCGCCGGCTGTCCGTTCTACCGCAAGGTCAGTTCGTATGGATTTCATGAAAGTCCCTCCTGTTTTTGTGCAATATGCTGGCTTTACACGAAAAAATTTCTGCGCCTTTCCCGAAATTACCTATTGCAATTTTTCGGGGAGTGTGTTATAATGAGGATTAGTCATGGCGCTGTGTCTGATTTTGTCCGGACGCAGCCCCGCATTTGGTCGTTCCATATGCCAGGGAATTTCCCCCACGAAGGGCAGTACCGTGTCAATGCTGCCAGTAGTGTATGACAATCCATTTCCGGTAATCCGAGGAAATTTCGCCCAAATATTTTTGATGTTTAAAGGAGATTATGACTATGCCGAATATTCGTTCTGCTAAGAAGCGTGTAAAAGTTATCGCAACCAAGGCTGCTGCCAACAAGGCTCGCAAGTCCAACCTGAAGACCATGATCAAGAAGGCTGACGTTGCTTGTGCTGCAAATGCAGCAGATAAGGAAGCAGCAGTACGCCTGGCAATCAAGCGCGTAGACCAGGCTTGCGCAAAGGGTCTGATGCACAAGAATGCAGCTGCCCGCAAGAAGTCTCAGCTGGCAAAGAAGCTGAACGCAGCAGGCTAAGGCCTTATTTACGGGAACGTAATTTTAAAAAAGTGAGAAGCACGTACTGGAAGTTTCTGGTGCGTGCTTTTTGTATATTTTGAAAAGCACACAATTTTGAAGCCAAAATTTTGTATACTTTTTCCCTCCCTCGATATATTGACAAATTATAAACAACGTGCTATACTAAAAATGGAACATAAGGAAAATTTCCGAAATATGTTCCAATTCGGGCACAGATGTGCAAAGGATCGCATCTGTTTCCAATTTTACAAGGAGGCAATTTTTATGAAAACAAAACGAACAATTGCAAGCATTCTTGCCGCAGTGATGGCTTTTTCTGCTCTGCCGATACTCTCTGCAAGTGCCGCAGATACTGCTGCGCTGGGGGATGTTGACGGAGACGGCGTAATTACCGGACACGATGCTGCCCTGGTATCCCGGAGTCTCTATGAGGATTCCTTCGACCTGACCACAGAACAGGCCGCACGGGCAGACATCAACCAGGACGGCGTGGTAGATCAGGCAGATGCCGACCAGATTCACGCCAGTGAAGTTTATCAGATCGGTGATATTAAACATGTAAATTATGAAGGTAACTATGGCGGTGCTCTTCTGGGTGCACAATTTGCACTGTTTTATTACGGCGTTGCTATGGCAGGACAGCCAGTTGAAGTTGTTCAGAAGGATATCGACAACCTGAACCCGTGGGGGCATCCCACAGTGGACGGCATTTTTGAGGATATGCTGGACAATGTAACAGACGATATGCGGCAGCAATGCCAGATCGACCAGGTTACCTTCAACCTGCTGGATGCAAATGCTGACGGCGTAGTAGATATAAATGATTCTTTCGCACTGCTGTGTGCATATTCTTATGCATTTGCTGACCAGGGCTTCTTCCCCACAGAAGGCCGGTATGATCTGTATATCGGACGCCGTCCGAATACCTAATTTGTCTGACCTACTATTCAGAATCCAATATTGGTAGTGCACACAAAGATACATTGATCGGTTCTAAAATGATAAAAGTGATTGAAGCCTGACTTCAATCATGTAAACATATGTAAGGAGGCAATTTTTATGAAAACAAAACGAACAATTGCAAGCATTCTTGCCGCAGTGATGGCTTTTTCTGCTCTGCCGATACTCTCTGCAAGTGCCGCAGATACTGCTGCGCTGGGGGATGTTGACGGAGACGGCGTAATTACCGGACACGATGCTGCCCTGGTATCCCGGAGTCTCTATGAGGATTCCTTCGACCTGACCACAGAACAGGCCGCACGGGCAGACATCAACCAGGACGGCGTGGTAGACCAGGCAGATGCCGACCAGATTCACGCCAGTGAAGTTTATCAGCTCGGTGATATTAAACATGTCAACCGTGAAGATTACTTCTGTGGCGCCCTTTATGGTGCAGAACTTGCGCTGCTCTGTTACAGCGTTGATATGGCAGGACAGCCGGCAGAAATTGTTCAGAAGGATATCGACAATCTGAACCCATGGGGACATCCCACAGTGGACAGCGTTTTTGACGGCTTGCTGGACAATATAACGGACGATATGCGGCAGCAATGCCAGATCGACCAGGTTACTTTCAACCTGCTGGATGCAAATGCTGACGGCGTAGTGGACATGAGCGATTCTTTCGCACTGCTTTGTGCTTATTCTTATGGAATGGCTGACCAGGGCTTCTTCCCCACAGAAGGCCGGTATGATTTGTATATCGGACACCGTCCAACTACCTAATCTGAACGCAACCTGATTTTTGATTAGAACATCTTTTCGCATCTTTGTTTCGCGGATGCCTGCGGTTCCACACAAGCTGGAATTTGCGGGCATCCGCTTTTTTGTGTCAAAAATAGCCTGCGCTTTTTGTGAAAACTGCCGAATTTGAAAAAATCCCTCTCTCGTGCAACATTTCGCCCCTCTGAATTGTTTCCCTTATAGATAGAAAAAATACCCCCTCGCAATGGAAAGGAGCGGTTTTTATGAAAAAAAACAGATACACTTCCCGACTGTTCGCAGCCGTAACCAGCGCCGCTATGCTGTGTGCCTGCGTGCCTGCATTTTCCGTTTCCGCCGATGAAGCACCTGTCCTGGGCGACATCGATGGAGACGGCGTGATCACCGGACACGACACCGCCATGATTTCCGGGCATCTGTACCTGGATTCCTTCACCCTGACCGATGAGCAGCTGGCACGTGCCGATATCAACCAGGACGGCCAGGTGGATGCCAATGACGCCATCCTGCTCCACGAGCAGGAAGTTTACCCCCTGGGCGACCTGGATCTGGACGGCTACGTTTCTACCTGGGACGCACTCTATACCCAGCAGCTTCTGATTGAGGAAAATCTCCTCCCGGTCAACACAGAATTTGTGAATCAGTATTCCCAGGTACAGCGGAATCTGATTGATATGGATCTGAACGGTGTCCTCACCTTTTATGATTTCAGTCAGGTTCTCTCCTGCTATGGATTTATCGCAGCCGGCTCTGACTCTCCATTTTCCTACTGTCACCAGGAAGGCTGCTTCTACGGACACTATGACACAAACATGTCACGGTTTCTTGGTGATGTAGACGAGGACGGCGTCATCACCGACCACGATGCCGCAATTCTCAGCCGCTTTGCAAAAATGCGGACATCCGACTGCGTTCCAGATATCTTCAACATGGTGCAGCGCGGCGATATGAATCAGGACGGCCGCTATGACAACACAGATGCAGATATCATTCATCAGATGGCAAAATACACCTTCGGACAGACCACGCACTCGGACAGCGATGACACCTCCAGCGCACAGATTGCCCTGCAAATCAACGCCATTAAAATGGCAGGCGGCACGGTGGTAAATGATTCTTATGACAAAGAATACCGCGCCAATTATGAAGACTACAAAAAGGAAGCGCTTCAGCAGGCCAAGGACGGAAGCCCTGTTTATTTCATCAAAGAACTGGATTACAACCTGCTGGACTGTGACGGCGACGGCAATGTAGATATGGCCGATGCCGTTGCACTTCTGCAAGCATATTCCCGTGACAGCGCAGGCGGCAGCTACTATCCGTATGTCGGCCAGTATATCCTGCACTAACTGCACTACAAAAAGGAGGAATGCATTGATGATACCGCAGTTTCATACTGTAAAACGATTTCTTGCAGGCGCTATGGGCGTTTCTGTACTGCTGGGCAGTCTTCCGGTCTGCACGGCAGCGGCCGCAGAGAATCTCCTGGGAGATGTGGACGGAGACGGTGTGATCACCGGACACGACACCGCCTGCATTTCCCGTTATCTCTATGATGATTCGTTTTCCTTGACAGCGGAACAGCTGGCACGTGCCGACATCACAAGGGACGGCCAGGTGACGGCCGAGGATGCAATCTGGCTGCATGCCAACTATGAGCAGTACGCCCTGGGCGATGTTGCGTTAAATGGCAAGATAAGCATTGAAAACGCCTGCCTTGTATACCAATGGATTTATCAGAACAATGGCCAGACCGGTGAAAATGCATTGACATTGACAGAAGTGCAGCAAAATCTGATGGACACGGATGCAGACGGCAGGATTACTGCTCTGGATGTTCAAAATATGCTGTACCTGTTTACAGCGGAATATTTATTCTGCGGCAAAACCGGCTGCTACTATTTACATGATATAAACGGCAGCAGATATTCCCTGAACGGTGATGTGGATGGAGACGGCTATGTCACCGACCACGATGCCGCTATCCTCAACGTGTTTGCACAAACCGGCACGGAGCCGGAAGAGGATACCGCACCTTCCTTCTGGGTTCGGGGCGATGTCAATCACGATGGCCTTTATGATGACCAGGATGCCGCGCTGATTCACCAGCAGAGCCTTTATACCTATGAAAAACCTGCTCCAGAGCGGACGGCACTGCAATCTGCACAAACTGCAATGCTTCTGCATACCTATCAGATGCTGGGCTACACGGTGGAGATCACAAAGGGGAATCCATCCCTTTCTGACGACCTCCCTTGCCGGATTGATGATTCCGTCCGGACAATCCGCATTGATACCGTGGATTATCACCTGCTGGATGCCGATGCAGACGGCACTGTGACCATGGAGGACGGCCGCTTCCTGTTAAAAGCCTACAGCTATCGGTTAGCAGGATCGGACTTTTATCCCGCCGAAGGGTGCTATGTTCTGCAATAATGCAGCTTCTCTAAAAAAATCAAAACAGAACAAATTCTGCTGAAGCGGTACCTGCATCTTTTCAGCAGAAACAATTGATAAAGGAGATTGATCATATGAAAACAAATTCCTTCTGGAAACGTACACTGGCTGCCGCCGCAGGCGCTTCTCTGCTGTGCAGCAGCATCCCGGTGTTTTCCGTCTCTGCACTGGACGGCATCCTGGGAGATGTAGACGGAGATGGTGTCATCACCGGACACGATACCGCTCTCATTTCCAGGCACCTCTACGATGACAGCTTCACCCTGACCGATGATCAGCTGGCACGCGCCGACATCACCAAGGACGGCCAGGTGACTGCCGAGGATGCAATCTGGCTGCATGCCAACTATGAACAGTACGTCCTGGGTGACGTGGATCTCGATGGAAGCGTTACACTTGATGACGGCTTCAACTGCATGAGATTCATTATACAGAAAAACGGGTTCAGTTCACCAGATATCACCTATACTGAAGTGCAGCAAAATCTGATGGATGCAGACGGAAATGGTATCATTAACATTGACGATACCAGCCGACTCGTAGAATTTTACAGCAAAATCGTTGCAAATCCCAATGAAAATCCATACTGCGGCAATCCCGGCTGCTATTATATCCATCCTTCTGAATATTATAAGATGATAACCGGAGATGCTGACGGCGACAAAGTGATCACCGATCATGACGCAGCTGTTCTCTCCCGTTATTTAGATGTCAGAGATGATGAAGTAGAAGAGATTTTCCCGTCCTTCTGGTACTGCGCCGACTATAATCTGAACGGCTACTACACCACAGAGGATGCCGACCTGATGCACCAGGATGCGGTCTATACCTTTGGACAGACCACACTGGGAGATGACAACATTGCCTGTGCAAATCTGGCACTGAAAATTGACGCGATTCAAAAGGCCGGCGGCACGGTTTCTGTAAGAAAAGATCTGGAAGCGCCCACCAAGGAAACCGGCATCTTACGGAAAACCTATCAAAAAAATGTTTATGCAATCGACCGTGTGAATTACAACCTGCTGGACGCAAGCGGTGACGGCGCAGTCGATATCAACGATGCAATGGGACTGCTCTCCGCTTATTCCCGTGAAAGCGCCGGCGGCTACTACTATCCGTCTGTGGGACATTACGCACTGAGCTGACACAGGATAAACGATAACCAATAGGGATATTTTGAAAAAATGAACACGTGCGCCGCAGGCACACACCGGAGCTTTTCTTCGGCTGTGTGCCTGCGGCATTTTTCGGCATATGCACCGCTTCCTTCGCATACAGATAAGACAGCGAAAGGAGCGAATGATCTATGAATCCGACAGGGACAGAGCACGTCAATCCAACCCCCACAGTAGCGCTGGCCGGCATGCCCAATGTGGGAAAATCCACCGTTTTCAACGCCCTCACCGGCCTGCACCAGCACACTGGAAACTGGGTGGGGAAAACGGTTTCCGGTGCAGCGGGGACGGTTTCCTGCAGCGGCCAGACGATCACGCTCCTGGATCTCCCCGGCACTTATTCTCTCCGGGCGCGTTCTGCGGAAGAAACAGTGGCGCGGGATTTTCTCTGCTTTTCTCAGCCGGAAGCCGCCGTTGTGGTCTGTGATGCCACCTGTCTGGAACGGGGCATCAGCCTGGGGCTTCAGGTCATGGAGATTGTTCCGCGGGTGCTTTTCTGCGTCAATCTGCTGGACGAAGCGGCGCGCCGGGGCATTTCCGTTGACCTGACAGAATTAGAGGAAACGCTCCGAGTGCCAGTAGTGGGCGTAACCGCGCGCAGCGGCCGCGGTCTCTCCCAGCTAAAGGAACGCCTGGCGCAGCTGCTGGAATCCCCCCTGCCGGAGCGGCCGGCACCTGCAATTCCGGCAGATTATGTCGATGATGCAGCCCCTGTGCTCCAATTGCTCCGGGAAATGGAAACCTTGCACGCCCCGGAATGGATTGCCTGCCGTCTGCTGGAAGGAGATGCGGATTTTACAGAGCACTTTTTGCAGCAGGATACAATTTCTCCTAAGCAGCAGCCGCTTCTGGATGCCTGCGCAGCATTTCACGAGACGGTGTCCCCCGAAGTGTTCGGAGACGCTGTGATTGCAGAAAATATTCTCCGCAGCGAGGCCATTGCTGCAAAAGCCGTCACCAAACCGGGGCAGTCTGCCGGCCAGGATCGGCGGCTCGACCGGATTTTCCTGGGAAAATGGGGCGTTCCGGTGATGCTGCTTCTCTTAGGCGTTATTCTGTGGATTACCATTGTGGGGGCAAATTATCCGTCTGCCCTGCTGTCCGCCGGATTTTCTGCATTGGAACACCAGCTGTCCCGGCTTCTCGCTATGACTGTACTGCCGGCGTGGGTGTGCGGCCTTCTTCTGGACGGCATCTATACGGTGCTCACCTGGGTAATTTCCGTAATGCTGCCGCCGATGGCCATTTTCTTTCCCCTGTTTACGCTGCTGGAGGACTTCGGCTATCTTCCACGGGTTGCGTTTCATCTGGACAAAAGCTTTCAGTGTGCCTGCGCCTGCGGCAAGCAGAGTCTTACCATGTGCATGGGTTTCGGCTGCAATGCGGCCGGTGTCACCGGATGCCGCATCATCGACTCCCCCAGAGAGCGGCTGCTGGCGATTCTCACCAACAATTTTGTCCCCTGCAACGGGAGATTTCCCACGATGATCACCTGCATCACGCTGTTTTTTGCCGCCGGAAGCGGACTCGTGCAGAGCATTTCTTCCGCCTTGCTGCTGCTTGGCCTGATTCTGCTGGGAATCGGCATGACGTTTCTGGTCTGCCGGCTGCTGTCCGCCACCCTGCTCCGTGGCGTGCCCTCTTCCTTTACCCTGGAGCTGCCCTCCTATCGCCGGCCGCAAATCGGAAAGGTTCTGGTGCGTTCCGTCCTGGATCGTACCCTGTTTGTTTTGGGGAGAGCCTGCATTGCCGCAGCGCCGGCCGGGGCATTGCTCTGGATTCTCACCAACTGCACCATTGGAGATGCTTCCATTTTCCACCATGCTGCCGCCTTCCTGGAGCTGCCGGGGCAGTGGATGGGGCTGGACGGTGTGGTTCTCCTGGCGTTTCTTCTGGGATTCCCGGCCAATGAAATCGTGCTGCCCATCCTGCTCATGGGGTACACCTCCGGCACCGTTCTCACCGAAGCACAAAGTCTGACAGAAATCCATGCCATTCTCACCGCACACCACTGGACCTGGGTAACTGCGCTGTGCATGCTGCTGTTTCTCCTGTTCCATTTTCCATGTTCTACCACGTGCATTACCATATACAAGGAAACCCGCAGTCTGAAATGGACGGCCGCCGCCTGGTGTCTGCCCACCGGAATCGGCATTTTGCTGTGCGTCTCTGTGCATGTTCTGAGCCGCTGTGTGCAGTATCTGTTTTAAAAATCATTTTGCATATTGCCGGAAAAAGTGCGCATACTAGAGCATGTTCCCGTAAAATGCGCAGTGCATTTTCAGGAGAATGCGTTCCGGCTTTTATAGCAGGAGCGATGAAATTCAAGACTCAAAAATCCGGAATTCCGATACTGTTTTTCTCCGCACACAAAGCAGTATTTTTCCGATTTTTGCCGTGTGCGGAGAAACGGAGCACAAAATGGCAAATCATCAGAACCAGAATCAGCGCCAGCAGCAGGCACAGAACCGGCAGCAGCAACAGGCGCAGCAGAAGCAACAGCAGCAGGCACAGAACTGCCAGCAGCAGAATCATCCGGACGATGATCGGGATGACTGCGGCTGTGGCTGCGGTCACTAAGCAGCTGCCGGCTGCGTTCCCTTGCCTTTAATGTGGGAACGCGCTTTTTGCCAATCTACAGAAATAGTCCTGTTTCCGTGGAAATCCACAGGGAAACAGGACTATTTTTCACAATGCTATATCAGGAATTGCTGTCATCCATCAAATGAAAACGGATACTGTATTCTTCATAGCGGCCGTTGGAGCTATAATGCCGGCAGTCTGCACGCAGTTCATCGCCTGGCTTTTTCTCGGAAATGATCTCTAACAGATCATCATAGTTGTTGACTTCTTTTCCGTCTACCTTGACAATAACATCATTGACCTGGAGCGACGTATTCCCCACATCGCAGGAATCATCGATTTCCGTCACCCAGATTCCCTGGAGACCGGCCGGCGCAGAATCCATCTGCAAGGCATCGGCAAACTGAATCTGGATTTCCTCTGCTTCCAGCGAAATAAAGGTAATGCCGATGCGGACACGGTCTTTCACATGGCCGTACTGCACCAGATCCTGGATAATCGGGAGCACATCATTGATGGTAATGGCAAAGCCCAGCCCTTCATAGCTGGAGCTGACATATTTCGAGGAAGTGATGCCGATTACCTGGCCGTACATATTTACCAGTGCGCCACCGGAGTTGCCCGGACTGATGGCGGCATTGGTCTGAATGCAGTTCATGGCATAGCCGGTGGAATCCGACTGAATCTGTCGGTTCAGGCCGGAAACAATACCGTTTGTGACAGAGCCAGTAAGGCCTGCCGGATTGCCGATTGCGACAACGGCTTCGCCCAATACTACCTCATCAGAATCGCCCATAGTAGCGGCCGGCAGATCTTTGGCATCCACATGAATCACAGCCAGGTCTGTTTTGGAATCGCTTCCCACAACGGTAGCTGTGTATTCTGTCTCATCAGAAAGCGTTACGGTAAACGACTTTCCGTCTGTGAGCACGTGAGCATTGGTAATAATGTAGCCGTCCTCTGACAGGATAATCCCGGATCCGGTTCCGCTGAGCTGCTTCTGGTTGGCATCTCCATAGGTGTAAATTTCCACAATGGAGGGACGCACGGCGGCGGCAACGCCTTCTACTGTATAGGTGCCGTCTGCGGCCTTCTGACTGCCGTCCTCTGCCTGTACGGAAGCTTCCGGCTTCTCCTGCTGCTGAATCACAACCTCTGATCCAGTTCCGCTGCCGGACGGGACAGAAGCATCTGCATTTGTACCATGGTCGCTGGAATCATTTGTCATATCCGACTGCGCCGAAGGTGTTCCCGGCACGGTCAGGCCAAACCGATAAATCGCAATATCACTGCCAATATAGTACACCAGAATCAGCACCAGCAGGACTGCAACAATTTTCAGCCAGAATGCGGCACGGCGGTCTTTCTTTTCCGGAGAGAGGGGTTCCTTCTCCTTCTTCTGCACAGGTGGAACCGGCGGCGGTGTCTGCCAGCCTGGTGTCGGTATCTGCTGATACCAGTTCATCCCCTCCGGCTGTTTGTTTGCATCCGGGGGAACATTTCCCGGAAATTCACCGTGTATGGGCATATTCCCCATCGGTGGCACGGGCGGATTCACCGGGCGCTGGGGCGGGATATTTCCCATCGGCGGCACGGGCGGATTCACCGGGCGCTGGGGCGGTACATTTCCCATTGGCG
>ERZ809207.211-NODE-211-length-30776-cov-4.203704_pt1 | contig 30776 bp, 25 predicted proteins | sample MGYA00520515_ERZ809207 | MGnify/ENA primary metagenome ERZ809207 (study PRJEB31570, sample SAMEA3213009) | Homo sapiens | biome: human-gut; feature: human gut; material: fecal | place: Sweden | collected 2011 ... | reverse complement strand
GGCGCAGGGCGTTGCTTTTGGCTTGCATGGCAATAAATCCGCGCACGCCGAAGATGCCAAACAGGAAAAATACTAGAAAAATGCAAATCCCCAGAAAAATGCCGTTTCCTGCAATTTGTGCTGCCTTTTTCCCATCGCGCTCTCCTAAGGTCTTGGCCAAAAGTGCATTGATCCCAATTCCGGTACCAACGCCAATTGCCACAATCAGCAGCTGGATGGAATAGGAATCCGTCAGGGCAAGTACTGCGGTCTCTCCATTTTTCATATGGCTGACAAATATGGTATCTACAATGTTATACACCGCCTGCAATACCATAGAAAGTACCATAGGCATTCCCATACTGAGAATCAAGGTACGAATCGGCCAGTCTGCCAATTTGTTTCCGTTTTTGGAATGCTGTATTTTTTTCGTCTGCATGTAATTTTTCCTCCCGTTCTATTGGTACGTGTTCCATGTAATTTCTGAAAAAAAATCGGCGTAAACCCAATTTTAAACTGGATTTACGCCGATTCGCTACACGTTTTTTTAATGATAGCAAATTTTCTCCTTTGATTTCAATGAAAAATTTGCTTTTCTTTTTGAATTTTTGATAATCCTGCTTGCATCAATCCACCAGAACCGGAATCCGGGACAGAATCTCTGCGCCCTCCTGTGCCAGTCTCTGCTTAAAGGCTTCTGCTTTCTTCTGATCGCAAAGGCTGATCATGCAGCCGTTTTCTGCGGTTTCCAGCAGTTCCACGCCCACTTCTTCTGCGACCTTTGCAAATACGCCGGCGCCGCAGGGAGAAGTACGATAGCAGCGCGGTGCTTCAAAGTCATCGATCGGTGCAACAAAAGCAGTTCCCTCTTCTGCCGGTTCCCAGCTCTGAGAAAGGACAGTATCTGTCTGCTTCATTTCATCAATCAGATCACCCAGAACAGCACTTGCCGTCGGGAGCTTTCCGGCACCACGGCCATAGAACATGGTTTTGTCCACACCGTCACCCCATACCATAACTGCATTGAACACACCGTTTACATGGGAAATCAGACTGTCATTCATGACCAGCATCGGCATTACTGTCGGCAGAATCCGGCCGTCTTCCAGACGCTTTACAGCACCGATCAGTTTTACTGCGCCGCCGAACTGCTGCGCCAGCTGTACGTCTTCCAGGGTAATATTGCGGATACCCTTAGTATAAACCTGATCCGGATACACATGCCGGCCAAATACCAGAGAGGACAAAATGCAGATTTTCCGGCAGGCATCGCCGCCGTCTACATCGGCAGAAGGATCCCGTTCTGCATAGCCCAACTTCTGTGCCAGTGCCAGTGCATCATCAAATCGCATATTTTCACAGATCATTTTTTCCAGAATAAAGTTTGTGGTACCATTCAGAATACCGGCAACTGCGGAAATATCGTTTGCAGCCAGGCAGGTATGCAGCGGACGAATGATCGGGATTGCACCGCCGACACTGGCTTCAAAGAAGAAGTTCACATGGTGTTCCTTTGCTACCTGTAATAAGATGTCGCCTTTTTCGGCAACCAGCTGCTTATTGGAGGTAGACACGCTTTTTCCGGCTTCCAGACAGCGGCGTACAAAATCAAATGCCGGTGTCACACCGCCCATGCATTCTGCAACATATCCCACTTCCGGATCATCCAGGATTACCTGAATATCGTGTACCACACGATCTCCATACGGATCATCCGGGAATTCTCTCAAATCCAGAATATAGCCAACCTCTGCGGCATCACCTACATTTTTTTCTATTTTCTTCTGATTGCGGTAGAACAGCTCGACAACGCCAGAGCCGACTACGCCATATCCTAAAACAGCAATCTTTTTCATGATTTCGATTCCTTTCTCTTTTTCTCCGCATCCATACGGATTTTCTCTGCATCAAAAGCAGTTTTATTCACCAGACAACAAACGCACTTCTACGACACCCTGCAGCTGTGAAATTGCCTGTGTAATGGTAATAGGATTCACAGCACCCTCTCCCCCCATTTTTAAAGAAAGAGAGACCAGTGCCACGCCATCTACAGGAATATTCTGGTTCACAGTCAAGATATTGGCATGCATCCCATATAATGTAGTCAAAACATTGGAGAGCACTCCTGCCTGATCCCGCAGCGTAACAGAAAAGTTTACGATCTGCTGTGTCATTTTGTCATCATAGGCAAAAACGCAGTCGCGATACTTATAAAAAGCACTCCGGGAAATTCCCATCCGCTTACAGGCGGAGGAAAAACTCCGCTCGGTTTTATCAGCCACCAACTTTTTGACTTCCAGTACTTTTCCAAAAATTTCCGGAAGCACCGCAGTATCCACTACAATATACCGTGTCCGACCGCTGGTTTCTTTCTGCACGCACACCGAGCTTTCCGACTCCGGCAGCATGACGCAACACTCCTTTGTATTTGTAATACGAGGCGGTTTTCGCTGATCTGCCGTCTCAAAATGCGTCCGTGTACAAAAAACAATTGTACTTACGTCAACTATATAACTATACCATGATTCTCCCGGTTTGTCAAGGGATCTTACAAACTTTTCACAGGAACGGCAATTTTTTCTTTTTCTGCAGAGAGTTCCCGGAAAGGCTGCGGCAACTTTCCGTCAAAAATGCGTTTCTTTCAAAAAAAGTGAGAATTTTCTTTTTTTCCATAGAAAAATGAAAATTAAACTTGTAAATCAAGGCAATTTCAAATCCGGCGGGAAATGACTTGACAAATGCGAAAAATTCCTGTATGATAATATCTGTCAAATGGGTATGACGCAGGATTTGGCCAGTTCCCGTGGGACACTGCGACCTATGACAGTTAGCTTGAGACGATATTTTCTATACGTGAAACAAAGGCGTTTCCATGTTTAAACCGATGCAGTTTCAATTTGTACGGTCCGATCATGAAAATGCTTTTTATTTTTAGGAGGTTTTTATCATGTCCAAAAATGTTGCTGATTTCTTTGCATGTGATGTCTTCAATGACGAAGTTATGAAGGCAAGACTCCCGAAGCCGGTTTATAAAGCAATGACCAAAACACGCAAGATGGGCACTCCCCTGGATCCCACCTATGCAGATGTTGTGGCAAATGCCATTAAAGACTGGGCGATCGAACACGGTGCAACCCATTACACCCACTGGTTCCAGCCGATGACGGGTTCTACCGCTGAAAAACACGACTCCTTCATCAGCCCGACAGATAACGGCATGGTAATTATGAACTTTTCCGGCAAAGAGCTGGTAAAGGGCGAACCGGATGCCTCTTCTTTCCCGTCCGGCGGTCTGCGTGAAACCTGCTCGGCAAGAGGTTATACTGCATGGGATCCGACTTCCTACTGCTTTGTAAAAGAAGGCTCTCTGTATATTCCAACTGTTTTCGTTTCCTATACCGGCGAAGCACTGGATAAAAAAACACCGCTGCTGCGTTCCATGGATGCCCTGAGCCAGCAGGCAGTCCGCATTCTGCGTCTGTTCGGCAACACCACCGCAACCAAGGTTACTTCCACAGTTGGCCCGGAACAGGAATACTTCCTGATCGACAAGAAGATGTACGATCAGCGGGAAGACCTGATCATGACCGGCCGTACCCTGTTCGGTGCAATGCCGCCGAAGGGCCAGGAACTGGATGACCAGTACTTTGCAAACTTAAAGCCCCGCGTTGCTGCATATATGGCTGATTTGGATGAGGCTCTGTGGAAGGTTGGCGTTTTTGCAACCACAAAACACAATGAAGTAGCTCCGGCACAGCACGAAATGGCTCCGGTTTTCTCCACCACCAACATTTCTACCGACCAGAACGAACTGGCAATGGAAGTCATGGAAAAGGTTGCATTGAAGCACGGTCTGGTTTGCCTGCTGCATGAAAAGCCGTTTGCAGGTGTCAATGGCTCCGGTAAGCACAACAACTGGTCGATGGCAACCAATGACGGTCAGAACCTGTTGGATCCGGGCAGCACACCGATGGAAAACATGCAATTCCTGACCTTCCTGTGCGCAATTATCAAGGGTATTGATGAGTACGCAGACCTGCTCCGCATCAGTGCTTCTTCTGCCGGCAATGATCACCGTCTGGGTGCAAACGAAGCACCGCCAGCAATCATCTCCATCTTTATGGGTGAAGAACTCCAGAGTGTTCTGGATGCACTGGAAGCCGGCACTTCCTATAAGAGCGAATCCAAGGTATTCGAAATCGGCGTAGATGCGCTGCCGGACTTCCCGAAGGATTCTACTGACCGGAACCGTACTTCTCCGTTTGCCTTCACTGGCAACCGTTTTGAATTCCGTATGGTTGGTTCTTCCGACAACATCGGTTGCCCGAACTCCCTGCTGAATGCAATTGTAGCCGGCGAGCTTTCTGATATCGCAGATAAAATGGAAGGCGTTTCTGCTGACAAGTTTGATGATACACTGAAGTCCCTGCTGGTTTCCATCATCAAGGATCACAAGCGTGTTATCTTCAACGGCAACGGTTATTCGGATGAATGGGTAGTAGAAGCAGAAAAGCGCGGCCTGCCGAACTTTAAATCTACCGTTGACTGCGTACCGCACTATGCAGATCCGAAGAACATTGCCCTCCTGGAAAAATTCGGCGTTCTGTCCGAAAAGGAAATCAAGGCACGTATGGAAGTCCTGCTGGAAAACTATGCAAAGACCATCAATATCGAAGCACTGACCATGATCGATATGGCAAAGAAGAAGTACATCCCGACCTGCATTGCATACACCAAGGAACTCTGTGATGCTGTTGCAGTGAAGAAGTCTCTGGAAATTTGCACGTGCGTAGAAAAGGAACTGGCAGAAAAGGTCAGCGGTCTGACAAAGGATGCATATACCGCAACCAACAAGCTGGAAGAAGTTGTAGCTACCGCTGCTGCAAAGGATTCCTGTGTTTTGGATATGGCAAAGTCCTATCGCGAAGATGTAATCCCGGTAATGGATGCGCTCCGTTCCGCAGTAGACAGCCTGGAAGTAATTCTCCCGTCCTGCAAATGGCCGGTACCTGCTTACAGTGATATCATTTTTAATGTTTGATCAGAATGCTGTTTGAGATAATCACAAAAAAATAAATTTCAGTACCTGTACTTTTGATGAGAAAGTACAGGTACTTTTTTTGCCGGGTAACACAAATTCTCCTTCTTCGAAATCTTTTCTTGACATTTTCCCGTCACTGTGCTATACTAGTATTGCAAACTGTTGCATGGAATATACAACAGTTAAAACGGTAAGAAGGAGTCTTAACTTATGAAACTGCAAATTTGTCTGACGCAGCGTGTCCTGCCTCTGATCGTTTTGACTGCACTTTGCATTGGCAGTCTGTTCGGATTGTGGCGCGGCATCTCTGCGGAGCGCCAATATCAAGTCACCCCTTTAACCGATGCGGATCTGTCCAATCTGGATTTGTCTCATGCAGAGCATCTGATGATTGTGGCACACCCGGATGATGAAACCCTTTGGGGCGGCGGACATATTGCAGACGGCGGCTATCTGATCGTCTGCATTACAAATGGCCAGAATAAGACACGTTCTGCGGAATTTCAAAGTATTATGCAGGCAACCGGAAATACCGGACTTATTCTGTCCTATCCGGATAAAGTGGCCGGTCAGCGGGATGATTGGTCTCATGTTTCCAAGCAGATTCGTCAGGATCTGGAACTTGTAATCTCCTACAAGTCCTGGAAAGACATTGTCACCCACAATGCTGCCGGAGAATATGGGCACATACATCACAAAATGACACACCAGTTTGTCACAGAGATTTATGACCAGGATGCGCTTTCCACCCCCCTTTATGAATTCGGAAAGTACTATCGTGCTGGAGCATTACCGGATGCAAAAAAGGATTTGACACCCATTTCAGAGGATGCACTGCGTCAAAAGGAAGAATTGCTGAAACTCTATGATTCCCAGACATCCACCGTCAATGCACTGTCTCATATGAATCCGTTTGAAATGTGGAACCAGATCCGAGGAGGCACATCTGATGCACAAACCACTTCATAAACACCCGGTGGCACTCCGGCACTGTGTTATTCTGACCGGAATCTTTGGTCTGGTGCTTCTGGTGATCTTTTTTACGCATCCTGGCTGTGTCTACGGATCTCAAACCGACTGGAGCAATCAGCATTTTGAAATTCCGGAATATTTCCGCACCCGTTTTTATGCAACCGGAAATTTATTCCCGGATTTTGCGCTGCATCTAGGCGGCGGACAAAATATCTACAATTTTGCCTACTACGGCCTGTACAGCCCTGTTATTTTGCTGTCCTACGCCTTTCCCTGGCTGTCCATGGCAAACTACATTATGATCTCCCACATCCTGCTCACGCTGCTCAGCGCCATTCTCTGCTACTTCTGGCTGCGAAAATGGTTTCCGCCTAAACGCGCGCTTTATGCAGCCGCTATGTTTTTACTCTCTGCACCACTGATTTTTCACAGCCATCACCATATCATGTTTGTGAACTATTTCCCATTTCTGTTCTGGGGATTATTCTCCGTGCACAAAGCACTGGAAAAGCGGTTCAGTCTCGGCCTCATCATTTCCTCAGTGTGTGTGATTCTCACCAGCTTTTTCTTTAGTGTCGGTGCATTTCTCACATTGATTCTGTACGGCATCTTTCTTACATTATACCAGCATCAGATTCATATTCGGAAACAGCTGCTGCGTACCGGCTGCATTTTATGCAGCCACCTGCTTCTGGCAATTCTCATTTCTGCTTTTCTGCTTCTGCCGGTAACATGGACGCTGCTCAGTGGCAGAGATGCTTCCGACACTGCAATCTCACTCTGGAGAATTCTCATGCCCAGTGTGCACGTCCGCTACTTGGCCTACAGTCCTTTTTCTCCCGGCCTTACCTCTATTGGCATTCTTTCTGCGGCAGCACTGATTCAAATTCCAGAGCGCTCCTACCGCTTTCTTTCTGCGACATTTTTGGCATGCATCTTCTTTCCGGCGATCCTGTATTTCATGAACGGAACCATGTACCTGGATCCAAAGGCATACATTCCCCTGCTGCCACTCCTTGTCCTGCTCTGCGGCTTTTTTCTGTCTCAGCTTCATGCAAAGCAAATCCACCGGAAACATACCGCGATTTTATTTGCGGCCATTCTGGTTCTGGCGTTTTTCACCGGACGGGGAAAAACTTCGGAAACCATTGCCCTTGTGCTGGACGGCACAATCACTCTATTTGCATTTTGCCTGTACAGCCTGAAAAAAGCGCGCGCGTATCTCCTGATTCCAACTATGGCGATGAGCACCGCAATGTGTTTGATTGTCAATATCGGTGATACCTACATGAAGAAAACAGATCTCGACATTGTATATTCCTCTGAAATCCAGTCCCTGGTGGATTCCGCTGTAAAGACTGACAGCAGTTTCTACCGGATTTCAAACGAATACCACGCCGGAGATACGGTCAACCGTATCTGGGGATCGCAATATTACCGCAGTTCTGTTTACTCTTCCATTCACAATGCCGCCTTTTCAGACTTTTATTTCCAGCAGGCGCATAATGAAAACAGCATCCGGAATGCAGCCATGATCGTGCAATCCAAAAACCCGATCTTTGGAATGCTGATGGGAGAACGATACTTAATCACAGAAAAAAAGCTGCACCGATACGGCCTGAAATTTTTAAAAGAAGAAAACGGCTATCGGTTATATGAAAATACGCTGGTGTTCCCCATTGGCTTCGCCACTTCTCATATTATCACGCAAGAGACTGTTGATCAGGCAGAATATCCCAAGCAGCTGGAAATGCTCCTGGAAAATGCCATTGTTGCAAAGGAGAATCTCTCGGCAGAATCCACTGCCGCTGCAACGCAATGCAACCAAATTCAAACCATTACGCCGCATTTTACGGCCAGTGCGCTGGATTCTGATAAAATCACAGATATTGGAGCGGGCTATTACGTTCACAGCAAGGAGGACTTTCACGTTACGCTGACCCTAGAACAGCCGATTACAAAGCTGCTGTTCTTAAAGTTTCATGTGGATAATCATCTGGGCAGCGGCTCCACCACCGGCGATGTTTCCATTACCATTAACGGCACCCGAAACCGTCTGACAGACCCAAAATGGAAATATCAAAACGGAAACAACGACTTCCAATACGTGCTCTCTTCTCAAAAGCCGATACAATCCCTGCAAATTACACTTTCTGCCGGAGATTATGTAGTTTCTGATGCCTCTTTCTATACCATGGATTACGAGGCGCTGGAACAGGCCGCCCAGCAGGTAGATGCCTTGCAGGTGGATTCCAGTCAACTGGGAGATGACACCATAAATGGAACCATTCAGGTGCAAAATGACGGCTGGTTTGTGCTCTCCATCCCCTATGATGAAGGATTTTCCATACAGGTAGACGGAAAGGATACCGATTATTTTCACACAGACACGGACTTTATCGGATTTCCGATTGCAAAGGGCAGCCACAAAGTCCACATTGTCTATCAAGCACCTCTGGCAAAAGCCGGAAAAGCGGTCTCTGCTGTGGGAATTGGTATCACTGGCATCACCTTTGCAGGAAATGCTTTTCTGCGGCGGCGAAAAAAGAAGCCGGGTGAGAGCATTTCCGCGCCATAAACCGATCTACGCTCGCGTACGATACACTTGTAGAATCTCCTGCAAGTGTATTTTTTTTGCAAAAATTCAAATGTACTAACGATTCACTTCCCGTTTGTCTGTACGATTCAACAGATAATCCACGGATACCTGATAGAAATCTGCAATGCGCACCAAAATATCTGTGGGTATATCGTGGCCGCCGGATTCATAATAGCTGTAGGTTCGTTGGCTGATAAACAAAACCTTTGCCACATCGGTTTGTGTCATGTCCATATCTTCCCTTAAATTGCGAATGCGAATATACTGCATAAAATATCACCCTTTCAAGAATATGGTTTTATTTTATGCTAGAACAAAACATTCTATTGACTTTTAGAATAAAACATGCTATAATGAGATTGTTCCATTTTGGAAAAAAGGGAAACATCATCAAAAAAGGAGGATATTACAACATGAAACACAAATGGCTTGCGGGACTGCTGGTCATCGCAATGCTCGGGGCAATGGGCGGCTGTTCCGGTGCCGGAAACAGCAGTGCTTCCCAGAAGGCAGAGGAATCTTCTGCCAAGGAAAGCAGTGCCGCAGAGGAGAGCAGCGATGCGGAAGAATCCCAGAACGAGGACAGCAGCGATGCAGAAAAAAGCGACAACGCTGCTGACGAATCAAAGGTATTGTTCGAGGACAGCACTGTCCGAATCACCTACACCGGCACTGACGAAGAAAGCTGGATGGGCAAAGGGCTGAAAGTCACCATTGAGAATCTGTCCGACAAAAACATTTCCGTTCAGACCAGAGAAGCTTCCGTCAATGGTGTCATGGACGATCCGTATTTTTCCTGCGATGTGGCTTCCGGAAAAACGGCAAATGACACGATCTATTTTTCCACCAAGGACGAACTGGGAACCGTTGAACTTTCGTTCCACATTTTCGACAGTGATACGTTCGATGCCATCGCTGACACCGAAAAAGTCACTCTCGTTATCGATGACAGCATCACCAGCGAAAAAACAGAGGCCGACAAGGTCTATGAAGCCAACGGCGTAGTCGTTTCCTATGCCGGCAAGGTAGACGACGACATCTGGGGCACGGAATTCCAATTTCTCATCGAGAACAACGGCACAGAAACATACACCGTTCATGCGGAAAACATTTCCATTGACAATACGATGTACGACGGTTCGATGTATGCCGAAGTAGCAGCCGGCAAATATGCCAACGAAACCATGTCGTTCATCGGCGAGGAGCTGCCGGCAGAAATGAATGAGTTGGAATTCAAGCTGGTCATCAGCAACAGCAATTATGAAACCGTGGCGGAATCTGATCCAATCAAGGTTTCCATACAATAAGCAGAAAGCAGAGGTATTTTATCATGGCAAAAGGACAAAAGACAATTTATAAAAACGGTGCAGTCATTCTGCGGCTGGTTTTGGGCATTCTGTCCATTGTGATTTCCGTGGTTGTAGGATTCCAGTCCTGTGCTGCCGGTATCGGAGAGGCAATTTCCGAAGCAGAAAGTTCCAGCGGTGCTGGTGGAATGTTCACAGGACTTTTCCTGCTGGCAGCTGGCATTGTTGCAATTGCTGCCAGAAAAACAAAGGGTGGCACCATTGCATCTATCATCTTGTACGCACTGGCTGCTATTTTCGCCTTTGCAAACATGAGCGAAAACTTTGGTGATCTGGTTGTATGGGCAGTTCTTTCCGTGATCTTCGCAGCAGCACTGATAATCACCCTGTTCCTGAAAGAAAAGGATTCCTCTGACAATACCCCCAAGGAATAATTGCTCTTTCCATATACAAAAAAGCTGTGCAATTCTTTCGTTGCACAGCTTTTTCTTTTTAGACAGCATCACATAAAATTGTTTTATAGATACTGCATGGATTTTATTTCGCTTATTCAGCTTCCTTTTGCTTCCGGCGCGCTTCCAGTTCTTCCAGTGCGTCCTTGCGGGAAAGGCTGATCTTTCCGTCCTTGATGTCCATAATCTTGACGATAATCGCATCCCCGACAGAAACCACATCTTCTACCTGATCAACGTGTTCCTTATCCAGCTTGGAAATATGCACCAGACCATCCCGTCCCGGTGCAATTTCGACAAATGCGCCAAACGGTTTAATGGAAACAACCTTACCCTTGTAAATAGAACCGATTTCCGGATCAATGGCAATGGTTTCAATGATCTGATATGCCTTCTGACAGCCTTCCTGTGAAATGCCGCTGATAAAGACATGACCGTCCTCATTAACATCAATTTTCACATTGCAGTCCGCAGAAATCTTCTGAATCACCTTTCCGCCCTGGCCAATTACATCACGAATCTTGTCCACCGGAATCTGAATCTGCATCATCTTCGGTGCATATTCGCCTACATGATCACGAGGTGCCGGAATTGCTTTCAGCATAATCTCATCCAGAATGTACAAACGTGCCTTTCTGGTCTTTTCAAATGCCTCTGCAATAATGGCCGGTGTCAAACCATCTACCTTAATATCTACCTGAATGGCAGTAATACCCTTCTTGGTACCGCCAACCTTAAAGTCCATATCACCAAAGAAGTCTTCCAGACCCTGGATATCCACCATAGTCTTGAATTCATCACTGCCGGGCAGTGTAATCAGACCGCAGGAAATACCGGCAACCGGTGCATGAATCGGAACACCGGCATCCATCAACGCCAATGTAGAACCGCAGATCGAAGCCTGAGAGGTAGAACCATTGGAAGAAAGCACCTCGGAAACCAGACGCATTGCATACGGGAATTCTTCTACCGTAGGCAGAACCGGAACCAGGGCACGCTCTGCCAGTGCGCCGTGACCAATTTCACGCCGTCCCGGGCCGCGGCTGGGCTTGGTTTCCCCGACGGAATAGGACGGGAAATTGTACTGGTGCATATACCGCTTAGAGGTTTCCTCATCCAGTCCATCCAGCTTCTGGCTGTCGCTGACCGGGCCAAGTGTTGCCACCGTCAGTACCTGTGTCTGACCGCGGGTGAAGAGTCCAGTACCATGTACGCGCGGCAGTACGCCGACTTCCGCAGCAAGAGGACGAATCTCATCAATGCCGCGTCCATCTACACGCTTGCCCTCATAGAGCCATGTGCGAACGATTTTCTTCTGGATCAAATACAAGCACTCATCAATCATGCCGGTTTCTTCGCCGCAAACTGCGTCAAACCGTTCGTGTGCCGCATCAATAATCGGGCGGAGTCTTGCATCCCGTTCGTTCTTGTCATTGGTATCCAGTGCATGTGCCACCTGTTCGTGCACCATTTCGTCTACATCCCGGAACAGCTCTGCATCTACTTCATGCGCTTCAAATGTGAACTTGTCCTTTCCGATCTGGCTCTGAATCTCAGAAATAAAGGCAACCATTTTTTTGATTTCTTCATGTCCGGTAAGGATTGCCTGGAGCATGGTGTCCTCCGGCACTTCATTGGCGCCGGCTTCAATCATTACAATTTTATCCTTGGTTCCGGCAACTGTCAGGTGGAGGTCATTATGCTGGCGCTGTTCCAATGTAGGATTCAGCACGATTTCGCCGTCTACCAAACCAACGCTGATGCCGGCAATCGGCCCATTCCACGGAATATCTGAAATAGACAATGCAATAGAAGTAGCAATCATACCTACAATATCCGGTGCACAGTCCGGATCCACTGCCATAACTGTCATGACTACGGAAACGTCATTCCGCATAGACTTCGGGAACAGGGGACGAATCGGACGGTCTACCATACGGGAAGTCAGGATCGCCTTTTCTGAGGGCTTCCCTTCCCGCTTGGTGAAAGAACCGGGGATTTTTCCCACAGAATACATCCGTTCCTCATAGTCTACTGACAGCGGGAAGAAATCAATGCCTTCTCTCGGCTTTGCACTTGCAGTGACATTTGCCATAACAACAGTATCGCCGTAACGAACCCAACAAGATCCGTTAGACAGTTCACAGGTTTTGCCGGTTTCTACGGACAGCGGCCGTCCGGCAAAAGTGGTTTCAAATTTATGTACTTTTTCAAACATGGGGGTTCTCATTTTCCTTTCCCGATTCCAGCCGTGCGGCAAAATCGATATCCTGGTCATTTCCAGGCACAAGATCCATTCAAGATCGAATTGAAATCGATGTCATATAACACAGAAAGGCAGACAGAGCTACACTCTGTGCTGCCTTTCCCACAAAAAAACTCTTACTTACGGATACCGAGCTTTTCAATTGTTGCACGATAACGGTTTACGTCCTTCTTCTTCAGGTAGTTCAGAAGGTTTCTTCTGTGACCAACCATCTTCAGCAGACCTCTTCTGGAATGATGATCATTCTTGTGTGTCTTCAGATGTGCAGTCAGATCATTGATTCTTCTGGTCAGAATAGCGATCTGTACTTCCGGAGAACCAGTATCCTTTTCATGTGTCCGGTTGTTTACGATAACTTCAGTTTTTTCTTCTTTCAACAGCATAATTTTCACCTCATTGAGAATTTCGTCTATGCACATAGAAAAAGGCAGGTGAATTCCCGGTTACGGGCTTACTCCAGAATCCAAGTACATGACAAATAGTATTATACCACATTTTCAGCAGATTGTAAAGGCTTTTTTCTGTGAATTAAGAAATAATTTTTCCTTTATGTGATTTTCCGGCGCTTCTGCCGCCGGACTTTTTGTTTTTGCCCTGTGCACCAGGTTCAATTGGCTTTTCTTTGCCGCCCATATCTTCGAATACAGTTTCTTCCTCAGCGGTAGATCCCGGCATCAGCTCTGGATTCACCTCACCGCGTTGTTCATAATACGGGTTGATAATGTATTTTTGAATTACGGGATAGCTCTGAAATACCACAGCAAGCCCGATCCAGGAAGCCGGCAAAAATGGCAGAAGGAACAGGAGAATCATCGAATATTTCAGATTCACATAGAACAGCAGCAGAACATAAACAGCAACAAAAGCGGCGATAATCAGGAGCGTTACAATATTCCGTTTCAATGCCACAATAGACAGTGCCAGCGAGTTTTTCACCACATTTTTCAGGGAAAGATTGGTAGAAACCAACATTAAAAACATGTAGAAATTCATTATCAGCACAATCAGCGCTACACTGAGCGTAATGGCAAACAAAACGTAGAACATCTTGCTGCCAGTCTGCTCAATCAGCTTCGGATAAATATAGCATGCCGCCGAAACACAGCACGCCAGCAAGCAGTCCAGCAATCCGATCCACACACTGTGCTTGAATTCTGCCCGAAAGGTCCGGAAAAAGTCATGCACCAGAAATGTTGGCTTTTCCATCACAAAGTTCCGAAGAATTTTCGTTGCAGCGGCAACTGCCGGACCTATTAGAACTGCAAACAAGAGCAGACATGCCGCAATCAAAATCCAGGACAGCTGCGCCGAAATCCTTCCGGAAAAAAAGATAAACACAGCCGCCAAAACCGGCAAAAAGAACAGAGAACAGAGCAGATTCAGTTCCGTCAGCTTCCAGAACTTTCTCCCGAAAATCTCCATGTACCGAAAAAAGCCTTTTTTCTTCGGTGCGTTTTTGGCAATACCGGATCCGGCACGCTCATAATTATTTTTAAACAAACCCATAAATTGATACAACCTTTCTGTTGAAATCAAAAGGCCCCCATGTTTCAACAAGTTTCACACATCTTTCAGTATCAGCGTCTGCGCAGATTATCCACCCACAGAAATCAGCCACCGAACGCCGGAATCCCCCAGACGATACAGCAGAGAGAACACACAGAGAAATAGCAACAGCACCAAAAAGCGAATAAGATACATCCGCAAATGATAGCGCATTTGTTCCTCCGGCGCATCCTGAAAGCCGTACCGTGTAAAGTAAAGGGAAAAGCGAAGCGATTCCCGAGCCGCCAGAACCATCCATATGGAAAACGGAATATAATAAACCAGAATTCCCGGCAGATGTAACCAGCTTCCACTGCTGTTTCCTGCGGCCTGCATTAAAATTTTCCCCAGGGACATCCCATATCCCCCCAAAAGAAAAACTGCACCGGGCTGTCCCACCGCAGAAAATCCCAGCAGAAACCACCCCAGCAGGAAAAATATTCCCTGTCTGGCCGCGGCCAGCACCCACCTGGCCTGATCCATCTGCTCTGTAGGAAGCAGGTATCGAAAAAGCACCTGACACACTGATGCATCCGGCATCCGGCGCAGCAAAAGCGTATGGACTGCCACACCGCATAAAATTATGCCAAACAAAAACAGCAGCAAGCGTTGTCTCCGTTCCGCCGTGGATAATACCGTTCTTTTTTGAATCCGCATTCTGCATTCCTCCGTTTGCAAGTTGTTGCTAACAGCGTATGCAGTCTGTCCTCTCAATAGAATCCCAGGCAGCTTTTACTTGGACAATTCATAGGCACGCTTCGTGCAATTTTCGCAGGCATCCTCTACCACCTGCAATAATCTGCCTTCATACAAACGATCCAGACCAGCCAGCGTTGTGCCGCCCGGAGACGAAACCTGGCGAATCAATTCGTTCAGGTCATAACCGGAATCGGTGATCATCTTTGCAGAGCCAATCAAAGTCTGTGCAAAAAGTGCCTTTGCCGATTCTTCCGGCAATCCGGTTTTTGCAGCGTAATCCAAAAATCCCTTTGCATACAGATAAATAAACGCCGGACTGCTGCCATTAATGGCAATGACCTCCTTCATCTGTTCCGGTGCAATCACAGCAGTCATGCCGCAGGAACCAAAAATCTCCTGCACAACGGCAAATTCTTCCGCAGTTACCGGCTCTTCTGTAGCCAGTGCAGTTGCACCAGCTCCCAGCAAAAGGGGCGTATTCGGCATAGCCAGAACTACCTTTGCATCCGGCCGTGTCATCTTTCGGATATAATCCATGCCAATTCCGGCTGCAATGGAAATCAGTACAGTATCGGCTGTCACGGCATCTGCAATTTTCGGGAGTACAGCCTCAAACATCTGGGGTTTTATTGCAAGAAACAGATATTTGCAGACAGAAGCCACCTCTGCTTCGCTTTCACACTTTTTCACGCCAAAGGGTGCCAGCGCATCCACCTTAGCGGCAGTGGGATTATAAGCATACAACTCTGTGTCTGCTGCAAAGTCACTCCCGGCAATCCCCTTCATAATTGCAGCGCCCATGTTGCCGGCACCTAAAAATCCAATGGTATTCATATGCAATGTTTCCTTTCCTGTGAGGCAGTTTTGCCTCTGATTTTCAAACAGAATCTTTTATTTATTATACCACCAATTGTCAAAAAAAGCAAGTATTTGCTGATAAAACAAAAAGCGAATCTGTCCAATGCCAGATCCGCTTTCTCTTTACGGAATTATGTTTTAGAATGCAACATCTTCTGCAATCTGATGCAGCTTTTCATCATACGGCTTCTTCATAGACAGTGCTTCCTGAATATCGAAGTCTACGATGTTGCCGCCCTGCATGCCAACAACACGGTTGCCAATTCCCTGTTCCAGAAGCTCTACTGCATAGTATCCCATCTGGGTTGCTGCAACACGGTCGCGAACTGTCGGAGAGCCGCCGCGCTGTACATGTCCCAGAATAGTGGCACGGGATTCAATACCGGTCTTTTCCTGGAGCAGCTTGGAAATTTCTTCTGCATGGCCTACATTTTCAGCAACAACAACGATAAAGTTCTGCTTGCCTCTTGCCTTGAATTCCAGCATTTTCTTTGCAACCTTGTCCAGGTCATACGGCATTTCCTTTGTAATGATTTCCAGTGCACCGGAAGCCACACCAGTATTAACCGCAATATATCCTGCACCGCGTCCCATAACTTCTACAACGCTGCAGCGATCGTGAGACTGGCTGGTATCAGACAGCTTGTCCATCAGTTCCATTGCAGTATTCATCGCTGTGTCATAGCCGATGGTATAATCTGTGCATGCAATATCGTTGTCGATGGTACCCGGCAGACCTACACACAGAATGCCGTGTGCAGACAAGTCAGCAGCACCGCGGAAAGAACCGTCACCGCCGATGACTACCAAGCCTTCCAGACCATACTTTTCACAAGTTTCCTTTGCCTTTAATACGCCTTCTTCTGTCCGGAACTCTGCACTTCTTGCAGTATACAGCATTGTTCCGCCTCTATTGATAATGCCGGCAACACTCAGTTCGTCCATAGGCACAATATCGTCATCAATCAGACCACAGTAACCACGCTTGATGCCATATACGGTCATACCCTTTTTCAGCGCAGTACGGACAACAGCACGTACCGCAGCATTCATACCCGGCGCATCGCCGCCGCTTGTCAATACACCAATTGTTTTAATCATAACGTATACTCCCATTCCGCCGCATGGCTAAAAATTGAAATCATGAACTCCGGCGAAACGCCGTATGCATTCATTTTACTCCTATATTATTATACTGATATTTCGCCCAATGTCAAGTGCTTTTCCAAAAAATTAACATGTATCGGCATAACTGTTGTGTTATTTGCGCAATTCTCCGCTTTTTGCGGCATCCGGCAATTTTTGTGCAAGCGCCGCGCATGCGAACATACTCATCAGTTTTTTTCAATCATCCCGATTTGAGAAGAGGTAAAATGCGTTTGAAGCTGTCGCACAGAGGCCTCACTCACTGCAACTGTCATTTTCTTTTTCAGCATCAGCATGCGCTTCTGATCCGTCAGATAAAAGCACAGCGGCACTGTTCCCCTGTGCTCCTGTGCCCAGTTCAGCGCCTGCTGTACTGCCGCCTGATCACCGGAATGCAGCTTAATGCAAAGATGCCATTGCGCAAAGGTACGCTGCATCTCTTCCTCTGTCAGCAGGCTGTCACACAACACACTGACGCTTTCTTCCTTCTGAGAAATCCGCCCCCGCACGCAAAGAACAGCGTCCGGGTGCAGTTTTTGCCGCACCACCGGATATAGCTTGGGAAATACCACACAGTCCGCCTGTCCGGTACGGTCTTCACAAGTGAGAAAACACATTACATCTCCCTGTTTGGTGACATGCTGTTTGATTTGCTGCACTGTGACAAAGAGCAGTACCTGTGAAGCATCCGGAAGCTCCCGCAGTGCCGCCGCATGCTTCGCATGAAACAGTTCCGCCATCCATTGCACATGATCCAGCGGATGCCCGGACAAATAAAATCCGAGACTGTCGTGCTCCATTCGCAGCAGAGCCTCTGCGGAGAATTCCGGCGCAAACGGAAGGGCATCCTCTGTATTCGCAGACTGCGCTTGCATTCCGCTGAACAAATCCATTTGTCCAGCCACAATGGCATTTCCGGCATTCCGATACCGTTCCAGTAGCAGATCCTGATTCTCATGCATCTGCCGGCGATTTACGCCCAGGTTGTCCAGTGCGCCGCAGGAAATCAGGCTGTCCAGCGCCTGACGATTCAGATGCAGCCCCTGGGTACGCTTTATAAAATCAGAAAAACTGATATATCGTCCGTGTTCCTCCCGCTCCTGCACAATTCCGGCAATCAAGCCCTTTCCCAGGTTTTTTACCGCCAACAAACCGAAGCGAATGGCATTTCCCTCCCGTACAAATGCCGCAGTGCTGTCATTGACATGGGGCGGCAGCACAGGAACACCGGAAGCCTGACATGCAGACAGGTATTCCATAATCTTCCCCGGCTCTCCCATTACGCTGGTCAGGAGCGCCGCCATATCGTCTGCAAAGTAATGGCATTTCAAATAGGCCGTCTGATACGCCAAAAGCGCGTATGCCACTGCGTGAGACTTGTTGAATGCATACGCTGCAAAACCGGAAATCTCGTCAAAAATTGCATTTGCCACTTCTGGTGAAACGCCGTTTGCCGCCGCGCCGCAGCAGGGACTGCTTCCGTCTGCGCCATCACTGCCGTAAATAAATACCTGCCGTTCCCGTTCCATGACATCCTGCTTTTTCTTGGCCATGGCACGGCGCACAATATCGGCGCGCCCGTAGGAATAGCCGCACAAGGTACGGCAGATTTCCATAACCTGCTCCTGATAGATCATACATCCATAGGTTGGTTTCAAAATTGGTTCCAGGAGCGGATGCGCATACTGGATCTGCTCCGGATGCCGCCGATTTTCCAGATACTTATCAATCGAAGCGCGCGGCCCCGGCCGATAAAGGGAAAGCACCGCAGTCAGATCCTCCAGATTCTGCGGCTGAAGCCGTGTCAGCACGCGCCGCATTCCGGCGCTTTCAAACTGAAACACCCCGGTGGTATCCCCTTTTGCCATCATTGCATAAACAGCCGGATCATCCAACGGAATAGCATCAATCTGAAACGCCGGTTCATACTGCTGAATCGCCTGGACGCAGTTCCGGATTATAGTCAGATTCCGCAGACCCAGAAAATCAAATTTCAAAAGCCCCATGGTTTCCAGAACGCCCATAGGATACTGTGTTACAACTGACTCCTCATTCCGCTGCAGCGGAACCAGATCAGTAATCGGCACTGCGGAAATCAGCACACCAGCCGCATGGGTAGAAGCATGCCGTGGCATGCCTTCCAGCCGCATCGCCATGTCCAGAAGCTTTTTGGCAGTGGCATCGGTTTCATACAGCTTTCGCAGATCTGCGCCGTCACTCCGCTGCATCGCCTCAGAAATGGTGCTGCGGGAATCGATTGACTTTGCGATTTTATCGCACAAGCCGTAGGAAATCCCCATGGCACGGCCAGTATCCCGAACAGCCCCCCGCGCCTTCATCAGGTCAAAGGTGATGATCTCAGACACATGGTCAGCGCCGTATTTTTCAACGACATATTCTTTGACACGCTGCCGCCCTTCAATGCAGAAATCAATATCAAAATCCGGCATACTGACACGTTCTGGGTTCAGAAACCGCTCAAACAGCAGATGGTATTGCAGCGGATCTACCTGCGTGATTTCCATGCAGTAGGCGCAGATACTTCCGGCGCCGGAGCCTCTCCCCGGCCCCACCGGAATCCCTGCACTCCGGGCAAAGCGGATATAATCCCAGACGATCAGGAAATAGTCCACATAGCCCATCTGGGTAATTACCCCAATCTCCTGCTTCATGCGCTGGACAGCTTCCGGGCGCGGCGGCGTACCATACCGCTTTTCCAGCCCTTTTTTGCACAGCGTCAGAAACAGCTTCCGGCAGTCTGTTACCCCTTCCATTGTAAAACGGGGCAGGTATATCTGATCAAACTGAAACTCCACCTGACAGCGCGCCGCAATTTTTCCAGTATTCGTAATCGCTTCCGGCACATCCCGAAACAAGGACGCCATTTCTTCTGTGGATTTCAGATAAAATTCCTGGGTTTCAAAATGCATGCCGTCCGGATCCTGAATGGTCTTTCCTGTTTGAATGCACAGGAGCACGTCCTGCATGGCGGCATCTTTTTTTGCAATATAGTGGGCATCATTCGTTGCAGCAACCGGAATTCCGGTTTCCCGGGAAATTCGCAGCAGCAACGGAAGAATTCTCTGCTGCTCCGCAATCCCGTGATTTTGCAGTTCGAGGTAATAATTTTCCTGACCAAAAAGGCGCTGGTATTGCAGCGCCTTCTCTTTTGCAGCTTCATAAGAGCCTTCTGACAACAGCCTGGGAATTTCGCCGGCCAGGCACCCGGAAAGACAGATCAGTCCTTCATGATATTGCGTCAGCAATTCCCAATCTACACGAGGTTTATGATAAAAGCCCTCCAGGCTGGCCAGAGAAACCAGCTTTACTAAGTTTCGGTATCCGGTCTGATTCTGACACAGCAAGACCAGGTGATAACTTTTTCCGTCCAGGCGGTGTTCCCGGTCATGGCGCGTCCGCTGCGCCACATAGACCTCACATCCAATCACCGGATGAAGTCCGGCAGTCTTTGCCGCCTGATAAAACGGCATCACGCCGTACATCACGCCGTGATCGGTCAATGCAACCGCCTTTTGCCCCATTGCCTTTATGTGAGACATCATCTCTGAAATCCGGCAGGCACCGTCCAGCAGGCTGTATTCACTATGGACATGCAAATGCACAAATGCATCATTCGGAATGGACGGCATGACTCCTCAGCTCCTCTGCAATCGCCGCAATTTTTTGAAACCGGTGATTGACACCGGAACGTCCCAGGGGAACAGACAGCAGTTCTCCCAGTTCCTTTAGGCTCAGCTCCGGGTTTTCCAGGCGCAGCTGTGCCAGCTCCCGCAGCTCCGGAGAGAGCGTTTCCATACGGCCGCACTTCATAATCCAGCGAATATCCTCTGTCTGCCGCATGGCTGCGCTGACCACCTTATTGATATTGGCTTCATCGCAGTTCCGCACCCGGTTAGCCTTGTTACGCATATCCTTCCGGATTTTAATGTTCATCAGTTCAATAGTGCACTGCTGTGCCCCCATATATGTGAGCGTGTCTTCAATGTGTTCGCTGTCCTTCAGATAGAGCACATACATATTTTTCCGCAGAATGCATCCGCCGCTGACGCCAATGCTTCGGAGCAGCTTTTGCAGATCGCTGCACAGCAGCTCCGAGGGCGTATTAAATTCCAGGTGATACTCCTTGTTTGGATCCATCACGCTGCCGCAGCCAAAATAAACCCCGGCCAGAAATGAACTCAGGCTGTTGTTGACCAGATTAGAGAGACGAATCTCCCGCTTTTCCGGATGAATGTGATATGTACTGCATATCTGCCCGATCTGCTCCGGATCCGTGATACGAAAGCTGACCACAGCGGAATTATTATCCCGTCCGGCTGTTCTGGCATCCGGAAGCAGCTTCCAATGAAATACAGACTGAAACAGAGACGGAATCAATTTTGCATAGACATCGCTTTCACTTTGCAGTACAATTTGTTCTGCTGTAAAAGTACGGCAATACAGCAAAACGCCATACAGACAGGCAAACTGACGATCCCGGTCAATGATACTCTTTGCAATTTCAGTCCGGACATCGTTTGAAAATGACATAATCTTCCGCGCCTCCGTTCTTAAACGTCTGTGCAGATACGGAAAAGATCGAAAAGCGCCAGATTCTTATGGCCGATCCTTTCCAATATCCCGATGCTGTTTGATGACATGCATTCCCTTGGAAATCAGATAGTCTCCGATTTTCTCTGCAAAAGTAATAGAGCGATGCTTTCCGCCGGTGCAGCCAAAGGAAATGACAAGGCGGCTTTTTCCCTCCTGGATGTAAAGCGGTATCAAAAAATCCATCAGATCTGCAATCTTTGCAAACAATGTCTGCGACTGCTCAAAGGACATCACATAATCCTGCACACATTTTTCACAGCCGGTATGATGCCGCAGCGTTTCAATATAATAGGGATTGGGCAGACAGCGCACATCGAACACCAGATCCGACTCGGTCGAAACCCCGTATTTGAACCCGAACGAAGTCACCTTAATGGAAAGAGAGTCTGAGGTATTGTCCAGGAAAATTTCCTTGATCTGTTCCTTCAGCTGTGCAGCGGAAAAGTAGGAGGTTTCAATATAATAATCCGCAATTTCCTTTACCCGCAGCAGCTGCTGCCGTTCATAGGCAATGGCATGGTGCAGCGATCCGCCAAACCGTTCATCCAGAGGATGCTTCCGTCTGGTTTCCTTGTACCGCTTGATGATTACCTCATCCGCCGCCTCAATGTACAAGATTTTCACATCCAGGTCAACCTGCCGTTCCAGATCCAGGAGTACGCGGTATGCATCTGCAAACATCTCTCCGGAGCGAAGATCTGCTGCAATCGCCAGCTTTTGCAGATGATTTTCAGATTCCCGGCAGATATCCACGAATTTTCCGATCAGCTGGGGCGGCAGATTGTCAATGCAATAATATCCAATATCCTCCAAAACATCCATGACAACAGATTTTCCGGAGCCAGACATTCCCGTCACAACCACTACATGCATCCGAACCTCTTCCTGCATCTTTCCCATTCCTCGCTTTCTGCATTTTTCCTGCGGCGGCTGCAAAGAACTGCCACAGAAACGATTATGGCTTTTCCGAATCGCCTACGAAAACCGGTTCCAGTTCCAGCTGATAGCCGGTTTTTTCCAAAACGGTCTGCTTGACAAAATCGCATAATTCCAATACGTCATGACATGTCGCCTTTCCGGTATTGACCACAAATCCGGCATGCTTGGTGCTCACCTGTGCATCGCCGACACTTGCACCCTTCAAACCGCACTGATCAATCAAAAAGGACGCATAGTTTCCCACCGGGCGCTGGAATGTGCTGCCGGCGCTGGGGAGTTCCAGCGGCTGCTTGGCCCGGCGCCGTCCCATCAGGGTATCCATTTCCGCTTTGATTTCGCCGTAATTCCCCGGCTGAAGCCGCAGAGTTATGCCGACAATAATGCCGTCCATTTCCCGGAAAATGCTGCGCCGGTATCCCAGTTCCATCTTTTCCCGGGGAATCTCCGTTATTGTACCGTCCGGCAGCATATAGCTGGCAGACACTACAACATCTGCCATTTCACCGCCGTATGCCCCGGCATTCATATACAGCGCGCCGCCTACTGTGCCGGGAATTCCGGCCAGGCACTCCATGCCAGTCAGGGATTCTTCCAGCGCATATTTTCCAATTCGCGCCAGGGTTGCGCCGGATTCACAAAACAGTTCACTGCCCTTTTGCTGAATTCCGGAAAAGTCGTGTCCCAGGTGCAGAATCACACCTGCATAGCCGCTGTCCGCAGCCAGCACATTGCTTCCGTTTCCCAGCACCAGATACGGGTACTGCTTTTCCCGGCAAAGCGCCAATACCCGGCGAAGCGTCTCGATGCTGTTAATGCTGACAAACGCCCCGCAATTTCCGCCAATCCGAAATGTTGTATGATTCCGGAGCGGCTCCGCATACCGCACACTACATCCGCATGTCTCGCACAATGCAGTGAGTTCCTGCCAATTTTCCATCATTTCGTCTCCAACTCCTATCGAATTCCGCTCCGCATGTCCGCGGCAGCAAATTCCTTGGGTGTATCGTTTCTGAAAACCTGTGTCTTTGTGGAAAGCCGTTGCAAAATTCCGCTGAATTTACAGAGAACTGCACAGGCTTCTTTCCACAATTTACAAACATGCTGTTCTATTATACGCACAGCATGCATTAAAATGCATCGTAGTCCTTAACGACTTCCTTGGATTCCATATCCAGACCCAGCTGGTCCAACAGTTCCGTTGCCGCATTATAGCCCATCTTCTTCTGACGGTTATTCATTGCCGCAACCTCCAGAATAACAGCCAGGTTACGTCCCGGCTTTACCGGAATGGTCAACATCGGAATCTTTACGCCCAGAATGGTGGCAAACTGTGTATCCACGCCCATCCGGTCATAAATTTTCTCCGGATTCCACTGCTCCATTTCCACAATCAGTTCGATTTTTTCTGTATTTTTTACTGCACCGATACCAAACAGGCGGCGTGCGTTAATAATGCCAATACCGCGCAGTTCCAGGAAGTGACGGATATTGTCCGGGGAGCTTCCCACCAGACTGATATTGGACACCTTCCGGATTTCGACTGCATCGTCTGCAACCAGGCGGTGACCGCGCTTTACCAGCTCAATTGCCGTTTCACTTTTACCGACACCGCTTTCGCCGGTGATGAATACGCCTTCACCATAAATCTCGATCAGTACGCCGTGACGCGTGATACGGGGTGCCAGATTCAGATTCAAAAAGGCAATCAAGCCGGAAATGAAGTTGGAGGTACTCTCCTTGCTGCGCAGGAGCGGTACATCATATTTTTTGGCCAGATCCAGCATTTCGGAGAAATACGGCAGTTCCCGGGCAATAATCAGCGCCGGAATGTGACGGGACATCAGCATATCCAGCCGCTGGGTTCTGGTTTCCTCGTCAATTGTAGAAAGATAGGCAAATTCCATCTTTCCGATGATCTGCATGCGTTCCGGGTTAAAGTATTCATAAAATCCCATCAGCTGTAAGCCTGGTCTTGTTACATCGTTTTCATCAATCAGAATCTCCTGCGGATCCTTCGGAATATAGATTGTCTCCAAGTGAAATTCATTGATAATTTCGGCTAATGATACCGTAAATTTTCCGGCCATTCCGATCACTCCTTTTTTCATATCGTATATTATTTCTTTTTCCTGAAAGCCTGTTTTTTACACTGCAAATTTTTCAAAATCCGAAAACCGGACTGCATACCAAAAGATACGCCGCAGATTTTCCGCTTATGTGCCGCTTTCCGCATACCAAATCCAGCCGGCAGCACTCTTGACTGCCTCCTGCGCCGGATCCGGCATTTCCCCGGAAACATCCGTTTGCGCAGACAGCCACAGCTGTGCATCCGGTATCTGTCCGGAAGCCCATTCCAGCGTCTTTGCGGCATCGGAAATACTGCCTTCCAAATCCAGCACGACACCGGAAATCTCCAGTTCGTCCGGCCGGAATGCCTCTGCCTGGCCAGACTCCGCCTGCTGCGCATTTGCACAAAGCAATACCGGAACTGCACCGGCAGCATCCCCCAATTGATTCAGCAAATCCGTCAGCGCCTCTGCGCGATCTGCATTCTTCACCTGATCTCCGAGATAGTCCAGATCTGAACTGCGGAAATTCGGAAATGTAACCCCGGTACACCAAATTTCAAAGAACCCGGCATCTGCAATTTCTTTTACCAAATCTGACAAATACGTCTGTGTCACGCTGCTGAACGGGCTTACCCATGCTTTGCCGCCCTTGGCCTTGGTGTTGTCCAGCCAGCGGCTTCCGTCACTGACCACACGATATCCAGCATCTGCATCCGCATCCGGCAGCAAATTGTCCTGCAATAGATCACACTCTGCAACCGGTGTCCATCCCTGTGCACCAGCAGCCGCAGTAATTTGCGCCAGCGTAAGAGTTCCGGATGCCGCGCCGCACTGCTTTGCCAGGGAAATTTCGGTTTGATATAAGATTTCACCGCCCTGTTTTTTCAGCGGCACCACCAAAATTTTCCCGTCCGGCATTGCTTGCCGTGCCTGCGTCAGCGCCTCTTTGAAAGCACTTTCATTCTCCAGCGCCTCTTCCGGCAAACGATATCCCAGCGCAAACATCTGTGTGTCCAGCACTTCTGTTGCCGACTCTGTTTCCGTCACTGCCGCAGAGATTTCCGTTGCCGGTTCTGTCTGAGAAGCAGCGGCCTGCTCTGTGGCAGGTTCCGTCTGGCTGCTCTCGCCGGAATTGGTTTTGGTAAACTGCAAAATTGGCTTCGCTACACTGTACCCCACAAATCCAATTGCCCCGGCAATGAAAAATGTAAAACAGACGGAAAGCACAGCACGGCCGGGACGAATCGGACGGCGGTGCTTTTTCGAATACTGATGTACCTTAGGACCTTTTTTTGATCGCATTTTCCTGCCTCCCCATGATGATTTTTGTCCAAATCATTTCACAAAGAATCATTTCAGTACATTTTCAAATTCTTTTTTCTAAAAAGATTTATGCTTGCTGCAATTTCCGGGCGTTTTCCCGGATGGCATCCATGGCGCTCTTAGGATCTGCCTGCCGGAACAAATAGCTTCCGATCACCAGCAATTCCGCACCAGCGCGCAAAACATGCGGTGCTGTCTCAGCGTTGATTCCGCCGTCTACTTCAATCCGGTAGGAAAGGCCGTGCGCTTCGGCATACTGATGCAGGGCCTCCACCTTGTCTATCATTTTCCAAAGAAACGACTGTCCGCCAAATCCCGGTTCAACCGTCATCACAAGAACAACCTCTACCATAGGCAGAAAAGGAATTGCCGTTTCCCAGGAAGTGCCCGGCTTCAGGACAATTCCGGCCTGTGCACCGGCTGCATGAATGGTACGGATGGTTTCTTCCGGATCGCTGTCACTTTCCAGATGAAAGGTAATCAGATCCGCACCGGCTTTGGCAAATTGTTCCACGTATTGCAGCGGATTGGTAATCATCAGATGCACATCCAAAAACAAATTGGTACAGTGGTCAATTGCCGCAAGTACCGGCATCCCGAATGTAAGATTCGGGACGAAGTGTCCGTCCATTACATCAAAGTGCAGCATATCCACACCGGAATGCTCCAGTCCCTCTGTCACTGCCGCAAGATTAGACAAATCCGCGCTTAAAATGGAAGCAGAAATTTGTATATTGTTCAAAGTACTGTATCGCTCCTCTCGAAATCAGTCTGCGCCAAACGGGCTACGGACGTTGTCCCGTCCGAAAATTCCCCGTTTTTTGCTGTCATGCTGTACAAATCCAAACTTGCGTCCATTTTTGCAGAATCAGCTGACGGAAACAACACAGACAGGATTCCGGCAGTCTGTCAGATCCCATGCTGTATTGTCCTGATTTTTTCCTAATATCATTATATAATAAATCCGGATTTTCGTCAATAGCGTTTTTTCTGGAATCCTGTTCTTTTTCTGTATTTTGCTTTCTTTTTTCTGTGTGATGCCATTCTGCAATGCAAATTCATGGTGCTGTGCCTATTGCAAAGTGTGCAAACCGGCTGCGCAATTTTGTCGCATTCTCCTCTTTTTCCGGCATGTTTTTTTCTTCTGCCGGAAAATCTAAGTCAAAATATTGTAAATTTCCGCTGAAAAAGCTGGACAACCTTCCTAAAAAATTGTATAATAGATTAGAACGTTGGGAATTGTCTTTTTGTAAGCAGGCATTCCCGGCAGAATTACACAAAAATACACTTAAAATCCGATCAGGAGGCTCTACACGAACGAACAGGAAATCAAAGAGCAGCTTTGCGATATCTGCCATAAAATGTGACAGTTGAGATGGGTTGCGGCAAATGACGGAAACGTCTCCGTAAAGCTGGAAAACGGCACCTTTTTTGCTACCCCCACCGGCATGAGCAAAAGTTTTATTACACCGGATAAATTGGTACGCATCAATGAAAAAGGAGAAGTGCTGGAAGGTGCACCCGGCCTGCGTCCTTCTTCCGAAATCAAAATGCATTTGTGCTGCTACCGGGAACGTCCGGATGTGGGCGCTGTTCTTCATGCCCATCCTCCGGTGGCAACCGGATACGCCGTTGCCAACAAAGCACTGGACGAATACACTATGATCGAATCTGTGATTGCAATTGGTTCTGTTCCGGTAACGCCCTATGGAACACCTTCCACCGACGAAGTGCCGGAGGCAATCAAGCCGTATTTGCAGGAACACGATGTGATGCTCCTGCAAAATCACGGTGCCCTGACTGTAGGCGCAGATTTGATTACTGCATACTACCGTATGGAAACACTGGAATTATTTGCAAAAATTTCCCTGAATGCCCACCTGCTGGGTGGCGCACAGGAAATCTCCCGGGAAAACATCGACCGGCTTTGCAGCATGCGCGCACAGTACGGTGTCACCGGAAAACACCCCGGCTATAAAAAATACCCCAACGGACAGAACTAAGCTGTGAAAGCAATTTATATTTTTACCAAGACAAGCTTTGTAATACATGCAAGCACAGGAGGACTCGATTATGCTGAAACATATTCCTGCAATTTTAACACCGGATCTTCTGAAAGTATTGATGGAAATGGGACACGGTGATGAAATCGTCATTGCAGACGGAAACTTTCCCGGTGCCGCCATTGCAAAAAGGCTTATCCGTCTGGACGGACACGGCGTTCCAGAGGTACTCCGGGCAGTGCTGCATTTTCTGCCGCTGGATTCCTATACCCCTAAGCCGGTGGGTCTAATGGAAGTCGTTCCCGGGGATCCGGTAGTCCCCGCAATCTGGGAGACATACCGAAGCATTCTTTCTGAAGAAGAGCCGGAGCACAGCGAAATCGAATATATCGAACGGTTCGCTTTCTATGAACGAGCCAAAAATGCCTATGCTGTCATTGCAACCGGTGAAACCGCAATTTATGCCAGCATCCTTTTGAAAAAAGGCGTTGTTCTTCCGGAGGATGCATCATGAAGCGGTCTGTACTGGCGCTGGACTTCGGCGCTTCTTCTGGTCGTGCCATTCTGGCCACCTATGACGGCACTGCCATACACCTGCAGGAAGTACATCGCTTTGTCAACGAGCCACTTCTGGAGAACGGCCATCTGTTCTGGAATGTCCCGGAACTGATGAATCAGCTGGAAATCGGGCTGCAAAAAGCATTTCTGCTGGATTCCTATGAAAGTATCGGCATCGACACCTGGGGCGTGGATTACGGCTTGTTGGATAAGCGAGGCGTACTTCTGGAAAATCCCCGGCACTACCGGGATGGCCGTAGTGCCGGCTATCCGGAAAAGCTGGGAAAGGTTCTCCCCCTTTCCGAACTGTACCGGCGTACCGGCACACAGATCATGGATATCAATACTCTGTTTCAGCTGATGCAGCAGAAGGATGCCAAAGAATTAAAAGCCTGTGACAAGCTTCTGCTGATGCCGGATCTTTTCGCGTATTTTCTGACCGGAAGCATTTCTGCTGAACGCTCGATTGCCAGCACAACGCAAATGCTGTCCGCGCAAACCGGGAACTGGAATACAGAGCTGTTGGAACAGCTTGGCCTTCCTACTGCCCTGCTGCCGCCTTTGACTGAGAGCGGCAGTGCGAAGGGGGCGCTGTCTGAAGCGGTTCAGCAGCGGCTCACGCTGCCGCCTATTCCGGTCACTGCAGTGTGCGGCCACGATAACCAGTGTGCCGCCTTTGGCGCACCGGCCAAAACAAAGCCGTTCGTCTTTTTAAGCTGCGGCACCTGGTCGCTTTTCGGCACCATTCGGGATACGCCCATCTTGACAGAGCAAGCTGCTGCAATGGGGCTTTCCAACGAAATCGGGTATGATCAAAAAGTCACCTTCTTAAAAAATATCATCGGCCTCTGGCTTATCCAGGAGGCACGCCGGGAATATATCCGGCAGGACAAGCCGTTCTCTTTTGCTGAAATTGAAAGGATGGCCGCAGAAAGTCGGGAGCCTGCCTGCTATATTGACCCGGATCACGCAATGTTTACACCGCCGGGGAATATTCCAGAGCGTGTGCAGCAATTTTGTCAAGCCACCGGACAGCCGGTTCCGCAGAGTCCGGGGGCTGTCTTCCGCTGCATTTACGAAAGCCTGGCGCTGAAATACCGCAGTGCACTGGATGATCTGGAAACCTGCACCGGCGAAACATATCCAGTCATTCATCTGGTGGGCAGCGGCGCAAGAGATCACCTGCTCTGTCAGCTGACTGCAACCTATTGCCAGCGGCCTGTCGTTGCCGGCCCGGTAGAAGCTACCGTCTATGGAAACGCCGCCATTCAGCTGCTGTCTCTGAGAGCGATTGCTTCTCCGGAAGAAGCGCGGCGCTGTATTGCAGCATCTGAAACGCTTCCAATTTATACACCGGGAACATTTCCGGTACGTGCTTATCAAAAATATCAGAAACTATTCGGCAAAAGCTGAATTTATGGAGTGAGGTAATCAACATGTATCCAAAAATCGGAATCCGTCCTGTCATTGACGGCAGACAATTCGGTGTAAGAGAAGACCTGGAACAGCAGACCATGCACATGGCCAACGCTGCAAAGGATCTGATCGAATCCAATCTCCGTTATCCGGACGGCACAAAGGTCGAGTGCGTCATTGCCCCCACTACAATTGGCGACGGCGCAGAAGCATACGAATGCGAAACATTCTTTCAGACGCAGAATGTCTGCGCTACCCTGTCTGTGACACCGTGCTGGTGCTACGGCAGCGAAACCATAGATCTCAATCCGCTTGACCATAAAGGCAGTCTGGGGATTCAACGGTACAGAGCGCCCCGGCGCTGTCTATCTGGCCGCCTGCATGGCAGCTCATGCACAGCATGGTTTGCCGGCATTTTCGATTTACGGCCATGATGTACAGGATAAGGACGACACTTCTGTTCCGGCAGATGTCCGGGAAAAAATCCTGCGCTTTGCAAAGTGTGCCATTGCTGTCGGCGTAATGCGGAATAAAGCATATGTAGGACTGGGCGGCGTTTCCATGGGAATTGCCGGCTCTTACTGCAATTCCGATTTCTTCTAGAAATATCTGGGCATTCGGGCAGAAATGCCGGTAACCATGATTCGTCTGAATATCCTCAACGGCACACAGCCTCTGCTGCAAATTGCAGAAGGATACACCGTAGACCTTCCGGATGAAATTCACAATCCCCTGGATGCCAGAACCAACAAAACCTGGCCGACCACATGGTTTGTGCCCAATCTCACCGGAGAGGGCGCATTTGCAGATGTATATCATGTTATGGCAAACTGGGGTGCGAACCATGGCTGCCTGGCATACGGCCACATCGGCGCCGATCTGATCACACTGGCAAGCATGCTGCGGATTCCGGTTTCCATGCACAATGTACCGGAAAACCGGATCTATCGGCCGCACACCTGGAGTGCATTCGGCACCAAGGATCTGGAA
>ERZ809207.210-NODE-210-length-30794-cov-5.690491_pt1 | contig 30794 bp, 28 predicted proteins | sample MGYA00520515_ERZ809207 | MGnify/ENA primary metagenome ERZ809207 (study PRJEB31570, sample SAMEA3213009) | Homo sapiens | biome: human-gut; feature: human gut; material: fecal | place: Sweden | collected 2011 ... | reverse complement strand
TTGCTCTGAGTGGTATTTCGTTGTTGTCCTTATGCGTGTTCGCCTTTAGCGGCAGAGGGATTTTTCAGTTTATGCCTTCTGCGGCTCCATTGCGTCTGCGAGGGTGTCGGTGATGGCGGCGCGGAAGAGGCTGCCTGCGTTGTCGTGGACGATGTTCAGGGCGGGGGCCGTATGGTTCAGCTCGATCTTGCTGTCCATGTAGAGATCGAGGTCGAGCATGAACACGCGCTCCTCCGTCGTCTCGCGGGTGCGGTTGTTGACCTTGCGCAGCAGGCCCGAGCCGGATTTGACGTTGGCCTTCGCGCCGCCGGGCATCTGGACGGTCGCGGTCAGCTCGTTTTTCATAAACGCCTGCTCCTGCGCGTCCTCGTCGCCCATGAGGCCCAGGAAGCCCGGTGTGATGAGCTCCTTCCAGAGGCAGTCCTCCAGACCGAGCGGCGCGCGGCGGAAGGCGTTGACATACCGCAGACCCACGCGGGTGAACCACGAGGGATGATATGTCTCGATAAATACCGCGAGAATGCGGTCGAGCCGCTGGGCAAATTCCTCCCAGCGGGTATAGCCGTAGGTCGAAAGGGCGATAAAGCCCTTGGTGAGACTGATTTTCCACTGCCCCTCGGCGGAAACGAACTGATAGTTGTTGACCGTTCCCTGCGGGACGGGCTTGCCGTTTACCATCTGCGGCGGCAGCTGCTCGATCTTCTTTTCATACTGCGGATATTCCCGGCGGATGCGGTCCTGAAACACGGCAGGCTCGCTTGCGTCGATGGACAGGATCTCCGGGAAGCGGAGCTGACAGATCACCTCGACCAGCTGGCGCCTGGCGTAGATCATTCGTTCTTCATTGGAAAACATGGTTCGCACACCTTTCGTTGCTTTTTTTATATCATACTATATTTATTTGAAAATGCAAGATGCTTGGCAAATCTGGCGTTTGGTGGTATACTGATTCTGTATCTCAATTCAGGAGGTTCCGGTATGGATTTTTTGCGGCTTCTCGCGGCGGGACGCTGCGGAGCGCTGGACACGTTTTTTTCTAGCCTGACCTATTTCGGCTCGGAGATCGCGTTCATGGCGGCGGCGTTGCTGATCTTCTGGTGCGTTGACAAGCGGCAGGGCTATTATGTCTTTCTGGTCGGTGCGCTCGGCACGGTCTGCAACCAGTTTCTGAAGCTGGCCTTCCGCATTCCGCGCCCGTGGGTGCTCGATCCGGACTTTCAGATCATCGAAGCCGCCCGCGCGGACGCGACGGGCTATTCCTTCCCCTCCGGCCACACGCAGAATATCGTCGGCACGACGGCCTCAATCTTTGCGAGCCGGAAGGAAGCATGGGTGCGTATCGTCTGCGTCGTGTTGATGCTTCTGGTGCCGTTTTCGCGGATGTATCTGGGCGTTCACACGCCGCTGGACGTCGGCGTGGCCTTCCTGACGGCGCTGGCGCTGGCTGCGGCGCTCTATCCGGCGTTCCGGACAGAATCTGCCGCAAAAAAGACAGTGCCGTGGCTTTTACTTGGCGTGGCGGTGCTGTGCGGCGGATATCTGATCTACGCCTCGTCCCTCGCCCGGTGCGACTGGCCGGAGGGCAGCGAAGACCTTTCCAATATCACGCACGGCCTCAAAAACGCGTACACCATGCTGGGCGCGCTGCTGGGCTTTCTGATCGTGTACATTGCCGACGAGAAAAAGCTGCATTTTGACGTGCGCGCGCCGTTTTGGGGACAGGTCTTGAAGCTGGTGCTGGGCCTTGCGCTGATCGTCGGCATCAAGGCGGGGCTGAAGCCGCTGCTGGTGTCCCTCTTTGCCGGGTCGCAGGCGGAAAGCTTTGTGCGGTATTTCCTGCTTGTCCTGTTTGCGGGCATTGTCTGGCCGCTTACGTTCCCGTTCTTCGCAAAGCTCGGAAGGAAGGGGAACGCGGCATGACGGCGGCTATGATCGTTCTGGCCGTTTTGCTGGCGGTCGTTCTGCTGGCGCTGGGCCTGTTCCTGTTCGCCTGCCGCCGCAGCCCCGTCCCGGATTTTACAAAGCCCGCGGTCATCGCCCAATGGGGCAGGGAAGACCAGACGGAGGAAATTCTCGCGGGTATCACGCTGATGCAGGACGCGGAGGATATCTTTCTGCCATCCCATGACGGCCTGCGTCTGCACGGGCAGCTATTGCAGCAGCCCGGCGCGAAGGGCACGATCCTCCTGTTTCACGGCTACCGGTCGAGCTGGATCATCGATTTTTCCATTGTCCTTCCCTATTACTATTCGCTCGGATATAATTTACTCGCCGTCGACGAGCGTGCACACGGGCAGTCGGAGGGGGTATACATCACCTTCGGCATTCACGAGCGCCGGGACGCGGCGACGTGGGCACAGTACGCGGCCATGCACTTTGGCCCGGAGCACCCGCTGTTTCTGGGCGGGCTTTCGATGGGCGCGACGACGGTTCTGCTGGCCTCCGCGCTGGAGCTTCCGCCGTCCGTGCGGGGCGTGATCGCCGACTGCGGCTTCTCCTCGCCGGAGGCGATCATGCGAAGCGTTCTGCGGGCGCACGTAAAATGGCTCCCGGCGGGGCCGCTGCTGGGACTGATGGATGTCTGCACGCGTGCCTTCGCGGGCTTTTCCATCAAAGAAGCGTCCACGCTGGACGCGGTATCGAAAACGAAGCGCCCTATTCTGTTCATCCACGGCACGGCGGACACCTTCGTCCCCTGCGCCATGTCGCAGGCCGCCTATGACGTCTGTGCGTCTGAAAAGCAACTAATCCTCGTCGACGGGGCAAGGCACGGCTACAGCTATCTGGTCGACCGCCCGCGCGTGCAGGCGGCGCTGGCAGCGTTTCTGGAAAAATATACATCACAGGAGGCTATCCAATGAGACAGCAGCATGAGATCACCACTTCCGGCCCGCTGCTCGGCAGCGACGGCAATCTGCTCGAACCCGGCTGGGCGCGTTCCCTGCTCCCGGTCTACCGGCGCGCGGACATCAAAGCCGGCGCGATGCGCGTCAAGGAATGGGATTACTATCTCATCACCGACGGCCATATCGGTCTGGCGCTGACCATCGCGGACAACGGCTATATGGGCCTCGACTCCGTTTCCTTCCTCGACTTTGACGGCAAATGGGAAAAAACGACCAGCCGGATGCGTGCGCTGCCGCTGGGCCGGACGCAGCTGCCGGAATCGAGCGCGGAGGGCGCGTCGGAAATTTCAAGGAGCGGCTATGCCCTGGCCTTCTATCACGAGGACAGGGCGCGGATGCTCTCGTTCCACATGGACAAATTTCTGGACAAGGAGCCGATCGAGGGCATTGTCAAGCTCACCGACGAGCCGGCCGAGAGCATGGTCATCGCCACGCCCTTTGACAAGCCCGGACATTTCTATTACAACCAGAAGATCAACTGTATGCGCGCCGAGGGCTGGATCGAGCTGGGCAGCCGCCGGTACGAGCTGACGAAGGACAAATTCTTCGCTGTGCTCGACTGGGGCCGCGGCGTGTGGACGTATCACAACACGTGGTACTGGGGCAGCGCCTCCGGTGAGCTGGATGGCGCACCCTTCGGCTGGAACATCGGCTACGGCTTCGGCAACACCAGCGCCGCGACGGAGAACGTGCTGTTCTACGACGGAAAAATCCACAAGCTGGGCGAGGTCAAGTTTGAAATTCCCATGGATGAAGACGGCTTTGAGGACTTCATGAAGCCCTGGGTCTTCACGAGCGACGACAACCGGTTCTATATGAATTTTACACCGGTGCTCGACCGCAGCGCGTTCATGAGCGCAGGCGTTGTGCTGTCCGATCAGCATCAGGTCTTTGGTCATTTCACGGGCCGCATCACGCTTGACGACGGAACGGTCCTGCCCGTGCGCGACTTCTTCGGCTTTGCCGAGAAGGTCGAAAACAAATGGTAAGCGTATGCTGACCTACGATCTGCAAGCGGGCGATCAGCCGAAATATTACCGGCTCTATACCTGCATCCGCGAGGATATCCTGCGAGCAGAGCTCTTGCCGGGGCAGAAGCTGCCGTCGAAGCGGGCGCTGGCGGAGCATCTGCATATCAGCCTCGCGACCGTCTCCGGCGCGTATGAGCAGCTCGTGGACGAGGGCTATCTCACAGCGAAGCCGCGCAGCGGCTATTATGTCAGCGCCATCTCCCGCCTGCCGCAGAACACGCAGGAGCCTGCGGGCTACGGCTTCCGGTATTCCGCGCTGACCCGGCTCATGCGCGAGGTCATCGCCGACTGCGGTACGCGGCTGCTGGAAAAGCCGCCGCATTACGGCTGTGCGGAACTGCGCAACGCGATCGCGGAATATCTGCTGCGCTACCGCGGGATGCTGGCCCAGCCGGACTGCATCGTTATCGGCTCCGGCGCGGAATATCTCTACGGTCTGATCGTGCAGCTGCTGGGCCGGGAGCGCGTATATGGGCTGGAAGACCCCGGCTATGAAAAGGTCCGGCAGGTCTACGCGGCCAACGGCGCGGTCTGTGAGCTGCTGCCCATGGGCGAAGACGGCATCCGCGCCGGCGCGCTGCAAAACGCACGCGCGTCCGTCCTGCACATCACGCCGTTTCACAGCTTCCCCACCGGCATCACCACGTCAGCGGCCAAGCGCAGCGACTATCTTTCCTGGGCGGCGGAGCGGAACGCGATTTTGATCGAGGACGATTTCGATTCGGAGTTTTCCGAAAACAAAAAGCCGCTGCAGACGCTCTATTCCATGGACCGGCGCGGATGCGTGATCTACGTGAACACGTTTTCGCATTCGCTGGCCCCATCCATGCGTATGGGTTATATGGTGCTGCCGGAGCGCCTGATGGAGCAGTACCGGCAGACGCTCGGCTTTTATTCCTGCTCTGTACCGCTGTTCGACCAGTATGTTCTGGCCCGCTTTATCTCGCAGGGCTATTTTGAGCGCCACCTGAACCGTCTGCGGCGGCAGAACAAGGGAAAATAATCGCGGAAACCTCGCAAATTCCGCTGGATTTTTTGCGCGTCCTGTGTTATTGTGATAATAGAAATTATTATTATATTTGAAAGGAATCCGATTTATGTACTGTGTCAAGAAAATGACCGAGGATCTCTACTGGGTCGGCGCGAGCGAGCGGCGGCTGAATCTGTTTGAAAACGCCTACCCGCTCACGAACGGCGTGAGCTACAACTCCTATCTGCTGCTGGACGAGAAGACCGTCCTGATCGACACTGTGGATAAATCTGTCAGCGGCCTGTTCTTTGAAAACGTCGACCATGTGCTCGCGGGCCGGAAGCTCGACTACCTCATCGTGCAGCATATGGAGCCGGACCACGCCGCGACCATCGGCGAGCTTGTCCTGCGTCACCCGGAAGTAACCATCGTCTGCAACGCCAAGACGCGCACGATGATGCAGAACTTCTTCGCGTTCGATCTGGACAGCCGCGTGCAGCTCGTCAAGGAGATGGACACGCTCACGACCGGCAGACACACCTTTGCCTTCGTCATGGCCCCGATGGTGCACTGGCCGGAGGTCATGGTGTCCTATGACACGGCCACGAAAACGCTCTACTCTGCCGATGCCTTCGGCACCTTCGGCGCGCTGAACGGCAATCTGTATGCGGATGAGGTGAATTTCCGCACGGAATGGCTCGACGATGCCCGCCGGTACTATACCAACATCGTCGGCAAATACGGCACGCAGGTGCAGGCGCTGCTGAAAAAGGCCGCCGGGCTGGAGATCGAGATGATCTGCCCGCTGCACGGCCCGGTCTGGCGCAAGGATATCGCGTGGTTCCTCGACAAATATATCCACTGGGCAACCTATACGCCCGAAGATGACGCCGTCGTCATCGCCTACGCCTCCGTCTACGGCGGCACGGAAAACGCGGCGAATGTGTTAGCCGCGAAGCTGTCTGACCTCGGCGTGCGCAATGTGCAGATGTACGACGTGTCCGTCACGCATCCAAGCTATATCCTCTCCGAATGCTTCCGGGCCAGCCATCTGGTCTTTATCTCCACGACGTACAACGCGGGGATGTTCGTGACAATGGAAAATCTGGTGCACGATATCGTCCATCACAATCTCCAGAACCGCACCATCGCCCTCATGGAAAACGGCTCCTGGGCCCCGACAGCGGCAGGGCTGATGCGCGCGGAGTTCCAGAAGCTCAAGAACTGCACGATCCTCGATGAGACAGTCACGATCAAATCGACGCTCAAGGAATCCCAGCTGGCGGACGTCGAGACCATGGCGCAGGCTATCTTCGATTCCATGCCGAAGCCCGTCCCGGCAGAGCACAAGGCCGACGCGCCGGTTGAAAAGAACGCGTTCTTCTCGTTCTCCTACGGCCTGTTCGTCCTGACGGCCCGCGACGGGAAAAAGGACAACGGCTGCATCATCAACACCGCCGCGCAGCTCACCGACACACCCAAGCGCATCTCCATCGCCGTCAACAAGGCGAATTTCACGCATGACATGATCCGCAAGACGGGCGTGTTCAATCTGTCCATGCTCTCGACCGACGCGCCGTTCGGCCTGTTCCAGCACTACGGCTTCCAGTCCGGCCGCGACGTGGACAAGTTCGCGGATGTAAAGGGTATGGCCCGCGCGACGAACGGCGTGTATTACCTGCCGTACTCCACCAACGCCTTTGTCAGCGGCAAGGTCACGCAGGAGATCGATCTCGGCACGCACACGCTGTTCATTGCCGACGTGACCGAGGCCCGCGTGCTCTCCAACGCGCCGTCCATGACCTACAGCTTCTACTTTGCAAACGTCAAGCCCAAGCCGTCGGCGCTCAAAAAGCAGACCGGCTGGGTCTGCAAGATCTGCGGCTATGTCTACGAGGGCGAAACGCTCCCCGCCGATTTTATCTGCCCGCTGTGCAAGCACGGCGCGGAGGACTTTGAAAAGCTGCCGGAATAACCATATCAAGCTTATAAACGGAAAGGAACGATCATTATGTCCCGTGTACTGGAAACTCTGGAACCGAAAGCGGTCTTTCATTTCTTCGAGGATCTGACCCGTATCCCGCACGGCTCGCGCAACACGAAGGCCATCAGCGACTACTGCGTCGCCTTTGCAAAGGAACGCGGTCTGTGGGTGTATCAGGACGCGCTCAACAACGTCATCATCAAAAAGCCCGCCACAGCAGGCTACGAAGCTGCGCCAGCCGTCATTTTACAGGGCCATCTCGACATGGTTGCGGAAAAAACGCCGGAAAGCCCCATCGACTTCACAAAGGACGCGCTCGACCTGCGCGTCGAGGGCGACTATGTCTCGGCGAACGGCACGACGCTCGGCGGCGACGACGGCATTGCCGTCGCCATGGCGCTGGCCGTGCTGGACAGCAGCGAAATTGCGCACCCGGCGCTTGAGGTCGTGTTTACCGTCGACGAGGAGATCGGCATGGAGGGCGCGCAGGGCCTTGATTTTTCGCAGCTCTCCGCCCGCCGTATGCTGAACGTCGACTCCGAGGACGAGGGCATCTTCACCGTCAGCTGTGCCGGCGGCGCAAGCGCCAACGTCTCCATTGGCCTGACGAGTGCCCCCTGCGCGCTGGCCTGCGCGCGGCTGACCGTCTCCGGCCTCATCGGCGGCCATTCCGGCCAGGAGATCGACAAGGGCCGCGCAAACGCGAATCTCCTGCTGGGCCGCGTGCTGAACGCGGTGCAGTGCAAGCTTTCCTTCCGGCTCGTTTCCGCCGCGGGCGGTCTGAAGGACAACGCCATTCCGAACGCATCCGAGGCCGTTCTGGCCCTGCGGGAGGAGGATATGCCTGCCGCGCGTGAGATCGCGGCGGCCTGCGAAGCGGACTTCCGGAAGGAATACGCCGCAGCCGACCCTGGTGTGACCGTCGCGCTGGAGCCTGCCCCCGCCTGCGATCAGGCGCTGACGGAGGAAGCGACGCTGCGTGTTGTCCGCTTCCTGCTGCTTGTGCCGAACGGCATCGCGGCCATGAGCATGGACATCCCGGGGCTGGTGCAGACGTCCTGCAATCTCGGCATTTTCCATGTGACGGACAGCGTTCTGACGGCGGTCAGCTCGGTCAGAAGCTCGGTTTCGTCGCAGAAGCAGATGCTGCTTGCCCGCATCGACGCGCTGTCACAGCTGCTGGGCGGTTCGCTTCATGTGACGGGGGCCTATCCCGCGTGGGAATACCGGCGCGAATCCCCGCTGCGCGATAAGCTCGCCGCCGTCTACACGCAGCAGACCGGCAAGACCCCGAAGATCGAAGCCATCCACGCGGGGCTGGAATGCGGCCTATTCGCGGGCCAGCTCCCCGGCCTTGACTGCGTATCCTTTGGCCCGGATCTGGCCGATATCCATACCACGCGCGAAAAAATGTCCATCTCCTCCGTCCAGCGCACCTGGCGCTTCCTGCTCGGCGCATTAGAGGCGCTGAAGGACTGATCCATAGAAGCTTCATTGATATGAAAAACGCGGCTCCCCGGATGTGTCCGGGGAGCCGCAATGCGTCTGTATCGTTACCGGTGGGTGCCGACGAAGAAGACGGAAATGACGCCGGGGCCGGTGTGGGCGCCGATGACGGGGCCGACATAGTTGATGATGATATCCTTGACCGGGGTCAGGGCGCGGATCTGTTCGGCAGTGTACTCTGCGTCCTCAATGCAGTCGCCGTGGCAGATGAAGACGGTCTGCTCTGCCGGGTTGATGGCCGTGTCGGCCAGCTTCTGCGCAAGGGCCTTGAGCGCAGCCTTGCGGCCTCTGGCCTTGGTGACGTTCTTGAGCGTTCCGGCGTCGTCGGTGTGCATGACGGGCTTGATCTGCAGAACCGTGCCGACAAGGGCCGTCGCCGCGTCGACGCGTCCACCGCGCTTTAAGAACATCAGGTCGTTGACTGTGAACCAGTGGCAAAGATGTGGGATCGTCTCGCGGACGTAGTCTGCGACCTCGTCCATGGACGCGCCGGACTGCTGCTTCTTCGCGGCCAGATACAAAAGCAGGCCCTCGCCCAGAGACGCGCAGAGCGAGTCGATGGCGATGAGCTTCCGCTCCGGGTATTTTTCCCGCAGCTCGCCGCAGGCGATCGCGCCGGACTGGTACGTCGTGCTCAGACCGGAGGAGAAGCCGATGAAGAGGATATCAAGGCCCGCCTTCAGCTTTTCCTCCATGACGGCAGTGAACTCCGAGACGTTGACGGCGCTCGTGGTGGCGCGTTCGCCGTCGCGGAGCTTGTCGTAAAATTCCCTGAAGCCGATCTCACGGCCGTCGAGATAGTTGGCGTATGTATGTTCCCCGATCAGAACGTGCAGCGGCAGGACGGCAAGATCGAGCTCGTCCGCCAGTGCCTGCGGCAGATCGCAGGAGGAGTCGGTGACGATTTGAAAACGTTTTTCCATGTGTGACCTCCGGTTCTTGATTTCTGCTGCATATTATACCGCGCCGCGCCGCAAAATGCTATTCAAAAATCGCCATTTTCGCTCTACAAGTCCGAACGCCCGGTCTACCCGCGGTAGAGTGCCTGCGGCGCAAGGGGTTTGCGCTCCTTCGCCGGGAACGGCTGTGACTATGGAGCTGATCATGCGCAGCGCAGAAAATATTTCTTCCGCGCGCGCTCTTTACTTTTTTCGCGCTTCATGTTAACATAATGCGTATCCCCTTTTTACTCTTATTTTCCCTCGAAAGGAGCCACAGATCATGAAAAACAAGCTGAAGCGGATCGCCGCGTCGGTGCTGACGCTGGCGCTGCTGGCCGTGCCGGTGCTGGCTGCGGCGGAGCCTGTCGGGAGCCGCTCTTTGAACGTTGCGGACGGGACCGTCTATACATACAGCACGCAGGCCGTTACCTCCGATTCCGGCAAGCAGACGAATCTGCATGAGAATATCTTTACCTATAAAAAAGAGGCGCAGGTGCGGCCCGTCGTCGCCTTCGGCTCGACGCTCTACGGCACCAGCCCCATGAACAAGACCATCAAGACGCTTGAGGAGCAGGGCTACAGCATGGTCGCGGGGATCAACGGTTCGTTCTTTGACCGGGCGACCGGCATTCCCTACGGCATCGTCGTCACGAACAGCATCCTGCGCTCCGGCGGCTCTGCCAACGCGGTGGGCTTTCTGGCCGATGGCTCCGCGCTCATCGGCGACCCGACCGTCGCCGTCACGCTGGACTACGGCGCGGATGCGCCGCTGGTGCTCAACTATAACAAGGCCATGACAGAGCAGAACGGCGTGCTCCTGTATTCGCAGGACTACGACACCCGCACCAAGAATACCATTGAGGGCTATCATGTCATCGTCCGCCCGGTCGGCTCCCGTGCGGCGGAGCTGCGCCTGGGGCAGTCGCTGACCGTCGAGGTCGTCGGCATGGTGGAGGATACGAAGTCCTGCTCCATCCCGGAAGACGGCTTCCTGCTTGCCATTGCGAACGACACCGTCTATAAAAGCGCGCTCACCGCGCTCAGAAGCATGGTCATGGGCCAGCAGATGACGCTTCAGGTCACCTGCGCCTCCGGCTGGGAGAATGTGACCTCCGCCGCAGGCGGCGGTGATATGCTGGTTGAAAACGGGCAGGTCTGCACGGACTTTACACTCGATTCCGCGAAGAAAATGGCCGCCCGCACGGCCATCGGCGTGACAAACGACGGCTCGCTCATTCTGTATACCTGCGACGAGGCGGGCAATTCCGACGGTCTGACGCTTGCGCAGCTGGCCGAGCGGATGCTTGCGCTCGGCTGCCGGACTGCGCTGAATCTCGACGGCGGCGGCTCGACCGCCGCAGGCGTCACCTATCCCGGCTACGCCTCTGGCGCGACGGCGAATGTGCCGTCGGACGGAAAGCTGCGCGAATGCGCGAACTTCATCTTCCTTGTCCGCCAGAAGCAGGACGCGGGCGCGGCCTCGAAGCTGTATCTGTATCCCTTCGGCGGCTACGCGCTGCCCGGCGCGAAGCTCACCATGACGATCAAGGCCGCTGACAGCAGCTATATGGCGGCGGCAGTCCCGACGAGCGTAACCTTCGGCGGCACGAACGTCACGCAGACCTCCGGCAGCACCGTCACGGTCGAGCCCGGCGCGAGAGGCGCGGCGACCGTCACCGCGGCGGCGGGCAGTCTGCGCGCAAGCGCGACGTTTGAGATCCCCGCCGCGCCGACCTCCATCACCATCAAGCAGGAGGGCAAAAACACCCCCCTGACCGCGCTGCATATTGCGGGCGGCAGCAAAACAGACCTGACGGCGACGGCCTGGTACTACGGCAATCAGGTCTATTCCGCCGATGAAAGCTTTGAATGGGCCGTGACGGGCGAGATCGGTGCAATCGACGAAAGCGGCGTTTTCACCGCCGCAAAAACCGGCACGGATCTGACCGGCACGATTACCGCCTCCTACGGCGAAACGTCGTTCACGCTCAGGGTCACGGTCGGCTCCTCGCAGCCGTTCGCGGACACGAAGGGCCACTGGGCCGAAGGCTATATCACAGAACTGTATTATGCGGGCACGCTGCAGGGCTCCACGAAGGACGGCAAGCTCTATTACCGCCCCGACGCCAGCATGACGCGGCAGGAGTTCATCGTTGCCATGATGCGCTATCTCGGCACGGATCTGAGCGCGTATCAGACCGTTTCGCTCCCATTTGCCGACAGCAGCTCGATTGCCGATTGGGCAAAATCCGCGATGCAGGCGGCGTATTCGCTCGGCTATCTCACTGGCTCGAAGACAAACGGCCAGCTTCTGGCCAAGCCCGGCGCGACGATCTCCCGGCAGGAGGCCATGACGATCCTCTCACGCACAAAGGACTTCCCCGAGGCCGACCTCAACACGCTCTCCGCCTTCTCTGACAGCGGCAAGATCGCCGACTGGGCGAAAACCGCGCTTGCGCAGATGGCCCAGCAGAAGATCATCAGCGGTTCAAAGGGCAAGCTGAACCCCACCGGCAAGGTCACGCGTGCAGAGGTCGCAAAGATGCTTTATATGCTCTCGGAGCTGTAAGCCGCTATGGACAAAACGCATATGCAGACACATTCAAGATACCGGACGGCCCGCGCATCCTGCTGTTCTGGACGCTGCTTATCGGCGTCGGCGCGGTCGCAGGCGCGGCCGGGATTCTGCTCGACCCGAGCGGCCGGGCGCTGGGCATGGACGCGATGCTCCCGTATTTTCAGGTGCTGCCGTTTGCGGACGTGCTGTTCCGGGATCTGACGTTCTCCGGCTGGGCGCTGCTGATCGTCAACGGCCTGACCAATCTGACCGCAGCCGGACTGCTGCTGGCTGAAAAGCGTGCGGGCGTCACGCTCGGCGGGCTGTTCGGCGTGACGCTGATGCTGTGGATCTGCATCCAGTTTTATATGTTCCCGCCCAACTTCATTTTACAATCGACCTGTTTTATACCGTGAAGGAAGACGGGAAAAAGAAGCTGTGTATCTATGAGCTGAACAGCGGTACCGCATACACGCTCGAAAACGGCAAGACGGAAGCTGCGGTCTGGAACGATCAGATTTTCGTCTGTGACGAGAATGGAAACGCGGAGCTCAGATCGCTGAACGACCCGCTGATCGTGACAAAGGAGTTCAAGCTGCCATACACGCTGCGGTCCAACTTGGACAATGCACCCCGCGTGATCCCTGTCGGAAAGAATCTTGCCTTCGTCACAAGCGAGAAAACGGTCGTTCTGATCGACAAGGAACTCAAGGAGGTCGCGTCGTTCTCTACGGAGGCGTAAGAAGCGGCCTGAATCCAAATCAAAAAGCCTTCCCCTTCTCATGCCGTGTGCATGATGAAAGGGGAAGGCTTTTTTCATGATTTCAGCGGGGGAGAGGGGCGATCAGATGATCTTGCCGAGGCTGGCGGTCTTTGCGGCCTGCGCGGCGCGGCGGAGGGCCGCGACGGGTTCGCCCTCAAGGAAGTATGCGTACAGATCGAGGATCATCCCGGCCAGCTCCGAATCGGCCTCCAGCCCAGAGACGTCCTTCAGAACCTTTGCCGCTTCTTCCTTCGACTGCTCAATGCCCGCCTCGTTCAGATAGCGGTACACCGCACCGGCTGCGCCGACGGCGATATACGCGGGCTTCACGCCCTGCTCGAGGCACAGCAGGCTCGAACCGATCAGCCGGTCGGCTGCGCCGAGCTTCCGCGTCGGGTCGCCGCCGACGCGCTTGCAGGTGTCCTTCAGGGCGGCATTGCGGAAGCGGCCCAGCAGATCGGTGATGTGCAGCATCAGGCTGTCCAGCTCGACGCCGTACTTCTTGGAAAGCGCCAGCGCGCTTTCCAGCATGGCGTTCTGCACGATGTTCAGAATTTCAGGATCGTCGATGGACTGATAAATATATTTCCGGCCCTCGTAGCCGCCCAGATATGCGCAGGTCGCGTGGCCCATGTTGTGGACGTACAGCTTGCGCTTGATGTAGAAATCAAACGGCTCAAACGGAACCATGTTCGTGATCTCCGGAATTTCACCCTTGAACGCGGCCTTGTCGACCGGCAGGAAACCGTAGCGCTCGACACAGACGCGCATCGGATCGCCGTCCTTCATCTCCTCGGTCTGCACGGGCACCATGCGGCCAATGGAGGCCTCGACCAGACCGACCTTTTCATCAAAGTGCTTCTTTTCCTCGTCGGTCAGCAGGTCCTTCAGCATCCCTTCCATGACCTTGTTTGCGTCCATCAGGTTTTCGCAGATGATGATGTTGAGCGGGCGGTCGTCCCGTGCCCAGCGCTTTCTGAGACCCGCGACGATGTTGCCGACGATGAACTTGAGAATTCTCGCGCCGACCGCCGTCGCCATGATATCGCAGTTTGCGATGGCCTCGGAGGCCGCTTCCTGATCGTTGCCGTTGACCGCGGTCACGTGCTCGATCACGACGTCCTCATGTCCTTCGCTGGACACATAGCGGACGGGATACTGCTCCTTTTCCTGCAGCGCCTTCACGACCGGCTCTGCCACGTCGATGAATGTGACCTTATAGCCGGATTGACTGAGCGTTGCGCCGATGAAGCCGCGGCCAATGTTGCCGCCGCCGTACATAACTGCCTGTTTCATACTCTGACCTCTTTCTTTATTTTCCGTAAAGCTCATAGAGCTTCAAAACCGCGTCCTTTGTTTTTACGCCGTCCGACGCGCTGACCTCGCTCAGGGAAGCCGCCGCGCTGCACGCGCCGAGCTTCAGCGCCTCCCGCAGCGGCATATCTGTCTCCGCCGCGTACAGAACGCCCGCGCAGAACGCGTCGCCTGCGCCGACCGTACCCTTGATATAGCCCTTGGGGAGCTTGAGACTTTCAAATTCGCAGTAATTTCCGGCCTCGTCCATGCCGCAGCCGAGTTCCGGGCAGTGGATAACGGCCCATTTTGCCACGCCCAGCTCGTGGAGCTTCTGCAGCGCAGCCTTCATGTTTTCCACGTGCAGCGTGCCGTCCTCTCCGCGCAGCAGGACCCCCGTGGTCTGCTGCGTCTCAAGCTCGTTGATGATGCAGTAGTCCGTGTATTTGAGCGCCGGGGTCACGAGCCGCTTGAAGCGCTCGCCCGCCTCGGAAACAACGTCGATGGACGTCTTCATGCCCGCCTGCTGCGCCCGGTGCAGAAGCCTCGCCATCTTTGTGCCGTATTCCGCGTCCGGCTCGTCCAGATGCGGCAGCAGCAGAATGTAGCCGATGTGGAAGATATCGACGTTCAGCCTGTCCCAGTCGATGTCGTCCTCACCGTAATAGGCGTTGCCGCCCGCGTACTGGAAAAATGTGCGCTCTTTTGTCTGGTTGTTCGACATGACGGCGGTAAACGAGGTGTCGCCGCTGCGCTTGACCATGGACAGGTCAATGTTTTTGTACTTGCCCATCTCCTGCAGCACAAAATCGCCCTCTGCGTCGTGCCCGGCGAAGCCGGAAGCGACGAGCGGCAGCGCGGGATCGAGCCGCGCGAGATCGGAAATGGTGTTGCAGACCGAGCCGCCGGTGGAGCGCGTGATGCCCTCGGTGATGTGCGTCAGCTCGTTCTGCTTCGGCCATGTTTCGATGGGATAGGTGATATCTACGATCATATTGCCTGCGCAGCAAATGCCTTTTTTCATACTTCCTCCCTGTTTTCAGGCCGTGCGGCCCGGATTCCCTTGTTTTTTGTTCCGGTTACTGTTATTATGAAGGAACGGGGCAGGCTTATCACCGATGAAGATGCGCCTGACGCCCGACAAAGATGCGTTTTTGGTGAAACAAATGGAACTTTACAATGAATATGAGCTGATCTCCCATTCCAAGCTGGCCGACTGCACCATGTTTATCGTCGACATGGTGTACCGCCCCATGCACCTGCATAAGGAGCTGGAGCTGTGCGTGGTGCTGAGCGGCAGCTGCCGTGTCAGCACCGACCGGCAGAGCATTGAGGCCGGGCCGGGCGAGATTTTGCTGTTCGACGCGGGCAGCAGCCATGAGCTGTGCGCGTCCGGCGCGCCTGCAAGGCTCCTGACGCTGCAGATCTCCGACAGCTTCTGCGCCCGCTTCTATCCGCAGATCCGCAGCATCCGCTTCGGCTGCCGGGGGCTGTCCTCCTGTCTGGGGCCGGAGCAGCTGCCGGCGCTGCGCCGGGCGATGCTGCTGGCGCTTTCCAATTATCTGCGCGACACACCGGAAGCGCCGTTCGCCTGCATGGCGCAGATCAACGCGATCTTTGCGATCCTGCTGGGCGGAACGCCATACCGCGTGCTGAGCGACACGGAAAACATGACGCAGACGCGCAATGCCGAGCGGATGCACCGCATTCTGCACTATCTGGAGACGCACTATTCTGAGCCTGTCCGCCTCAGCGAGATCGCGGAGCGGGAGGGGCTGACGCAGACGTATCTGTCGCACCTGTTCCGCGAGCAGCTGCATATCCCGTTTCAGGATTATCTGGGCAGACTCCGACTGGAGGCAGCGATGCTCCTGCTGCGGCAGTCCGACACGACGCTGACCGACGCAGCCTATGCCTGCGGCTTCTCCGACCCCAAGTATCTGAACCGGAGCTTCCAGAAAAACCTCGGCATGTCGCCGCGCCAGTGGCTGCTGGAAAACCGCCCGGACCCGAGCCGGGCTCCGTCCGCAGAGGACCCGCGTACAGCGCAGCGCATCCTGACGCCCGGCGAGTGCCGGGCGCTGCTGGATGTGCTGGGTGTCGCTTAAATTTTCAGGATCTTCAGCTCTTCGCCGCTGGCATAGGCCTTTTCCATGATGCGCTGGACGTGCACGGCGTCGGACGCAGGCACGACGAGGGGCTTATTGTTGAGAATGGAGTCCGAGAAGCTCTCGATCTCGCGGGTGTACATATTGCCGAAGTCGCCGGGAATCTCGACGCCCACATCGTCGGCGTGGGTCTGCTCGGCGGAATAGGCGACGTTCTTGTCAATGAACACGGCGTTCAGCTTGCCGCCGTCGATCTGGCCGATCATCGTGTCGCCCAGCAGACGGCCCTTCGTGCCGAAGAACTCAACGCGCCACTTGGATGCCTCGTCCGGGATATTGAAGTTGGACTGCACAACGCACTGTGCGCCGTTTTCCATGCGCATGAGGATGGTGGACGTGTCCTCCACGTCATACTGCGGTTCGGGGAAGGCGATTTTTTCATTCATGGACGCGACCTCGGTCACGCGCATACCGGTGATGTACTCCATCAGGTCGATGGTATGAACAGACAGATCCATCATCGCGCCGCCGCCTGCTTTTGCTTTGCACTGCCGCCAGTTGCCGGGCTCATACGGAAGCCAGAGCGTAAACTGCGAATAGCCGGATACGACCGTGCCGATCTTGCCCTCGGCGATGGCCTTTTTCATGCTCATGACGTGCGAACCGAAGCGCATCATGAAGCCCGCCGCGATCTTCACGCCCTTGCGTTCGCAGTAGTCGATGACCGCCTGCCCTTCGTCGGACGTCATGGCCAGCGGCTTTTCGATCAGGATATCCTTGCCGTAATCTGCGGCCAGCTTGGCCTGCTTTGCGTGCAGGACGATGGGCGTGGCGATATAAACGGCGTCGACCTCCGGGTCTGCCAGCAGGTCCTCTTCCTTCGTATAGCCGCGCTTTGCGCCGTATTTCTGACGGATTTTCTCAACCTGCTCGGCATTGATGTCCATGACGGCGATCAGCTCCGCGTTTTCGGCCAGCATCATGCCGGGGATCGTCCTGCGATCCGCAATGCCGCCGGCTCCGATCACGCCCCAACGTAATTTTTTCATATGCTTCGCTCCTTTGCAAATCCATAGACCGCCCGCAGCGGTTTATTTTATTATAGCACGTTCCCGTCATGATGAAAAGAGAATTCTGTATCAAAACAGGGAAATCCAACAAAATCCCACAGAAACGCGCACCCGAATTCGCCGAGGATTTTTGCAAGCCCCCTGCAAATGTCAAAAGCTCCTCTTGCAGTCGGCAAGAGGAGCTTTTCATGTTTACAAGTCCTGATAAACCGCTCTGGCACCGCCGATGTATTTCGGGCGCGTGCGGGCGCAGAGGATGTTGGCCTCGCCGATCTTTTTGATTGACAGGCGAACGGGGATCGCGACGCGGCGCAGGTGCATACCGATCAGCGTGCCGCCGATATCAAGCCCCGCGTCGGCAACAATGGTTTCGACGAGTACGGGATCTTTGAAATTGGCCCACGCCGTCATGGCGAACGAGCCGCCCGCGTGCAGCTGCGGGATGGCATTGACGATCTCAAAGCCGTGCGCCTCGGCCACATCGCGCTCAACAACAAGCGCGCGGTTGAGGTGCTCGCAGCACTGCACGGCAAGTTCAATGCCGCGCTCCTGCAAAACGGGATAAATGCCCGCAAACGCGGCCTGTGCGGCCTCAAGGCTCGAACCCTTGCCGATGCGCGCGCCGACCATTTCACTCGACGAGCAGCCGATGACAAACAGCTTGCCGGGCTTCAGCTTCGCAACGTCCAGCAGCTCCGTGACGGCCTGCTTCGCCTGTGCGGTAAGTTCTTCATACATGATTTATTCACCCTTCCAGAATGCCTTATGAATTTCGGGAACCTTGGCCAGCGCGGTGTAGAGCACGACGGACAACACGATGCCGACGGCGGCCTGCACCAGATTGTTCGGGATCGACGCGGCGGCGGCAAGGCCTTTGCCGAGGATCAGCGCCTTATAGCCGAAATACCCGGCGACCATGATGACCTCGGACGGCAGCTCGATGAGCGCCAGACGCCAGAACGGGATCTTTTCGCCCTTCTTGAGCATCGGCTGCAGCAGCAGCGCGGCCACCAGCGCCACAAGGCCCTTGATGATAAACGTGCCGGGAACATAATGCGCGTAGCCTGCCAGCAGATCGGCAAGACCGCTGCCGATGCCTGCGGCAAAGAAGCCGTACCACGGGCCGAGCACCAGCCCGGCAAGCAGGCACATCCCCTCGCCGATGTTGGTATACCCGGCAACGGTCGGGAACTGCACCAGCATGGTCGTCACGCAGCACAGCGCGGCAAACATCGCGCTCAGAACCAGCATACGGATGGTTTCGTTTCTCTTTTTCATACCAGAGTACCTCTCTTGTTAAGATACCCTGATTATATCCAATGCTGGTACTATAAAAAGATGCAAAAACAGATATTTTTTTAGGTTCAGATTCAGAACCGCGCCATAATTACGGCGTTTCCCGCGTCGGTTACGGTGTCTGCACCCTCTTCGATGGCGCGGCGCAGGAGCGTGCGCTCGTCCAGACCGCCCTGCCCGTGCAGGACGCGGTACGCGCCCGCGTCGCTGCCGCAGGCAATTTTTGCACCCAGCGCGGCGGCTTTTTTTACGGCGTTCATCTGATAGGCCAGCAGCGGCGTTAAAACCTCGTCCGGAAAACGGCCGCAGCCGATGAGATTGCCGATCGTCACGAGCGTTGGCACCCAGACAGCGCCAGACTCTGCCAGTTGACAAAGCGTCTCATCCGTGAGATACGCGCCGTGCTCGATGGAGTCCACGCCGCCCGCAAGCGCCGCGCGCACGGCCTCGTCGCCGTTGGCGTGGGCCATGACGGAAAAGCCTTCGTCATGCGCGCAGGCGATCATGTCCCGGATCAAGTCCGGCGGCAGAGGCTCGCCGGTCAGCACGCCGTATTGGCTGAAATCCATCAGCCCGGAGATCATGAGCTTGATAAAGTGTGCGCCGCGCGTTTTAGCCTCGCGAACAAGCGCACGGTATTCGGCAAGCCCGTCAAAGCCGCGTCCGATAAAGCCGCCGTAATGTCCGGTTTTATAAATCGGGAAGCCCGGCGACCGGTAGCGTATGCCGTATTCCGGGGCCAGCTTCGCGGCCAGACCGCACACGCCCCAGCGGTCGCCGCCGTCGCGCAGATAGGAAAACCCCAGCGCCTGATAGTGACCCAGCGTCTGCCGGATCAGTGCCTCCTGCGGCGCCGCTTTATGCCGGGCGATGGCGTCCTTCCAGTTTACGCCGTCCAGCACCATATGAATGTGGCAGTCGACCATTTCCGTTACGTCCTTCCCGGTACGCAGTGCCGCTCGATGGCAAGCGCCGCGCCGTCCTCGTCGCAGGAGGCTGTTACTTCATCGGCAAGCGCCAGAATTTCCGGACACGCATTCGCCATGGCCACGCCGACGCCCGCCATCCGGATCATGCTCCTGTCGTTCAGCCCATCGCCGATTGCCATCGTTGCCGCCATCGGCAGGCCGAGATACGCTGCCAGAGACGCAATGGCCTCGCCCTTGTTGGCGTGCGCGTCGTTGATCTCAATGTTGCAGGGCATGGCCGTGCTGACACTCAGCGTGCCGAAGCGCTCTGTGAGGTCTTTGAGCAGCTGTCTGCGCAGCGCATCGTCCGGTGTGAACAGCTGTAATTTCTGAACGCCCCGGTTCTGCTCCCGCAGATAGGCCTTGAGCTCGTCAATCGGCGTGCGCAGCTCACGCACCATGCGCAGGGCGTGCTCGAACGGGATAAACGCGGCGGCGGTTTCCTGCATACTGCGCGTCATCCAGCCCCAGTTGTCCTGATAGCAGTCGTAGATCACGGGGAAGCCGTCAAGATACTCCAGGACCCGCAGAGCCGTTTCCAGCGGAATTTCCGCTCTGCTGACAGCCTTTTCCGCGCGGATGTCATAGACCTGCGCGCCGTTGATGGTGATGGCGTAGTGCAGAAACGGCAGCTTCTGAATGACCTCCGGCATACCGGTAAAGAAGCGGCCCGTGGTCGGCACGATCTCGACGCCTGCCTCTGCCGCGGCATAGAGCGCATCGCGGGTGCGCGGCGTCAGCTCCTTTTGGGAGTTCAGCAGTGTGCCGTCCAGATCAAGCGCCAGTAATTTCACGGAATTCATTGGAAACGCACCTCGATTCCATGCTTTTCACCCCCATGATACCAGAAGCCCGGCAAAAATGCAAGAAGCACGTGATTTCCGGCGAAGACTGTGATAGAATAGACGCAGAAACCCCTTGCAGGAGGAAATTTATGCTGATATCCGCAGAGCATCTTTCCATCAATTTCGGCAGCCGTCAGCTGCTGGACGATGTGGATTTTTATCTGAACGAGGGCGACAAGACCGGCGTGATCGGCATCAACGGCACCGGAAAGTCGACATTTTTGAAGGTTCTGGCCGGAAAGCTCCAGCCGGACGGCGGGACGATCGCCCGCAAGCCGAATTTGCAGGTCAGCGTGCTTGCACAGAATCCGGATATGCGAGATGAGCTGACCGTTCTGGAGCAGGTCTTTGCCAGTATGCCGCCGGAATTCCGGCAGCTGAACGAATACGAGGCCAAGCGTATGCTGACGCAGCTCGGTCTTGCGGACACCGACCGGCGGATCGGCACGCTTTCGGGCGGCGAACGCCGCCGTGCGGCCCTGTGCGCAGCGCTCATCCACCCGGCGGACGTGCTGGTGCTCGACGAGCCGACGAACCATCTGGATACCGAAATGGTGCAGTGGCTGGAGGACTGGCTGAAAAAATTCCGGGGCGGGCTGGTCATGGTCACGCACGACCGGTATTTTTTGGAGCGCGTCGTGAACCACATCACGGAGCTTTCACGCGGGAAGCTCTACCACTACGAGGCCAATTACTCCCGTTATCTTGAGCTGCGGGAGCAGCGCGCGCAGATGGCGGAGGCGTCCGAGCGCAAGCGGCAGTCCATCCTGCGTGTCGAGCGCGAATGGATCCTGCGCGGCTGTCAGGCCCGGAGCACGAAGAGCAAGGAGCGCATTCAGCGCTATGAGGAGCTGAAAGACCAGAAGGCCCCTGAGCGCGACAGCACAGTGCAGCTCTCGGCGGCTTCGAGCCGTCTCGGCAAAAAGATCATCACACTGGAGCACATCTCCAAGGGCTATGACGGGCGGACGATCTTCCGTGATTTTTCCTACGGCCTTCTGCGCAGCGACCGCATCGGCATCGTGGGCCGAAACGGCGCGGGCAAATCGACGCTCCTGCGCGTGCTCGCGGGCGAGCTTCCGCCGGACAGCGGCACGGTCGAGCTGGGCGAGACGGTCAAGATCGGTCATTTTTCGCAGGAGGGCCGGGAGCTGGATCTGAACCAGCGCGTATACGACTTCATTTATAGCGTCGCTGCGCAGGTAAAAACGGACGAGGGCACATTCTCCGCCAAGACCATGCTGGAACGCTTTCTGTTCCCGCCTGATCTGCAGCAGACCACCATCGCTCGTCTGTCCGGCGGCGAACGGCGGAGACTCTATCTGCTGTCCATCCTCATGGCGGCACCCAACGTGCTGCTGCTTGACGAGCCGACGAACGATCTGGACATTACGACGCTTTCCATTCTGGAAGACTATCTGCAAAGCTTCCCCGGCCCCATCATCGCCGTCTCGCACGACCGCTTTTTCCTTGATAAGCTGGCGGATACCATCTTCGAGGTGCGCCCGGAGGGCCGCGTCGACGTGTTTACCGGCAACTGGTCCGACTGGGCGCGCAAGCGGACGCCGCCGGAGGAAAAGAAGCCTGAAAAGCAGGAAAAGCCCGCCCCGGAACGTCCGCGCGAGAAGAAGCTGAAATTCTCCTACAACGAGCAGAGGGAATTTGACACCATCGACAGCGTGATCGCGGAGCTGGATGCGCAGCTGTCTGCGTGCCGGCAGGAGCAGGAGTCCTGCGGCAGCGACTATGTCCGCCTGCAGGCGCTCACGGCCGAGCAGGAGCGCCTGACGGCAGAGCTGGACGCGAAAACAGAGCGCTGGGTCTACCTGAACGACCTGAAGGAGCGCATTGACGCGCAATAGAAATATTGCACAAATTTTCCCTCAGGCCGTATACGGATCCGGGACAGAGTGCTATAATATAGACAGAAGGAAACGGAAAGCTTTGCGGTTCGGATGAAGAAGAGGAGGCTTCTCTATGAATCTGAAAACGATCAAGGTTCTGCTGTTCACGCTGCTCGCGCTGACGCTGGCCAGCTTTCTTATTGGCTGCGGCGTGTCCAAGCCGGTGTATTTTCTGTTTACGGCGCTGTTCGCCATCGGTTATGCAGCCGTCTGGCTGCTGTGCTGGCGCTGCCCCTTCTGCGGCGAACGCCTCGGCCGCAGCGACGGCGAGACCTGCCCGCACTGCGGCAAAAGCCTTCTCGCACCCCGCGGGCACCAGACCTGAGTGCGGAATATGATTGAGTTGCTGCGATTCTTGTAGGGGCAGACGCCTCTGTCCGCCCGCAGAATGCAGCGTTTTCTCGGAAATCTTCGGCAAATCCGCAATATTTATCGGGCCGACAGAGTCGTCGGCCCCTACGCGGCGCGGTACGAATTCGCCGAAAGGTTTTCGGGTTTGCAGTTGCCTGCTGCAAACGCCTCATAATGAATCTGACAGACAAAACAGAACCGGCCTGCCGCGTGTGCGGCAGGCCGGTTCTGTTGGTGTAGAAAAGAAAGAAGAAAGAGAAGAGAGGAAAGAAAAGATTGGCTTGCTTACGAGTATGAGTATACCGGCCAATCATGTCGGAACTGTGAACGAATCCAAAAGGATTTGTGAACTTTCTCCGCACTTCATTCCTAATTACTGTACATTTTTCGTCGCAACGATATCGACGCCTGTTCCGGCGGCGTTTGTCAGCAGTACGTCGCCGATCTTCACGGGCGCGTGCGCCGTGACCTGACGGAGCGCCGCGACGATCTCGAAGATCTTGCCCTTCGGGATGTCCTGCGCCGTCTTGCAGCTGACGACGGCTGCGCCGGTCGCGCTGCCGGTCAGACGGACGGTGCTCGTGACGATGCGCGTTGGGTTCGTGACTTCCTTTCTCGCGTAATCATGACCGCGCTTGCAGGTGTACCCGGCAACATCTTTGATCTCGCCGTTTTCCAGCGTGACGGTGATCGAACAGCCGAGCGGGCAGCCGATGCAGGTCAGTTCTCGTTTTTCCATCGTTATGCCTCCTCCACTGTGATATGAATGCGCGTCAGACCGGGGTGCGCGTCCAGCATATCCTTCGTGAGCTTCAGCTCCTCCATCTCACCGGGGGCCATGACGGGCCGCCTGCGCGTGAGCACCGCGTCGTCGTCCAGCAGCAGCTTCACGACGCGCTTTTTCATCACGCCGCCCACGCGGAACCGGAGCACCAGATCGTCCGCAGCCAGCTTCGGGTCGATGCTTGCCGGGACGGTGTAGCGGATGCCGCCCTCAAACGTGACAGGGATCTCATGGCGCTGCGCCGTTTCGCCCTGCGCAAGATAGCGCACGGCGGCGCGGCCTGCCGCCGCAGCCTCCTCAGAGACGTAGTCGACCAGATCGTGCACGTGCAGCACGTTGCCGGCGGCGAAAACGCCGGGGATGCTTGTCTGCAGGCTCTCGTCGACGACGGGGCCGTTCGTGACCGGGGAAATATCGACGCCCATGCCGCGCGAAAGCTCGTTCTCCGGGATCAGACCGCAGGACAGCAGCAGCGTATCGCAGTCATAGTGGATCTCCGTGCCGGGGATGGGCTTGCGGTCGGGGCCGACCTCCGCGATCGTGATGCCGGAAACGCGCTCTCTGCCCTCAATGTTCACAACGGTGTGGCTAAGCTTGAGGGGAATGCCGAAGTCGTTCAGGCACTGGACGATATTACGCTTCAGACCGCCAGAGTAGGGCAGAAGTTCTGCTACAACCAGTACCTTCGCGCCCTCAAGCGTCATGCGCCGCGCCATAATGAGGCCAATGTCGCCGCTGCCGAGAATGACGACTCTGCGGCCGGGCATGAAGCCCTCCATGTTGACGAGCCGCTGCGCCGTACCGGCGGAATAAATGCCCGCCGGGCGGTAGCCGGGGATGTTCAGCGCGCCGCGGCTTCTTTCCCGGCAGCCCATGGTCAGGATGATCGCGCGTGCGTCGATCTCGATCAGTCCTTCCTCGCGGTTGACCGCCGTAATATGCTTATCTGCGCTGATGGACAGTACCATCGTGTTGAGTTTATATTCGATCTTGCGTTCAAGCGCCTGCGTGATGTAACGCGCAGCGTATTCCGGGCCGGTCAGCTCTTCGCCGAAGGTGTGCAGGCCGAAGCCGTTGTGGATGCACTGGTTCAGAATGCCGCCCAGCTGCACGTCGCGCTCAAGGATCAGGATGCTCTGGCAGCCTGCGTCATATGCCGCGATAGCCGCCGACAGACCGGCGGGGGCCGCCGATGACGACAATGTCATATTTCATTTGTCCTGCACCTCCTCAAGCTTGTCCTTGTTTGTGCCGACGATCAGCCGGGACGCGCCGCCGCATTTGGTGATCTCACTCTGATCAACGTGCAGCTCACGTGCCAGAATTTCCATCACGCGCGGGCTGCAGAAGCCCGCCTGACAGCGGCCCATGCCCGCACGGGTGCGGCGCTTGACGCCGTCGAGGCTCTTCGCACCGAGGGGGCGGTGGATGGCGTCGAGGATCTCGCCCTCCGTGACCTGCTCGCAGCGGCAGATGATCTGGCCGTAGGCGGGCTTTTCGTGGATGAGCTTCTGATAGTCCTCTTTGGAGAGCGTCTTCGGGTCGAGCACGCCCCTGCGCGTGGCGATGAAGTGCTCCTTTTCCCGCAGGCCCATCAGATCGCGCATCAGCTCCGACACGTGCAGGCCGATGGCGGGGGAGGAGGTCAGGCCGGGCGATTCGATGCCCGCGCAGTCGATGAACTGCTGCGCGCCCTCAGCCTCGCCGATGACGAATTCGTGGTGATCCTCATGCGCGCGCAGACCCGCGAAGCTCGTGATGGTCTGGCGGATAGGCAGGTTTTCAACGGTCGCGCCCGCCTTTTCGATGAGGTCGTTCAGACCCTCGGCGGTGGTATTCGTGCCCTCGCGGTCTTCAATGTCGATCGCCGTCGGGCCGACGATGGTGTTGCCGTGGACAGTCGGGCTGACCAGAACGCCCTTGCCGAGCTTGCCGGGCAGCTGGAAGATGGTGTGTGAAACGAAAGCGCCGGTGTTCTTGTCCAGCAGGCAGTAATCGCCGCGGCGCGGCGTGATGTGCAGCTTGCGGGTCGAGACCATGTTGTGCAGCACGTCCGAATAGACGCCTGCGGCGTTGATGACATAGCGCGTTTCAAACTCGCCGTGGTTGGTGTGGATGGTCCAATAGCCGTCGTTCCATGTAAAGCCGGTGACCTCGGTATTGAATTGGAACTCCACGCCGTTGTCAAAGGCATTCTCTGCCAGCGCAATGGTCAGATTGAACGGGCAGACAATGCCGCCGGTCGGCGCCCAGAGCGCAGCGACGGCGTTTTTCGACACGTTCGGCTCCAGCTCGTGCAGCCGCTTCGCGTCTACGATCTCCAGCTCCTTTACGCCGTTTTTTACGCCGTTTTCATACAGCGCGCGCAGCTTCGGCAGGTCCTCCTCGGACATACACACAACAAGCGAGCCGTTCATTTTGAACGCAAAATCAAGATCCTTCGCAAGCTGCGGCATCATGAGATTGCCTTCGAGATTCATTTTTGCCATCAGGCTTCCGTGCGCGGCGTCGAACCCTGCGTGGACAATGGCGCTGTTGGCCTTGGAGGTGCCGCAGCACACATCCTCTGCCTTTTCCAGCACCAGCATCCGTCCCTCATAGCGGGACAGGTACCGCGCGACCGCGCAGCCGGTAACGCCTGCGCCGATAATGATGATGTCGTACAAAAAGATTCCTCCTTCATCTGCCAAAGAAAGTCGGGCAGCCCAAATAAGCCTTCCGGTGGGAGGGTTGGACTGCCCGACACATTCACTTAGAGCAGAGTGTATTCAGATGTGCTTACCAGGGAATGACGTTGTAGAGCAGGACAGCGACAATACCGCCGATGATGGGCCCAAAGATGGGGACGATCAGGCCGTATTTGAAGTTGCTGGAGCCCTTGCCCTTGATGGGGAGAATGGCGTGCGCGATACGCGGGCCGAGGTCACGTGCCGGGTTCAGCGCATAGCCGGTCAGACCGCCAAGGGACATACCGATCGAGACGATGATGCCGAAGACCAGAAGCTTGCCGACGCCGGCAGCCAGCTGCGGGACCTGGTTCAGACCGCAGATCGCGAAAACCAGAACGAAGGTCGCGATGGCCTCCTGCACGATGTTGCGGACAGTGTTGGGGATGGAGGGGCCGGTGGAGAAGACGCCGAGCTTGGTGCCGGGATCTTCCGTCGCGTCAAAGTGATCCTTGAAGAGAATGTAGACCAGAACGCCGCCGACGATACCGCCGAGGATCTGCGCAATGACGTAGCCGGGAACCAGCGCCCAGTCGAACATGCCGCCGACAGCCAGCGCGATGGTCAGCGCGGGGTTGAAGCTCGCGCCGGAGGCTTCGCCGAAGATGAACGCGGGAACCATGACCGCAAGGCCCCATGCAATGGTGATCTGGATAGAGCCTGCGCCCTTCATGCCGGACTTGTTGAGGGTCACGTTTGCAACGACGCCGTCGCCGAGCAGGATCAGCATCATTGTGCCAAGGAACTCACATAAGTACTTTAAGAACATGAATACTCCTCCCTGTCATACATCAATATTTGGTTGTTTTCCGTTTCTTCTCCTGAAAAAGCTTTTTATTCGTCCTTCGCCCAGCCGTAGGAGCACTTGACAGCTTTGCTCCAGCCCTTTACCTTGGCTGCGCGCTCTTCTGCGGTGATCTCCGGATGGAATACACGGTCAATGGCGCGGTTGCGGACGACGTCCTCCTTGCTGGCCCAGTAGCCGACGGCAAGACCAGCCAGATACGCAGCGCCCATCGCGGTCGTCTCGACACAGGTCGGACGCTGGACCGGAGCGCCGGAAATATCGGACTGCATCTGCATCAGCAGGTTGTTGGCAGAAGCGCCGCCGTCAACGTTCAGCGCGGCCAGCTTGATGCCGGAATCGGCCTGCATGGCGACAAGGATGTCGTTGACCTGATAGGCGAGGGATTCCATCGTGGCACGGATGATGTGGTTCTTGTTGACGCCGCGGGTGATGCCGACGATGGTGCCGCGTGCGTATTGATCCCAGTGCGGCGCGCCGAGGCCGGTGAACGCCGGGACGACATAGCAGCCGTTGGTGTCCTTGACCTTGCCGGCATAGTATTCGGAGTCAGGTGCGGACTCGATGATCTTCAGCTCGTCGCGCAGCCACTGGATCGCGGCGCCCGCAACGAAGACGGAGCCTTCGAGCGCGTATTCGACCTTGCCGTTCAGGCCCCACGCGATGGTGGTGACGAGGCCGTTCTTGGAGAAGACGGGCTTTTCACCGGTGTTCATCAGCAGGAACGCGCCGGTGCCGTAGGTGTTCTTGGCTTCGCCGGGATGATAGCAGGCCTGGCCGAACAGAGCCGACTGCTGGTCGCCCGCAGCGCCTGCGATCTTGATCGGGCCGCCGAGCAGCGCCGGATCCGTCTCGCCGTAGATGCAGCTGGAGGGCATCGGGGTCGGGAGCATGCATCTGGGGATGTTCAGCTCCTTCAGGATCTCATCGTCCCACTGCAGTGTGTTGATGTTGAAGAGCATCGTGCGGGAGGCGTTGGAGTAGTCGGTGACATGGACCTTGCCGCCCGTCAGCTTCCAGATGAGCCACGTTTCGACTGTGCCGAACAGCAGCTCGCCGCGCTCTGCGCGCTCGCGTGCGCCGGGGACGTTTTCAAGCAGCCAGTGCACCTTCGTGCCGGAGAAATAGGCGTCGATGACGAGGCCGGTCTTGGCCCGGAAGCTGTCCGTCAGGCCCTTGGCCTTCAGGCTGTCGCAGTATTCGCTCGTGCGGCGGCACTGCCAGACGATAGCGTGGTGGATGGGCTCGCCTGTGACCTTATCCCAGACGATGGCGGTTTCGCGCTGGTTGGTGATGCCGATGGCCGCGATGTCGGCGGCAGTTGCGCCGATCTTCTGCATGGCCTCGACGGCTACGCCAAGCTGCGTAGCCCAGATCTCATTTGCGTCGTGCTCGACCCAGCCGGGCTTCGGAAAGTATTGGGGGAATTCGCGCTGCGAGACGCTGCACATTTCGCCGCTCTCATTGAAGAGAATGCAGCGATTGGAAGTCGTGCCGGCGTCCAGGGCCATGATGTATTTTGCCATGAATACGTCCTCCTTATCTTTCTTGCAGATTAAAATGAATCACTCTATGGTGGTATCTTCTAACTGTCAGTATACAGGAAACCTGTGCCGCTGTCATTAGACAAGCTTGGAATAATGTCAAAATCAACAAAAAATAAAATTTTATCGATTGATTTATAGCGTATATGCACACAACATTCTATGCGCAAAGCCAGAGAATAGAAGGGCTTCAAAAATAAAGAATCAAATCTGCTGCACGGTCAGGAACAGCGCCTGAAGCTGGTGCATAAACGCTTCCGCGTCGAGCGGCGTCCGCCGAGCGACGAGACTGTCGACGGTGCAGAACGCGGCCTGACAGAGCATATCCAGCGCAAGCGACTGCGTTGCGCCGTCCACCGCGGCCGGATCCGGCAGGAGCCGGGCGAGCTGCGGGCGAATGACCTTCCCTGTGAGCCGGTACATCGTTTCCTGACCGAGTGCATGCGAGATCTTGCGCAGCAGCGGCTGCTTTTCCCGTAGCAGCGTCAGCGCCTGCAAACACCATTCGCCGGGGGCCTGTGCGCCGTCATACTGCAGCGGGGCGCACAGCTGCGTCTCCACGATCCATTCCAGCACGCTGTAGATATCCTGATAGTGATAATAGAAGCTCTGCCGCTTCATCTGCGCCTGCTCCATCACGCGCTGCACCGTGATCTTGCAGACCGGCCTTGTCTGCAGCATCTGTTCAACAGCCTCGGCGATCCTGCCCTTTGTATCGGTGCACATATGCGGTTCCTCCTCACATCTGCCATACGGCGGGGGCCGTACTGGAAATGGCGAGCGCGCCCGCCTCGAGCGCCTGCATGACCTCTTTCTTTTCCGTGATGAGTCCGCCCGTCAGGATCGGCAGCCCCGTCAGCTGCCGCACCTTGCGCAGCATCGACGGCATCAGCCCGGGCAGGATGTCGATGGCGTCCGACTTGAGATTCTTCGCGCTCAGCGCCGAATCGAGCGCCATGGAATCGATCAGAAAGACCCGCAGGATCGCGATCATATTCAGTTCCTTTGCTCGTTGGATCATGTTCGCGCGGGTGGAGATCACGCCGTCCGCCTGCGTGCTGCGGCGGAGAAAATCGACGGAGATCTCCTTCGCAGCCAGACCGCTGATCAGATCGGCGTGGACGATGGCGATCTTTCCGGCGTCCTTGATCTGCCGGACGATCTCAGAGATATTGCAGATATCGCCGTAAAGCACGAATACGGTCTGGATATCGGTGCGCAGGCACTGCGCCAGCCCCTCGTCGTCGCGCACAGCGGCGATAATGGGGTTGCGCTGCAGGGCTTCATAAAGTCGTTGTTCCAAATTTCATTCCGCCTCCCTCCATATTCTGGCTTTTTCCAGATGCAAAAAAAGCACAGCAAACACGCGGCACGATTTGTCCGCTTGTCCCCATGCTCAATACTCCGGGCGTTTTTTTGATTGTTAGTGTCCTCTTACATTTGACAGTATAGCACAACTGTCAAAAGAAATCAAGAAAAAGTACACGCGTTTGTTAAAACTGTCAGTTTCCACAAAAAATTCCCCCGCAGACTATTCATCCTGCGGTGGATTGGCCTGTACAATGAGGACTTGTGAATTTGTGCAGCATCCTGAAGAAGGGAACGGCTGCAAGTGAAATTGTAAAATCTGTTCTGAAACATGGATTCCGGCGGCGGACAGCGCGGATTTTTTGCGGGACTGGATTTACCGGCGGCTTTCTGGTAATATGAATGCAGACGGCGGGCGCAGGCGCGGCTGCCGCGCGCAGGATAAAAACGCAACGCGGGCCTTCACCCGCCAGAGCTGGTAGGTAGCCCAGCCGTCTGCACTTCGGCGCAGGTAAGTAACCCTCCCCTCCGGGTCGTCCGTTCCTGTGTACCATACAATCAGGAGGGTTTCGTGATGGACAGTGATCTGACAAGGCTGACGGTATTTTTTGAGGCGCCGTTCTGGGTCGGGGTGTTCGAGCGGTTCGAGGGCGGGACGCTCTCGGTCTGCAAGATCACCTTCGGCGCAGAACCGAAGGACTATGACGCAGCAGGCATTGCAGCTGCAGCGGGAGGAGCAGAAGCAGGAACGGAAAACGCGCACCCGCGAACAGCGGGACGCGGAAAAGCAGCTGAAATTTGACCGCAGACAGCAGAAGCGAAAGGAAAAGCACCGGGGACGGTAACGGTACGCCCCCTCTATGTCCGACGGCGATTGCGCCGCTGTTCATGGAGGAGGCGTATTGCGCGGCGGCAAGTTGTGAAGAAATCCTGAATTATTTACAAAAGTGTTGCAATTCCGAAAAGATACGGTAAACTGGAAGCAGAAAACAAACACTGCGGCACTCGGCTGCGGAAAGAGGTGTCACGATATGAAACGGGTTTGGAAACGGATCTCCGCGCTGCTGGTGGTATGCGCGGTGCTGGCTGCGCTGGCTCCGGCTGCGCTGGCGGATGGCGGCGCGGATACATACA